>Ga0247824_10000098_pt1 | contig 34394 bp, 61 predicted proteins | sample 13C_PalmiticAcid_FD_194412 | JGI IMG/M metagenome (GOLD analysis project Ga0247824, IMG submission 194412) | Soil microbial communities from agricultural site in Penn Yan, New York, United States - 13C_PalmiticAcid_Day48 | ecosystem: Environmental > Terrestrial > Soil > Agricultural land...
TTTACTCACACCATTTTTCCAATCCCCGGAGGTGAGTAACCATGGCCAAACTCAGGGCGGTCACTGACGGTGACTCCGCTCCGAAGAAGCCCCTGACCGTCAAGGCCGCCGCCGACTCCGGCGTGCGCAGGGACCTTCTGGTGGCGATGCGGTCGCGGATCGCGCTCGACATCGACTCTCAGGACACCCCAGCTCGTGATCTCGCCGCACTGTCTCGCCGGCTGCTCGAGATCGTGAAGGAGATCGAGCAGATCGACGCGGAGGACAGCGATGACGACATCGGCACCGCCGCGTCCACCCCAGACGAAGCCTGGACTGCTACCTGACGCTCGCCACCTGGTGCTCCCGAAGGGGATCGTCTCGTCGGCTTTTCCCTCGGTGCTCGCGGTGCTGCTGGCCCTAAAGCTTGTTCTGGACCAATGGCAGGCGGAACTTGCGAAGTGCATCCTTGCGAAGGACGCCGATGGTCTGTACGCGGCGGACACGATCGTCATCTCGATCTGCCGGCAGGCGGGCAAGACGTTCCTGATCGGGTGCCTGGTCTTCGCGGACTGCATCAAGAACCCGGGCACGACAACGGTGTGGACCGCGCACCGGTTCAAGGTCTCGCGCGAGACGTTCAATGAACTGAAGGTGCTGGCCGCGTCTCCGCTGCTGGCGCCGCACATCGACTACGACGCGATCACGACCGCCGCGGGGAATGAATGCATCCCGTTCCGCAATGGGTCGCGCATCGTGTTCGCCGCTCGTGAGCGTGGTGCGATCCGTGGCTTCACGAAGGTTCGCCGCTTGATCATCGATGAGGCGCAGATCCTCACCGAGATGGCGATGTCGGACCTGGTGCCGACGCAGAACCAGGCGGAGAATCCGCAGATCATCTTGATGGGCACGCCGCCGAAGCCGACCGACCCGGGCGAGGTGTTCTCCGCACTGCGGGCGGAGGCGATCGCCGGGACCGTCGAGGGCACGCTGTACGTTGAGTTCTCCGCGGATCCCACTTGCGAGAGCGACGACTGGGAAGCGGTGCGGCAGGCCAACCCGTCGTTCCCGAAGCGCACCGGCAAGCGTGCCATTCTGCGGCTGCGGAAGCTGCTGACCAACGACGCTGACTACCGCCGCGAAGGTCTGGGCATCTGGGACACGGACGCACTCCGCAGTGTGTTGCCTGGGTGGGCTGGCTGTGCGGTGGAGATCAAGCCACCGAAGGTCACGTGGATCGGTCTTGCCGTCTCGCTTGACCTGGAGTGGGGGTCGATCGCTGCCGCCGGGCTGTGGCCGAACGGCAAGGTCCATGTCGGAGCGGTCGAACGAAGACCAGCCTCGGCGTGGCTGGCCGCGGAGGCGAAGCGGATCCAGGTGGCCCGCGGATGCCTGGTGGTGCTGGACGAGAAGTGCCCCGACGCTGGGCTCCCAGTCGCGCTGGAGAAGGCGAAGGTCGACTTCGTCCGGCTGAAGCTCGACGAGTACATCGAAGCCTGCTCGCAGGTCGTGAACTGGGTGAAGGAACGCCAGATCACGCACTCTCACACGACCGAGCTCGACGACGCCATCAAAGTGGCGGCGTGGCGGATGGTCGGCGACCGGAAGGTCTGGGGACGGAAGCAGTCCACGGCGGACATCTCGATGCTCGAGGCCGCCACGCTCGCGGCTCGCCAAGCGGCGATCGCTCCGAAGGCGCCGCCTGCACCGCCACTCGCTGATGTTGGTTCCAGTTCGCACATGTCCGACTCGTTCGACTCGATGGGCTTCTGACGGAGGTGAGCACCTGTGGCTGATGACCAGGTCCCGGCTCCGTTGACCGCGAAGGGCTATGAGGCGGAGCAGTGGGGTCAGTGGGCGACTCCGGATTCGATGAACGAGGAGACGCCGGAGTTGGCGTGGCCGAACTCGGTTCCGGTGTACGACAAGATGCGTCGGCAGGACGCCCAGGTGCGGTCGGTTCTCCGTGCTGTGGTGCTGCCGATTCAGCGGACGGTCTGGTCGATCGACCCGAACGGAGCCCGCGACGAGGTCACGCAGCTGGTAGCTGAGGATCTCGGTCTCCCGATCAAGGGCTCCGGCCCTGTTCCCGTGCCGCGGACCCGCGACCGGTTCTCCTGGTTCGACCATCTACGGCTGGCTTTGCTGATGCTGCCGTTCGGCCACTCGTACTTCGAGCAGGAAGCCCGCCTTGACGACCAGGGCCGATTGAGGTTGAAGCGTCTCGGTCACCGGCCGGCGCGCACGATCTCCCGGTTCAACGTCGCCCGCGACGGTGGGCTGATTTCGATCGAGCAGCTGACCACCGTTGGCGCTTCCGGGCCGATCGATGTCAACCGTCTGGTCGCTTACGTCTATGAACGTGAGGGCGGCAACTGGGCGGGCATTTCGCTGCTGCGTCCGGCGTACAAGAACTGGGTCCTGAAGGACCGGTTGATGCGGGCGAACACCACCACAATCATCCGCAACGGCCTCGGCGTCCCTGTCTACGAGGGCGCCGACGGTGAGAAGGATCTGACGGCCGGGTTGAACATGGCCAAGCAGGTCCGGTCTGGTGAAGACGCGGGAGCCGCTACCCCGTTCGGCGCGAAGATGCGTCTGATGGGCGTAGAGGGCACTCTCCCCGACGCGCTGCCGGTGATCAGGTACCACGACGAGCAGATTGCCCGCGCGGTCTTGGCGCACTTCCTGAACCTCGGCACACAGACCGGATCATGGGCTCTCGGCTCGACGTTCGCGGACTTCTTCACACTGTCGCTGCAGGCTCTCGCCCAGCAGATCGCAGACGTCGCGAACCAGCACATTGTTGAGGATCTTGTGGACTGGAACTGGGGTGAGTCCGAGCCCGCACCGAAGTTGGTGTTCGAGGAGATCGGCAGCCGCCAGCAGGCCACTGCCGCGGCAATCAAGCTCCTCGCCGACGCCGGGATCCTTCTGCCCGACCGCTCCCTCGAGGAAGCGGCCCGGCAACAGTTCGGCCTGCCGCCCAAGGACCCGAACCCGCGGCAACCGGCCGACTCGAATGCACCTGTGGATGCACCTGGAGGCACACCATGACCGTGACTGCGGAGCGCCCGGCGTGGTACCGCATCGACAACAAGGCGGGCGAACCCGCGGCGCTGTACATCTTCGACGAGATCAACCCGATGTGGGGGATCGGCGCCCAGCAGGTCGTCAACGAACTCAACGGGATCGACGCCTCCCAGATCGACGTGCACATCAACTCGCCCGGCGGGAATGTGTTCGACGGCATCGCGATCATGAACGCGCTGCGCGACCACAAGGCGAACATCACCGTGAAGGTCGACGGCCTCGCCGCATCGATCGCTTCGGTGATCGCGATGGCCGGCGACGAGATCGTGATGTCGCTCGGCGCTCAGATGATGGTGCACAACCCGTCCGGGTTCGCGATGGGTGACGCGAAGACGATGCGCGAGCTCGCCGACACTCTCGACAAGTCCCGCTCGAGCATCGCGTCGATCTACGCCGACCGTGCCGGCGGCACCGTCGATGCGTGGGGTACCGCGATGGACGCGGAGACCTGGTACACGGCGCAGGAAGCCGTGGATGCGGGGCTCGCGGACAAGCTCGACGATTCCTCGCAGGCCGAGGACATCGCCGCGAAGTTCGACCTCTCCATCTTCAACCACGCGGGGCGTTCCGACGCCCCAGACCCGTACATGCCTGTACGGCCAAAGACCCCGATGATCGCCAAGGCGCAAGTCGCCGCGGAGATGCACCGGATGCACAACGCCGCGATCGCGGCAACCAACACCCCGAAGGAGGGTGACATGCAGTTCTCCGATGAGCAGCTGGCCACCCTGCGGAGCAAGCTCGGTCTCGCCGACGACGCCACGCTGGAACCGAGCCAGGTTCTCGCCGCGATCGCCGACGTCACTCCGCAGGACAAGGTCGACACTCCGACCGTTCCGCCCATGGCGGCTCAGGCCGCGGGCACGATGGTGATCGACGCCTCGGCCTGGGAGGCGCAGCAGGAGTCCATCAAGCGCCTAGAGGCGAAGCAGGCCAAGCACGACCGGGACGAGCGCGACGACGTGATCGCGCAGGCGGTTCGGGAGGGCAAGTTCGCCCCGGCCCGCAAGGAGCACTGGGCGCGACTGTGGGACGTCGACCCCGAAGGCACCCGCACCGTGATCGACGGACTGACGAAGAACGTCATCCCGGTCGATGCGCTCGGCACCAACCTCGAGGACGACGACGCGATCGACGCCGAGTTCGCCTCCCTGTTCCCGAAGGGTCGCTGATCATGGCTGACTACACCCCGATCTACGACGGTGGCGTTAACCCGTTCACCGCGACCACCTCGGCTGCTGTCACCGGTGGCCGCCTTCTCGCCGTGTCCGGCGCCGGGACTGTGGCTCACGCCGCGGCCGACTCGCTCGCCGTGGTGGGCGTCGCCGCCCACGACGCCGCTTCGGGTGGCCGGGTCACCGTGTGGCCGATGGACAACTGCATCCATGAGCTCCTCTCGACGGGCGCCATCACCGCTTCTGCCACCGCTGGTGTCGTTGCTGACACCAACGGTCAGGTGAAGGCGGCCACCATCGCCACCGCAGCTGCCGCCGGCAGCCTCGTCGGTGTCGCCATGACCACTGTCGCTGGCGCGGCCCTCGTTCGCGTCATGGGCAAGAACTAACCGAAAGGAGATAGGTCATGCCGTTGACTCCCCCGGCGCCCACCCTTTCGGGCGACCTGCTCACCATCAGCCGGTTCCTCTCGACCCCGGCTGCCATCCAGCGCCGGCTGCGCGACTTCCGCGACCTGCGGTTCGTCTCGGACCGGATCCTCACTCAGCGGTTCCGCTCCACCGGCGGCGCCGTCCTCTACGAGCAGTCCGAACCGTTCGTCACCGACCGCACCGTCGAGGCTGTCGGTGCCGGCTCCGAGTACCCGTTCGCGAACCTTCCCACCGGGACCGCCGCTCTCGCGGCGATCGCGAAGTGGGGCCAGAAGGTCCGCCTCACCGACGAGGAACTCGCCCGCAACGTGTACGGCGGAGCGGCGATCGACCGGGCTCTGCGGAAGGTGGTCAACTCGATCATCTCCCAGGTCGACTCGATCACCATGTCGGCCGTACTTGCGGCGATCGCGTCGCAGACCACCGCCGGTGGCGTGTGGTCTACCTCGACCACCGCGGTTCCGTTGAAGGCGATCCTGACCGCCCGGTCGGCGATCGTGCAGCGCAACCTCGGGTACAACCCGGACACCGTGGTCGTGAACGACCTCGGCTACCTGTACCTGATGACCGATGTCGGTCTGGCGGCGCTGCTGAAGCGTGAGACGACCGACTCGCCGGTGTACTCCGGTGAGATCGACCGGATCGCCGGGATGCAGATCGTCGTGTCGCCGACGATCCCGTCCGGTCAGGCCGTGGTCCTGGACTCGACCCAACTCGGCGGCATGGCTGACGAGATGGACGGCGCTCCGGGCTACTCGGTCGCCGACCTCGCCGTTCAGGTGAAGTCGATCCGGCTCGACGCCAACGACGCCTGGGATCTGCAGGGACGCCGCAAGACCGTGCCTGTGGTGCAGGAGACCGGCGCCGCTCAGCTGATCACCAGCATCACCTGACAAGGAGCGCCAGATGAGCAGCAGCTACAAGGTGCTCGCGCCGTACGTGACCACGAAGGTCAAGGACGTCAGCGGCCAGGACGTCATGCTCGGCTACTACCAGAACGGGCTCATCGAGAACCCGGTCGACCAGAAGCACGTCGCAGCTCTCATCGAGCTTGGCATGCTCGAGGAGGCCGATGCCCCGACCGAGCCCGAGGAACCAACTGGCCCGGTGCTCGAGCGGCCGGCCGGCAACGCCTCGCAGGACGCATGGGCGACCTACGCCGTGGAGTCCCGGCAGGCAACCGAGGAGGAAGTCGCGGGCTTGACCCGCGACGAGCTCCGCGAACTGTACGGCTGATCTGAGGAAGGGGCGCGGGCATGGTTGCTATCGCGACGCTCGAAGAGTTCGCGTCCCAGCTTCAGTCGGATCTGGACACGGCGACAGCGAACCTGCTGTTGCTGGATCAGGCCCAGGGTCTGGTCACCGAGCAGATCGGTGACCAGAACCCTTGGCCGACGATCGCCAAGTCCGTGGCTCTCGCTGCCGCGGGCAGGGCATACGTCAACCCTGAGGGCCTGAGGCAGGACACGACCGGTGGCACGACGGCGATCTACAACACACCGCTCTACCGCAACGGTGTGTACCTCTCTGACGAGGAGAAGAAGGACCTTCAGGCATGGCTGAACGGGCCAGGCGGCTCAGTTGTGGGCCAGCCTCAGGGATCCTTCCCTGGCTCGCATGCTTGGCCCGATCCGGTCGAGTGGAACTACTGACCGTCCTGGCATTCAAACAACTGGGGAAATCATGGCTGAATCGCTGGACTACACAGACAACGGCGATGGCACCGTCACCCTCAACAACGACCCTGTCCCGGCTGAGGTCACCATCGGCCGTATCGCGTGGGAACAGATGGTAGAAGGCGAGTTCGCGTGGGCGGTCGTCACGCAGGACGAAGACAACACCCAGCACCTCGCCATCACCGCGACGAACGCCGCCGCGACGTTCGACTGGGAGGCGACGCTTCCCGGCCGCACCACCCTGCTGTCCGTCTCATCGTGGGCCTGAGCAGGTTGTTCTATCCGTTCCTGGGGACTGACGTGGGAAGGTCCCCGTGGCACTACCGAACGACTCCATCGACGTAACCCCCGGTACGGGTGCGACCGTCGCCACCCACACGGTGAGCTCGAAGGAATACCAGGTCGTGATGACCTCGGACGCCGACGGCCAGATCCGGGGCTCCCTTCCCGCATGGGGCCTGGTGATTCCGCCGGCCGCGGTGGGCGCGAGCAAGATCTACTTCGACCTGTTCAACAACCAGGCGTCGACAATCCTGCGGCTGCGGAAACTGTTCGGGATCGTCGCCACCGACGTGGCAGTAACGGGAACACTGGGGATCCGGGTCGACACGATGCGGACCTCCGCTGTCGGCACCGGTGGCACGGCGGCGGTCGGCCCTGCGAGTGCGTCGAAGACCGCAGCGGCGTTCTGGCCGTTCACCCCCGGCAACACGCTCCCTGCGGGGGTAACTGCTCGCGCAGTCCCTACGGGAGGCGCGACGGACGAAGCGTGGCTCTTCCCCAGCTACCTGTTCACCGAGGAAACGAACGTCTCCAGCCAGGTGACGCAGTTCTTCAACCTGCTGCCCGAATTGACCACGGAGCAGTCGATCGAACTGCCGACCGGGAAGGGGCTGAAGGTAGTTCAGGGGACCGTCGCCTCCGTGGGGACCGTGGCGTTCCTCGCGGTCTTCACCGTCGAGTAAATCGTGCTCCTGCTACTCGGGTCTTCAGGGGGTGGCGTGAGCGTCTTCACCAACCTCACCGGCGGCGGCACCTCGAGCGTCGCCTCAGCCACCACGGCTTCCATAACCCCTGGTGGGAACCGGCTGATCCTGGTCACGGTCCACGCCTATCTGTCCGCAGGTTCTGTCCAGCCGGCCACCCCGACGGTTACGGGCAACGGGATCACCTACAGCCTGGTGGCTTCACAGGACACCGACAACTCCGGAACTGACCGCGGGACCATGTTCCTGTTCCGGGGGATGGCTTCGGCGCCCACCGCGGGCGGGATCACCATCGATTTCGGGGCGACGACCCAGACCCGCATCCAGTGGGCCGTGGATCAGTCCGGGCCCGACGTGGACACCTCCGGCACTAACGGCTCCGGGGCGATCATCCAATCGACCGGTGTGACGCTTGGCGCGGCTGGGACCTCGGCGAGTGTCAATTTCCCGTCCGCGATGGGTGCGGGGAACGTGGGGTTCTCGGCGTGGGGCCACCAGGTCCAGGAGGGCAAGACCCCTAGGGCGGGGTGGACCGAGCTCGCCGATGTGACCACGGTGTCTCTCGCGTCGGTGGAGACCCAGTACATCTCCGGCACGGACACGGCAGGATCGGCGTCGTGGACTACCAGCTCCCGCGCTGGCGGGATCATCGCCGAGATCAAGTCCGCGATCGGTATCCGCGGCACCACCACCTCGGGCACCGGGGACACAAACGTCTCCAGCAAGACGGTCCCGGTCCCCACGGGCGCTGCGGTCGACGACATCGCGATTATCATCGTCGACCAGTGGACCTCGGCAACTGAACGCACCGCGACGATCACCGGGTTCACGGAGATCGCCGGCGCACACGCGACCCGCGCCACGACCGGGACCGCGGGCACGCAAACGATCCGGATGTTCTGGAAGCGGCTCACCGCGGCGGACACCGGGAACTACACGGTCACCTTCTCCGGCACGACATGGAACATGGCCCACTGCGTCATGTTCTCCGGCGGACTGGCGTCCGGTGACCCGATCGAAGTCGTCAACACCGCCAGTGCGACCAGCGGCTACCCGACCGCGTCGTTCACGGTCTCGACTCTGGCCGGCCTGGTCAACTCCGCGGTGACCTTCAACGCGATCACCACCACACCGCCGACCAGCTTCACGGAACAGCAGGACACCAACGTCCTGCACACCAACACCAGGATTCTGACCGGCACCGGTTCGATCACGGCGTCAGGCGGCACTTCCAGCGAGACTGACACGGTCGTTGTTGCGATGATCGCGGTCAAGCCAGCCGCCGGCAGTGGAGGCGGTGCCGCCGAGGGCGGCTCGTCGTTCGCCGCATCCGCATTGCAGTCCACTCCGGTCAAGGTGGCAAATCAGGGTGCTGTGTGTTCGGCAGCGAACTCGCCTCGAGCCACTGCCGTCCGGGTCGCGAAGCAAGCCGCTATCAACGCGGCCGCCGCGACAACGGCAGCGTTGCGGTCCACCCAGTCCCGGCCTCAGTCCGCAACGACTCCTGCGGCGGCGGTTGCCAGCGCGACAGCGGTCAAGGTAGCTCGCCAATCAGGCGTCTGCTCAACCAGCAGCACATCCACATCCACCGGCCGCAAGGTCGTTGCGAAGACAGGCGTCGCCTCTGCCGCTCCGATGGCGTTATCGACCGCCGCGAAGAAGGCGCCGGCTGCAGCTGCGACAACCCTGGCCGGCACAACTCAGGCCCGGGCTACCAAGAAGACATCTGCCGGCGGGACCACCACCACGACCACCACCACGACCGCGACATGCCGGAAGGTCGCTGCAGGCGCGGGTCAGTCATACGCCGCAGCCTTCGCCACCCGGTCGATGCTGATCGCGCCTCGAGCTGTGTCGGCCACTTGCTCCGCGGCAGGATTTGGGTCAGGCCGAGCCGTCAAGGTTGCCGCGGCTGCAGCCACGGCATCTGCAGCAGGCGCGACTCGAGGCAACGGTACGAAGCGGGCACTCCCCCTCGCGGTTGTTTCGGCCGCCGGATCCTGCCGTGGAACCTCCCGCAAGAAGGCTCCAGTCTCAGCTACCGCCGCAGGTGCCGCCTTGGCGACAGTTGCAGTGCGGAAGATCAGCGCGGCACGCGGCATGGCTTATGCGGCGGGCTACTGCGAAGGACGCCGACGGGCCCTGACCCCTTGGACGCCTCGCCCGAACAGCGGAACAACAGCGCAACCGATCGGCGCACCTCCGACAACCGTCCGGCCGGACAGCGGCACGACGCAACGGCCCGTCATCCTCAACTAGGAGAGCTCATGCCCTTCAACGACACCGCGGGCAACGTCATGCTGGACGCGCTCGACGAGTCCTCAACGCAGATCACCCACGTCGGGGTATACACCCTCGGCGGCGGAGACCCCGGTCAGGCGACGAACGCGACTGGCACGGAGGCCACCGGCGGTAGCCCGGCCTACGCCCGGCAGTCTGTGACATGGGGCGCTGCGGCAAGCCGCCAGAAGTCGAACACGAACGCCATCACGATCGACGTTCCCGCAGGGACGTACGCGTACTTCTGCTACTTCAACGCCTCCACCGGGAACACGAACAACTACCGTGGATACGCGCCTTTCATGGGTGCGACACCACTGAAGGGGTTCTTCTCGGTCGACACCACCCTGACCAATGACCAGCTGCTGTGCGTTGGTCACGGTCTGGCGAACGACGACCGCGTGATCCTGTACAACGTGTTCGCCGAGTCGCTGCCGACCGGCCTCACCGAAGGCACCGTGTACTGGGTCGTGAACGTCGCGACGAACACGTTCAAGGTGTCCACGACGCAGGGCGGGGCCGCGGTGGACATCACCGCGGTTGGTGGCGGTGAAGGTCACTGGGCGCGAGTCGTCCCTGAAGTGTTCGGATCGCAGGGCCAGATCACCGTCGCCGCCGGCCAACTGGTGCTGGACAACACGGGCATCTGATGCGGCTCCGGGACACGGTCACCAGGCTGCGCGCCCCGGACGTCACTGGACCAGACGGGGCGACGATCCCAGGCGACTGGACGAACGTCACCGAAGGGCAACTGCTCAAGGTGGATTACCCGGCCGAGTTTCAGCCGCTGGGATCAACGGAGGACGTGGTCGCGCAGCAGCGCACCGAGTCCACCCACAAAGTGTTCATGCCCGCGGACGCGGATGTGCGTTCCACTGACCGGATCCGGTTCCTCGGTGTCGACTACCAGGTCGACGGGGATCCGGAGGTGTGGCGCAAGGGCGGGCGCAACCACCACCTCGAGGTGCTGGTCTTCCGTGTGACTGGAGGGTGACGATGACGCCCGTCCTGCCGAACCCGAAGGTCGCAGCCCGCTCCGGGCTCCTGGCGCAGACAGCCCTCACCACTCTTGTGGATCAACGGATCTACTACGCGATCCCTGCCACCCCTGCCTACCCGCTGATCGTGCTGTCGATCGTGGACTCCGACGAGTTGCGCCCGGAGACCCTGACGGCCCGCGTGCAGGCCGACGTCTGGGGCAAGGGCAACTCGACCCAGGACACGCTCGACACCGAAGCGATCGCGGCCGTGATCCGCTCCGTGGCCCGCAACCTCGTTGGCACCTGGGGCGGGGCGTCCATCTCGAACGCGGTCGCCGGCCAGGCGATCCCGCAACCGGACTCCACCACGGGCCGCGCCAGAACCATCGTCGACCTGCAACTCGAAGTCAACTAGTGAAGGAGCCCACCGTGGCTGACAGCAACAAGCCCACCGAGGTGGCTGAGGTGACCTCGCCGATGACCGCGGAACTGCAGGACCAGATCGCCGCGCAGCGCAAGGAGTACGGCCAGTACGTCGCCGCGCACCAGATCTTCGTCGGCACCGCTCTCGCCTACAACCCGGGTGACGCCGTTCCGATCAGCAACGCCGAACGGCTCGGCTACGTCGAGGCCGGCGCGGTCGTGAAGGTCGGCACGAAGGCCCACAAGGACCTGATGGAGTCCCTCGGCCTGCCGGTGTCCTGATGAAGGTCGGGCCGCTCCGCAAAGAGGTCATCGCCGCCGTCACTCAGGCGCCCTCGGTGAAGCAGCAGGTCCGCGCGGTCGCCGCCGAGGTACGCAAGATCGCCCGGCAGAAAGCACCCAAAGAGACCGGCGCCCTGAAACGCAGCCTGAAGGTGGAGAACTTCTACGACTCCTCCACCGGGATGGTCGAGTACCGCGTCGGGTGGGACAAGCGGATCGCCTTCTACGGGCCGTTGGTTGAGCTCGGCACCGAAGACACCCCCGCCCGCCCACACCTACGTCCCGCCGCGGACGAGATCAACAACCGTCGCTAGAAACGAAAGGGCACAAACATGCCTGGTTCCACCGCTGTCCCGCTCCTGTTGACGGATCCGGGCTACCTGTACGCTGCCCCGCTCGCGTCAACCGAACCGACCAACACCGTCGCCGGGTCCATCTTCACCGACGCCTGGCCGGTCGCGTGGATCTCCCTTGGCGCGACGACTGAAGGGTCGTCGTTCGCGTACCAGACCAACGTCGAAGCGATGCAGGTCGCGGAGTTCTTCGACCCGATCAAGTACGCCACCACCGAGCGCAACGGATCGATGTCGTTCACGCTGGCGAACTACACGCTGCACAACCTGAAGCGTGCCCTGAATGGCGGCATGGGCGCGATCACCGCCACCTCCGGCACGGGCGCCACGACTCTGGGCACGTTCGTTCCGCCGGCCCCCGGGGCTGAGGTGCGGATCATGCTGGGCTGGGAGTCGTTCGACAACACGACCCGGATCGTGATGCGCCAGACCATCCAGGGCGGCGAGGTGTCGATGGAGTTCAAGAAGGCCCCGGACTTCGCCGGCATCCCCTGCACGTTCAACTTCGAGGTGCCTGCTTCGGGTGCCGTGTTCTCCGTGTTCTCGGCCGGCACGGGACGGTTCGGTTCCTGATGCCGCTCGAGATCATCCACGAGACGCCTCCGGAGCCGGAGGTGCTGCGCGTCGAGTTCCTCGGCAAGGAGTTCGCGATCGCGTCGAAGATCGGCCTCATGCCGTTGATGCGGTTCGCCCACGCCGCGAAGTCCGGTCTGGACTCCGACGACATGGAGGGCATGGCGGCGATGTACGACATGCTCCGCCAGTGCATCGCCGACGAGTCGGTCTACGTGTTCCAGGGCCGAACGATCACCCGGGAAGTCGCTGCCGATCTGCCGCCTGAGGCGATGGACCAGGTCGTGACGTACGGCGGCTGGGACGAGTTCGAGGCCCACGCCACCCGGGAACGCGCCGACGACGCCGGCGAACTGTTCGGTGTGGTGCAGAAGGTCATGGCGATCCTGTCGCAGCGCCCTACTACGCGGCCCTCCGACTCCTCGGCTGGGCCGCCAGTAACCGCGCCTACCTCAACGGAAAGCTCATCCTCGGTCGAGGTGGTGCGCCGCTTGAAGTCGGAGGGCCGCCCGGACCTCGCGATGGCGGTGCTGCGGCAGGCGACGGGCTGACACTCGCCGACCTGTGCGACGTGGTGTACGCGATCCAGGTCGAACAGACCCGGGAACTGGAGCTCGCCGTCATCTCCAGTGGCGGCGAGCTCGTGCCTGGGGAGTTGCTCGACAAGCTCGACGACTGGCTGGATTCCGAGCCTGAGAAGTACGACCACGAGAAGGCGCAACTCTTCGGAGCATTGGGGGTGGGTCCGCCGTCATGACCGCTCTCACGGAAGTTTTCGTTACCGTCAAGCCGGACACCGAGAAGTTCGGTCCGGAGGTGAAGAAGAAACTCGCCCGGATCGACGCCAGGAAGGAAGGGTCGCAGGTCGCGTCCCGGTTCGGTCTGGGGTTCAACGGCGCCATCGGTTCGATCGTGTCCAAGTCTGCCGGCGTGTTCGCTGCCGGGTTCGCCGCAGTCAAGGGCGTGCAGGTGTTCGCCGGGTTCATCAACGACGCCCGCGAGTCGGAGAAGATCTCGCGCATCACCGCCAACGCGATCAAGGCCACGGGTGGGGCGGCGAAGATCACCGCCGACCAGGTTGGGGAACTCGCGACATCGATCAGCAACAAGACCGCGATCGACGACGAGCAGGTGCAGACCGCGGCGAACATGCTGCTCACGTTCAAGAACATCCGCAACGAGACCGGCAAGAACAACGACATTTTCAACCGCGCCACCCAGGCGGCGGCTGATCTGTCGGTGCAGTTCGGCGGTATCGACGGTGCGAGCAAGCAGCTGGGCAAGGCGCTGAACGACCCGATCAAGGGCACCACGGCGCTGGCGAAGGCCGGCGTCACCTTCACGGACCAGCAGAAGAAGCAGATCAAGACCATGGTCGAGTCGGGCAATGTGCTCGGCGCGCAGAAGATCATCCTGAAGGAGGTCGAGGGCCAGGTCGGCGGCGCTGCCGCTGCCGCCGCGGACCCGATCGAGAAGCTGAAGGTGGTTGCCGGGAACCTGGCCGAGCAGGTCGGCGGGTTCCTGCTGCCGCAGGTGAACAAGTTCGCGACCTTCACCACAGGCACCCTGATCCCCGGCGTGCAGGGACTGTTCTCCGCGTTCCAGGGCGAGGGTGTCACCAGTGACGGGTTCGTCGGGTTCATGGAAAGGATCGGGGCGGCGGCCCGGACGGCGTTCGACTACTTCAAGTCCGACGTCCTGCCGCGCCTCAGGGAGTTCGGCGGGTTCCTGACAGCGAACGTCGTCCCCGCGATCGGGAACCTGGTGGCCGCTCTCATGCCACTCGCGAAGGACGTCGGGTCGGCGGTGGTGGGGGCGTTCCAGAAGCTTGGGCCGATCCTGCAATCGCTCGGCGGGTTCCTCTCCGGGACTGTCGTGCCGGCGTTCGTCTCCTTCACGAAGTTCCTGAAGGAGAACTCGACCCTGGTCGGCGCGGTCGCCGTGGGTGTGGGCGCGATGGTCGTCGCCTACAAGAGCTACCAGTTCGCTTTGACGGTCGGCGCTGTTGCCACCAAGGCGTTCGCGGTGGCTCAAGGGATCCTCAACGCGGTGATGAGCGCCAACCCGATCGGAATCGTCGTGCTCGCCCTCGTCGGTCTCACCGCGGGCCTGGTCTACGCGTGGAAGAAGTCCGAGACGTTCCGTGATGTCGTGACCGGCGTCTGGAACGGGATCAAGGCAACGGCGCAGGCGGTGTTCGGCGCGGTGGTCGGTTTCGTGAAGGGCGCGATCGACTGGATCAAGCAGAATTGGCCGCTGCTGCTGGCGATCATCACCGGCCCGTTCGGTCTGGCGGCCTACGCGATCGCGAAGCACTGGGACGGCATCAAGGCGGGCGTCCGCCTCGCATTGGCCTTCATCGTCGACAAGGTGCTCGCCTTCGGTGAGACGATCCTGAAGGGCGCCGCGAAGGCGTTCGGCTGGGTGCCTGGCCTGGGCGACAAACTGAAGACCGCCTCAACGGAGTTCGGCAAGTTCCGCGACCAGGTGAACGCGAAACTCAAGGGCATCGACGACCAGACCGTCAACATCACCCCGAACCTGAAGGCCGTCACCTACACCGTAGGCGGCATCAAGCGCACCACTCCGATCAACGTGATCGGCAGCGCCGGCCGGGGAATGGCCACCGGTGGTGGCGTGTTCGGCGGGACCCGCGGCAAGGACTCCGTCCCGGCGATGCTGATGCCGGACGAGCATGTCTGGACGACCAAGGAAGTAGCGGCGGTCGGCGGGCACGACGCGATGGAGCGCATGCGGCAGGCGGCACTGGCCGGCGAACTGCAGGGCTACGCCACCGGCGGCGGGGTCAAGCCCCGTGGCCGGTTCCCCTCCCAGCGCGGTCAGCGGGTCTGGTCAAACAACATCGCGGCGTCCGCTGTACGGGCCGCGAAGCCGCTCGCGGTGAAGGCCGCCACTAAGGTCGCCGAGTCGCTGATGGCCACGTCTGGCGGGGACGCTGGGCCTCCCGGTAGCCGCAAGTCGTTCCGGGGCGTGACGCTGAACGAGCGCACGATCCGGATGCTGCTCAACGCCGAACGGATTCTCGGTGCCGCGTTCCACATCACCCAGGGGTCGTACTCGACCCGGGTCGCAGCCTCGGGGTCGACGCACGCCGGCGGCGGCGCGATGGACACCAACGGCCCGCGTGGCTGGAACGTCGCTGTCGCCGCGCTGCGCAAGGCAGGGTTCGCGGCGTGGCACCGCACCCCGTCACAGGGGCCGTGGAATCACCACATCCACTCGATCGCGATCGGCGACCCGTCGGCGTCAGCCGCGGCGAAGGCCCAGGTTGCGGCGTTCAAGCGCGGCGGCGACGGCCTCGGCCACGGCATGTCCAAGGGCGGCAAGGTCGGCTCCTACGCCACCGGGTCCTGGAGGGTCATCGCTGATCAGCTCGCGATGATCCACAAGGACGAGATGGTGGTCCCGAAGCGGGCCGCGGATCCGCTGCGCGGGATCTTCACCAGCAAACTCCATCAGCTGCACCAGGCGCACGTCGCACACCAGGCGCATCAGGCCCATGTTGCGCACCAGGCGCACGAGAACACGATGCGGCTGCACCCGGACGACCTGAACCATCTCGCCCGCGTCCTCAGGGAGAGCCCGCCCGAGATCTACCTGGACGGTAGGCGGGTCGACGCCCAGATCACACGACGAGCACTGAACGGGGGTTACTAGTGGCGACCTGGCAGTTCGTGGCCGACATGGCCTCAGCCTCCCCCACTGTGCTGCTGGACCTGAACTCCACGAGTTCCGGGCTGCGGGTGGCGAGGGGATGGGATCTGTCGCCGGCGAAGTTCGACAAGGGCTGGGTGTCGTCCCCGCTGCGACACGGCGCCCGCCCGACTCGTGATTCAGCCCAGAATCAGGTCCTTACGCTGCCGCTGGAGATCGTTGCCGGCTCCGACAGCGCCGCGGCGACGGCGCTCGAGAACCTCGGCCGGCAACTGTCGGACAACGGGATCCTGAAGGTGCAGGTCGGGGCCCCGAACCCGGTGTTCTACCGGACCTTCGGGAACCCCGAATACGCGATCCAGGCCCGCAACATCTTGCTGCGGGACAACCGGATCGAGCTTCAGATCGAAGCCGAACCATTCGCATACGGGGTGCGGGTCGAAGCCTCAGGGTCACCGTTCACCGTCTCGAACGACCCGGCGAACGCCGCGGGGTGTTTCTTCGACATCTCCTCCGTGCAGGGGGATGTGGAGACGCCGTTGCTGCTGCACGTCACCTCCACCGGCTCGAGCGGTGTGGCGAACAAATGGTCACACCTGTCCACTCGGCGCAGAGGCACACCGTCGGGGTACAGCAACGTGATCCAGGCGGAATCGATGACGCAGGGAACGGGCGGTGTCGTGACCGCGGACGCGTCGATGTCGAACGGCTCGAAGTCCCGGATCGGTTTCGCGACCGCCACGAACACGCTGCGGCTGAGTGACACGTTCCCCGGCAACGGCACCGCCACCGTCGAGGCGCGCGGCGAGTACATCGTCTATGCGCGGTGCGCCCTGACCACCGGCACGGATGTTGTCACCGTCCAACTGGCGTACGGGTCCTCTTCGAGCACCGCGGTGTTCAACGACGCGGTGACGGTTGCGGGCGTCACCAGCCCGTATTGGGTGAACCTCGGGAAGATGCCGGTGCCGGCATGGTCGGATCCGGTACAGCACGGGTTCAGCGGCGTGAACACGAAGGTCGTGATGCCGTTCGTCGGGCTGTACGCGGCGCGCACATCGGGCTCGGGAAGCCTGGACGTGGACGCGCTGGTGTTCATGCCGGCCGACGACCAGACGTTGATGGTGCGGTTCCCGTCCACGGATGTGCCGTACGCGATCGACGGCACCACGGAAGCGGGCGGGTCAGCGTACGCGTTCACCACCACCCTGGACGAGGTCACCACCACCTCGCAGCCGTGCAAGCTCGTCGGCGGTCTCGGGTTCCCGTCGGTGATCCCGGGCCAGACGAACAGGATCCATTTCCTGCGCAACGTCGACCCGACCGGGGTGACTGACGCGATCACCAACACCACCACGATCCGCGCCTACTACTGGCCGCGCTGGAGAGAGGCCAGTAGGACATGACCCTCGTCCCCCTCGCGGTCCGGGTTTCGAATGCCCGCTACGACGGGAACCTCACCGGCTACCTCCACGGGGCGCCGAAGTTCTCCAAGTCCGACCCAGGAGGCTTCAAGGTCGGGTCGTTCGTCGTGGACCAGCGGCTCGGATACCGCACCGACATGATCCAGCCCTACTCCCGCGTGTACTTCTACAACACCCGCAACGGTGACTGCGTCTTCGAGGGCGACGTCTCCCACCCCGGCCGCAGTGTCTCGGACGGCGGGGCCCTGCTCGAGGTGCAGGTCGACTGCGACCGTCTGAACGACTGGTCCGGATCCAGGATCTACTGCGACCGGGACCTGCAGGCATGGACCCGCAACAACGGCGTCTCGGTCGGTGCCACCACGGTGGAGGCCGGCGACGACCGCTCCCTGTCCGGTCTGGATGCGCTGAACCTGTCGTTTCCGACGGACATGCACGTCGAGACCAACTTCCGTATCGAGGCGATCTACACCCGCATCAACGAGGCCAACCAGCAGATCGGCCGCATTGACTATTCGGTGGCCGGCGGCCACGTCTCCGGATCCCCCGGGTGGCTGGTGCGGACACTGTGCACCACCCCGTCGACAATCGTGCGCAGCAACATCCTCAACACGTTCATCGCCTCCGGCGCCGTCACGGTCGGGGGCGCGATCCCCACCGGGGAGTCGAAGGCGTTCGTGCAGCTGATCTGGACCGGCGGCTCCTCCGGTACGGGAACGTCCGGCAACGACATTGTGTGGGCGTCGCTGCGGGGCCTGGTGATCGTGGCGCGGATGCTGCTGAAGGACGGCACCTACCGCACCTCCGGCTACGCGAACGCGGTCACCGCGGACCAGGTGTGGGAAGACATGCTCGGGTCGGAGATGCTGAACACCGCCTTCGACTCCGCGAATGCCCGCGTCGACACCGGGACGGCGACGTTCATCTACCAGCTCGCCTACCCCGACGGGGCGACGCCGCAGCAGATCGCCGACGACCTGATGACGTACGAGCCGGGCATGACCTACATCATCGGGCCGTCGAACCCGTTGAACAACAAGTACTCGCTGTCGTGGTACACCCGCTCGGACTCGGTCAGGTATGAGGCGTTGCTGTGGACCGACGAGCACAGCGGCGGTATCCAGGCGGTCGACCAGTACAACCAGGTGGTGGCCAGGTGGAAGACCCCGACCGGGATCATCCGCATGACCTCCTCGAGCCAGTCGATTCCCGAGATGGACGCGGTCGGCCGGACGCGGCGGTTCTTCCATGACCTAGGGTCTGTCCTGGGTGACGCGACGAACGTCACCACCGCGAACGCCACCGTCATGCAGGACCACCGGTACCCGAAGAACACCGGCAGGGTCAGGATCTCCCGCCCGATCGTGGACCTGTGGACGGGCCGCACGGTGCAGCCGTACGAGATCGAGCCGGCGTGCCTGATCCGCCTCGTCGGCGCGGAACCGTCCCTGGATGCGTTGAACACTTCGTTGACGCCGAACGGTTCGACGGTGTGCCGGATCGTGAACACCGACTACGACGGGGACAGCAACGCGGTCGACCTGGACCTGGACGACGTCCCGTATTCGATGGCGCAGGCGATCCGTGTCGCCAGGGCCCGCCGGAAGAAGGGCCTACCGCAGCGGAGGGTGGATTGATGCCGCAGTTCACATCGAAACCGATCGACGTCGAGGCGCGCCAGTGGAACGGCTCGGCCGCGGACGCGAACGCTCTGGTGGCGTGGGTGAAGGACGGCGGAATGCTCGCCTACTACGACACCTCCCAGTTCCCCGACGCTCTCTACGTGGTGATCAACACGCTGAATGGGCCGCTGCACGCGTCACCGAACGACTGGATCGTGTGCGGCGCGGATGGTGAGTTCAGCGTCTACAAACCCGACGTGTTCGCTGCGAGTTTCGCCCCAAAATCCTGATGGAAGCGGGTAACCCCATGGGACGCGTGTTCGTGTACAGTCCGCACCCGGACGACGAGACCCTGAGCATGGGGTTGGCGATGCTGCACTACATCGCGAGCGGCTTCGATGTGAATCTGGTGTCGATGACTTCTGGTGACGCTGTCGGTTCGGCGTACTTCCTGAACGGCGAGAACCCCTCCGGTACTCCTGTGGTGTGCCCCACGCCGGCGGATCATCCGTGGACTCACAGCCCCGAGCGTGAAGGCTACCTACCGCTCACCACCGAGGGCATCGGCGCAGCCAGGATCCTCGAGGCCCGCGCCGCCCTGGGAGCTATGGCGATGGTTCCGCCGATCAAGGACTCCAACGGCACGACCATCACCCCGGGTCCCGTGTTCCATCACGTGGGCGGGCTGCACGACGGATTCGGCGCGCCCGGGCAAGCGTCCTCCACGGCGCCGGTGACACGGGAAGGGATCGACGCGGCGAAGGCTGTGATCTTCCCGTTCGTCAGGGATTACCCGAACAGCTTCCACATCACCATGTCCCCCGCGGATCATCACCACGACCACGCCGCCTGCGGGATCGCGCTGCGGGAGATCAAGCAGGAGAATCCCGCGATGCTGGGGACGCCGCTCTTCTTCGTGTCCCGCCTGTACTGGGCGATCTCGCAACCGGACGGCAAGTACCAGCAGGATCTCCTGGACGAGGCCCACGGAACTCTGGCGTGGTTCAGCTACTACGGCAGCAACTACAGCTCGTACGTGGACCATCTGCGGAACCGGGTCATCAAGGCGTACCGGGCCTGGAATCCCGCCGCGGGCGCGTACGGGATCGGCTATCACCAGGTCCGCTCTCAGTTCGAGTCAAATTTCGGTGCGAACGCGAGCGTCGCGAACCTCTTCCACACCTAGGAGGCGACCGGTGGACTCGCCCCAGCCCACCACCCGCGAACTCCTGAACGAGCTCGTCACCAGGATCGAGAAGGTGGAGCAGGAGCAGGCCGCGTTCATGGGTGCTTTGCAAGCGTTCATCGTCGTGCTCGGAGTGCGACGACTTCCGGAACCTGGGGATACGGGGGAGCAAGGTGAGCATCGATGACTTCGCGGCGAAACTGTCACATACACCGGTGCCGTGGTGGCTGGCCCGTGCCGCCAGCTGGGCGCTCGCCGGCTACGCGCTGGTGACCGGGCTCGACTACCTGAACACCCCACGTGCCATAGGGCGTTCACTGACGATGGTGGAGAAACTCGCCACCCTGCAGCACTGGGGCGTCTGGTACATGATCTCCGGCGGGATCCTGGCGCTCGGGTTACTGCTCGGACGCCACGTCATGGTGTGGCTGGGGCACCTGTTGTGCGCGGGCCTGTACGGGGCTTTCGCGGCGGCGACACTGCAGGCGGTGGTCGAGTTCCAGCGATCCCCGCAGGCGGCGTCTGGGTGGATCTGGCGGGCCGCGTACCTGTCGTTCATGATCTTCCTCGGTCACATCTTCTTATGTTGGCTTAGGGGGCCCATTCCCCGCAGGGGGGATGAAGCCCAGTGATCACTCAACTCCTGATGGAGCTGTCCGACTCCACCCTGATCGCGCCCGGGTTGTCGCTGGCCACGTTCTCCGGGCTGCTGCTATTGGCGGCGAAGGCCTACAAGGAAGCCCGCCAGATCGACGTCGAAGGCGAGAAGAACCGCCGCATCGCCGCGGAGGCCAGGGAGAAGACCGCGAGCGAGAACACCGCGTCCGAACTGGAGAAGCTCGGCCGGCGGGTGAAGTCGCTCGAGGACAAGATCGACGAGATGCGTGACCAGCACGAAACCGAACTGCTGGACGAACGGGGCAAAAATTTCGCGCTGCGCAAGCTGCTGCGCGAGAACGGTATCCCGATCCCTGAGGAGCTCGGACCGGCATGAACCCTCGAGTGAAGATGCGCGGCTACGGGAGCGCCGCGATCCTTGTGCTGTCCGCGACCGTGGCGTGGCTGATGATCCAGGTCCCGACCTTGCAGGACCACGCCGACGCGTCCAATGTGACCGCGAACCAGGCCCTGAAGTCGGTGACCGACCTGCGGGGTGAGGTCGACGCGAACAAGCAGGCGCTCGCTGATGCGAACTCCAAGCTGATCGCGTTGGGGAAGGCTCCGGTTCCGGTACCAACCCCGCGCCCGGAACCGGAGCCCACGCCCGATGGCCTCACCGCGTCCCAGTTGGCTGCGGTGCGTGCGGTGGTGGTGGACGAGCTGGACTCGCACAACGCGAAGGTCTCCCAGGACACCATCACGCAGATCACGAAGGCCGCGGGGACGCTGGCGGCGCAGAACGTGAACGCCGGTCTGGGGGCCGCGGTGAAGTCCGCTGTCGCCGCGTACTGCGTTGACGACAAGTGCGTGAAGAAGCCGAAGGACGGCAAGGACGGAACGAACGGCGCCGACGGCAAAGACGCCCCAGCGGTGACCGACGAGCAACTCCTGACCGCGGCCACACAGGCGCTGGTGGCGTACTGCGGGCAGGAGTCGAAGCCTTGCCAGGGCAAGGACGGGAAAGACGGCGCGAACGGCAAGGACGCCCCTCCGCCGTACAGCGTCGTCGACCAGGACTGCATCGGCGACGGGGACCAGTCGTTCTGGCGGATCTACCTGAGCAACGGCACCGACCAGAAGACGGTGGATGCCGCGGGACCGTGCCGCATCGGCCCGGCCCCTAACTAACCGCGGGGAAGCGGGGTTACACATGGCAAGACCGATGTCGAAGGCCGAGTGGATTGCGGCCATGAAGAAGTGGTCGGTACCGGTGAAGTGGTATCCCGGATGGGACACCCGCGGCCGGCCGGGCGACTTCACCTCCGTCAACGGTGTCGAGATCCACCACACCGGCTCCGACTCCCAGACCGACGCCTACCTGGACTTCCTGTTCAAGACCGGCCGCGCCTCCGAAGGCATCCCTGGACCGCTGTGCAACGTCTCCACCGACTTCGACGGCGACGTGCACGTAGGTGCGATCGGCCGCGCGAACCATGCCGGGAAGGGCTCGAGCGTCACCCTGAACCACGTGATCGCCGAGGACTACAAGGGCTACCAGTCCCCCGAGCTCCGTCCCGGACCGGACAACACCGACGGCAACGCCCACTTCTACGGCAACGAAGTCCGCTACGACGGCGGACAGGTGATGACCGTGAAGCAGTTCGCCTCTGCGGTCCGCTGGGCCGCGGCGATCTGCGACCACTACAACTGGTCCGCGCTCTCGGTGATCGGACACCGGGAATGGACCGGACGCAAGAACGACCCCGGCATGTGCTCCATGTACACGTTCCGGTCAGCGGTCGCTGCCCTGCTGAAGGCGGGCCCGACCATCCAAGAACCACAGACCACTGATGTTGGAGGAACCGTGGCGCGCACACTCACCGACGATGACCTGGCCGCGATCGGCGCGGTCGTGAAGTTCCAGAACGAGGACTACGGCCGCCGGCTGTGGGCCCTCGACACGGGCACGGGAAAGCGGCAGGTCATCGACGTGCTCGCGGACCACACGAACCGCCTCCAGCGCATCGAGGACGACACCGACGGAGTGACCCCATGAAGAACGTCGGCAAGTACTGGAAGGCCGTGGTCGGCTTCGTCGCCCCCGGCGTGGTGATCATCGGCTCGTCGATCGCTGACGCCTCCGACGGTGGTTCGAAGATCACCACCGCAGAGTGGATCACCGCGCTCGTGGCGTGTGTCGCTACGTCGGCCGGCGTGTACGCGGCCAGGAACAAGACGGATCAGCCATGACGGCCTATCCGCTGCTGCTGATCCTGTTGCTGTCGGCCGCGATCATCCTGTCGCTGGTGGAGGTCGCCACGAAGGATGTGCGGTGGCTCGGTTGGGCCGCTGCCGCGTTGTCGACGGCGGCTCTGTGCATCGTGGTCAACAGCTTCTAGTCGTCAGAGGCTTCCCCCCGGAATCCCCCGGGCCTCCGATGGTGCGTCTCTCGCGCACAAGATGAACCCGCCAGCCTCCTTCGGGAGACTGGCGGGTTCTTTCGCGTTCCCCGGCTCACGTGCATATGCCGTATGGGTGTGGGTCAAGGAACGCGAAACCTAGTCGCCGTACGTCTCTCGCAGCTCGGCCTCTTCGACCGCGGTGTAGTACTCCTGCGCATCTAGTTGCCGCTTGTACTCTTCGACCGCGTCACGTCGCTCAGCAGCGATCAACGCCAGGAAGTCTTCCTTCTGCCCGAGCTCGACCGCAAGCTGGTACCAGTGGAAGCGCCGCAGTTCATCCTCGGCGGCGGTGAGCGGCTCAGTCATGGGGTGCCTCGTCCCGGATGATCGCGAGGTGGCAGATGTCGCAGAACTCAGCCTCGTCTGTGAGGCGAGTGTCCCAGCCGCACAGCGGGCACTTCGGACGCTCCCTGTGAAAGGCCGCGTACCCCGCCCGTCGCAAGGCGTCCGCGGCGTCCGGCGGAGGGGCCTCGCTCATCGCTTCCTCCTCCAGTACGTGACCAGCACCCCACCGGGGTTACGGAGCACACCCGGCGACACCTTCGTCCAGCCGGCCAGTGCCTCGTCGTACCCGACCCCCTTGTCCACGTTCAGTTCGAACCCCTCAGGGCGCTCCCCGCTGGTGGCCTTGTACTCCCAGCCCGGGCACCACTCGATGTGATGGAAGAACCGTTCCCGCTGCTTCTCGTTGCCTGCCGGGAAGGGAGGTATCGACGTCTCGGTCATGAGGACACCGTCCATTCGACGTCAGGCGCGGACCTGTAGCTGACGTGATCGGTCACCAAGTTGTGTCGATACTCGTAGATGGGATGACCGCAGGGCGTCAGAGTCATCTCCGCTGGCCGCGCCACACGAGTGAGATCGGCCATCCAGTCGAACTCGCGGTTGACTTCGATATCCCGAACATCCCGGCCGCATGTCGGGCATGGGTCAAAAGTCGGCGTCTCGCTCATCCCATCTCCAGTTCGTAGCCTGCCTGTTTCACCAGTACCTCAGCAGCAGCCTGCTTGGTGGGATACAACCCGGCGTACGCACCTTTGTGCGTCATCGCAGTCCAGCCGCTCGGGTGCTCCTTGACGACGCCGACATAGTGGCCTTCGGCGTACACGACCCAGCTGTCTCGCCATTTCCGCAGCGACGGGACGGCGTAGCGGGTGGTCTCACGCTGACCGGTCACGGAGTGAACACCTCCCGCCATCCAGGGCGGGCGAGGTCCAGCAGCTCCTGTAGGTCAGCGTTCTGGCTCACTGGGAGCGACTGGCACTCGTATCCGTCACCGAGCACGATGTCATCCGGCGCATAGGCGTGATCCCGGATCCATTGGTCGATCTTGGCGTACGCTGTTGGATCAGCCATGGGGGTGGCCTCCACAGTTGCGGCCGTTGCAGACGATCTCGTCGGCCGGGTCGTCAGCTGGCCTTGACTCACGCACCCATCGCGGGCATTCGGGGTGATGCTCCTGCCCAGGCCCATACTGAGGGATGCCACAGGTGCAGTCTCTGTACAGGTGACCGTGCTGCTCGTCGCAGATGATGGCTCGGTTCACCATGTCGCGCCACTGGTGGTACCGCCGCAAACGCTCCTCGGCGGGCAGGCAGTCGTCGAAATGCTCCAGCGAGACCTCGATCGGCCAAACGACTCCATAGCCGTGCTGCGCGAAGTGATCGCAGTGCGGGGTCTCGGCCACTGGCTCACTCATGCGCCCAAGCCTCCTGCCATCCCTCTCTCCCCTTGTACGGGGAAGCGAGCAGACGAACCGTGGCGCAGGGCCACGCGTCGTTGTCCAGCGTCTCCCCGTCCTCGTGTGGGTGGTGGCACACCGTGCAAACCTCGGCGTTCCACGCGACCCCGTGCAGTTCGAGGATCTTCCGGTCGGCCGCGATCCGGGCCAGCGCATACATGGGCGCGCAGAGCTGCCCCAGCCGTTCGTTCTCGATGCCGTTCCAGTCGATCGAGGCCCATCCGAGATGGTCGTGGTCGATCGCGTGCTCAGTGGCGGCCTCGCGCGCCCACCGCTCTTCCTCATCCCAGATAGCGGTGAGCCAGGAAGCCAGGTCAACAGTCTGCGTCTCAGTCACGAGCGGACCCGTTCACGCAGACCGGGAAGTGCTGCCGTCCCCAGGTCGCTGCCGCCAGAGAGCAGCAGCCGATGTTGCGGCCAGCGGGGAACTCGTCCTCCGCCTCCAGCTTGCTATCGTTCATCTCGTCGGACTCCTCCAAAGGTCAGTCTGACTCTGCGCCCTTCAGCCCCGACAGGCTGGGGGGCGCTCTTCTGTGTCTCAGCGTAACGCGCCCTGTACCGCAGTGGCGATCAAGCAACCCCACGCCTTCGTCCCCACCCCATACTTCGGGTGCACGCCACCCGCGTCTAGGTACCAGCCGATACGGGCCGGTTTCGCTGCGAAGAACGACGCCCACGAGATGACGGTGCAACTGCCGGTGCAGCCCTGCCAGACCGCCTTGTTGACGATCATGCTGTTGCGCTGGTCCGCCACGGCGTACGCCGGGCGAGCCACCTGCACGTCCACCCACAACACCTTCATGGTCGCCGGAACCCAGTCAAGCAGCCGCTTCACCTGCGCCTCCATGGCGAACGGGGACGGCACGTCATTCGACCCCACCGCCATGACCAGCACCGGCGGCAGCTTGTACCCGTCCGCGACCATCTTGAACAGGGAATCCACGGAGTCTTTCGTGTTCCGCCCCGACCAGGCGTTCACCGCCAGCCGCTTCCCCGGCAGGTAGTAGGCGAGATCCTTGTAGCCGCGGACACTGATCGAGTCACCGACCAGCAGCACATCCGCGGTCACGGTGTAGGGGGCCGTGGACATGACCGGGGTACCGACCGGCCCACCGGCCACACCGGACCCGTAGTCCGCATACGCGGTGGGGGCAGCGAGCAGCAGCGCGACGGTCAGGGCCACGAGACGCAGCAGGCGGGTCATGACTCGGTCCCTTCTTTGCTCTCCCCACTGGTTGAGAGAAGAGCCAGGACCGCGTCTGTGGCCTTGTCCGCAACCCCCGACGGGTTCAGGTGCTGGATCGCCGCCGAGTAGACCGCGCGCCATACTGCTTCCCGGTTCAGCGGCGGTGCGGCAATATCGTCCCCGCCGCGCGTAGGCGAAGAGATCTCCGCGACATGCTCCCTCAGCCCCGTGAAGACACGAGCATGGTTCGGGCTGCACGAACACCAAAAGTAGCCGGTGTTGTTTGTGGTGATGAGGTGTAGCAGTTCCGTATTCGCGCCAGCCTCTCTGAGATTCGCGCCGAACCATTGCAGGCGACTCACTCCCATGGCTCGGTGCTCACCCTCGTGCCCCGGAGACTCGATGCACAGGGCTCCAGATTTAGGATGACGAGCCGGGCAGCTCGAATTCGAGGGGATCCCGACCGCATCGTAGGAGCACGACGCCTTCACGCTGGCGTCCGGGATCTCCACAGACCGGGTCACGTCGCTCATCACAGTCCCGCCTTCGTCACGCCGTACACAGCCTGCTTGTGGGTGAACCCTTCACCGGAGTCCGACTCCAGCTGGCGGATCAGACCCGCACGGGAGAAGTGCGTCAACTCCAGGTACGACCGCGCCGACCTCGCCGCCTGCTCGTTCCAGTTCACCTTGATGTGGTCCACCGCGAACGTTGCGTCCTTCACCGAGAACCCCTCACCCGCCTCCGACGACAACTGACGGATCAGGCCCTTACGGGAGAACGCCGTCAGCTCGAGGTAGGACGTGGCCGCGGCGACCGCCTGCTCCTGGCTCAGCGTCATCGCAGGCTCCGTCGCGGTGGGCTTGGGTTTGGGGGCGGTGGTGGCCGGCGGCTCCGTGGTGGGCTCGGTCGTCTGCACGGGCGTCTCCACCACGGACGGGCTCGGCTCGGTGACCTTCGGCGCCTCGCTCACCGCGCCCCCGATGAGAGCGGTGCATCCACCGATCACGAGGAACATCACGACCGTGACGCCGATGACGACGTTGCGCACGGTGTGCTTCTTCGGCGGCTGTGGCTGGAACTGCTGCGGGTATGGCTGGTTGGTGCTCATGGTTGGGTCTCCCCCTTTGTAGATGTGGTGGTGTCGGGGTGTGCGGCGAGGATCTGCGTGAGCTGGATGCGGACGTCGTCGTAAGCCAACTGCTCGTCTTCGCTCGAGTCCGGGTCGTCGACGTACTTCGCGCAGTACAGCTGAAGCTTCTCCAGCGCGTCCCGCAGGCTCTTGCCGCTCTCCTGCCGCTCCAACATGTGAAAGATCCCTCCCGAAGTAGTGATTCGAGAGGGCTCTGAGCGTGAAACCTGGGTGGGCGAACCGAGAATCGAACTCGGGACATCTTCCTTGTAAGGGAAGTCAACCCCGCAGGTCAGGACGCTTCAGGTCCCTCTCTGAGCGTAAATCTTGCTCTACGTTGATCGTCTACGCTCCCTGACAATCAACTGTCCTGCCGCTCTCCTGCCGCTCGTTCTCGCAGGTCTGTCCTTGAGCCGCGGCCTGGCCGACTGGCGATCCACCGCTCAACGGTCGAGCGGTGCCACCAGTTGCTGTTGCCGATCTTCCCGTCAGGTCGCGGCGCTGCCCCCTTGGCGACGTAGTCACGCCACGTGGAGGGGGCGATGCCGATGAGGCCGGCAGCTTCCTGGGAGGAGAGCTGGTCCTCGTTGTTCCCCATGGCCAGAACGTTACGGCAGTTCTGCCGTGTTGTCTAGCCCCTGCTTCCGGGTGCCCTCGATCGCGTTCCTTGCCTGATCGAACCTCGCCTCGGTGGCGTGGATGTACCGCTCCACCGAGCGCAGCGACTTGTGTCCCATCAGCGCCGCGATCTGGCCGGCGGGGACACCGGCCTCCCCGAGCCAGGAACCGTAGCTGTGACGCAGGTCGTGCGGTGTCGGTTGCGGGTCCGGCAGCTTCGCCCCCGGGCGCGCAGGGACGGCAGGCGTTGCGCCCCGACCCCGGGTGGCCGGTCTTGCTTCGACCGCAGGCGCCCCGTGGAGCGCCGGGTGCCAGACACGCCGAAGCCAGTTGTCGTACCGCAGCCTCGACCCCTCGGGGGAGGTGAACACCAGCTCCTGATCAGGTGCGGGGATCAGCTGCGACAGCTGCACCACGAGTTCATCCGTCAACGGGACCAGCCTCACCCCGGCGTCCGTCTTCGGCCTCTTCTCGCCGCCCTTGCGCGGTTGCACCCTGGCGATCTGGATCCGCTTCCGCAGGAGGTCGACCCGGAATCGCCGAAGCCCCGCGGCCTCCTGGAAACGGAGCCCGCAGTACAGCAGCACCTCGACGAACACCCGATCAACCCCCAGGAACTGATCGAGCAACCGGGTCGCCTCGTCCCGGGTGAGAATCCGGTCGATGTGCGGTGCCGGTGTCGCGGCCTTCACGCCCTCTGCCGGGTTGGCTGCGATCAGCTTGTGCTTCACCGCATCCCGCAGGATCTGGCGTAGCAGGCGCAGCGCCGAGCGGACGGTCTCCGCCCCGACTTCACGAGCCGCGAGGTCGGTGACCCATGCCTCGACGTCCCAGGACTGGATGGAGGCCAGCGGCCAGGTCCCGAAGGCCGGTTCGATGTGGTTGCGCCACCAGCCGTTAGTCTTGTCCTTGGTGGCGATCTCCACGCGTCGGGTGTCCAGCCACTTCCCGCGCCACGCCGCGAGGGTCATCTTCCCGCCGGCCGGGTCGACGAATTCCCCGCGGCGCATCTTCGACTCGGTCTCGTCGGCCCAGTCCTTCACCACTCGCTTCAGTGGGTCCGACTTGGACCAGCGCTGACCCGATGGGTGACGTACTGTCGCCTGCCACTTCCCGCTCTTGAGCTTGCGGATGTGCGCCAAAGTTCCCCCTATTCACTGCTCGCCGGGGACCGGGGCGAGGACGGTGGATAGATCAGTTGTCCCGGACGGAGGACATCAGCTGCTCCGCAGCCGCTATCTCGCGGCCCTGCTCGACGCCTTGCTTGAAGCCGTACTCGAAGGTCTCCAGAGACCACCGGTGGACGTAGGCCTTCACTGCCTCGGTGCCCCTGCGGACCGCGACACTGACCCCGAGCGAGGCGGCGAGGACGCTCACCAGGAGGGCCCACGCGCGCAACTCGGGCGAACCAATCAGGGTTCCTGCCGTCATCAGGATCACAGCCACAACAGCCGCGGCCTTACAACTCGTTAACACTGTCGGTACTCGCACCGTAACTCTCTCCCCTAAATCCCGTTGTACATGGCGGGTACCGGCTGCGAACGCCGCTCTTTAGGTTTCGACCCCGTGGGGTGGTGGGCGCGGTCGGTACTCCCAGAATCGTTAGAACGTCCCGAAACGCTACGGCGAGTCATGTCACGATTCGGTATCAACTGGGATTGTCTCGTAGCCACGAGACCTCAGATCCGAGATCTGGCGGTCGATCATCGCCACCAGATGAGCCGCGACATCCTTGTCCGGGTGCGTCCGCGCGCCCTCCCGGTTCCGCTCCAGCTCGGCAAGGCGCAACAAGGCGTCATCGTCCCTGCGCGTCCGGTACACCTTTAGGAACAACTCACGGTCCGCCGGCAGCAGGTATGGCATCTCCTGAATCTGCCGCTCCCCCACATCCCCGCTGCCGTTGTTCTCCTGTGCGTCGACCCTCGCCGCGTACTCCGACAGATAGCCCCTGTCCCAGCCGAGCGCGTGCTCCAGGTTGCCCAGCGTCGACTCACGCGGCCACCTCAGCCCCGCCTCGAAGTCCTGGATGGCGCGACGGGATGCCCCGGAGTTCTCCGCGAGATCTTCCTGGGTGAGTTGGATGTCGTTCCGACGCCGACGCAGCTCCCGCCCAGCAGCTTGCATCCCTGCGGTCATATTCCTGGCCACTCTGCGAGTATGCGCAACGGCGCGCAGTTCCGCTAGTCGGCGTCCGATATTTGTTGCGCAATGTCGCGCGTAAACGCTTGACAAGTCGCGCAGAGTTGCGCATTGTGGAGCCATGAGCAGCGCATCGAGGGTCCGGCGATACGTCGCCAAGCCACGGGAGATCGACGCGATCCAGTGGAACGGGGAGTTCACCTCACTGCCGGCTGACTGGCGGTCCACGGACCTGCTGAAGATGCGCGGCAATGACCTGATCTGCACCACTTTGCGACACGTCACGAAGGTCCGGGTCGGCGACTACGTGGTTCGCGGCACGAACGGTGAGTTCTACCCCGTGGATGCCGCGACCTTCGAGTTCAAGTACGAGGAGATCCAGTGAGCACGAAGCTGCTGACGATCCCGGAGACCGCCGACGAGCTCGGGATCTCTCCCAACACGGTCTACAAGATGATCGCCTGCGGTGACCTGCGGGCCGTCGACATGGCCGTGCCGGGCGCGAGGAAGCCCAAGACCCGGGTTCGCCAGGAAGACCTCGAGGCCTTTATCAACGCGCGCACCCGAGCGGTCCGCGCTTCCTGAACTCCGGTCGGTGTCGGTTGTAGTCGATCCCCCCCGACTCCCGGCACCGATCGGACTCCAACTTCACAGAAACAAGCCGAGCCCTCGGCTCTACCGCGAAGCAGCAACCGAGGGCCCAACAACAGGAGGGTACCCGAAATGGGTGTTTGGGGAGTGGTAGCGACGATCGCAGCGGGGTGGGTCCTGCTGTCGATCGTGGTGGGGCTTGCCGGCGCGCGGTTCTTCCGCAAGTCGCCGATCGAGCAGCAGCTGGATGACGACGCGCAGGTGCAGTACCTGGCCGCGTGGCGCAGGGGTGAGCGGTAATGGCGCGCCAGAACCCGGCTGACGACTCGTGTGTGGGCGTCCTGTTCCGGGGTCTGCTGATCGTGGCCGTGGTCGTCGTGGCGCTCGTGGGGTGGCTGTCATGAGCGCCCCGGGGGCGGGAACCGCGGCGACGCACATGCTGTGCGCCTTGTTCAACGCGAACCCTGAGTTGAACTTCGAGGACATCCACATCCACCACGGACGCGTCGAGGTCGACGTCGTCGGTGAGCGGGGCGCGTTGAAGGCGTGGTGCCGTGCGGTACCGCAGCACTCGATGCGCACCGCGCTGGTCACCACATTCTACGGCCTGGCCGAGGCGGACGTGCTCGAGCAGGACGGGATCGTCGTCACGATCCGCCGGCCGCTGGTTGGGCCGGGTGGGCAGTCGTGACGCGCGAACAGCTGGCTCTCGCTCACCACGTGTGGCACTGCGCCGCACCGGACGAGGAGCTGTGCACGCCGGACGACACCGACTTCGACTTCGCCGACTACGCGCTCGAGGTGACGTCATGAACGCCTGCACGCATCCCCGCACTGGCCGGGTGTCCACCAACCCGCAGGGGTACACCGAGCGTCCGCATGCCGCGACCAGCGTGTGCGACCTGCAGGAGTGCATCGAGGAAGCCCTGGCGTGGGTGACCCGGGTGACGTTCGGTCTGCCCGCCTTCCATGTGCGGGACGAGGTGACCCAGCCATGAAGATCACCGATGCGCGCTCGATCAAACTGACCCAGGGATACGAGACGGTCGTTGATGCGGCCGACTTCGATGAGCTCAATCAGTACAAGTGGTACGCATACGTCCGCCCGAATCGCCCGGCCTACGCCGTCCGCATGTCGCGAGCCCTAGATGGGCGCCGCATTGAAATCCGGATGCATCGGTTCCTACTGCCTGGCGTCGAGGTGGTCGACCACCGTGACGGCGATGGGCTAAACAATCGTAGATCGAACCTTCGTCCCGCCACCTCGGTAGAGAATCAACGCAACAGAGGTAAGTCGCGCACCAATACCTCGGGCTTCCTCGGTGTCTCCTGGCATAAGGCGTCGAGGCGATGGCATGCCAGGATCCAAGCAGCTCCTGGCGAGACGCTCTCCCTCGGCTACTTCGTCGACCTGGTCGAGGCGGCACGAGCCCGCGATGCCGCTGCTCTCGTGTACTACGGCGAGTTCGCTGTTCTGAACTTCCCGCAGCCGGGGGTGCGATCGATATGACTCATGCGCGCCTAGGTTCGTTGGCTAGATGGACCTGTCCTGACTGCTTCACCCAGCAACGCCCAGGCTCCTACCCCTGCACGAAGTGCACTGGCTACACGGGCAGGCGGGCCAAGGTCGCGACCGGTGTCACCGACGCTGTCGGCCGACCGTCAAGGCGGGTGCCGGAATGACGATCATGACCGGCCGTCTGCGCCGTCACTTCGACGTCTCCAAGGTCTCAGGAACCGGCGACGTAGCCGAGTTCTGCGAGTTCAGCGACGGCTCTGTGGCTGTCCGCTGGCTCGGTGAGCACCCATCGACGGCGGTGTGGGCCGACATCCGCGACGTCGAGTTCATTCACGGGCACGGCGGACTGACCGAGGTCGTGTTCGACACCGAGCGGCCAAGCAGGAACGACGAAGACCTACTCGAGACATTCGACCGGGAGGACAGATGACCACCCTGCACGTAGTTGGCGAGTTCGTTCGCCTGAACGACTCCTACGACTGGGGCGGCGGCAAGTACGCCGGGAAGGTCGTGCGCATCTCGGCGGTGCGGGACGACCGCGAGATCTTCGACATCGACGATGACGACTCGCTGATCTACGACGCCGAGTTCGTGAACGATCGCGGCGAGGTGGGCGGTGTGAAGATCCCGGTCCTGCCGCGGGACATCGATGAGTCGTACGACCACTACGAGGCGCAGCGCGCGGCGTTCTGGGGTAACGCGATCAGCAACATCACCGGCGGTGAACTGCCATGACCGCCCGCACATCCCCCGCTGTGGCGTCGAAGCGCGCCAACCAGGCCGTGCGTTCGCGGTACAAGTCGCTGCGCCTCAACGAGCAGGTCGAGTCGCCGGCCGCGTTGGCGGACAAGCTGGTCGAGATCCTCGCCCCTGCCGCGCAGTCCGACCCGGCCCCCGACAGTCCCGCCTTTCGCTCCTACATCGCTGGCGTGTTCTCGGACCGCCTCGCGGAGCTCTGCGCATCCCGGAGGCGGTCATGAGTGAGCGCGACGACCAATACGAAAGCTACTCCCGCGAGCGATTCGCTAAGCAGCTTGAAGCAGTAGCCGCAAAGCTCCGGGATCTGGCTGACGAGGTAGCTCGGGTACAGACCTATCGAAGCGGTATCGCCCGTCCTCCCGTGCTTGTCGTTGGAGATGTCGTTCACGCGATTCAGTGGGGGTTCGCAAACCTGCCTCTTGATGCCCTCGCGTCGTCGGCTAGCGACATCCATGAGATCGAGAGGCAGCGGTCATGAGGTCCACCCTGGAGTGGATCGCTGCGGCCTTCATGGTCGGTGTGCTCGTGGCCTCCCTGGCTTCCTGCACCAACGAAGCGAGGGTGACGTTCGAGTCCTGCGCCGAGGCCGCCGAAGCGGGCGCGCCTCTTCCCCTTCACCAGGGAGACCCGGGCTGGAACGTCCACCTCGACACTGACGGGGATGGTGCAGCGTGCTAGGTCAGCTCGCCGCCGTGCTGTGGGAGCTGATCGCGGTCAGCTTCCTGGCGCTGGTCGTCTTGACCATCCGCAAGGCGCGTGCCCGAGGCAAGCGTCTGTTCGTTGACCTCCCCGCCAAGCGCCTCGGCCCCCCGCCCGCCAAGCCTCCGTACGTCGATCACCGATGGGACGCGATGTAGATGAGCGGCCTGACGAAGAAGGCCGTCTGTGCAGCGTTCATCCGCGGCTACGAGTCCGCCCTGTGCAACCACGGCACCCCGGGCTGGACGCTGGAGCAAGAGGCAGACAAGGCCGCTGACGAGGTGATGGCGCTCGTCCCCACCTACGTGAGGTTCTGCAGCATCACCAAGTACTGCCGCATGGCCGAAGGGCACGACGGCAGGTGCCAGCCATGACCCCGCAGGAACTGCACCCGCTGCTGGCCGCCTACCGCAAGACCGTTGAGCGGGCCTGGTCTTGGCGCACAGCCCACGACGCTACCGACGGCCTCCCCTTCTCGCCGGCAGGGCAGTGCGGTGTCACCTCGGCGTGGCTGCAGCACCGGCTCAACCTCGACCACGGCATCGCCACCCAGTACTGCGTAGGCACCGTCTGGATCAACGACAAGTGGACCCCGGAGCACGTGTGGCTGGAGATCCCCGACGTGTTCCGGACGGTCGTGGACATCACCGGGGACCAGTTCGGCCTGCCTGAGGTGGTGTGCGGCACCTACCTGGAACTGACCCAGCTGGGCGCCCACTACACGTGCACGAAGTCCCGCACGAGCTTCCCGGACAAGTCGGTGCTGCCGCGTCTGCGGCTGTTGGAGGAGGCTTTGTGCGCGAGTTCCTG
>Ga0247824_10000099_pt1 | contig 34298 bp, 45 predicted proteins | sample 13C_PalmiticAcid_FD_194412 | JGI IMG/M metagenome (GOLD analysis project Ga0247824, IMG submission 194412) | Soil microbial communities from agricultural site in Penn Yan, New York, United States - 13C_PalmiticAcid_Day48 | ecosystem: Environmental > Terrestrial > Soil > Agricultural land...
GAGAAGGGCTTGATACATAGAAGAAAAGAGGGTGTTGGGAGGCTAGGAAAGGGGCGTTTTGGGTGGGGATACGGGGGGATTGGAGTAGAGGTGGACTGGTTGCTGCTTGGTTGATACCCGTCATGGAGCAGAAAATATGCATAGAAGGAGAGAAGCATTGTAGACTTGGAATCGGAAAATGATAACGATTTGGGTAGACAACGAGTGTTGGACTGCTTGTGATGTTGGTTGGCTGTTCTGGGACTTGGGGTTAGGGTTGGGAGACGGCCATCCAGCCGCGATCCTCCCTCTCCCTCGACCTTGGCACTCGCTCCCAGATTTAGCATCGCCATCCACTCTACCTCCCGTGTCGACCGACATTTGCATTTCTCACCCGGAAAGGCACTCTCCCGTTCCAGGAAAAGCTCCCCTCCATTTACCGTCTCACGATGGGAGATGCACCTCGATATTGCCCGTGCATGCAAACACGGAAACAGCGGCGTCGCGAGCCAACTTAATCCCCCCCAAGAACCCTTGACCCTCAAATAGCATCCCACATCATCCCCAATCCTACCCCAAGGCCAGATTCAGACCTTGCAGCTGCAGATCTGTGCCGAACCCCGAAGCGCCTCAGAGGCGCGCCGATATTGGCCCAACCACCCTTCCGCCTCCCGTCATTGGTCCGCCCTCGGGGGCACACCTTTGGCTAAGCGCCCGGGCGGGGAACTTCGCGTGGCCGTGACAGGCGGCCGGTGGGCGGCGGAGGATCGGGAATCGGCCATCTCACTGGCTGAATGGGGCTTCTGGATGCCGCTTCCAGAATGGCACCACTCCCAAATCTGCGCTGTTGCCGCCGCTCTACGCTACGCTCTGCTGTGCGTGACGGGGGGGCCAATCTGCGGGCCTATTTCTGGTTCTGGCACTGGCTCGGCACTGGGGTGGTAGGGATGGGGACGATGACGGAGGGTAGCAGTAGCGCGATGAGGTGCAGCAGTGCTTCTTTTGACTTGATGGTGGAGGGGGGTTAACCGCCCGCTGGTCTTGGAGCCATCCCTTAATTGTCTGCATGCAGTAGTCGGGCTGTTGATGGTAATGGTGAGGATGGGAAGAGTGGTCGAGGTATTAGTATCGTGAGACTGCCCCCTCGGGTGCCTGCGTCTTGCTTCAGTCAGTGGCTCTGTCATTCCATTCCAGTTTTCTTCTACTGTTCTTCTATTCGGGTTCTGTTGGTGTTCTCCTGACGGTTTCCTGTTGCACTGCTTCTCGTCCTCAACTCTCGATACCCCCTTCTCTTAACTCTCCGACCGTGTCTTGAGCAGCGCTCATTCGGTCAAAACACACCAAGAAACCAACATAAAAAATGGAGAAGCGCAGTCGTTCCCAGGGCTCGGCATCGTCCTTTGAGGCCGACTCTCAGGACCTCCACCTCCAGTCCAAGATGCGAACGATCCGCGTCGTCGACAGCGCCCGGGTGGGCACGACGGCACTGGCGCTTCTGATGGGCCTGACCGTCCTCGGCATCTCGGCCAACACGCTCCGTGTCTACCAGGAGACGCATGTTTCGTCAGAGTTCCTGCTTCCCCTCTGGCCGGACGAGTTCAACGTCCGCCCGACCGTGTCGCTCGTCATCGGCAGCACCATCGTCCTTGTCTCCAACGTCATCGCGCTGTGCTTCAGCCAAGTGGGCGCTGTAAGTCATCCCTCCCCCCTCCTTCTTGTCCCACGCACCAGCAAGGCTAATAGCGACTTTCCAGCTTCGCTCCAGAGCAACAGCCCACACCTCGGTGACCTTCGTCGCGCCCCTGATCGGCCTCACGGGCGCCCTCATCGCCGTGGTCTTCTACTACGTCGTCAACGCCTCCGAGGTGGCCGACACCTTCCTCTCGTGGACGTGCCGCTGGAAGGACGTGCCCATGTCCCAGGCGCCGCACTGGGACACCCTCTGCCAGCAGAGCCACGCGGGGCTGTACCTGGCCATCCTGCTGATCCCCGTCGAGGTGGCTGCCTTGGGGTTGGCGGCGTTTCAGATGAAGACGGAGAAGTACACGGATCGGTATCTGGGGGCGCGGAAGACGCCCGTGCTGAATTAGGTTTTTGGTCTATGAAGGGAGGAGCGTGTAATGGCTGGACTTGGCAAAGTCCCGGCGTGGCATCGGATATGGGAGGGTGGTTTAGGTCAACGACATGTTTTGTGAAATTACTATCAGGGCAACTGGGACAAGGGAGGTTATCTTGTTATGTACTTGTAATTCTTCTCATGGCATGGAACGGCAGCAATTGCACTTCTTCTACGACTTTTCAACGTAACGGAACCCACCATGCTTTGGACTGGAATCGAGTCTCTTATACAGTGCTACACAGTCGGCGTTGGATGTTGCACAAAGTTCATCGATGACACAATATCTGAGCAGGGGGCTAGACATGAGATCCTACAACAACTTAGCGGTCTTGGACACAAACGACCCACGAAAGAGGGTCGCTTACATGAAACCTAGGGGGGTTGGGGGAGACTGCATGGCACCCCCTCCTCGGTTTCCTGCATTCTATGAAGCAGTATCAAACGCCATCGCCACCTTGCCAAACCCAATACCCAGGAACGCTGCTAGCCAGCCGTTGCACCCCCACTTACTCTGGGTCTGGTTTACTACCACCCACCCTGCAGCTGCAGCTGTCCTGCGGCGACGGCCCCCTTATCTTCTTTTCGTTGATAGACCTACATCAATATCCAAGGACAGACGGCAGGTTATCTATCCGCCAAAAGCAAACACCCGCAGCACCCATGCCTTACCTACTCGCAAGACGGTAAACAGAAAACACTAACTAGGGGGACGACTGTGGAACGGTGAATCATGTAGTGCCATCTGCCCTCAGCTTCAAGGCTTAGATGTTTCCTTCGGCCGGGAACTGCTCACTCGCTATTGTTTCAAGTCGAATTGTGACAGGCCCCGTGTAGAACAGCCAGGAGGCTGCCGAACATTGATGGTCTGTCGGAATCTGGCGTGTGTACCTCACGGCCATGCCCCGCAGCTCATCCGGTCCCGTTTGACCGATATCCGATGATGCAGCGCAGGATATGGACGACGGCTGCTGATAGCCGCGTGAAACACACACCCGTTTACGGTGGGGGTCTCGCACCGCAGTCCTTCAACTTTCGGCTGCTCTTGCCGAGGTTTGCATACCGCCCTCGTTCTATGGTCGAATTGATGATAGATATTACAGACCGCAGATTTGTTGAGGACCAGCTTGCTTGCACGAAATTGATATGCGCTCCCCCCCTGCTTCCCGGAGTTAGGCACCGCACATCAGGAGCGGATTTACCAACAAATCCTCGACCAGCTCGCGCATCCTTCGCCGAGTGGAAGCTTGGAGCAAGGCGAGTCTACCGGTCAGGTAAAGATGAGTCAGGCACCGCTTTTAGAAGCTGGATTGACTGTCATCGACTCGCACCCTCGGCGCTCCTTTTCTGAGCGCAAAGCATCAAAGAAAGGACGCCGGCCGGTCTCACCTCTTATCGAGGGAACCCATCTCATGCGCCACATCGAGAAGGCTCTGCCAGGCGATATCGTCCGTAAAACGAGCAGAACACAGCCGAGGGCAGACCTGGCTAGACAAAAGAGCAAGCGGAACTTCTTTGAAGAAGCTTTCTCAGCCAACCCGGTTAGCCCGGCCAGGGAGAGGGTTCACGGGGATGCGATCGTCATGGCCGAGGTCAAGACGAACGTTATTGTGCGTACATGTCTCCCTACCCCTTGATCTTTACTCAGAGGTTGCTGCTGACGGGACTATCCCTCAGATCAGCGACGAATTCACCTTCATAACCGAGCTTTCCTACTCACTGTCGACGCGGTACCAGCGCCCAGTCTCGTCCATCGTCGTGACTCTGCACCACGGCGCCTGCATGTTCTTCGGGGGTTCGTTTGACCCGGCCTATGTCATGTCTGTGTTTGCGCTGCCGTCGCAGTTGCTGCCGACGACCAACAAAAGGAACGCGGCCCTGATACAAAAGCACATGGAGGAGACATTGGGCGTGGGACCCGCGAGGGGCTTCCTGCGATTTGTGCCGGTCCAGGAGGAGCACCTCGCGTGCAATGGGAAGACAGTAGCGGCGGAGATTGACGAGTTGGAAAGGGGCTCTTATCACGATGCTGCTGAGGGGGAGAGGATGCCGTATCCAGCGGCAGCAGAGGACGGAGCGGGAGCGGCTTCGAGGGGGGTGCGGGTCAAAAGAATGCTAAGCGTAAAGGTACGGTTGGCGAACACTTCCCATGTCACCTAAAACTGACTGCGTCTCTTCAGTCGCTCGCGGCCTTGCGACTGCCCTCAGCGGCCGACATTCCCGCGCCAGAGTTGACCCCGCCCAGCAGCGTCGACGAAGTTTGGCCTTCGCCGATGTCACCTCACGAGACCAGAGAAGAGGCGAAATCTGCATCACCCAGTTCTCCTCAGCGAAAGGCGGCACAGAGAAAGAAGAGCTTGGTAGCTGCGATCCTGGGTAGGTCGAACCGCAAGTCTTCTGACCGTTCATCTTTGCCGGCAATTGCAGATGTTTGAGTCAGTCGGTGGTGGGAACCTTCGAGGATTGGTGTTGAAGATAGGAAAAAGCCAGGGGGGTTGCCCAGATGCCGAGACTTTAGACTCCAGGCTGCGCTCTGCTCGGGGGGTCAGGGGGGTTATGTAATCAGTGCCGAGCCAGCACCCCGCTTCGGTGAGGCTCACCTGAAGCTTCGCTCAACGGTCGTCCGAACCTGCCTTGAGACAACGCACTATCGAAGCTGCATGGGGCATGCAATTTGCAGATCTGAGAGGTTCTTTCGATCGATGCCGATTACGTTAGACCGGGGACAGTTCTTGCCGTCTTCGATCGCCAACCGCACCTCGGGAGACCGTCTCGACGAATGCCGACTATGACCGCTGGCTCGAAGGTGCACGGGGAGCTCATTCAATTGCGGGGGAGGCTCGGTACCACTCGCGCCCTCTTAACGCCTGCTTTTATCGCCATCTCCCTGTCTGCCCATCTGCCCATCTGCCCATCTGCCATCATCCTCGCTCGCCGTCGAAACGGGAGACCTGTGCTCGGTAGTTTTATCTTTTTCCTCTCGACGAGCTTATCAGAGGCCTTTCCCCCGCCCCACGATCTGCAACTCCGTGAGTCGTCTTGCTGCCTTGGAATTCCGCTCATTTCACTCATTTTCACTGGAGGGCTCGAAAGCCGGGTTTCAGCTCCCATTCGCCGGCTCTCCCAGCGCCTCATCAACTGACGTCGAGCCCCTGTCCCGGCCTCTTGGGGACCTGGTCCTGGAACTGGGCCAACGGGTGTTTGACGCCAGTCTCTCCTCGTCTCGTCTGGGAAATCGCTTCCGGCCGTTAAACGTGTTGGTTCCGGTGGTCTGAGAGCTCACGGAGAGTCGGAGACCGCCCCTCGCTGGCGTTGCACAAGATGGAGGTAAGCACTCGCGAACTGGCTTTTCTTCGTTGCTTCATTTGCTTTTTGGCTCCAGCAGCCATGATGAACCCTCTCAACCCCTGCAAGCGCAATATCACAGCGCCGGTGCCAAAACACATGACCCGGCCCGAGGCCTAGAAGCCCCCTTCTTGGGGAGCAATTCCCAGCTTCCGGCTCTTCTCTCCCCAAGCTCACCGCTCACTGGTCAACCGCCGGCCGACCACACGGACGCTCTAGGCTGGGTATCATCCGGTCGGGCAAGTGTCACGCCAGTCGCCTAGGCAGCGACACTCGTGATGCGACACACGGATCGCGGCTCGCAGAGCGGCGTGGACGAGGGTAGAGCACCCGGAACTTCTGTCGGCGCAATTGACTCACGGCGACCTTGGCCCGGCCATTGCTGAGCCACTGGCATTTCCTTGTTGCCATTCGCTGTACCACGATAAGACGGGCCCGCCGTGTCGGTTCTTGGTTCTCATATATAGCCATTCCCCCTTGCCGCAAGCCTGTTCCCGCCGACTCCCGCTTCCAACTCGTATCTCCTACAAGCCAGAGGAACAATACGAGAGGGGACTGTGAAGGAGAGACACGAAAATGGCCGTCACTGCTGATGCTGGCGAGCTGCTTCGACGGCGGTGACCGCGTCTTTCCTGTCTGGGATCGGCTGTGGTGAGATCCTCAACCATCCTCGCACAGCAAGCGCCTGCGTCAAACTGTGAGATTCCTCACCGTGTTTTTGTCTTAAAGCGTCTGCGCGACTAGCCTTCCGTGTCGGCCGGTTCGACATCCGACGACCAATGCGCGCAAGCCTTCGTCGACCTGACAAACGAAGGGTCTCGACGCCCAGGGGCCTGATGCTTCTGGCCTACAAAAGCGGTCAAGAACGGAGGCTGAGCCGCCCCCAGTTCTCCCCAGCGTTTGACGCTGCCCTTGCGGAGACCGGCCAACGGGTGTTTGCCGCAGTCTTGGGCCCTCGTTCTCATCATGTCTTCTGCTTCTACCGAGGACGACGGCGATGTCCCCGCTGACACGAGCAGCGGGCCGTCCCGTCCTCGTCCTGTCCGGTTTATAAGTCCAGCAGCGCTAAATCTCCACCGTGTCTACGAACAGAACCGCCAACGATTACAAAAAAAAGATGGCGCCAAGGTGCCCGACCCGACAACACCCCAAACGAAGGGGAAGCCAAGGTTATTGTTGATGGGCCAAAGAAGGTGAGCGTGGTAGTTTGGGAGTTGTTCAGGGCTTGCCCCGACGCCGACGTAGCTAACACAGCGGCAGGAGCGGCAAGTCATCCATCTCGAGCGTTGTCTTCCACAAACTTCCTCCGAGTGAGACCTTGTTCCTCGAGTCGACGGCGCGGATTCAGAAGGACAGCCTCAAGTATGTTCCTGGCGCCGTCAAAGCCATGGTGTTGCGTGCTGACATGCAGCAGCTCGTTTATGGAGTTCCAGGTCTGGGATTTTCCTGGACAAATCGACATTTTTGATAACCCCAACTTCACCTTTGACATGGACGCCATCTTTGGCGAGATTGGCGCTCTAATATGGGTCATTGACGCCCAAGACGACTACCTCGAAGCCGTTGCCCGTCTCAACTCGACCATCCTCCACCTCCACCGCAGTTACCCACACATCAACATCGAAGTTTTTATTCACAAGGTTGACGGCCTCAGCGATGACTACCGCCTGGACATACAGCGCGACGTGACCATCCGCATCCAGGACGAGCTCTCGGACCAAGGGGTCGAGAACGCCCCCGTCAACTTCCATCTCACATCCATCTATAACCATAGCATCTTCGAAGCCTTTAGCAAGGTCATCCAGAAGCTCATTCCCCGCCTCGGCCAACTCGAGGCCATGCTCACCAACCTCTGCCGCACCTGCCGCTTCGAAAAGGCCTACCTGTTCGACGTCAACACCAAGATCTACATCGCCACCGACAGTACCCCAGAGGACATGGCCAGCTACGAAATCTGCTCCGACTACGTCGACGTCATCATAGACTTTACGGAGGTCTACGGCTCCTGGCCCCGGTCCGAGCAGTGGCGCGAGAAGCTGGAGGGCGAGCCCTGGGCCCAGCCGCTCGACGAGCAGGTCGCCTGCGAGTGGGCCGAGAGCGGCATGGTCCTGGCCGACGCCCGCCGACCGATCATGCTCCGGGAGGTGGATCGGTTCTTGGCGCTGGTGGCGATCATGAAGGAGGGGTCGTATGAGAAGATGCCGCAGATCAACATGAATGTGGATGTCGTCGTCAAGGGGCTGACCGAGTTCTTTGAGATCACCAAGCCGAAGGGGGTGGTCGGTGGGGCGGAGGCGCTGGCGACTCCTGGGTTGGTTCAGGGGTGATTGCCGCGGCCGTTGGACAGCCACCGGGGTTGAAGGATCGTGAGACGAGGTTGAAGAGGTTATGACAGTGAGTTGGAAGGAAGGGGGAAAGAGGAAAATGTTGACGACCGGAGCCGCTGCTATGGATAGTGTGACGGCGAAGAGAGAGCCAGACTCTATACTATGGATGTATATATGAAGTTGAACTCTTACCTTGTGTGGTCAGATCAGGACCATTGCGCTCAGGTCAGGTTGTGGTGCGGTCTCCTCGACCCCGGTCCGCACCCCTGCCTTTCATCCGAACCTCGAGCCCGCCCAGTGCGCCCCTCCTTCCTGCCTCCTTCCTGCCGCCGGCCCTTTATATACAAGTTCTTCACTTACCATTTCACCCGCTCCCGGACAGCCGAGTGGCTGATATGGTAGCAGCGGAGGCGCCGGGCGGTGTCGCCGAAGTCCTGAACCTCTGGACGCGGAGGTTGCCAGTTCGACTCCCGCCCCGGCGCTTCGAAGTAAAAACCCCGACGGGGGTTTTTCGTAACCGACCACCTCCCTTCGGCAGGCCGAAGGGGGCTGGTCGGCGAGCTTTTTTTTTGTTTTTTTGGTGTTGTTTTCCCCCCAGGCTATCGGTGTTCTTTCTTCTCGATTCTCTTTCAACTTGCCTTTCGACTTCTCACCTTGCCCGTCTTTTTGACCACCTCCTCTGTTTCTTTTCTTTTGTGCGAGAAGCGGTTTGGTGACAGTGCCATAGGCTGTTGGGAGACGTCGGACAACCCCGAACACAAAAAAACCACCCGAACAATCGCCAGACTGCGGTCATTCCACAGCGAAGGCTAATACATGGTTCGCTGGTTGCTTTGCGGCTATTTCCAATCGTAGTACAAAGACAGGCGGTTGCAAGATGGTCTTGTTGAACTACTCTTCCGAACAAGCATGATAGAAGCTTGGTATGAGCCTTCACAACGGCTTTATCGGACGGCCAACATCGAGTCTTCCAACAAAGGACAGTTTTCCCACTCTCTTTCCGTTCTTCAGAAGCATCACACAACAAACACAGCTTGGATACAACTGACAAGGACGTGTCATCCACGTTTCAGGAACCCGACCCCTGAGACGGAGCTGACAAGGCTCAACAGCACACGGATCACATGTAAACAACCATTTAGGGACAGTATCCCGATACGATCGGAAAATGCACGGGCACGGCGTATAGTCGGGGCTGGCAGGGCTGGCAGGGCTGTGATGAGGCTAGGATTGATCCCAGGCCCCGTTTTTCCTTCTCATCTTTGGGGCTGGCCATGACGCAAGCTATCGGTCGTTTGCTTTTGCCATCTCGGATATGGGGCTGAAGGGTGTGTGTTCAACAAACTTGTTGCTGGGAAGTCAATGCAGCCCCTTGGCTTGATATGACGGTTTGGGGGCCGCCCTATGAGTGGTGCCTATCACACCTGCTGGTCACCAACACAATTGCTTGTGCCAAAACTGACACCGAAATACCTACTCACCGATGAACCGGCTGTATCAATGCCTGGCAACGGCGCAGGACGAGGCGCAGCACACCGGTCGGAGTCCTATCGCAGATACGGATCACAACCCGTCATGTCAACCAATTTGAGATCAATGTCCGCTCCAAGCCAACGGTTCTGCCGCAGCTCCATGTGCCTGAGCCGCAACCAACTGTATCTGTTGGGTGTCCAACGCAAGGGGTAACCACCCACGTGCTGAGATTAGAGTAGGTCAAGAGGTCAGGGGCTGACGGGCCCCCATGACACGCATGTGCTCCTATCACTGGCTACCGAACCGTCGGTACTCTCAGAATCATACTGTTGGGCTGTGTTCTGGAAGTGGAAGGCTTCCCGCATCGAAACCGGAACCAACAGCTCTCAGGGGCAACGTCCCAGGGTTAGGGATGTGGGTGTGACAACCGAGTCTGCCTCGCCCCTTTTCCACCTTACCCAAAACCTCCTGGCAAGGCAAACAACCGCAGGCTGAGCAACTGCATATTTACGCCGGTTCCGTGCGGCTCTTCTCGCATGCAACTCCTTTTTCAATCGCCCAGGCCATCGTAACGCAGCCAATAAACCAACTCCTGGATATCTCCGATGCTGCTTGCACCAACACCGACATGCGTGTAGGAACGAGGCAAAGCACCAAAGCAACAGTCTCACCCGGCCCAGAGACATGGGTTTTCCTTGACTCGCCAACTCAATTCCGGATACTGTAGGTATCTTCATTGTCACCAACCGTCCGTCCCACAAAAAACCACCCACCCCCGAAACCCCCTGACCTGACCTGCTGACCTTCCCGAGCCCTCCGAATCCACCCTCCCGGAACCCGTCCCGGCAGCCTGGACCAAATCGGAGACCGGGATCGGGGTACCGGATTCGGCACACTCCGGCACAGCCCGACGACCAGGCTTCCGGAACACTTCCCGGGCTAGAATAGGTATACCGGGTGTCCCCATCCCCCCGCTCTTTCCATCATCCTCTCCTTCCCAATCCGATATCCCATTTCCGATCTCTTGTGTAAGTGTAGTGTAGTGTAGTACCACCAACCCGCGGCCTTATTCCGGCGGCCCCCATATTTACTTGCATTAATTGAAAGTTTATGGTACATTGCTACTGCTGTGTGAACAGACCCCCACACACTGCTACAACGACAAGGACTCGTCTCCCCCCACTGACCCGCATCCAATTCAGTTCCTTCGGACCTATTCCAGCTTCCAACCACAGCACGACAGGCCCAGTTTCACAACCAAGCGTCCGCAGCACGAAACGAAACGTTGCATCTCTCCCATGAGGCCCCATCCCCATTTCCGGCGTTACACCGCGCGGTTAAACTCGCCCCCATTGCAACCCTTCCGAAACACAAACCGTGGAACTTTGACATCACATGCACATGACACAACGCGGTGGGCACTCCACTACACACAAGACAAGTAAATCTTTCGTTTTTGTTTGGACTTTTTTTTGGCATTAGATACTATACGCTTGAGAGTAGAGTACGTCAAATTAAGGGTACTAAGCTATACTCAACAAACAACGAGAAGACGCGTGTTGCATAGTAGTAGTAATCCAGCCGCCATCCAGGGCGGAATACTTTCCAGCATCCCATGCCGGCTGGACCCCCACGGCATGGCGTCCCTGTTGGTAAGGAAACGGAGCGCTGCTCCGTCACCCTCCTCCGTGAGAACAAGCCAGTTGCCGCAGGACCAACCGGCTTCGCCTTGTCCCATCCCATGTATCACACGGCTTGCCATGAGGATGGATGCCTGTGTACGACGACGAGATGGGAGGTTGGCTCGCGGTGAGATGACCCACGCTTTGCCCAATCCAAACCAAACCCGAACCTCCGACCCTCATCTCCAACAAATCGACGCCAGCCACCCAAGTCCCCGGAAAACCTTGACCTGACCTACGAGGCAAGGAGCACAAAACCCCGAATCACAACATCCCAGTCCAGTCCTGTCTAGCAGGTAAAGTCGAGCTGTGTGTCCGAGTTGTGACTTGTCGTAGCAGTAATCCCGTTCCGAGTCCCGAGTGAGTGGCGTGAGGTGTCGGGGATGTGTTGTCGAAATTCCAGGTGGCAGGAAGAGCAAGCAGGCAACCAGTTGCCTGCGACACTCAAGTGGCTGATCCTCCTCTGATGGCGTCCCACCCTAATCTGAATTTCCCGCTGCTTCCAAGCCATGGGCGGCGGGAGTAGCACCTTGCTCTTGTCGACAACCAGTGTCTGCCTCGGCGGCGATATCCCAGCTACCTGTCCCCGAGGCTAGATGTATGTTTTTCGTCTTGGCCTTGAAGAGCACTCGTTCATCGCATCATCGAGAGCCAGTCTCGGCGAGTCGTGCCGCGTGTCTTCGTGGTGAATGATCCCAGCACCCCAGTCTGCGCTCCGTATCCGTTCCTTTCGTTTCGAGCGGTGTCGTCGTCCAACGTCAAGCTGGGCGCGGCAGGCCCGAGGCGTCAGAAAGGTCGTCGCAATTAGGTAGGGGTGTCCGTCGTAAAGGCCGTAAACATCATCCATGAGACAAGAAAAAAACAAGGCTAAAAGGAAAAACAGAAAGAGTGGACGCGATGTGCCCTGAGACACACGCAGGGGGTATCATTATAACCAGCCTCCTGAGCCTTGTTCCCACAGGGATCCAACCAAGAAAAGGGGGTAAAAAAAGAGAGAAGAAAAAGGGGTGTCTCTGCCCTCGGTCTCTGCCGAGGTTGGGTTGCATTGCTGCATCTTCTTTCTTAAACCAATACCCGAAGTCGCCTGTATCTCCACCCTCCGTGCTGTAAATGCAATCAGATATCCGCCCCAGGACCCGGCCATGATGAGGGTGAAAACGCAAAAGAAATGCTGGTGACCGAGCTCGCGGCGATAGCAGTGGTATCCCAAAAAAAAAAAAAAAAAAAAAAAAAAAGATCAAAACAAAAACGAGAAAATGACGCCCGCTCGCTGAACCCAGACCACAAATGAAACCCAACCAAAGATATGCTTCCAAAGGGGTATGCGGATGTTTCGAGTCGCTCCAGCCCATGCAAGTGAGGAAATGCCGAAACGCCGTTGGATGGGGTGTATGACGGGGACGATCACCATCGCGCTGTCTGCCAGCTTGGCGGCCCATGGGATTTGTTTTGCCCGGCCGCGCTTGTGCCGGGGCGCTCATGGAGATGTCGTCACGACCGGGTAACTTGTTCCGTAGACCGCTGGTGGTGATTGTCACATGGTGGTGGCGTAGTCGTGATACCGGTCCCAGCCGCCAAACGAGTTGTATCCCACGGTGATTCCGCACTGAGGCGCAAGCATGCTCGGCAGGGGAAGGTGGGGCATGGGCGCTGTCACGAGCGGCGAGCTGTAGTACAGGCCGGCCGTCGAGTAGGGCTGGCTGAAGGCCGGCGGGGGTGACGGCAGCTGGACCTCACTCATCCCGATCGTTGCCCAAATCGACGCGGTGGAATCGGCCGAGCTCGTCACGCTCGGGCTCGACGGCAGGATCTTCCAAGAGTCGACGGGGGCGGGCATCGTCGCGGGCGGCGAAGGCTGAGACCAGATGGCGGCGCCGGCAGGTGAGCTGGGCAGGAGGGGCGGCTGGCGGACGACGTCGACAATCCTCGGCGGGGGCGGCAGCAGCGGCTTGACCAGACCCATGATGTTCTTCTTGACCTCGTCACTCTTTCCTCCGAGCAGTTCCCCGGCACCATCCTCCTCGAGACCCTCAAGCGCTGACACGTGCGTCCTGAAGACAAACTTGTTGATGGCCTGGACGAACTCCTCGTGCAGCTTCTTGCACTGCTGCTCCTTCTCGGACCAGTCGTAGGTGTTGGCCTTGGCGTCGACGCAGTGGATGTCCTTGTGGTATTCGATGAGCGACTCGATCGTCTCGGGTGTGAGCTTGTAGGCAACCTCGTTCCTCAGGACCATGTCGACGTGGACAATGTAGGCCTCAAGGTGGATCATCTGGTAGTTGAAGACGGCCTCGATCAGCGGGTTGGGGTCCTTCCTCAGTTCCGACTCGGGGGCTTTCGGCAGCAGCAGGGACGCCAGGGTCCAGATGGCGTTTGGCGACGACAGCGTCTCGGTCAGGCATCTCTGGTGTTGTGGTACGCTGTTGAGCGGGCGCTTGATCTTGTTGATGCGCTTGAGGGTTTGTGTCAGCCACGGCTCGACCTTGGAGGCGAGCACCACGTTCACCGAGGACGCGCGGGGAGCAAAGGCGGCGGCCGAGGCCGGTAATAGCTGGGGTGGCATTGTGGGTGTTTTGGGGTGGACAAAGAGACAAGGATGAGAGGGGGGAGAAAAGAGGAACCGGCGAGTCGTGACCGGGTCGACAAGGAAGAGAGGGCGGCGGAGCGCTTGGGAAAGACGAATAGTAAATAAGAAACAAGGTGAAGAAGGTGACCAAGGTGACGGAGCCGGGCGGTCCCAAGACAAGGGAATTAGCGTGCACGCCAGCAACCGCAAATGGGAAGGAAGAGAAGGGCTGAGCAAGGAGCCTCGTGAGGAAGGGGAGCGGAGGAGAGGGAGGGTGAGGAGCTCGTATTATTAGAGAAAGTGCGAGGTGGTGGGGGTGTTATAGTACTTGGGTGCCATTCACACGGCTCGCAGTCCCGAACTCGGTAGGCAATACCCAGGATATCCGCACCTTCCCACTGCCACTGCCCCCCCAGTGTCCTCCTAGTGTAGGGCCGCTCCAAAGAGGGTCCTGGGAGGGAGGGGGTGCATGCATGCACGTCGATGGTACGACGATGCTGAAGGGCCCGCAGGGTGGGCAGATGGCCACACAGATGGACGCGGGAAGGAGGGGCCCGCTTGCAGTGCCCCGACAGCGCAGTGCCTGCAGCGCTCTTCCCACTTCACAGTTCTTCGGAGGAGGCGTGCAGGCAAGAACGGAGACCTCAGTCAGTGGTGCATGGCATCCTCCGCTCGACTGAAGATTGCATTGGAGGAAACCCGCCATAGAGAGCCTGGAGAGCCTGGGCTGCTCGGGTTTCCGCGGCCTGGCGTCTGCATCTGCATCCCGTCTTGTGCGAATGCCCTGCCCCCAGCAGCCCAGGAGATTCGCATGTCAGCAGTCATCTTCCAGCCTTGGGAACACCTTTTCTCGGGACAGCAGCCAATGGAAAGCGGGAGTGCTCGGTACGTATCCCTCTGTCGGTATCGGTAAGACTTCTCTGGGTAAGGGCTCCGTCCCTTGTCTCCGGCCCCAACCGTGCCTCGATCGAGAACCTGGAAGCCAAGCAAGCAACAGGAATCTCAGCACCGAACAGCGGCAGCAGGGCAAACAAGCGCATGCAGCCCCTTGATTGCGCGTGGCAGATCGCCCTGCCCGTGGTGGCATATCGCCGCCAACACCAGGCGAGCAAGGCAAAACAGGACTGTTGCTGGAACCTCCGGTGGGCAGTGCTGCGACCTGCAGATGCACAATGCTGAATGACAAAAATTCCGACGGTCGACAGGCGAATGGGCTGGGCCGACCTGGGTCGGCCGCATGCGACGGAGCTGAAAGCTGCAGGTGGCCTGTGCAGCGCCACCGGGCCTGTTTTGGTAACCGTTCAGTACGTACCTTCCCGCTAAGACAGGCCGCCAACCCCGCCAAAACTCGCCCCGCCGAGCCCCGATCAGGATCAGCAGCGCCGGAAGGTTTTCGACGACCAACTTCCCAGTCGAGCCATTTCGTTGCCCGCTTTTGACTGGAGGGTCGAGAGGCAGGCTCGAAATGAGTGCCATGCTCGACAAATCTACAACGAATCGCGAGAGCACGCCTTCTCGTGTCCGTTTCATGATGATCGAGAAGAGGTTAGTGACGCGTCAAGCCGGGCTGAGAAGCGCGGCAGTGTGGCACCTGGTTTCTTGGAAGAGTCGCAGTCCGGTTCCGTGCCGCGACGAGGAGTCATATTTTCCCCTCAGTCTGCAAAAGCCGCCACCGTCTAGCATCTCGACTACTGGCCTCTTTGCGTTTACCCGGAACCCACAAGCGAGTTGCTCCAAGGCTCAATGGGCAGGTGGTGGTGGCCAAGAGAGAAAGTCATGGCATGTTTCCATGGTGCCATCCACTCCACTGGATTCATGGAGGAGGTTGAGCGCGGATGCAACTCCCAGTTCCCGGTTTCATGGTATTTTTGTGACTTGTGATATGCATAGATTGACCCCATCATCGCTTGCCGCACCGCCTCACCAGCTCAATCTATCCCGCTGCACCGGATGGTCTCCGGAAGCGGCCGGTGTCGTCAAGGGTGATGGCGAGACCGGAGCCGTGGCGCACCCCCCGTTTGATATAGCTGACCCCCATTATCATGCGCGTGTTGATATTAAACATGTCGTTTCCATGGCGAAATCTCCGACCTGGTGGTCACCTTCTGGGCGCGTCCTCCTGCGCGATGCTCGCCTCGAGCCGCGGGGCAATCTATCTCTGCAGCGGCCGCGAGCATCCCGGGCCACATGTTGATGGGGTGTGTTGAATACGACTGTTTGAGCTCCTGCAGGCTACCAGAAGCGTTCAGGAATATTCCCAACCCGTCTTGACGGCGCAAGAAATAGGTGCAGAGAGGCCGTCCATTCGTCCCCAAGAGATTGTGTCAAGCCATCAGTCATGCCTGCGAGATTGACATGCCGCTCTCTGCCAGTGGTGGCATCATCAGCTGCGGAGTGGTCGCAAGATGGGGTATCCTCTCTACCGGAAACGTCTGGCTGCATGCCATCGTCAGATCTCAGACTCCATCAGTCGGCTGCGGCTAAGAGACGCCGTCCAGGTGCACCAACTTGAAACCGGACAAGCGCGCGGAGAAGTTGTCTCCAAGGCAGGGTAGGGTGTGCTCTCCATAACTGCGGGTGGCCGGCTGTCTGTCTCGATTGGAGAACCGACCTGGCTGAGCCTGGCCAGGCTCGCTTGAACCTAATCGCCGCCACACCTTTGCGTCTGGAATCTCAAGGAGACGTCCCAATCCGGTAAGCCGTGGGGTAATGAGTGTCAGAGACTCGCGGTCCAGAGGCTGGTTCGGCAAACATGGACAGGCCTCGAAGAGGGCGGGTGGTCTCCGGGAGTGGCTCCAGGGAGGAAGGGCAAGCAGCGAACCCCCAACGGCGCGCATCAAAGACGCATGGAGAGGCAGAGAGGGGAAAGCAGTCGGCAACCAACACCAGCCTCTCGCCATGGATGAGTCGTCCTGTGGCCCATGCTAGTGCGGAAGGTGAGCAGGAGGTGTGTTGAGTTCAGATCCCTGCTATTGAGTCTCATTGGCTGGCGGGCTGACGCCCTCTCGGCGGCCATCATGGAGAAAGACCGAAGCCGCGGCTGCTGATTGGGCGTGAAAAGTTTGAAACCTGGGAATGTGAGATGCCTCTTTGGGCCATCGATGGACGGGTCCAGAACAGAAGAGGTGCCATTGTTCCCGTTGTGCTCGAGTCCTAGATTAGCAGCAACACCGTGTTGGTTCTGAGGGTGCTGCAATACCGGCGACCGAGCCCATCTGGGCCATCAAATTTCCAACCTGGAAGCATGAAATTGCAGTTTGTAGAGTGGTGGTGATGATCAGCTGAAGGGTGTTTTGGTCTGCATGAAGATCGAGCCCGGGGAGTGAGGAAGTGAGGAAGTTTGTGTTGAGGTTGACAGTGGTGTGGGGGTGGGGGGTATACTAACAAGCAGAATCCTTGAAGTTTGCAGCGAGCTGCACGCCGGTCTCACTGGACCCTAACCCTGACTGCTTCCCGAGCTCTTTCCTGTGGTCTGGACGTCTTGCATCCATCTTCCTCCCAAGCCGCTGCCGCTGCTGCCTTGCAACGACGAGTTTTCCGTTCCTCAACGATCTATCACATTTCGAACTCTCGAGCCAAGACATTTCCTGCTGTCCTTTGACTGACTCGGGGTCGACTGAAACACAATGTTTCCAAGATTAACGCTAGCGTACTGTGGCGTGCGTGGCTTGCGTGTCCCTCCAACTTTTCTCCCCCTCCCTGTCGACCCTGTCCCCCGCCAAGCCGTCGCTGATCAGCCGGGGTGCCAGGCGAGGTGAGGCGACACCCGTCGCTTGCCGCTCAGCTCGGTTCCGGGAAACATGTCGATCCCATGACAGACACCCCCTGGTCACTTGACCTTCGGGACACCTTCCTGGCAGGGGCAGATCCCGTGATGCAGAATCCAATTGCAGAACACGGAGTGTCCAAAAAAAAAACCAAGGCCCTGCGGTTCTGCGACCTCCTTGCTCGACCGCCCGCCCGCTTCTCATTCGAGAGGAGGAGCCAACGCCTCTCGAGACTTCGAGACGCGTGCCCCGGCTCTCCGCGCTGTTCCATCATCTCCGGCTTGAAACTCGCCGATAGGGCTTGGGATTTTGGTCGACGACATGCAGCCAGTCAAGTGATACCCTCCAAGCAGCCCGTCGTCATCTTGAGATTTGACAAGGTCGCAGCTGACTTGAGTCGAGCAGGCCCCTTCCCGCACTCCCATGACCATTGGGCCAATTGACTGGGCACGCCCGAAGGCGAAGAAAGTTTCAACCCTCATCGCATGATGATCCGCAACGGGGTCTTATCCAGCCCGACAAGGAAGGGGGGAGGATGGGAATCGAGCAAGACGGAAAGACGGAAGTCCTCTTTGAGATGACCCGGCCCCTGTCTTCGACCTGCCGGGCAGTTTGGATTCCGCGCTCGCCGCGTTGACTCGCACCACCCGTCTCCCGCCTGCTGAGCCACGGCTTGAGAAATCTTCTCCGAAATGTCGGTCGAGGAACCCGCCGGGGGCAGCGGTTGGAATTCGCCTCCCTGCATCCAAGCGACGCGTCTCCATAACTGGGTCGCCCTCGAAACCAGTCACCGCTATGGATGAGAAACATACCAATGGAACGGGTCGGCTGTTCGCCTGTTCGGAGCTGGTCCGACAGCCCGACAGGGTTGACGTCACTGCCAACGCTGCACCTCTAACCTGCCAGGGAGGAGGGAACAAGCGAAGCTGAAAGCTGCAGATGGTTTAAAAAATCGCAGAGGCTTCAAAGCCAAAGCGTCGGGCTCCATAGTCTTCGCCTCAACCTTGAACCTGCATCAAGTAGTTTTGCCGGCGTTGGAATGGCGTCTCCGATCGGCCTGCCGAGGTGAGGCGATTTGCTGGGCCCCGGGCGGGGCGGGGGCTGTGGCCCCCACAGTTCCCGATCGGTAACCTCAAGCAGCGGGGCAGCTCGGAGGCAGCCGAAGGTCGTGCTCCCGGGCCGCCTGAATGCCGCTTGAACGTGGCTGCCACGTAGCCGGTCTGAGCCGGTTTGCCGTCAACGCCACAATCAGACTTTGGCCCGACAAATTTTTTATTCCCTCATGGATACTCAACGTGCTGGGTTGCCCGTTGAAGCAAACTTTTCCAAGTGGAGATTTGTCGAGTTGGCCTCTTGAAAGTGAGGCTTGCGGTTCTGCAGGCGCGAGGCAGGACAACGGTATGCACGTTGGTCTGTGCTCTAAGTACCATGTCAATGTCCCTGCAGTTGGCAGTTGCGCCGGGCATGCCCGCTGCGCAGGCCTTGAAATCGCTGCAGCAATGCAGTAGCTTGCGCCGTTGGGCAGAATCGGCCGGGGGTTTCGACCGGTAAATGTCACGAGCACCAACAGCAACAACCCCTGGCATCCCACATGACGGTCCCAGCTGCTTGGAAAAGGGGGTGACAACAAACCACGCTTTTTATCCCCAGCAGAAACTACGTAGCTTCTAAGCCCCTATCTCCTACCTCGCCATCTCCAACAGTGATCCGTGAATCCTGGCCGTCTCGCCGGCCGTCCTGAACTCCTTCAGCAGCTCCACGACCCCTGTCTCTTCGCCAGTCTTGGTGGCCGCCGCCGCGCACAGCAGGATGCGAGCACAAACAGCAAACACATGCTGATCCGACGTCCACCCCAACGGGCCATCCTCCCTCTTGGCCAGCCCAATGAGCTTCTTGAGACCGGCTTCCACCCATGTCTTCAGGCAGCCAAGTGAGCCTTCGCTGCCTGAGCTCTTGAGACCCTCCAAGGCCCCTCGCCACCGGGCCGTCTCCCTGACCTCGTCGATGAAGAGGTTCTGGTCCTCAGCCGCAAACAGCGAATCGTCAAAGTCCATGGCTTTGCCGAGTTGAACCGCGGCAGGCACCAGCTGAAGATCCTGAGAGTATGGCTGGCCAACCATCCTGCAGACCACGCGAGCCCTCAACTCCTCCGACTCCACGAAATGCGCACGCAGCCATGGGATAAGACTGTCAGCCGCTGTTGGTGCGATGGCGGGTGTGCCGATAATACCGGAAGCGGCGCTGGCTGCGGCCTCTCGCACTTCGTCATCGTCGTCGATCAGGCTCTCGTAGAGGGCCGAGAGAACCGGGAGGTACGCGGTGTCCCATTCGTGGAGTTTGATGCTGGTGAAGAAGGCCTTCATCGCCATAGCAGCGGCATATCTGGTGTCAAAGGGCTGTAATGCTGGTCAGAGAGGGGGCAAAGAGTAACCGTTGGTTGGGGTCCACCTACATTGTCCACATCCAAGCAGTCGAAGAGCATATCTCCCCAGCTTCGCAGCCTTTGCTCCAAATTCGGAATGGCTTCCGAGCCAGGTGACACGAGCGCGGCCATGATAGTCCCGCTTGTTTCGATGATCGCGCATGACAGAGTGGGGTTGATGTCGCCGTTCTGGAGGTTGTTCCAAAGCTTGTCGAGCCGTTCTGCTGCAGGTAGGTTCGCAATGTCACCATCGCGAAGCAAGCCGTCCAAAACTGGGCCAAGGTTCTTTAGAATCTGCGCTCGAACTTCGGGCGCCGAGGGGATATCGCAGAGCCTGAAATACAGCTCGCACAGTCCTGACGGGTTAGTTCTGCCTGCTTGTTCCCATGCTCCCGGAATCACTTCCAGCATTCGGCATGCCGTATTGACGTCGCTGCTGAGTGTTCTCTGGAAAGCCGTCAGCAGGCTGAGCAAGCCGCCGTCGGATGCCGCCGCGTCATAGACCAATCTAAGCCCAGCATGTAGGTTTAGCAAGGCAGAAGACGTGCTTCTTTGTTCCGAATCATCTTCGGACGGCGTAACCTCCGTGGCTTGATCATGACAGCCAAGGCTGGCGAGGAGGTTCAGAATCTCGAGACACGCCGCTTGGAGCTCTGGGCAACGCTTGAAGAGCTCTTGTCTCCGAGTGAGTAGTCCGAAAAGGGCCCTGATCGACGCCAGATCTAGTGTTGCTGGTCAGCAGCAGCTCCCTACTTGCATCAAAGAGCCCACAACGCCATCACTTACCGGATGTGAGATCAACGCCCAGGTCAACCTTGCGCTCCAGCACGAATCGTGCAGTCAAGAGAGTCCCGTGCAGTCTATTCGTACCGCTCCCTGATTCATCGAAAAGCCGTTCAATCTCTTCGGCCCAATTCCCTTGCAACAAAAACGAGCAAAGAGTTCTGGCGGCTATCTCTCGGACATGCCAAAGACGGCTGCCAAGATACCCCTCGATGCGCGTCCGCAGCTCTGAGCGATGCTCTTCAGGAGGGCCCGCACGTCGGATGATGTCCAACGCAGGAAAGACCGCCTCAGCTGCGCCAGATTGTGATGCTTGATCCAGCGTTTCGTCTGCTGACCGCAACAGGTCAAGGATAACACCCGGCAATGTCGGGTATTTGTTGTAGGAGATGCGGATCGAATGACCATCCCAGCCCGATTCGATGGAAGCTTTGCTTTCGCCAGTCCCCAGCAGGGCGTCGATAAGACTCCGTAGAAGCAGGAGACCGCAGTTTCGGATGGCCCATCTGGTTCCAATTAGCAACGGCGGTCCAAGAGGCAATCATATGTGTGACATTACACTTCAGATTTCAAGCTGGTTGCTGCAAGATGAAGGGTTCTAGCCAAGTACCCCTCCGCCTTCTTGCTCAGGAGCGAGCTCCTGAATATGTCTCTCAAAGAATTGAGGGCATGGACCTGGGGCAGATTGGATCCGTCAGTCTCGGACATCCGGACGGGTTTTTTGCCGATCTCATCGAGAGTCCCGTAAACCTCGTCGAATGATGGTGATGCCGCATTTGCTGTCAGGACTGCTGCGATGAGGGATGGAATTCCAGCCGACCGACGAGTGGTTGACGCCTGTGTCATGATGCAATTGATCGCTCCCTGACAAATGTTAAACATGCGCGTATTTGGTGTTTGCTTTGCTTTCTTACCTGATACCATTCCCGAAGGAGGTTCTCCGACTCATCAATGTCTGTATACACATCTTTCAGCTGCTGAGTGAGTTGGCAGCAGTTTGTGAAAGTGTAAGAGACCGTCGAGAAGGCACCTCGGTGGCGTAAGCTGGCGAGTTGTTCAAAGGTCAAGTAACCCGTTTCCCTGAAAACATCCACAGGCGGGTAGGGTACACCAGAGGCTTTCTTCAGTCTGAGAGTTCCTACCAAAAGGCGTAGGAGGTTGCTCGAGATCCGTTAGCATTGATTTCATGATTCGCGACAGGCTGTTATACCTTGACTCGTGAACAGCACGGAAGCTGTAACTCAACAAATCCTTGGTGTCCAACCCCTCGATATCCTCCAGTTCTTCTGGTAAATGGCCTTCTGGGGAGTCATCGCAAAGAACATGCTTGACGGTGAGCCATATCTGACGAGCGCAGAAAAAGATGCGGCGTTGCAGGTGATGAAGAACGTCTAACTGGTTGTCAGGATATATTTCCTTAGAAAGGACTTGCCAAACATAGCTGGAAGCCGTCAGTATCTGCTTAAGGGCTCAAATCGAACAAGAATAATGGTCTGCGACGTGGAACACACCTGATCGCGGCAAAGTCTGCATGGACTGGGCTTTCGATGGCCGCATGACCCAAGTCTTCCTCTGCTTTGGAGATTTTGGTCTCGACTCGCTCGAGAATCTCCGACAGCAGAGCCATTTTTGAGCTTTGGTCACCCAGCCATGTGCACAAGAGAGCTTGCGAACGAGCAGCTCCATCACCGTGGTCCGCTCGCCCTGTTCTATCAGCTAGCTTGCTGGCTCGGGTGCAAAATTCTCCGAGCACCTTCAGGAGGTCTTGAGGGTTTCCTCCGTCGGCGTCCAATGTTTTCGGCGGAAGCAGGCTCAGGAGGGTTGCTGCGCTATCCCTGACATCGTCGAATGGGTCCAGTAGGAGGTCAAGGAGAAGGCGAATCCAAGTGAAATCGGAAGATATCACCTGAGCAATATCTTCATCGATGGTGTCATCGGTGGCTCCGGCATGTTTCCCGACCCTGAGGAGCAGCAGCGCTGCTTTGACTGCGGTGATGTGCCGCTGATATGACGCCGTGGGCAGGAGTTCATTCTTCAGGAAGTTCATGTACCATCTCAAGAATGCTTCATGATGCTCCAGGACTTTTCTTGCTTCAACGGCATCCTTCAACACAACCTCAGGGCCGAACTTTTTCTTGGGCGGTGGGTGGGCTCCATCAGCTGCAGACTGGTGGGCCAAAAGACTCCTTTGAGCGACCGTGATGATGTTTTTCGCCCTCTTGATGAGGTTTTTGGTATGGCCAAGCACCTCATTACGGACCTTGGCATCGTAATCCGCATGGAAGGCCGCCAAGTGTTTCTTCAGCAGATTGAAGGCGACCTCGGAAAAGGGTTTCGTCGTTGCTTGGGACGAGATTAGCAATGAGAAGGCGCTGGACCTGACAGACACAGACGGGTGCGCAAGTAGTCCGTCTAACAGGGCGCCCTGGAGGAAGATTGCCTTCGCTGTTGAAGCCTGGGACATGTCGTGGCCATTGCCTTTGGAGTCATGTTAGCATCGTGCTTGACCGAAAATAGAGGGGCACAGCTTACTCGGTTCCTCTACCAGACCGTACTTCTTCCCGAGTTCGAGGGTGGCCAACTGGAGCAAGACACTGTGGTCGGTCGTCTCATGGTTGATGGCAGCCAAAGGTTGGCTGCGATTGAACATCTCCAGGAGTTTCAGAGACGCATCTTTGTTTGTCTTGAAGATCGGGGCAAGCACGTAGTTCTTGACGTCCTCCAGAATCTCTGGGTTCTGGGCCAGGGCATCCTGAAGCCATTCTCGCCAAACCTCGAGGGTGAACCCTGTAGAGTCTGAAGTTGTGGCGTCTTGTGCTGCTGTGTACAGCCCTCGAAAAATGTGAACAAGACATTTTCCAGCCAGAGGGCAGACATATGTAAGTTCCATCCAGGAGAAGAGCTGGAAAACGAAGGATCTCCATAACGAGAGCCGAGGTAGAGAAGCCACTGACGGCTCGATCTCTTTGTATTTCAGAGCGATTTCCGTGAGATCCACCACCCGCTTGCTGACAAAATGGTCAAGACACTGCAGACCTGATTTTGTCAATGGCTGGGTGGACTTTCGGGCAACAATCGAGACCAAGGTCTCCAAGATGTGATCCCTCACTACCTTCCCGGTTTCGGGAGAAGGGTTGGATGCTGAAGACGCCACAAGAACATCCAGCACCAGCCGTAAAGCACGATGCGGATCGTGCTCATACCACTCCAAGTAGAAGTGGAACAGCTCCTTGGACAGGTTCTCGGTGAAAGCCCAGTGCTTCAATGGCTCGTTCTTTGACTTGGCACACTGCTGGACAAAGCTGCAGAGCCTGACACAGGCATGGCCATTCCCATGATACTGCCTCGACTGGGAAGCGTCCCGGAACAGCTTGTCGAAGATGGCCTGGGCGAGTCTGTTGAGTGTCAGTCATTTACGGTCCTCCCAAATTTGATAGGATTGACTCACTGGGGCTGGTTGTCTTCGGCTTGACTCAAGAGCCATTTTGTGATTGTGTTCGCATTCTCAAAGACACTGGACTCGAGCCCGGCCAGAGCAGGGTCTGTCTCAGCCTGTATCTGTTGAGCCATCTTTGATGCTTGGCGATTCGTTCAACAAGGTGGAGGGGTTTGAACGATCCAAGCCCAAACCAGGGTTTGTGCCCAGGGCTCGGTGCAAAAATGGGGTTGAAAAATCACCAACAATCGATGAGTGAAAGTTACAGTCACCACGGAGATATCTGGCTCATTTCTGCCCCGAGTGCCGCCTTGTTAGACAGCCTGCCAGTTGACAGCAAGAACGAGGGAGAAATTTTGGGCGTGGAGGGGTGTACGTACTGTCCAGCCTCACCTTGCATCCCGTTTCAAACACACCTTGCTCACCTTGAGCCAAATTTGGCTAAGCTGTATCCACTCACAAAGCCTCACCTGGCCCAAGCAGCCACTTGCAAACAAACATGCGCCGATGGGTTGTGAAGAATACTATGGACCAAAAATAAAACAAAATAAATGAGTGTCCCAATATGTGTTCTGCCTACCTTGGCTTCTGCATACAGTCTACTGCAATCGTAGATCCTAGGATTCCTCTACTTACATGTATCATTCCAGGTGTCAGAGGGGCATCTCGAATGCCAAGAAAGAAAGTTGGTCTGTGCGGGAATCCGCGGGCCGCACAGACCATGGCGAGTACCGTAAATTTTTTTGTCTCTTATCGATCGCAGACCCGAGCCGGCCTGCCCAGGTCCTCCCACCCGACATCACTGACGAACGACACTTGCGAACCCGCCGTAGCAGGCCTCATCACACGGCACCCACCCCATCCCATTCGGTTCTTGTTGCATTAATATCTCCATTTAATTGACCTTCATTCTGCCCAACATGTCCATCTGGGATGCCCTGACTGGACGCAAGTCCTCCTCACAGACCTCGTCATCGAGCGCGCCTGCTGCCCCGTCCGCGCCCGCGACTCCCACCACCACCTTCGAGCCAACCCCCTTCGACCCTTCCACTGCCCAGGGTGTAGAGGCCTTTCTCGGCAGCTCCTCTTTCGCCGATCCCTCACAACTACACCCTCTTGCGGGCCTCAACAAAGACACGCTAGACTACCTTTCCCTCGAGGATTCCGCGCTCTCTGATCTCCCCGGCTCACAATCGGCGTTGCCATCACGCGGTTTCACAGATGATCTTTGCTACGGCACCGGCACAACATACCTCGCAGGTCTCACGCTAGGAGGCGCATGGGGTCTGCAGGAAGGCTTGAGGAAGTCGGCCGGTGAGCCGCCAAAGCTCCGGCTTAACTCGGTTCTCAACTCGGTCACACGGAGAGGTCCCTTCCTGGGCAACTCGGCTGGTGTGGTTGCCATCTGCTACAACTGCATCAACTCGTACATCGGCTATCTCAGGGGGAAGAACGATGCTTCCAACACCATCTTGGCGGGTGCTCTCAGTGGCATGCTGTTCAAGAGCACAAGGGGGCTGCGGCCCATGATGATCTCGGGCGGTATCGTGGCTTCTGTGGCCGGTGCCTGGGCGGTAGGTCCAATGCGCTTCTTGCTGCAGCCAGCCGTTGCTAACATTCGTGCAGATCGTCAGGAGGACAGTCTTCGATGCGCCCGAGACCCATGCCGAGCCCCTCGCAACCCTCTAAACGGAAATCTAGCAGTCAGATCTGCCATGGTCATACATCTTGATCAAGATATGTGGCTTTCTTTGCCACCACATCCCACCCTATAATCTACGGAAGGCAGCACTCTTTCACAAGCTGTTCTGTGTGTATATGTCCCGGTGAGGACTGACGTGTACGAAACTCGGCCAAGAGGTTGGTTGGACGGGTATGCATAGCGCAGGGTATCTCTCCTCCCATGGAAAATTGTATAATAGTGGCTTATGGTCATAGAGCGCCCCGGTTGGGCGCATAGGCATGCGCTGGGCTTCGATCATCCAAACGGCGGAGTTGCCAGGATTCATGACGAGTCGAACCGTGCTCACCGTGGTGTTCACTTCCCTCCACAGCTTGTCTGCTTTTGCTTCATGCACAGCCAGGTGTTTCGTTCCCACATTCACGCCAGAAGCCGTCAACACAAGTTGGCATGGCGATGGCCCGGCTCTTTATCAGCTTGTTCCCCCGGGCTCACCCCGGTCACTCAAACAACCCAGGGACCCGGGTACTCTGACAACATCGCCTTTCAAGAGCACAGTAACTGCTGCTCTCCTGTCCGGTCGAGCGCGGGCTTGATTCCCGCTCCGCTTTCGTCCTCTGCACCTTCCACCCAGGTATTTCTAGGAGCGTTTCTTCTCAATCCATCAACCCATTCCCCTCCTCCACCCTCCTCTACGTTTCCGCGACTCGGACGGAGCATACACTACCATTTTTCATACTTACCACGCCCGCTACACGCCATGGATAACTCACTTAGACCCGCGGGAGGGCCCGTTCGACTGACACCACAGCAGGCCATGGAGGAGTTCATTTCGCAGAAAGTCAGCCGCTGGCGGGCGAAGGAGGAGAAAGTACCCGACCGGAACCTTGCGGCGCAGATTATCGCCATGTGCTGGGACTACGGTTCCCTCCCAAGAAAGGGGCCAGGATGCCTCCTGCCGGACCACAAGGGAGGATACGTTTATGTGCCCTACGACGACAGCAGAGATGGTCTTGCCCCCGAACTCGAGGAGCGCATGGAGAAGCTGGAGCGCTGGCTCCGAGATCCCACCAATACTCCGGCCCTGCGGTTGATGGATAAGATACTGGAGAAGGAGGTCAACGAGAAGTGTTTCTGGGAGTTTCTCGACGGTGGCAACGCGTCACGCATTGACTTTCACGGAAAGGCAAGCACTTGTCCTTTCTGAAGAAGAAGCCAATGAGATCCAGGGACTAATAAACGTGTCAAACAGATCAAGATGCTCGCCAAGTACCGCCTCATGCAGCAGGGTGTCGACGTGTCCCCCAACGATCCCTTGAACCCCCAGTTACCATTTGGCGTCACCGACATCACCGAGTTCGGGAACGTCAAGATGCAGTGGCGCAACCTGGACTGGAATTGCGTCGAAAATGAAGTCGTCCAAGCCTTGAATGCCTTCTCACGCCCTCTGTTCAGCCCCGACTCCGTTCTCGCCAGACAACTCAAGGATCTCGAGACCATCCACCACCCCGAGGACGCAGCGAAGGAAGCTCAAGACCTTGCGAACAAACTCAAAACGCGTGAGCCCGTCAAGAACGAGCCGGAATGGTTCTATTTTCTCTGCAGTGCGAGCGAGGCCAACATCCCCCTGGACAACCGCACATGGACGCCCCTGCGGAAGCAGCCCAACGACATTAAGATGATGAAGCGCTTGAGCAGGGAGCAAAGCAAGTGGGCGATCATAGTCCGGGTAGGTTGCGCCCGCTCTCCCCTCACAGAAGCGTATTCTAGAGCTGACAAGCTATGGGTGCCACAGCCGTGGCAACTGCGCCATCACAAGCTCTGCCTTCAGATCTTCAACCTCCAGCAGCGCCAAATGGAGTACTGCCAGGAACTCGACAAGGTGGCGGCCCACGAAGCTGCGCAGCGCCGCGCAGACGGAGAGGAGCCCTGTTTCAACGAAGGTTAGGTGTCTTCCATGGACTTCGCGTGGCACTACGGGCCCACCGTGCTCGCTGGGGCGAACCCGCCGGCTGCGCAGCCGTGATTTCAGGAGTCTTTAGGTATCGGCGTCTTCTTAGTCTCTTCGTTCAGTGGTTGTTTGCTCTGACGTTACTCTGACCGGATGGTACTCCGGGATACCGTGGCATTGGGACCGAGTTCGAGGAAAGGGAGGGATGGTGCTCTGATTTGGCTTCGTAAGTCTTTGGGGCGTTGGAGGAGAATTGGACTGGCCAGCATCTATGGCTCATGTATTTGTCAAGCAGAAGCATACCAACATCCTATCTGCCGAAGCAAAAGCCCCGATGGATTCCCATACTTCTGGAATCCCATGGTGGTGAGATCTCGTAGACATCCCCAAGGCGCTTGGTATTCGTGCTGCTTCTCCAAAGTCGTTAACCCACAGAGTAATTGGAACTGTTGAGCAGCAGTAATGGGATTGAGTTGAACTGCAGTGTCATTTTCGGATTATGGGTGGAAGAAAGCCTGGGTTCGTCTGGATGTCAACCAGAAGCCACAACTCGCCTTCCTCCCTGGCGCACTCCTGCCCACAAACGCGCAAGTTTTCTTTACATGCTTGGACCAAGCAACATTCGCTGATAATCATCTCATCGAGTTCCTTGGCCTCTTGATTATCAACATTGCGCAAATACGATACTTAAAAGCACACAATGTGTCTTCCCTGCTTCTCATTCTCCAACGCCCAGTACGAGCGAGGCAACCGTCAACCGAACCGCCAGTATCAATACGTCTGGAACGGTCAAACTTGGGTTCTTCGAGATACAGTAAGTTGCTGAAATTTCCTTCATTTGTGTCGAGTCGTGAGCACCAAAATTCTGGAGCCCACTCGATCCCGGTTGGAGAGAAGCTGGACCAACACCTCCTTGCTTGTATTGTCGTGGCAAGCCCTCCTTTTTCCTTCATGGAAGCAGGGTTTAGCAACCAAAAGAAAGGTGCACTGAAACCCTCATAAATCAGTGAGGGCACTGGAAGCCTCTCTTCTTGGTCCGCAATCACGGTAGCGGCCCTGACCCAAGCCATCTGACCTCTGCCACCCGTTCCTTCCTGTTTTCCTACACTGTCCCCCCACGGCCACGATTTCCTCTCTGCCTTCCCTCACGACCTCAACTCCACACAATTCGGCTTTGCCCCATCATCGCCAATTCGAACCATCCGTCAAAGCTGCCGGCTACATTCGATGCAACATGACCGGCAAGAGAGACACAAAGGGCAAAGCCCCGATGAGGCGCGTGTCAATCGCCGACGAAGAACATAGTCCGCGATCACGGCCCGCATCACCTGGTCCCAGCAATGTCGGTCGCAATACATCACAAGGAAGCCCGACACCCTCTCACGTTTCGGCGGCCTCGCATCGATCGCGTCCGAACCCCGAGGGCAATCAACCGACCACCTCCGCGCCAGCTTCTTCTGCCACGGCAGCTCCAGCTTCCACCATCGGGTCGCAGACCCCCGCGAGCCGTTACGGCACGTTTCCGACTGCGGTTCCTCAACAGTTTGCCAATTGGAGGCCCTTTGTCGGTTATGCTCAAGGCGGCCTCGGCACTCCGTTCGCTCCGATTGTGAGCCCTTTCGCCATGGCGGCTACCCAGCCTTCGGTGCCTGCGCCTGTCAACCCTCCCGACGAGCTGGGTCCTCCCCCTCCACCGCCGCCTCCTCCTGCAAACCCGCCGGTTCTGAATCCCCTTGGCGTCCACTTTCAGCCTCAAGTTCCGGGCACCGAGATGGGCCCGATGACACATCGCTACGTGCCTCGTCAGGATCCCATTGGGGCGCCTGGGATGTTCTACCCTGGTCAACAGATGCCTGCTTTGATGGTCAGTGGCTTGGTTGGGGCTCTTGAGAATTTTGGGATGATGCGGCCGAGTGGTCTTATGTTTGCAGAATACCTCATTCGGCACAAGCATGATCGATGGAACTGGGCTGAGGAGCATTAGCTAACTCGTTTCTTCATAGGCAAACGGAACCATGATGCCCATGATGCAGCTGCCAATGGGCGTGGCTCCTGTCTCGGCTCCGATGAATCCCATCGTGGTACAGCAGCCAGGCGGCCAGCCGATGATGATTCAGAACCCTTCGATGCCAGGTGCCCCGCCGTTCATGCTTCCGGGTGCTGCTCAGGCTATGCAGATGCCAGGTAATCCTCCTCTCATTGCTGGTTTGCCTGCTCAGCCGCCGGTTCATGTCGAGCCTGCCATGGGTGTTGGCTTGACCCCCAACGAGACAATTGCGCAGAACATCCGGATCGCACAGAATAACAAAGCGTACGAGCCGCAGGATTTCAAGCCCGCTGATCCCGACCCGTACCGCATGTACTGGTTCCGCGAGCTGAACAACCATTGGGCCGTCTTTCCTCGTCGCCAGATCGATCGGCTCAATGCGCGCTGGTACCGCACTGACGACGGCGTCTTCTATGCCATCCGGCTTTCTGACTGAAGGAGCTTTTGACAGCTCACGGCATGGCTCTCGGTGAGTGAATCAGATACCGCCCCCGTCTCGGAACGCTCGCTAACAGAACCCTCTAGTTCGTCAACAATTCTCTTTCGGCTTTTCATTTCTCTTTTTTTTCTTTCCGGCCGAGCACCAAGGACCAATCGTGGCTCGCTTTGCCTTTTCTGGCCGCCTACAACTGCTCACAACTGGAGTGGTTTTAAGAAGGAGGAAACATCATGAACCATCTGGCTAAGCAAGGTTCTCTCTCGCTTTGGGGCTTCATCAGAGTGGATCAGCGGCGGTTGGGGTTTGCCTGGGTTTCGGAACTTGGTCTCTGGTTCTTTCGACATGTGTGTAATACTGGGAGTTATGTAGCAATCCATGGAGTTTTCGGCAGGCGGGAGCGAGACAAGTCTGTGTGGTTGATGTGAACGTGTGTACTCTGCACAATTTTGAAGGGAAGGTCGTCAACAACATGACACAAATGCAGTGCTGAGGCTGAAAGATGTCGTCACATGCAAAACGAATGCTGGTGCACGGAGCAAATGATGACTCAGCAAGCCCGACTCCCACGTTTGCCCAATGTTTTGCCGGGACAAGAACGCGTTCGCGTTCCCGGACCGTCGCCGCCTCCGTAACGACGACAAACGGCGCCGGCGACGGGGGCCGGGAGGCGTCGCCCATTCTACTTCGTTCACACCTATCGAGTCTTCTCGAACGCCTCTCGCACGTTCGCGTTAGAGATGTATTGTTGGCGCCAGGATCCCGTCCCCTACGGGGATGGATGCGAACCAACTGTATCCGACCCTCGAGGGGTGCTGGCTCGCTCATGCCATCGGAGCCTCCCTCCTCCCTCGGCTTCCTCTCTTGTTCTCATCACTTTTCCTACTCCTGACGCACTCCGTGGCTCTAGCTCACTATGACGGCAGAACAACAGCTGCGCATCTCTGGGGCGGACCAGGACAGCATCAACGCGCTCCTCCAGGATTACTTGGACACTGCGTTAGAGGAGGAGGATAACGAGCAGCCGTTCGTGCTCCAGGCACACAAGCGGAGCGCAACAGAGTATGGATTGCCTGGACCAAGTCTGTCTTCCTCCCGGCCTGCCCAAACTTTCCCAACATAATCTCGACATCACGCTCAATCAATCAACGGCGTCCACGCGCCCCCATCTGGACGTTTCCTCCTTCCACCCCTCGCAATAAATTCCTCGCTTATGCCACCGCAAGACGGGCGATATTGTTGGTAAAAACACCAATGTTATCGCTATACCTCGCCAGGCTCTGTCCATCCTGGTCCACCAGGCTTTGCGACCCGAGAACATTTAGGTTGTAGACAGTAATCGACGAATCCCCTTCAATGCTAAAGATGGAGTTTTGGCAGTTCTGTTGGCCCCCGTATACGGAGCATGCTAGTGGCCAATGCAGTTAGTGACCGGGACCGGGACGCCCTCCACACGCTGGCCGGGGTGAATGGGGCAGAACCTACCTGCGTCGTAGTTGTTGAAGAAGGAGTACAAGCCAGCGCCATACACGGAAAGATCCTGGGAGTTGACGACCCGTAGACCCCAACCCACAGCACAGTTTCCTGTGCTGCCGGCGCAGGTAGAGGCAAAGTCGGGATCTTGGATGGAGGGGTTCGGTTTGAAGGGAACGAGGGCGTTGGGGTTGGGTTGGTAGTACCTGAAGGTCTCGTGTGAGCATCCTTCGAGAGAAAAGTGAGATTTTAGAGAGGGGAGGGGAACACACGCTGTTTCGGTTTGGATCTGGCCCATGTAGATGTTCTTGGTTGATACGAACTGATACTCGTACAGGACATTGTGTTCCACGGCTGTGCCGGACCTGGTGAAATAGTTTCGTGTTAGCTTATTGAATGCACAACATCCAAGATGAACCTACAGCCAGATGTTTCCTTCTTTGCTCTCAATATTCAGCCCCCGGCCACTGTAGATGGTGATCTGGCCGCCTGCGGCTTCGGTCTGCACATCAATGTCACTTCACTCGTTAGCACGCCGACAGAAGACGACGAGATATTTCCCCCGGGAACAAAGGGGTTGAGAGAAAGACATACTGGTCCGACACCCAAAGCCAGCAGTTCTCCATGTACAAGTTCGAAGCCGACGCGGTGACGTGCATCAGCATGTATGCCGCGATGCAGTTCTTGTCCGCCTCCGTGATGACAGTGTTGGGTTTCTTGGCACATTCCGCGCTCGTCTGCCGAGAACCGGCAAACCCTCCCACACGGGCGTGGACGTCCCAGAGCCCAGAGGGCTCAGATGGAGACGCGAGGTTCCACTCAATGAGGGTAGCACCGGCTTGAGCTCCTTGCGTGCTGATGATGAGATCCGAGAGCTCAACTTGGCCCTGTTGACCTGCCTGCCCGATCTGGATCACCGGCTTCGGCTCGTCCTGGTTGTTGAAGAACTCCCCGCTGGACAGGATGACGGGGTATGCCTCTCCGACGATCTTGGAGTTTGGGGGAATGGTGAGCGTCTTTGTGACCTTGTAGACTCCAGCGTCAACGAACACGACCTCGTCAGATGCTGCGGCGCGGTCAATGACACGTTGTAATGCGTCCGTGTCGTCGGTCGTTCCATCACCCTTGGCTCCGCCAGACCGGACGCTAGAGAATGCTGAGACAGGCAACGATTCGTACTGGGGCTTGGACCGCTGATAATACCGCCCGCCGTCCAAAAGACCTCCTGGGCGAGAGACCGGTGTGATTTCGCCGGCGAACCTGGTTGGGCCGTCGGGGGTATACTGATTGCCTTGGCCCCAGGCCGCAATGACCTTGGAGGCAGAGGTCCCCGCCAGAACCGTACCAGCAGGCCCATCGACGACGGTGGTGACGTTCTTAAGCGTAATATTCTCGAGTATGATGCTGCCTGCGGTGTGTGGCAACGAAGAGTTGGACTGCGCGGACTTGATGGCGACGGGCGTGTTGGCGAAAGAGCTGTCAAACACGGTAATGGAACCGACACTCTGCCCCTGACTGCCACCGGTCGAGATGTCAATTCCGACCTGACAGTTGTTGATGCTGATCCCCTGATAGGTCCAGCCCCAGTTCCAAAAGTGGCTGATGGCAGTCACGGCGTTGTTGAAGGTCAGGTTGCGCATCGTGAACTGCTGGTTCCCCAAGGCAGCTCCGATCTTGCCCCCGTTGAAGACCAGATCGGCCGCAAAACCGGCGGATCCTATGGGATGTCACGATCAGTATGTACTTGTGATCTAAGCAATTCACGCCAAAATGAGAGGCCGATGGAGGGGGAGACGACCCACCACTCTCACAAAAGATTCCCTGGTGCTCAGTCGCCTTGTCCGCGCTTAGGCGGAAAACAAGATTCTGCAGGCTCGTCGCCTGAGCAGTGGGCCAGTGGATGCCGCTGATTTGCTTTCCTGAAGCAACATTCGTGGTATCGAGGACAAAATTGCGGATCTGCCTCCAAAAAACCGTCGTCGCGGGCCAGTTCAGCTCCGGACCAAAGTATGGGTCGCCGTCAATCAGATAGCCACCCTTGAACGCCGCCGACGCCTTCAGGATTGGCAGGGCATTTGGGTTGCCCACGATCATTGTGTGGTAATAGTCAAAGATGGGCGACGAGATCACGTACGTGCCCGCAGGGAAATAGACGATTGCGGGGGTCGTCGTGCTTGAGAAGCAGCCCTGTCCGCAGCGTCCACCGCTGCTCATGGCTTTATTGATCGCATCGGTATCGTCGGTCACTCCGTCGCCTAGCTTCTCCATCAGCACAGGAGACAGAGGTGGGATATCCGACAAGGCGACAGAAAGCCTGCTCACTTACCCTTCGCACCAAAGTCCCTCACGTTGCGGAACACCGTATATCCCGAAGGTCCCAAGGGCGAAACACCCTGGTGCGCGATGGACTCTAGCCAGAACTCGGATTCACTCGCAGCTGCGCACCTCGCCAGACCTGCCTGGTGACGATGATTGTCATGTCGAATATGTATGACCTCCGCGGCAGAGTGGACTGCCGGAAGTGCGATTGCGTGGGACGCGGCCACGGAGAGCAGGGAGATGCTGACAAGAGAGCAGAGATTCATGTTGACCTGACCGGTTTGCAAACGAGCTTTGGAAGATGGTTGTCAGTGAGGATGGCCATGTTGAAGACGAGTGTAGGCGTGGTATTTATGTCAGGAGTTTATGGGCTCCTCGAGCCGTGGAGCTGCGGTTCCATCCGGGGAAAAACGGTTTTCTTAGTCGAGACAGGGTGGAGGAGCGTCGTGAGATTGATTCCTCGATCTTGTCCTGGAGGAACGCGGAATATCGCAC
>Ga0247824_10000100_pt1 | contig 34090 bp, 17 predicted proteins | sample 13C_PalmiticAcid_FD_194412 | JGI IMG/M metagenome (GOLD analysis project Ga0247824, IMG submission 194412) | Soil microbial communities from agricultural site in Penn Yan, New York, United States - 13C_PalmiticAcid_Day48 | ecosystem: Environmental > Terrestrial > Soil > Agricultural land...
GGGTTACGGAGGACGGATGTGCCATCCACTCAGGTAGAACTTGACCACGGCGACAAATCTTTCAACGGGATCGTCAATCTCGGGAATCGGCAGTAGCATCTCGGGATGACACATGAAGCTACCAGCAGCTCGTTAGCCCCTCACTCAAACCCTGTTGTTGCCGGGGAAAGGTTATCGAAAAGGCCGGTCTGAGCGTACTTGGTGATCCGTTCGAGCATACTGCGCGGCTCCAGGATGAATGTCGGGAGCACCACCCTGCTGAGGTCGGCACCTGGCCTCAGCTGGGATATGATGTGGGACAGGACTGCATCGACGTCAGTTCCTCTGTTCCTTCCGATGCCGATGGGCTCGACTGCGGGTGGACGGACCATTTCCCTGATCGGGCTCAACCACCAGGGTATCGTCTTCGAGCGGGTCCGTTGCTTCGCCGGAGGATCGACTGCCTGGATCAAGGATGATTGGGTTAGCCGGAACCAAAAGAGCTGTGACAGGGCATGTTTCCGGTCTCTTGCCTCCAGTCTTGCGCCGGAAGACCTCGACCGGGCCGCCCTCTGTGCATATTCGGTGCTCAAAATGGGGCCAGAAAGGGCAGAATCGCGCGCGACTCACTGGCATTCGAGGTCGCCCTGCGGCGACCAGATACGAGACCCATCATGTTTACGGTTCTGCGGGCACGGGTGCCCTCCTTTCCGCCGTCTGAAGCTGTTGAGAAAAGAGAAGAAAAAAAGTGGGGTAATGGAGCTGCAAGAGGAGTATTTGTTGGGAAGCTGAAGAAGGCTCCCCCGAGATCCCGCTTTTGCCTGTTGCTGTTTTTGTTTAAACAGAAGGGAGTTCAAAGTCGGGTGCCTGGGGGGATTACGTCGTCAACAGGCAGCACGGCAGGCTGGGAGAAGTTTAAAGTTGGAGACAACGGCTCCCGGGGTTCGCAGTTGCAAGACCCGATGATCGGGCGGGGGCACGGAGCAGACGCCCAGAGCAGGGGTCGATGACGTGGGGAGGTCGCCTTTCCATCGTTTGTCTCAGCAGGCAGCCCAGGCACGGAAAGTCAGGAAGATACCTTGAACCTCTACGCAGCAAGTGTGCTAGACGATTCAAAGATGGCAGCCCAGGATACAGTGAACTGCTCAGGAGACCCTGCGAGAGCCGATTACCTACGCCGCCCTGCTGCGACCATCTTCAAAAATCCTCAACTGGAGCATTTGTGGACAGAGTCGGGGACGGGATCTTGTCAAAATCCATAACCCCACGTGGTGGACCCAGACTGTGGAGTCCCAGGTGAGGGGCCGGGCCGGGCACACAAGCTCCAACAGGACAGGGGTGACGGTGACGAGACACTCACCGCCACAGATGTCATAAGCCTCATGGCCCAAGCATAGAAGAGGTTGTCATTCTTGACAGATTCGACGATGCCATCCTTTGCATTCTTTCTTGAGGAATTCTGATCCGACGCTGGCAAAATGTTAGCTACTGTGTCTTCTCGTTGCTCAGGTACAGGATCTGTTCTTCAAGCCACCCGTCTTGTCTCTCTGCCCATTGCCCGGCACTGACCAAGACCTGTGTCATTGGGTGATCTTTCACAGCATCGCCCGCCGCATGGAGATCAACGCCAGTGACCTGACCCGTCCGCCCCACAGTCCCCAAAACTTCCATCGTGATCCTCGGTGTTCTTTGGAAAAGTTATCCGGGTCATCGATACCAAAATAAACGGTTCGTTGATCACAATCGCCGGCACTTTGCTCTTCCAGTCCCCAGAAATGCTGGGCTCGACGAGATAGCCAGCTCTTCGGGTGTGATCATCTGATTTTCCTCAGCCGGCATTTGTTACACCCGAGCCCAAGTTCGTGGTTTGGTGTTGGCATGAGGTTGGTGATGATGTGGCATCCGGGCTTGATTCAGTTGCAACGAGGTACGCTTGTTGTTCCTGAAAATCACCTGAAAATCAATCAGCAGAGGGACTGGCCCGTGCTGGGTTTGACTGCGGTGTTTGCCCTGCGCTCTGTGTCACACGCCTCGTCCAGCCCGAGCCAGGTAACAGGAAGGAACCGTGGATCTGCATGGAGACATGCCCCTGGGCCGCATCGGTTTCAGGGACTCCGCATGGTGCCGTCGAGAGGCATTGTTCGGGCCGCCTGGGACTTTTGTTCGTTCGGGTCCAGACCGCTGGACCCTAAAATATCGCCAGTCACTCAGCTCACAAGTCACTGGGCCTTGAATACGAGGCCAGGTGCGAGTGCGCTTGTTGCTGGCTCCGCACGCTGCTGCTATGTATGGCAATTAAACTCCAGGGTGAGCCAGCCGGGATCTGGCATGGGATTGGTAAAACGGTCGCTGCCGCCCAAAGTGTGGAGAAACGTCGCTGGGTTGACGCAGAAGGGGCCTGCCCTACCCTCGACTCTGAAACATAAACCCGTCGAGTCCCATCAGATCGATATGCTGCATCAGACGGCAACTAGTCCCTTTTCGAGAAAAAAATACAGAAAGGAAAAAGGGGCAAGAGAACCGAACCCAGGAGAATCCCCCGTACCTTCGTACCCTCGCGCGTCCAGAGCTGCGTTGCAGAGTCCGGGTCTGTACAGAATACAAATTAGTTACCCTGGGCGTCCAATGCTAATGCAGGACACGGCGCTTCGAACCCTGTTTAGGAAGTCGATCCTTCGCTTTGCTTGCCTTGCCCCGCCGAACACGACCGCCCGCTGCCCTGCCTCGCCTGTCCACTGCCAGGCAGTGCACTCGTTCCAGTTGACGCTCTCGCGCTCTCTCTTTCCCACCATTCGTTTCCACTTTAGCGGCGACCTCACGCCCTCATCTCGGCTCACCGACCCGGTCTTCCCTGTCTCAATCAGCCGGGTCACATGCGACACCCGGGGCCCGACAGCAACGGGCCTACTTGGCAGCTCTCCCGTCAATTGTTGGGCTGCCGGGCGCACACCAGCGACGAGCACATGCTTCCTTTCCCTTTCCGTCACGGCCACCACCTCGACACCGCCCCTCTCCTTTCCTCACCGGCGCCGAGACGCCAGAGAAGCCCATGAACAGCCTGGCCTCCTCTCGATAGCACACACGACCGAGCGAGATGACCGAGAACGAGCCCCCCGCCCTCGCCGTGCATGACGATGGCCGCTCGACGAGGAGGGGCCGCATCATGGGCAAGCTCTTTGGCCGCGATCGGGAGAGAAAGTCGACACGCGACGAGGGCGACCTGAACGACTTCTTGCACGGATCGACCGACAAGTTGCAAGTCTCCCACGCCGCACCGCCGGTCCTCGCCAAGATTGACACCAAGACGGCCACCCGGTACCCCAACGCCCTCAATGTCAGCGCCGCCAGCGAGCCCATACCGCAGGAGTACGTTGTACGGCCCCGCGACCCGCCGAAGCGAGCCAAGAAGGGACTGCCCGTGAGCTTCGCCGACACATACCCAGAAGTCATTGGAGAAGGCGGTGACGAATGCGAGGTTCCCACCATCGAGATATCAAGGCGGAAGAAACAGAGACCCCAACCTAGCCCCGCCATGGCCCCCAGCCGTCCCGCCAACTTTGGGGACAGCTCTCAGAACCCATTTGGAGACAGACAGGCGAGGGACCCCCAGTTCAGCCCGGGGCTGCGGCGCACACAGACGGGTCTTCCTGCCGGTCTGGATGCCCCGGAACCGAGGCAGTCCCCGGGGCCGAACATCGGTAGCCGGCGTCTGGAAACGCCGCCGACTTCTCATGATGATCGACGGAGATCATTCATCGAGATACAACAGGCCCAGATGCGGGAGGCTGAAGGACGGGCATTTGCAAATGCCGTACGATCGGCGTCAGGAGACCGTTCTGCGCGACCTGAGCGGCGGGATCCCTCTCCCCCTTCGCCCGAGCACGAGACAGAATCACCCGTCACCGCCTCTCCAGACTCGGCGCAGCTTCCACAGCTTCAGTCATCGATTCAAGCCACAAAACCTCCCCCGATTCCACCCAAAGCACCCCATCACCACAGACCACAGCTACCTCTGATCCCGCCGCCACCTCCACCAGAACCACGGGACCCTCCACCTTCGCAGAGTGCATATACCCCAACAAGCCAGTACTCCAACTCCCCCGAGAGGTTGAAGAGGACCCAGACGCTGGACAACAGCCCTGCAACCCTTTACTCTGCTGCCTCAAACTTCCATCGCCCCTTCGCGTTTTCACGGCAGGGGAGCAAGGTGTCGGACAAGGACTACGCCTCGCCGCTTCCGCAGCAGGGAACAACAAGCTTTCACGATGTCGTGGCCGCTGCCTCGGACGACGCTCTCAACGCGTTTGTGACACGCACGCGCCACTTGTTTGAGCTCTTCCGTCTCCATGCTGAGAGCGTGCGGACCTTGCTCTCATCCACGCCATACGATCTTGCACGGGCTGCTCTGTGGTGGTTTCTGACGGGTCGGACGGCGTTGGAGGTCTCCATCCGAGATCGCCCCTCCACCCCGGAGTCGCAGAGAAAGAACGAAATGACGAAGCAGCAGGCATACGCCGACTTGGCCAAGTCCTACTGGCTCCTGGAAGAAGCGATGCCTGAAGTCATTGGCAGCGGGCGTAGCCCGGTCGACATGGAGGCCGAAAATGTCAGGACGACGCTAATTTCTGGTCTCCGTAAGTTGGCCGTGTCCATGAAGCGAAACGGCTTTCTGCCGCCAGAAGAGGCGTTCCTCCCCCAGACGGTTGACAGAACCATCTGGCTTGACTATCCGCCGCTGTCCCAAGATATCAAATCCCTGCTTTGGGGCTCGAATTCTGCTCTTGCCCAAAGCCACGCCACTTCCGGGATGTCGGTACTCGAGTCTCTGCCGTTGGGCGACTCGGCGACCACATTCTGTTTCGCTCGCTTCCAGGTTGATGTTTTCTTGATGGAGCAAGGGAGGGACTCGCAGCGGCTTTATCTCCCATGTTTCCTATCCACCGTCAGGCCCCAGGCGCATCCGGACATGGTCTTCATCCTCGCCAGCCAAAACGGGGCGGTGCAGCTTCGGATCTCTGGGAACAAGAACAGTGGCCCCGTCTGGGAGGATGTGCGCTGGCACCCAGAGAACTCCAACCTCGAGGTGAGGTTGCCTCGTGGTTTCATGCTTATTGTGCAGTGCACACAACAGGCGTACACGACTCTGCGGAGCATGTACGAGTTCAGCGCGAAGGTGCACTCCAGCCTCTACCCGAGGCAGGATGAGAATTGCATATTCAGGTCATCTTTGCGGGCGTTCCAGTACTTTGACAACGACCCACAGGCAAGACAGTTCCCGAAGGAGTCTACGCCCAACTGCGAACTTGCCCTATTCGAGCGTCTCTTCAGGGAGGGGGCCGCGACAGGTCCCCGTACTTACCACAAGGGGTACCGAATCGCAGTTGTTACTGGCCCGAGGACCAAAACGTTGAGTGGTGTCAACCAGACATACTCGCCTCAGAGCCCCATCCAATTCGGCTTCTTGCGCAGCGAAGCCAACGATCCTGCCCTCGCGCTCAAATTCGACAATGGCCGGTTCAAAGGGAACATGGTGCTGTCGTTTGCGGACGAGACGGAGAGGGTGCGGATGCACAGTCTGCTGATTGGTACTGCCCTGGACCGTGGCGAAAGCGTTGTTGGCGAATGCGCCATCCAAGGCGTGTGGTTCTCGGAGAATTACGGCGACTCCCGTGACAAGGGCTTGCAGGTTCTATCCACATTGGCATGGAACAAGGTCAGAATTATCAACTACGACAACGACGGCGACAAATCATCCTGTGTCCTCGCCGACAGACTGCGTGTCGTCTACGAACACAAGGACGGCACCTTCACAGACCGCATCAACGTCGCCCCAGGCGAACTCAAACTCCGCCTCGACGTCCAGAACCCCAGCTGCCTGATGGTGTTCCGCCAACCCCAGTCGGACATCACTGCCGCCGTCAACGAAGCCAACTCGTCTCGGGCCCTCTCTGATGGTCTGGTCCAGGCCCTCGAAGGTCTCAAACAGACAGCCACCATCCGCACCTTCATGTTTCCGAGCCTGGACGATCTCCATGCGTTTGAAACCGCCATCACGGGCTTCAAGGTCCTCTTTGACGGCGTCGCCTCGGCATTCGCCATCTCGCGCCGCCGCATGGTGGTGCCGATCCACAAGAAGTGGGAGGCGGGTGCGACGCGGATCCAGGTGGTGCAGCAGGACGGCGTGGCCCAGCTGCTGGCCTTCTTTGAGGACTTCAGCCACGGGCAGTGCATGGGGTTCCACCTCAAGGGGACCGACGTCTTTGAGTCGTTTGGCAGGAGCGGGAAGGCGGGGCTCAAGATCGACGACGCCAAGTTCCCGCTGCCCAGGGTGCTCGCGCCTGATGGGGATGGCGCACAGCAGGCGGCAGACGCGGCGTTTTTGTGCCTGGATCTGCCGGAGCTGCCGGGAGAGCACGATGACATCTCAATATTGTTCGACAGTGAGGCGGGTAAGTGTCTATTCCATTCTATGGGTTGGTGGGTTGGACTTTGACGCAGGATGACTAACCGAGCCGACCAGAACGCGACAAGCTTATAGCCTGCCTCCCGGCGCCAGTCAAGGGCTCGCGGCTCCCCAAGATTAAGGGGATCACGTAAAGAGTTGGAGGGATTTACTACCGAAACGGGGAGCGGGGGGGATCAAGCATGCACTTGGGACTGTGTATCCTGCGTTGATAGCACGAGATACCCTCTGGAATCTACATTGTGTTGTTCAAACTAGTTGTATCTGTGGTGGGCATGGGGGCTTAAGTGTTTGGTGTTCCTATGCAAAAATGGTACAGGGACAAGTTCATCGCGAACCAAACTTTTGACTTGATTCAAGAAGTGGATTATAGGCCACACTCCGCGCTAATGACATTCGCCTCAAGTTTATGATACAGAACACAGAACGACAAGCAAGATGGGTAATCTTGTGCCTGGCCCACCCCAACGCCGGAACTCCATTCGCAAGCCCTTGCCAGCTTTTGATCTGATCCATGCCATGCCAAACAATAGATGAGCAAGCGACGTTGCGATATCGTGGTTGCCTCAACCATTTTAGCCTCAACTCAAACCCTTCCCGCTAAGCCGTCCTTCACCAAATCCTCCTCAAATTATGTCTAATACCGCCTCCTCGTGGGCTCCGGGCTAGGCGACCTCGTGGGGCTGCGCGACCGCGGCCTCGTCTTCAGCCACTTCTTGGTCGACAGCTCGAGCTCCCTGTCCAGCTCCGGGCTCGGGTTCTTGCGATGGATGAAGTTGCAGAAGCCGCCCCTGACGCAGCCCTCTCCACTATTGAGGCGGCAGCAGGCCTCCCGGAAGTCGGTGACGGGGCTCAGCTCGCAGTAGATGGGGCGGGCGGCGTACCAGCGGCTGTTGAGGTCGTCGCAGGCCTTTTGGGCGCTGTCCTCGTACTTGAAGCGGGCGTAGACGTTGCCGATCAGGTGGTCGTTGTTGTTGTCGCACACGACGAGCTCCTCGACCTCGCCGTACTTGCACATCTCGCACCAGATGTCCTCGTAGAAGGCGTCGAAGTGGTTCTGCAGCTGCGACGGGTTCATGTGGTTCTTGGGGTCGAAGGCCGGGTTCTGGTACAGGTTGGGCATGAGGATGGTCTGCGAGTACGAGGGCTTGACGTGTTTCCTGCTGCAGCGGTCGCCGTGGCGGCAGGCGCCGATCTTGTAGTAGAAGGAGCAGTTGACCTTGTCCTGCTCGGTGCCGAAGATGGAGGCGAGGAAGTTGGCCATTGTGGCGGCTTGTGTTGTCCTGGGATTCTGGTCGGTCTAAGGCGTCGGACGGGTATCGGCGATGACGGGAGTGATGATGGTGTCTTCGACGGTTGTGTTGGTGCGATTCGCGCGGGGGGTGTGGTTGATGGATGGGTTGAGAACTTCAGTCGCGATCGCGGTTGAATTGGCGTCGCAGGATGGGGCTGGCAAGAAAATGGCCTGTCATCGCCACAAGTGGCTGATTAATCTTCATTGGCTAGGTCACAAGGCCAGCTTTTCGCCAAGGCAAGGCTGGAAGTGGTGTGGCTGAAGCTTCCAGAAACTCCCCACCAGAACGCGGAGAGAGAGAGTGCATGTGCTTCTCAATTGTCCGTTTCCGCATCCCCGAATCCCGCTGCAGACCCGAGTCGATCCCAGGTCTTCCCTTTCACACGGCATTCCAGCCGGTCCACCGTCTTCATAGCGGTCCAATGCCACATCCACAAAATCCATCAAACTCTGATGGAGAAGCCGCAACCACGCTGCCGCGGTCATGTCTCACAGACGCTTGGCTGCCATTGGCTGGTGGCGCCGAGGAAGCCAATGAATGGAATCCCCCGCTGCTTTCGCTGTCAGGTTTTCCGGGGCTCGGCCAGCTGTACGACATGGTGTCGTCCCCTCACTGCAGCGAGAAACACTGCAGCGTCAGCCTATCGCAACGCTGGCTACCCGAATACTGGCATCCGAGGAAGCTACGGAGTACAGAACCACGAAGCCCAAGAAGAAACCCCTGGGACCCAGGGAACCACAGCTGATTGTTTCCAATTCCCCAGCGAACGCCAGGGTAGCATTGAGCGATCGGGGTAGCAATTGGGTCCATCTCCAGCTCCACATCCTCACGTGGTGGTAAATTGCGACGAGCTCAACATTCGGCGGATCAGGGCCGAAGACCTGAGGACGCCCTCAGTCGGATGATGGCAACCGGAGACCTCGCCACAAGAGGCTGGGCAGCCCCGATCCTCTTCAGCTTCACTCGCTCGCACCCACCCGGCTTCACCGCTGTGCGCTTGACAAGCCGTGGTCCCTCGAGACACGCAGGTTGCCGAAAAGCCCGTAGCGCATTCGGGCTTCTGGAAACCGAATAGGGAACCGGACCGGCCTCCTGGTGCCGAGATTCTCGCAGGGATCATTACCCTGGCAAGCCCACCCTGGAGCTCTTGGCTGCCGCTTCAACCATGATGCAATCCCAAGATGCGCCTCATCGGCCGTGGCCGCACTGCCATCGCTCTGCTGGACAACCATGTCAAGGTCGGTCTGCAGCACCAGCCATGAAGCATTTCGGCCAGCGAACACCCACCGTACTACTTTGTACACCAGAAGGTACGACGTTTAAGAGCTCCTGGTGCGCAGAACACGAGTTGCCCGAATCGGGGACCAGCCCCGCCAAGGTTACGCAATGTCTCTTGCGCCTCGGTGGATAATGACAGCTGTCCAAGGGTGAAATTGCTGTGATTTCAACGGGGTTCCCCATGCCGGGGCATGCACTATTCAGCTGGCGCGATTTCTTTGCACCGCACCGAGAGGCGGGATTCGCGAAACACCAGCCACTTTGAGAAACGTGCAAAAGCCAGCGGTGTCTTCAAGGTGCCCGCTTGGGCTTAGGCTCTGCGCCGACGCACAATCTGGCCGCCCGTGCCTCAACAGCGCAGCTGCAACCCCCCCCCGCCCTGCTCCAGGCCCTTTCTGACGTAGCGTGCGATCTGGCTGATCTCTATCCCAGCGGACCTGGTTTTTGCTGCTTGGGGTGTGCTCGTGCCAAGACACATACGGGCAACTCTCGGTTCCTCAAGTCCTCGCCCATCAGTTGATCTGCTGGTGGGCTCCCCTTTTCCCCTTTTTACAACTTTCGTCGTGCCCAGGTGTGGTGCTCCAGCCTCCATCTTGCCCGGAGAGCCGTTTGCGTCGTCTGCATTCTTGTCCGGCATCCGAGTGCGTCGATTCGGTGGCCTTTGTGCCGCATCCGCCGCCTGAACGGAGCTCCAACACCAGAGGGTCAGTTCCGGCCACCCCCAAAGCTGTGCCGTTCCAGCGCCCCAATTGCTGTTGGCAACAGACCTCGTCGGAGTGCTGCCGACATTGCCATTGAACCAATTGAGAGGCAACCGAATTGCAGCTGCAGGAGCAGCTTAGATCGCTGTGCAAAATGGCGACTGCGCAAGCTGCCAACGAGCTCAAGCAGCAGGGCGCTATCGAGGCCGCCCGCGACTCAAACAGCAGCGTCACGGCAGAGGATGCCGAGCGCAAGATCGTCGAGGACAGCAGGCAAGCTGGCGTGACAGCATTCACCTTCGACCCCGATGCCAGCCCGGAAGAGAAGAAAGCCCAGGCCAGAGCTGTATGTTCCAACGTCCCCATCGCCAGTCCCCCGCTGCGTGCTCACAGCTCTTCACCCCGCATAGGCAATTCCTCAAGGCTTCCCCCACAAACAAAAAGGCGTAGCCATCGTCACCGATATTGACGACGGTACAAAGGCCGATATCGACCTCCCCCCACCCTCCAAGGCCGGCGCCATCGAAGTTCGGAAAGGTGAAGATGGCAAGCCGCTCGCGAATGGGCAGGTAGCCGTAGAGGAGGGGGACGATTGGAGCAAGACGGGCTGGGAGCCCAAGTTTGGCTGGCCTACCGAGTCCGCCCACGAGACCGAGAGCATGCTGGACCATACGACATGGGTTGAATCCCAGCTGTCTGAGCAATTCTTTGGAGGTAAGAAACCCCCTGAATCACGAACTGGGCGGGGGCTTGCGTGGAGGCTGACAGCCGTGTCACACAGACTGGTACCACAACGCGGGCGTTATTGCTTTCGCCTGCCTCGCCTCGTGGCTAGTCGCCGTCCTTGGCGGCGGGCTCGCTTGGGTCTTCATCGTCATGGCCGTCTGCTCGACCTATTACCGCACTTCGCTTCGGCGGGTGCGCCGAAACTTCCGGGACGACATCACGCGCGAGATGGCCCTCAAGAAGCTGGAGACGGACAACGAGTCTGTCGAGTGGATCAACTCGTTCTTGGTCAAGTTCTGGCCCATCTACCAGCCCGTCCTTGCCCAAACCGTCATCAACTCGGTCGATCAGGTCCTGAGCTCCGCCACTCCGGCTTTCTTGGACAGCCTGAAGCTCAAGACCTTCACCCTCGGCTCGAAGCCGCCGCGGATGGAACACGTCAAGACGTACCCCAAGGCCGAGGATGACATCGTCATCATGGACTGGATGTTCAGCTTCACCCCCAATGACACGGCCGACATGACGGCCCGCCAGCTGAAGAACAAGATTAATCCCAAGGTCATTCTGGAGATCAGAATCGGCAAGGCCATGGTGAGCAAGGGCCTGGATGTCATCGTCGAGGACATGGCCTTCACCGGCCTGATGCGTCTCAAGATCAAGCTGCAGATCCCCTTCCCGCACGTCGAGAAGATCGAGATGTCTTTCTTGGAGAGACCCACCATCGACTACGTCTGCAAGCCGCTTGGAGGTGAGACATTTGGCTTCGACATCAATTTCATTCCCGGCCTCGAGAGCTTCATCATGGAGCAGATCCACGGCACCCTGGCCCCGATGATGTATGCGCCCAACGTCTTCCCGATCGAGGTCGCCAAGATGCTGTCCGGCACTCCCGTCGACCAGGCCATCGGTGTGATTGCCATCACCTTGCATGGCGCCCAAGGTCTCAAGAATACCGACAAGTTCTCCGGCACGCCCGATCCGTATGCCGTGGTTTCCTTGAACAAGAGACAGCCGCTTGCGCAAACCAAGGTGGTCAAGGAGAACGCGAATCCCCGCTGGAATGAGACTCACTATGTCATCATCACTTCGTTCAACGATTCCCTCGACCTCGACATCTTTGATTTCAACGATATCCGGAAAGACAAGAAGCTTGGCTCCGCGTCCTTCGCATTGGAAAACGTCGAGGAGGTCTACGAGCATGAGAACGAGAGGCTCGAATTGAATCACGACGGCAAGGCGAGAGGTATGGTGTTCTGTGATATCCGCTTTTTCCCAGTCCTGGAGCCTAAGAAGCTCGATGACGGGACCGTGGAGCCGGCGCCCGATTCCAACCAGGGCATTCTTCGGTTCACCGTCGAGCAAGCCAAGGAGCTCGATGGCTCAAAGAGCATGGTCGGCCTGCTCAACCCCTACGCCATGCTTCTCTTGAACGGCAAGGAGGTCCACACCTCCAAGAAGCTCAAGCGGACGAACAACCCGATCTGGGATAACGGATCCAAGGAGATCCTGATTACGGATAAGAAGAACGCCAAACTGGGCGTCGCCATCAAGGATGACCGTGACATTGCCGGAGACCAGGTCGTCGGAACGTACCAGATCAAGCTGGAGGACATGCTCGAATTCATGGCCAAGGGACAGGAGTGGTACAATCTTGCCGGCGCAAAGACTGGCCGTGTCAAGATGATGGCCCAGTGGCGGCCGGTGGCCATCTCGGGCATCGCTGCCGGCACCGGAGGTTACATGACCCCCGTCGGCGTCCTGCGTGTCCACTTCAAGTATGCCAGACAGCTGCGCAACGTGGAGGCCCTGGGCAAGTCCGACCCGTACGCGCGGGTTGTTATGTCGGGCATTGAGAGAGCACGCACAGTCACCTTCAAGAACAACCTCAATCCTGACTGGGACGAGGTCCTCTACGTGCCGCTCCATTCTCCGAGAGAGCGCCTCCAGCTGGAGGTCATGGATGCCGAGAACGTGGGCAAGGACCGTAGCCTGGGTCTCACGGAAATCTATTCTGGCGACTACATGGTGCAGGATGAGAATGGCGAGTGGGTGGTCCACGACAAGAAGGAAGAGAGACAGGACGGCTTGCGTCTGCACGGCAAGGGCACTGCTAAGGGTGTCCTCACGTACTCCGTGGCCTTCTACCCTACGCTCAACATTGCAGATCCCGAGGAGGAGGAAGAAAAGGAGAAGGAGAGAGAGCAGGAGAAGGAACAGCAGAAGGAGAAGGAGCAGCAGAAGGAGAAGGAAGCCGAGAGTGACAAGGACAAGTCTTCTTCTTCCTCGAGCGGGCTTTCCATTGATGTCAAGTCATCCGTCAGGCAATCTCTGGACGTCAGATCTACCGATGGGAAGGAGCCGCCGGCCACGCCGTTGACCCCGACCAGCCCCGCTTCAGCCGTGTCCCCCAGGAGGTCACGCGACAGCAGGGAGCCCCCCAAGGTGTATCTCACACCCGAAGAGCTTCTCAAGCACGAGTCCGGCTTGGTCATTTTCCGGCTTATGGAGGCAGATCTGCCCAAGAGCCAGAGCCGGATCGAGGTGTTCGTCGACGACATGGCCTTCCCATCGTATGTCTCTTCGACATCGAGGACGCGGCACCACAAGTTTGACGAGATTGGCGACTGCTTCATTCGCGAGCTGGAATTCTCAAAGTTGACCATCAAGGTCTCGGAGAGGACCGATAAGCAGGAGGAGGACAGGAAGCAGCACACGCTGGCTCGTCTGTCGGGCAACACGCTCGATACGCTCAAGCAGTGCTTGGTAAGAGGCTCCTCATATGGCGTTTTTCGATCATGATGTGCAAACTGACCGGCGACAGAACAACCCGACGACCCTCAAAATGAAGGACGAGGACGGCCAAACCTACTCGATCAAGGTTAGCCTGAAGTATGTCCCGGTCAAGATGAAGCTCGACCCGAGCGAGAGCATCAACAACATGGGCAACCTCCGGGTCGACGTTCTGGACGCCCAAGATCTTCCCTCTGCCGATTCCAACGGCAAGAGCGATCCCTACGCCAAGTTCGAGCTCAACGGCCAGGAGATCTTCAAGACCAAGGTTCAGAAGAAGACGCTCAACCCATCGTGGAATGAAGTCTTCAACGTGCCAATTCCTTCCAGGACTGCGGCCAAGTTCAAGGCCACGGTGTGGGACTGGGACTTTGCCGACAAGCCTGATTTCCTCGGCGGTGCGGACATTAACCTGGAGCAGCTCGACCCGTTCCGGGGCCAGGAGTTCAAGTATGCTCTGGATGGGAAGTCGGGTGTGATCCGCCTCCGTATGCTCTTTACGCCGGACTACGTCACCCGCACGAGACAAGGCACGTCGACCTTGGCTGGCACCTTCTCCGTGCCGGGCAGGATCGTGACCGGCGTCGCTGGGGTTCCCCTCAAGGGAGTCGGCGCGGTAGGACACGGCGTCGGCAAGGGCGCCTCCTTCCTCATCCGCGGCTTCCGCGGCAAGAAGGACGACGACAGCGACAACGAGTCTTCCAAGGGCTCAATCGACGTGCCCCGCATCACCACCGAAAGCCCACCCGAGAGCCGCAATGGCGGCCTCACGGTGCACCACAACCGGAACAAGAGTGTCGGCGCGTCGTCGATCCACAGCGCCATCTTTCCCGGGGCGTCGTCGGGCACGGCATCCTTCACTGTCGTCTCGACCACGGGTTTCCCGCCGTCGTCGGACGTCTACGTCACGATCACGCAGCTGCGGGAGGGCAAGTCCAAGCAGGTGGGCAAGACCAAGCACCACAAGTCGTCGAGCGGCACGGTCCAGTTCGACGAGACGTTCCGCATCCAGTGCACGCCCGACGCGCAGTTCAAGGTCGAGGCCAAGGAGCATCATACCTTTGGCAGCGACGACCCGCTGGGCGAGACGCTGTACTTTGTCGATGACTCGAACTCGGGGGCGGAGAAGCACTTGTCGGTGGGGAGCGGGACTGTGGTGATCAAGAGTTCGTTCGTCCCCTCGGGCGACGACGGCAAGCTGGTGCCGGATAGCCCCAAGTCGACCAAGTCTGGGGGAGGCGTCAGGAGGAGCTTCTTGAGCAAGAGGGAGTTGAGGGTGCCGAGTCGGGATGGGAGCTCTTCCTAGTGGGAGGGCGGTAGTCGCGGGCGCATGAGGAGTGAGGGGGGAGCCGGAAGCGGGAGGCGATGATGAACTATCTCTTTTTGATATTACTTGATCTCACATGATATTGCTCCTCTCCATAGCGTTTGATACCTTTTTTTGGTCCGCGAGGAGGATCTATTACTCTCGTATAGTCTACTGGGCCTCGGCGAGTCTGTTCAATGGATGGTTAACAACGGGATGGATATCTGGTGGTGCAAAAATGAGGTAGATGGAGCGCTGGGTTGATTGATGCTTTTACCGGTTCCGTGTTGGAGGTTCACACCAATGATCTGAGTCTACAGATGTCTTGAATTTGCTGGGAGTGAGGAGTCTAGCGTCGAGCAGATGCACAAAATTGATCTGATATTATGCCCGCTCCGGTAGCCCGGCACAGTGACTTGTCCCGGGATACCCGGGGGAGACGTAAGCCACTCATGGCAAACCCACATCTCGCAAGCAATCAGTTTCTACTCGTTCAGATGTCTGTACGACCCAACGTCTTAAGGCGAATGGCCAGCTGCTCCAGCTGATAGGATCAGGGCAAGACGCGTGATGCTGGGTCTCTCCACCAGCCTGGCAACCGGGTGACCAAATAAACCGCACTCACAACCAAAAACTCACCCTGTCCAAGGAAATTCTCTTCTGAAAACCAGTTCAAAAGTAAATATTAATGGGTGCAAAATGTAGTCGAGAGAGATGATATGATGATAAGCCGTTGGATCACTTATTTTTGTGTATGAAATGCTGGGAAATCGAGGTATCTGGTGTGCGACACGCTTTGTGAGTGCGGATTTTTTGTCACCCGGTTGCCTGGCTCCTCCCTGCACCTCCCCATCAGCCTGCTCACTGCGCCCAAGTGGTTGCGGTGGCCTTGTCTTGGCAGTCTCACAACCTCACCTTCCGCTCAGGTACACTTCTCTTCTAATCTTACTCATCATCAGAGGATCTGCCTCTCCCTCGCCAGTCACCAACATGGAAGACCACGACGCGGCCACAGCCGTCGTCGCCTCACGGATCCGTCAATTCCACGAAACCAAGACACCCTTCCGTGTCTACCATGGGTCCACCAACAGCACCCGCAAGTCTGAACGCCGGAAGGACAACACGGTCGACACCAGCCTCATGAACCGCATCCTCGATGTGGATACAACGAAGAAGACGGTTGTGGTAGAACCGAATGTCCCCATGGATGCCCTGGTCAACGCGACTCTGAGGCACGGCTTGGTGCCCCTGGTGGTCATGGAGTTTCCCGGCATCACTGTGGGCGGCGGGTTCTCGGGAACGTCTGGCGAGAGCAGCTCGTTCCGCTATGGCGCCTTTGATGCCACCGTCAACTGGATCGAGATTGTCCTACCCAACGGCGAGGTCGCCCGAGCCTCCAAGGCGGAAAAACCAGACCTGTTCTGGGGTGCCGCCTCGGCATTTGGCACCCTGGGTGTCGTTACATTGTTAGAGGTGCAACTCAAGGATGCCAAAAGATATGTCGAGTTGACTTACCGGCACGTCGAGGAGTTTGACGAAGTCGTTTCCATTCTTCAGAAGGAAACCGCCGAAGATGGCCCCAATGACTATGTCGATGCCATCTCCTTCTCCCTGAACTCTACCGTCATCTGCACTGGTCAGCTCGTTGACACTCTCCCGCAGGGGGCTACCCCAAACCAATTCCTCCGCGCCCGCGACCCATGGTTCTTTGTCCATGCGCAGCGCATCGAGAAGCACCTCCAGAGATCGGCCTCTCCCACAACAGTGACAGAACACATTCCGCTGGTAGACTACCTCTTCCGATACGACCGGGGCGCCTTCTGGACGGGGCGGTACGCCTTCCGCTACTTCCTCGCCCCCTTCAACCGCATCACGCGCTTCCTGCTCAACCCCTTCATGCACACGCGCGTCATGTACCACGCCCTGCACCAGTCGGGCATGTCCGACTTCTACGTCGTCCAGGACGTCGGCATCCCCTACCCGCAGGCGGCGGAGTTCACGCACTGGCTCGACCAGAACCTGCCTCTCTACCCGCTTTGGCTCTGCCCCCTCCGCGTGCGGCGGGCATCCCCGGATTCGCGCCACGGCCTACACGCCGAGTTTGGCGACCCGGGCGCCGGAAGCCTGCTCAACTTTGGCGTGTGGGGCCCCGTCTCGTTCGACCGGCGGGAGTGCATCGCGCAGAACCGGGCGCTCGAGCAGACGGTGCACCGGCTCGGCGGCAAGAAGTGGCTGTACGCGCACGCCTACTACACCGAGGACGAGTTCTGGGCGCACTACGACCGGGCTTCGTACGACGCGCTGCGCAGGCGGTACGGGGCCGATTACCTGCCGAGCGTGTACGACAAGGTGAAAGTGGACGTGGATGCCGAGGAGGCGGCGGCCAAGGCGTCGTTGACGGCGTGGATGCTGGCCGTGTTTTGGATGATATGGCCCATGAGGGGGCTGTATGGGGTCTACAAGGCGATTGCGGGCGGGGACTATCTGTTGCAGAAAAGGAGGAATGATGCACTGGAGACGTTGAAGAACAAGTAAATCAGCGGGGAAGGATTCTGTCTTTTTGACCTCCGAAGATTTAAGCCTGCATCCCGTAAGGAGTTTGCGTTCAGAGCCATTTCGGGTCCCTGCCTGAGTGCTTTGAAGAATTTGGTTTGTGTACAGATGACCCAGGCAGGTGTTCTTGCACTTGAGGAAAGAGACAAGAAACAACGTCGAAGGCCTGGTTGACCCCTGCAGTTGCGAAGCCATTGACCAATGAAACACGGGGATAGCGTGACGGCCAGACCGAAGCGCCCCTGGTCTCTCTCCCCACACGTCCCCACTCCCCGAGTTCATCCCAAATTCCCCAAGACCCCTGATGCGCTTGAGCCTGCAACAACCAGGCGACCGACCAGATTGAGGATTTCGACTTCCCTCGGCGGAAATCGACACTCGCAAAAACACCCACCACATGGATCGGAGAACTCTCTACCCACACCGACCATTTCTACCCACCGCGTCGTCAATCCGACCTGCTGCACGCAGCTGACCCTGCCAGGGCCGAGCGCCCTTCATCCGCGGTTCCCCCCCCACGACCCTCGAGCCTGCGACCCGAAGTCCCTTGAACGAAGACAAAGAGAAGTGAAACCGCCAAAATGGACCAGGCCGACATTCCCGCGCTCCTCTCGCGCCTCGCCTCCGACGAAGATGCCGCCCGCAAGATGGCTGTCTTCAAGCTGCAGTCCTCCATCAACGACCCAGCCTTCGCCGACGTCTTCATCTCGTCCGGCGGTCTCGTCATTCTCCGCCGCCTGATCATGACCGCCGGCGGCAACACCCTCGCCTACTCGCTCCAAAGTCTTACCCGATTGCTAGAGGTCGACATGGGTTGGGACATCTTTGAGGGCCCCGCCGCCGGGGACCTGGTGGAGCGCATCGTCGAGCTGATCGTCACCAACCCGCTGGTCAACATCCTGCGGGGCGCCATGTCGATTCTGGTGGCCCTCGTGGGCCGGTCACAGTCCTCGGGCGGCGGCGGTGAAAACACGGGCCTCTCACCTCGGACTCCGACAGTAGGACACACGCCGGGCGCATTTGGCTTCCGCGCCCTCAAGCCGGCGGTCGCCGTCTACCCGCAGTTCTTCGAGTTGGTCATTCAGCAGCTGCAGAGCGCTGACCACGCGCTGTGCGCCAATGCCTTGATGCTGATCAACGCGCTGATTCGGGACGCCGTGTCGAGCGATGGGACCATAGGCTCGGGCGCAGCAGCACAGGCCAAGGGATCTGGCGGTCCTGCCGGCGAGGAGTGGAGCAAGTTCATCAAGCGTCTACAGGATCTCGGTCTGATCCGCGCTGTGTTCAACCTGCTGCAAAGCTCGGCGTTGCAGGATTTGGCACACCCGCTGCTCGAGTTTCAGTCTTTGACCAAGGTGCTGCTGAGGAAGTGGAGGGAAGTGAGGGTGGACCTGGAGCGGCCGGAGCACAGGAGGGCGCTGAAGGGGTTGCATCTTGCCAGCGCTCCCGATAGGAAGCATGCAAACGGTGCCGCCGCGGCGACAGGAGGGACCGGTGACGATGGTGAGGCGGCAAAAAAGGGGAGCAGGAGACACAACCCCGAGAAATGGCGGCGACTGGGATTTGAGACGGAGTCGCCCGCGATCGAGTTCGAGACGGCAGGGTTTCTTGGCATGATGGACCTCACCGACTACGTGAGGAAGAACGAGGATGGATTCCAGAAGCTGCTGCTGGAGCAGTCAACACGGCCACTAAACGAGCGGTGTCCTGTCGCGAGGGCGAGTTTGGCCGTCACCATGATACTCTACGACCATTTCGAGGTGGACAAATCTGACCTGGAGGATATTCGGGGCTACCTGGCCCTGAATGACGCCAAGTCCCACGACAAGCTGTTCCGCCCATTATTACTGCAGTGGTCGCGGTTGCACACCGCCGGGCTTCATGCCTTCTTCCGTCTTTGGAAATCCACCGGGGCCCAACGCGACGACTTTGACAAGGTGGCCGAGCTGGTGCGTGTGCTCGTTGAGCAGGTGGTGGGCCAGGCCGGCAGGACAAAGGATGTGCTCGAGGTGGAAGACGACCTGCAAGACTACGATGCAGCACGGCTGCGGGAGCTACAGATGGAGCTTTTAGAACTGTCTTTTGAGGATCAGTGGGGTCCGCATCTCTTCCAAGTCCGTGACGAGCTCAAGCATGAGGCACTGCAGTTTGTCAAGGAGCAGCGCATCCGTTGCCTGCTGCAGGGCTGCTGGTTCACCAAGCCGATGCCGCACACCCGACAGGAGAGCTACACCAAGCGTCGCTTATACCAGCCCTGGCGGTACGCCAAGCTCTCCCACAATCGCCGGTACCTCCACTACGCCGATTTCCCCGAAAAGCTGCCCTACGAACCCGGGCTGGACGCGCTCACAGAAAAGATCGATCTCGGCACCATCAGCTCGGTCGTCTCCAACGTTTCCACAAACCCCGAGGCGGACGCTGCAGAATCCGAAGCCGACCAGAGCCCCAACTCCAGCACACCAACCCTCCGCCACAACGGCGCCGCGATTACCAAACCAACCACAAAAATCACCATTTACTCCTTCTCCGACGACATGGCAAACTCCAGCATCACCCCAGTCAGCCCTGACACAACAATAAACATCCCCCCTGGGGCAGGCAGCACAGAGCCGAAAGAGCAACCGGTCCTCACCCTCTACCCGCTCAACCACAGCCTGGCGTCAGAGTGGCTGGACGGCCTGCTCATGCTGCTCAGCCAAGCGCCCATCACGGCCGAGACAAACAAGCTTGTCACGCTCGTCAGCGAGTATGGGCTCAAGATTCGGCTGCTGAATGTCAGGTTGGAGCACATGTATGCTGCTCCTGTCGGGCGGGGGAGCGGGGTGGGCGTGGTGCCCAGCCGGGAAGGGTTGGACGAGGATTACTTTTATGAGATTTGAAGTTGATGGGCCATGGTGTTTGTGAGGGATGGGTTGCCGGGTTCTTCGTTGACTTTCATGGCGGGAGTGTCCGTCTTGTTTTGTTCTAAGCTTTTTGTTGAGTCAGGCGAGGTTCTTTAGCGTTCAGTTAGTTGACCTTGTTGGTTGCGAATACCCTATGCAGAGACTGTGCTCTGTTTTGTACTTTCGGTTCAAGATTTGATTGGGTTGTAAAGAAACGTACACTAGTCGCTGGTTGATACTTGCATTCTCTCCCTGCTTGTCTGCTCAAATACTATCTTAATTGGACTTGAATGGGCACACTGCTTTGATGGTGTCTTCTCAACCCATATGGAGAATAGAGCAAGAATTGTTGCAACATGACTGGGCATCATTGTTTTTGTGTGTAAATATCATCGTCGGGCTCATTGCCACAGTCTCGACGAATGTGCCCCAACATTCGAGCACCCTGATAGCTGGACCCCTGATCAATGTGGGGGCCCATAACCAAAACGGCTGCGGGGTTCTTTCCAGCACCCCTGCACCAACCTCTTTGTTTCAAACACCCCGGTCACACAGCTGTTGAGCGCTTGTCGTCATGGCAGTGTCGGGCTGCTTTTCTCGCCAGCCTCGTCAATCCAGCGTCACCCCGAACCGCACTGTGCAGTCGAGCCAGCCCTTTTCTCACAGCACCATCCGCTCTCACCAGCACCGTCACGAACACGAACACCGTCACCCAAGGTCATGATTCACCCGTGAAATTAGGAGCAACGTGAGGACAGGTCCACCTCCTGAATAAAGTAAATAAAACGGTGCTCGAACTGGCGGGTGAATCCAATGTCGGTCTCAACGTTTTCAAAGCCAAGTCCGGTGCAGCGCTGGCAGAATGCACCAGGCAAATTCGAGGGTGGGAAGTGGTATTGTATGTCTATGTTCTTGTCATCTGCAGCTCGGCATCACTTACTTACCCTGACAACCCCTGATAGGTGCCTGCGACCCCCCTCAGCAAGCAGCATTCCTGCAGGTGAAGAAGGAGGGTGATAACAAGGGACGGTGGTTCTACACGTGTCCCAAGCCCCGTGCAGAGCAATGCCGCTTCTTCCTGTTCGAGAACGCGGCAATGGCGCTTCAGAAGAAGACCCTCGAGCAAAAGTCCGTCTTCAGCAACAAGAAAACTGCGTCTGCAAACGAAAGCCCAAGCACGAACACTGATACAAACAACAAGCCCCAGCCAAGCAACCCCAACCAGGGGATCAGTCGTGCCGAGACGCCTCAGTCCGAGGTTGCGTCGACCGTCGCTGGCGGGCCCATGTTCTCGCCCACGAGCAGCGTGTTCCCGACGCCCGCCCCAAGGGGGAGGATCTTTGGGAACGTCGGCCGTGTGCCCAACCCGTTTTGGAGCTCGGACGAAGACAGCGATGACACGGCAGATCCACGCCGCAACTCCAACTCGGAGCGATACCCGACGGTTTCGACTCCCACCAAGAGAAAACGGACCCATGCCGATGACGAGGTCACGGCACGGCGTGGCGGCAATGGCAGACCTGGGACTGTCGATATGTCGGAATTCGACTCGGACGACGACGCGCAGTTGGCCGAAATGGCAGACCAGGCCGAGCGCATTCACCAGTCCCAAAGCTCCCAACCGTCACAGCGCTCCCAGTTCAGCGACAGCGTCGCCACCCCGAGCGGCGGCCGTGGTCTCGGCGCCCGCACGGGCTTGGGGGGCCTGCCGACTCCCGAGTCAGGGAACAGCTTCCACGGGGCGTCGGAACCGGGCGCTAAACGTTTCAAGACCGCTCAGGGCCCGCAAGGGGCGTCGACGCCGACGCCGGCCCGAACGCGCAATGCCCTCGCGGGAGGCGATCTGTCGCAGGGGGACTACTACTCCGACGACGACGCCGAGATCACCATCGCGGTGCTGGGCCTGCTCAAGGCGGAGCCCGTGTCGACGCCGGTGCGGCGGGCGCTGCGGGAGACGCTGAACCTGCACGCGCTCAAGGCGCGGGGCGTGGAGCGCGGGCGGGACGTGCTGCGGGAGGGGCTCAAGACGAGGGACCAGAGGATTGCCGACCTGCAGGCGCGGGTGGTGAAGCTGGAAGACGAGCGGCGGGCGAGGAAGGTGGCGTTGAAGAAGGCGGCGAGTGATCTGCAAGCGTGGTCCCAGGAGGACGGGGAGGATTGATTCGGGATGGAGGGTTCATACATGGTAACATACCTGGTTTTCGCATGTGGTTTGTGGGGGTTGGAAGCCAATTGGCGTCGGCATGGCAAGGAGCTCGGATACCCTCTGTTTTGTTGTTTGAAACGGTCTGGAGAATGCAAGAGTTCAAGTCTTTCCTTGTTCTTTCGCTTCAAGCAAGATTGCGGGTTGGGAGGGCTGGCAGCGTTAATCTGAGACGGGGAGAATGCAGGATGGCATCGGCTTACTCGCCGGTATAATATTCGATGCATGGCACTTTACCGAAAGATACGGAGTATGCAACCCGCCTCAGTCGGACAGTGCAAATCGCGTCGCATCTGCAACCCAGGTCAACTTAAATTTTGAGCGGGGCTCGACATGTTCCCCGGCCGCTGTGTTGACTTGATTTCCTGATGCGGAAGGGCACCACCGGTATGATTGGCCAGAGCTGACGCGGGCAGGCGCGACACACGACGTGGGTCTCCCCCAAATGATTGTGGGCTCTGCTGCACCGTGACACCCTCTATACCTCTGCATCCCGGCACGCGTGCATTGCCCGAATTCCCGCCCCTCAACATTTCTCCAGATCCCCTTCCGACTGTGCCATCTTCTGTTCTCCAAACCAGCAATGTGCATGCGCATGGCACTGGAGGCTGCACTCATTATTATCTAACCTTTCTTTCCCTCGTCCCCAGGCCGATTCTCTCGTTAATCACTGCACCATCTCGCTGAGGCATGGAAGACGCGTAGAGGTCCCTCCGTCCCCGACCAAGTCCCCCAAGTCCTCCTCCTCCTCCACCACCACCATCACCACCACACCGGTCCATCATGGAGTCCCAGGCCCCATACTCCCCGTCTTCACCTCCATGCCCAGCTGCATCACCTGGCAGCTCTGGTCACGAGGCACTCCCCACAGCTCCCCAGCAGACCCAGCAGACCCAGCAGACCCAGCCATCACCACAGTCCAGCATGTCCAGCATCGAGTCCACATCGCCACCGGCCGACGTCGAACGCCATCCTAAGGGCAAGCGGAATCGGACCAAGTACGTCTCTTTTGCCTAGCCTGCGGACCCAATTGGCCCCCGGTGCTGACGTGCTTCCGTTGTAGGGCCGAAGACAAGGCGATCCTGGAGGAGGCCTACAATAAAAACTCGAAGCCGGACAAGGCAGCGCGTCTCGAGCTCTTGAGTCGCGTCTCCATGCCTAACGAAAAGGCAGTTCAGGTGAGTCCACCCCCAGAAGCCGCATGCCGACACGCGTCTCATGGCCAATTGGATGGGCACTAATGCCGTCGCCAGATATGGTTCCAGAACCGCCGCCAGAACGACCGCCGGAAATCGCGTCCATGGTCGCCCCAAGCGGTAGAAGCTGTCACGCAGGGCCGCTTTCGCATCGTCTCGGCCGATGCCCTCCCTTTTAACACGTCCTTTGAATTGGGCAGTGCTCCTGTGGCCGTACAGAGCATGTCCCAGCCGGAGCACGCCGCGAGCTCCTCTGTCCATTCAGATGCTGCCGGCTACCACTCTGAGATCGAACCCGAGAAAGCACGGGAGGCGATAAACCCGGAAGAGCCCCCAGTTTGGCAGGGTACGGGGCCGGCCGTCGTGGAAGAAGCTGCCGTACCGACACCGGTCGAGAGGCCCGGCGAGGCCCGGCCGGTCTTGTCGCGGTCGTTTTCCGGCCCCACTGGTTACCTGTCCAATCGGCGGAATACCGCTGGGTTCTCTGGCTCGCCGCCAAACCTCAGCCACGACGACTCTTTCAGGTCGGTATCGGCCCGCCCCCTTGACGTGTGCCATCGCTGACCATATCTTGAAGATCCGAGCACTTTCCCTCCACCTGCCCATCATCATTCCCCTCCGACGCCCCATCAGAGGTCTTCATCCCACGCCCGAGGTCTCCGCTGTCTCGATACCGCTTGTCGATGTCTCTGGAGGGTAGGGCCGAGATAATTCAGGCAGTACCCTCGCCACCACGCCCAACCCTCCCGCCGCCGGCCCCGGATGTTCTTCAAAGGTTGAGCCTGCCCAGGCTACCAGAACCCTTCCGCCGGCGCAGCTCATCCATCTGTCATCAACCCTTCTCCGATTTCGCCAAGGGACTCCCTCCTCGTCTTACGCTTGGCCGAGCGCATAGCGTCCATTCTTGGGAATACATCGCAGCATCGGAGAACCGCGAGGATGCGCTGACTGTGCAGGCCAAGCTAGAGAACACCGGCTCAGCCACCGCAGCGATCAACTTGCTCAGGTCCACAAGTTCAACGAGCAGCGGCCCGCTTGACCAGAGCAGCAGGAGTGCGAAGCGCAGTGCCCCCGTAGGCAACGCGGCCCCGCGTCAGGGGGTAACCAAGAGACCGAAGCTGAGCAGGTCATTCAGTAGCCTGGTGAGGATCGAGAGGACCATGGCACCCACCCAGAGGCACAACATCCAAAGCAGGGCCGTCGGCCCTCTTGCTGACAAGATCAAGCCAACCAGAACTCTCATCTCAGCATCGGGCAACGACTCGGACAAGGAGAATTGGAGCCCAGATGAGGACGGCAACGCCCGCCCTTTCCGCCGCGCATCCTCCTCCAGCACCTTGACATCAACGGGTCGGCGACTGCTCCCCTCGGGCCCGCCGTCGTCGAAGCAGGAGAAAAGCCGGAACCCGCGCCGGACGCTCGGGAAGGAACCGCGCCGCACGCCGCTCCTCTCTGGCCGCGCCCAGACCACACCGGCGAGCTCCCTCGTCCATTACCACTACCCGCGGAGCAAGGCTGGCCGCCAGTCCGAGTCGACTCTGGAGATCTATGAAGACGCCGAGAACGACAGCAGCAACCCCGGGTCGGACGACGGCGAGGTGCAGCGCTTCATGGGCGGCGGCGTCAGTCCCATCAAGGAAAAGGATGTGGATGCCGCGGCGGGCTTGCTGTCGCTGAGTCGGGGCAATTGGGGGCAATGATGCCTCGTTGGCTGCCCTGAGATTCCTGAAGAAGACGAGTGGTCAACCTGTCGATTTGGGAAGGATGTTTCGGAAGCGGTGCTTGTATGGTGATGACTCAGCCCCGCTGTTCATTTTATCGCAAGCTGGTGTTTGGACTGTGTTCCTTGTGGGAGTTGGAAGGATGGGATCTCGAGGCTGGCGAGGCGAGGTTGAAGGGAACCCGTGGAGCAGGCCGAGCCAAGCGCTGGCTCGGCCCTCCTTTGGGGAGAGTTGATGAATATTGAGGGATAATGAGGACAAAGGGACCGTGGGTTTCCTGGTGTGGTTAGGAATCTTGTCAGGTGTTGCTGGCGGTCAAGCAGGACCGCTTGTTGTTGGACCTCGGAATGTCGAATAATGTTGGTTTAGTTGGTTGGTAATTGGCGAAATGATGATGGGCTGAGTCATGTTTGACACTGTGGTTGACTGTGTTTGGAGTCTGATAGCCTCTCAAGCGATCAAAAGAAGATGTTCACTGGTGTAAATACGCTGTGATCACTCATTCATCTATCAAAGAATCAAGGACAAGTCTCAGTGGTGTAAAGCATTGGAAATTGGGACATTGATTGGCCGCGTTGGCATGGCTGGCATGGCTGTGTCGTTCAGAGGATCGATCGCCCATGCAGGCACTTTAACTGATGCAACCACTTCAAGCAACCACTTAAACCATCTCCTAATTACCTGCCTTACCTCGAGCTTACTTGGTGTTGACCAACCTGGGAGCCCGCTCGAATAGGATATCACACTCCATCACCAAGAGGGCTGACGAAAATAACCTGTCAACAGAGAAGCCAGCAGGCGCCTTACTCCAGGGATAAACCCATACTTCCAAGCAAGCAAACACCTCTGGTGCGATCCGATGGGCCAGTTGGCCTGCGACTGTGATTGCGGGGTAAGGGTGAGATCGAGAGAGGGCGCTTAAGATGGATGTCGCCTCCTCCTCAATGACATCAAGGCTTCAGCAACTGATGACAACGGAAGACAAACATATAATAGTATGTCCCCATGGCAAAACCAAGCAGAGGAAAAAAAACGTAGATTGTTCGGTCGGCAATTATCCCGTACCTCTCTTCATATCCCATCATCCCATTTGAAAACAAAGCTAAACCAAGACTCCTCCCTGACGCCGTCAACGATGATGGTAATACTCCTGCGTGCTGCACTGTGCGGCCGGCGATCACATGCCTTGCGCGCACGCACGCCCACACTTCCCTCCCACGCTCCTTAACTCGCTCCCTCTAACAATGCTGCCCGATTCAAGACCAACCCAACCAGCCCAACCAAACTTCCAGCCCAACACATATCAATCCAAAAAAGGGAAAAAGCAAGACGGCTCTCCCGCTCTTGAGAGGGCAGAACAGATCTACAACCCTAACATACTCATCTGTCTCCTCAGCGGACTCGCAGCAGTGCTGTTCTCCTCGCTGACGTAGCAGGCCGAGTCGGTGTCGATATCCCAACCCTCGTCGTCCTCGCTCCCCGACGCCGACCCCCCACCACCGTTCCCGTCGGCGCCGCTGGCGTCAAACGCTTTCTGCGTCGCGGCGCGCACGTTCCACCTCAGCGTCCTCGACACGCTGTCGAACCACTCGTTGTCCGTGCGGACGACGGTGGGGAACGGGTACTGCGACGCCGTGATGGTGACGTGGTCGCCCTGCTTGAGCTCGATGCGCCCCTTGCCGTCAAACGCGCAGTACGCCGTGGCGCGGCTGTTGCGCGGGACGGAGACCCGGAGAAGCATCGTGTCGGAGAGGACCATGGGCCGGAAGGATAAGGTGTGTGGGCAGATTGGGGTGAGGAGGATGGCGGGGATGTCGGGGTGGACGAGAGAGCCACCAGCAGAGAGGGAGTAGGCGGTTGATCCTGCGCGGAGGTCAATATGGGCACGAGCTATGGGATGGGGAAAGAGGAAACTTACCAGTCGGCGTCGAAAAGATGCAGCCGTCCGCCTGGACCACAGTCAAGAGCTCGTTGTCGCCGTACAGCTCGAGGTTGGAGACATAGGGGGACGGCCCGCGGTCGATGACGAGCTCGTTAAGCACCTCGAATTGCTCGCCTTCCTCCATCTCATGGCCCATGGGCCCATCACGATACACGGTGCAGGTGAAGCGCATGCGAAGGTTCACGCGCATGCCATCCTCGCCCATCACACGACTCAGGTGGTCCTTGTACCGCTCGAACTCGAAGCTTGTCAAGAACCCAAGACTGCCCAAGCTGAATGACAGCACGGGAGGCACGATGCGTTGGAAAAGCCACGATGTGAAGAGGACGGTGCCGTCACCGCCGAGGGTCAGAACCAAGTCGAACTTTTCCGGCTGGCTCCAGCACAGATCGGGGGTCCAGTACTTGAGCATCTCGTGGAATCGAGGGTTCTGGTCGGTGATTCCCCGGGCATCGAACCGTTTCGAGTGGCGCAGCTTGGCGTCAACAAAAACATTGACGCCAACGTCGGCGCCATAGCGCGGGGTCTGAAGCAGCCACAAGGCGAGCTCACGGGTGAGCACGACCAGCTGGTTGTCGCGCGCCTTGGTCACGATCATGACGTTCTTGACGGCGCGCTTGATAGGCCGGCGTTGGAGCTGCTTGGACACCTCGCGTACGCCCGTGGCCGTCTGCACCAGACGCGAATGCGACATCCACTCGTCGTTCTTGATCTCCTCGAGCACCTTGTCGATGTCGACGGCATCGTCAAACCGGTTGTGGTAGAAGCAGGGAGACTGGAGCGAGGGGAAAGCGGCGGTCGGCGTCGCAGTGGCGTTGGAGCGAGAATTCTGGGCTTGGGCGAGGCCGTTGAGGGCGTCGCAGAGCTGCTGCGAAGACGAGGAGGCAGGCCGGTTGTCGGCGCCCTTCGGGGCGCTGTGTGCGGAGAGCATGCCGCTGAGCGACAGGGCCTGTGGCTTGTTGTTGCGTGCTACCGAGGCCAGTGCTTTCATAATCGTCTGTCGGGGGACAGACTCGACCGAGAGCGCGTTCTTGCGGTGACCACGTGCGGGCGCGGGCGCGGGCGCGGGACAAGCGGGAACAGAGTGGTTGGTGTGCTGAAGCAGGTGGGAGTCCGACGAGACCGAGGTGCCTACTGCAGGCAGAGGGGGTTGTGGCTCGGCGACGGGGTCATCATTCCGGAGTATGGTTGCTGAGGATGTGGCCGTGGTGGTGGCGGTCGCAAGCGCGGTCTCGGGGTGTGAAGGCGGTGACGCGGAGCTGGGATGCCCGTTGTCTGGAGGCGACAGCAGGAGTGCTAGAGTGGCCTTGGGAGTCTGGGGTGGCTCGAGGTTGGCCGGTGAGGGTTTATTAACTCCATCCGGGTCACAGCGCTCCTGCCGCTGTGGGAGCGGGAGGTCAGCGGGGTGACTAAGGGCTGGGTGAATTGAACCGGGCATGGTTGCTTGCGTGCGAGTGGTGGGGTGCTATTTTCGGCCCCGCTCAGCGCAATCCTGGCGACCGCTTGGGGTTTAGTAAGGCCCCTGTGGGTTAAGGTTTTCGGTGCCGCTGCAGAGTGGTCCACCACAGCAGGCTTGGGGCCGTCTGTCGGGGTTCGCTGTTTAGGACAACCTGGATCCTTCTGGTGAGGCCAAGGTCGCAGGTCGCAGGACCGGATCTCACGGAGACCCAGAAGCTGCAGACGGCTGCAGCGGCTTTCCACTCTGTGTAACCCCTGAAGGACCTGCAGGGGGATGGAGAAATGCAGGATGGGATCCGATGCGCTGTTCCGTCGACGTCACTGTCTCGATGCCGGGACCCGAGGAATTGGCTTCTCGACAAGCCGACCCCCGCGCAGATCTAAAGCTGGTAAAACTAGACTCCGTAGTTATCGCCCTGCCGCGTCGACCGAGGAAATGGTGATTCGACCCTGATATGACCAGCTATGAAAGGAACATGTCAGCCTGCGCTGCCCTCGAGGAATGGCCCGGCTGGAACAAGTCCGACAAAGAAACAAGGGGATAGAGTGCGGCACTGTGCCATTGATAAGCCCAACCAGCTCGCCGGGGCATGCTGGGGCCTTTTCGGCATAACCGGGCTTCCAGAGGACCGTATCAGGGAAACGGCGGAACGTTGCTCACCTCGGAGTCGGCGAAATCCCCAGATTCAGCAGATCACTAAACGGGCTTCTTTTCCGCGGTGGTACACTGTCCAACAAAAACCGGAAGTAGGTGTGCGGTCTCGGGGGACTCGATCCCGCGGGGAACGGCAATGGCTTTTGTCGGGAGGGGGGCCGGTGGTGGCGGGTTGGTGGGGTCAAATGGAAACAGGGCCCGCTGTTGGAGTCTCCGGCCGGCTGGCTGCTGTGGCGTTGCCCGTCTCAGTGCCCCGATTGGCGCTGCCGTGCTGCACGATTGTGATTGAGATGCAGCTTGCCCTTCACGTGGATCGATCTCCAAGCCGTGATGCGAGGAGATATCTCGAAGAGCAGTTGGTGAACTAACGGCTGCGAGTGCTCCGTCTGATCTATATTTGTGCTCAGGCCAAGAGAGGGTAAGCCAAAACCAGACTGCCGAGATGTGATTGATGCCGAGGAGAATGAGACTGCTGGAAGCGAAGTCAAATGCACCACTCGTCAAAGCGGCAGAAATAGAAACCGATGGAGATGGGAATGAGGGCGGTGGCGACGTCGAGGGGTAAAGTATTGAGATTAACCAATAGTCTCCAGAAGTGAGTCGAAGTATTAAAACGATGTATTTGTGCCGAAGTAAACAGACGAAATGCAAGTGAAGCAAGGAACGAAAAGAACTACCGGAGCTCTGCTTCCAGCCGTGCTCTCAGAGCCGAAGGGGAGAAAGCAAATAGTGAAGGGCGTTGACGGTTGGGTCGTTCAAGACGAGGACTGAGAGGCGGGAAGTGTTATGGCATGCATTCCGGCGGTTTAATATCAGATGAGCGGTGACAACGCATCTTGGGTGAGGGCAGGGGAGGATTCCGCTTGTTGGGAAGCAGCAGGGCGCTTTGGAGCCTGTTGCAAGGGTGTTCTGCTCGTGCGGGACATCGTCGAGGTCCCTTGTGAAGTCTAGCGCCGCAGTAAACCCGGGGATGATCTCCTTGGGGAACCACATCCTTGCTCGACAGGCGAGACTGCACGTCTCGTCAGAGATCACCGTTGTGACCACGCCTCAAGCAACCTTGTGCGATGCTTGCCCTGCTGGTTCGTCCATCAGTGTCCCGCCGTGCCGGATTTGCCGGCTTATGCGCGTAGTGGGGTGAGCAAGATGCTCTGCAGACTGGACTTGGAGTTTGCGGCAGAGTTTGACAAGGCCATGGGGTGCAAAATGCCCAAACGATGCAACTCGGGGGTTTCTCTTTTCGTCGTCATTCCCCGGCCTGCCTCAATTCTACACGTAATAGGGGGCAGCAACAGACGTGTCTGACCTCTCACTGGAGCAAGCGCGGGAGCTTGTCTGGGCCTTCGGATATGCGAGTCTCATGTTGTCTCCTTGAAGCCGGGGTCTGGAGGCGAGAGGTCGGGGGTCGCAGCCGTCAGTGTGGCATTCGTGGGGCATGCGGCATGGCCCCCAGCAGCAGCACGGGCGGGAAGCCCTGCAAATCTGCCGCTCAGGCCAGCTCCACTGGGGATCATTCTGCAACGTCGCGCTGGAGCTCTCCCAAACCGCCGCATAAGGATCCAGCGACTCCACTGTGATCCCCCAGTGCCGCAAATCTTCGGAAACATCAGCGGCGAATTGAGTGGCCGCAAAGCGAGCCTGCCGGTCTTTGCAGCATTTGCTGGTCCCGCAGAGATGATGCGCCTGTTGAGAACCCAGGTGCAAATCAAGCAGGGGCTCCAACCGCCTCTCGAAGGAATCGAAGCTTTGGGTTTCGGGATCTCGAGGAACGCAACAAGCCATGAGTCGCGAGGCGGCGAACGACGTCTCGATGATATCCACCTCCCCCACCTGCAAGGCTACGGCACGCTGCCGCTGCTCTGGAACCCCCCACATCCCAGAGAATGGCCCGTCCAGGAGACCACCAGCAAGCGCCTGGTTTCGAGAACCCATGGTTGAAAGCCTGCAAGGTTTAGCCTCAATCTTTCAGATGCCAGTCATACAGCCCTGGAGAAAATGGCGCCACAGCTTGGGGGATGTCGAGGAGGGAACAAAGCTGACGTGAAACAGGGCCTCGGCCCGTTGATGGAGCAATCCCAAACACGGCCGTGCAGACGGGCCCACTAGCGTTTGAGATGGCGACACTTTGCTTCCATCATAGCACAGAATTCCTAGGGGGAAGATGCAAAGTCGTGAAGCCCCTGAGAAGGGTCATTGATTTGTTTGTTCCTTGGTGACAGCTTCAAGCTACCCCAATGCCGTGGCCAACTGCCGGTATCCGATTTGTTGTTGCGTAACCCAATGGCACATCATGCTGCCCCTTGAGAGAGCGACGCACCCGCACCTGCCTCCCTTGCGTCGGCATGCCGTGTCTGCTGCATCTGTTTCGATTTCATCGGTGAATGCGATGTGAGTGAGTAGTTGGAACAGTCCTTTTTTGGAGTCGTCCCTGCCTAGCTTTCTTTTGGCTCGCTGGGCTTGAGCATCGCGCTCGCTCGGCGTTCGAGACCTCCGAGTCGAGATAATTCGTGGATCTTCAGCAACTGCTGCTTCACTTCCAATGGAGATCCGCAGCCACCTTGGCTCCCGCTGCTGACCGAAGGAACTGCCGCATATCCGGGCCGCCGGCATCCTCGTCGTCGAGTACCATCGCCACCCCTTCCTTTGCTGGTGCAGAGCGGCAGCAGATTGCCTTGGCGGTTTCGTAAACATCGTCCCATTCCTTGACAGTAAAGTCTCCCTCGCTCTCGGCCAGAAGCAGTTCGTCGTGAGACGTGAAAGCCAGCACATGAACCGACCGAGCAGTTTCAATGTCCCTCGGGGTAGGATCGACGGTTATCTTCTTGGCGCCACCTTGCTGTGCTATCGCCACAGCGGTAGCGGTGGCTGTTGCCCTCATCGGCACGCCGGCTGATAGAAGCGCTAGAACAGCAGTCTGCATGAGTGCCGGCATGATGGCAAAGTTCTGCCATGGGCGTTAGAAATCGTGATACCATGCGTCTAAAGGTATGTCACTCACCAGACTAGCCTGAACAAGCTTGGTGTTCACATAGTCGTTCTCCGGGGAGTCCTCCACCTGGAGGACAATCTGGATGAGAGAGCGTGGGAAGTTCTTGACGAGGATGATTTGGGACAACGAGGACTGCAGAATCGACTCGAGGTGACGCTCCCGGGTTCCTATATGGCCAGATCGCTAGTGAGAAACCCCTCTTGCATGCGGAGTGGCGCGGGGGCTCCCTCACCTCCAACCCCTGCCGCTGGTCGTACGATGACATCGATGTGTGCCTCATATGCGTGCTCATCCCTCCGCTGGGCCTCGATGGGTCCGTTGACTGAAGCCGTCACTGTGTATCCGGCGTGAGAGTATTTGGCAGACCCGTCAGCCCGCGGGAGGACGCCGAGCGCGGCCTCTGGTGCTGATGTTGCTGTCATTTCAATGTCGTGATTCCAGAGACCGGAGAAGGGTTTGCAGCTCCAATTTGGTTGAAGATTTTACAATCGAAGTCGGTACCGGTGGTCGCCCGTTTGTTGAATTTGCAGCGATTTCTGGGCTGATCTGCAGGCGGGTGGCCCCGCATTTTAGCGTCTCCTCCAGGCAAACAAGCAGCCAACTTGCAGGGATGAAGCAGCAGCCTGGGGAGATCGATCATCCTCTTCTTTCCTCATTCAACCCCAGCGCTCCAGCCCTCACCTCAGCACACAACCCCTCCATCAGAAATCGAACGATCCAACTCGGGTAACGGGCAATAGACAAAGGCATCTGAAACATGGCGCCAACACCATCCGCAGCTCCTACCGAGGCGAACAAGACCTCTGACCAGCAGTCATCTGGTCCAATCCCGAGTCTACCAAGCCTCAAGGACCGCATTCCCAAACTGGAGCCCCGGCGGAGGAAGGCCGAGCCGGCGAACCCCGTGCCCGTCCCGGAGACACCAGCAGCCCCGCCCCGCCCGGACCCGGCAACCCTCACCTTCACCGTCCCCTCCCGGAGGATCCTCTCCCCTCAGGACCACCAACTCTTCCTGTCGTCACCAACATACAAACTCATTCTTTCCTTCGTCTTTGGCCTCTCCGAGTCCGTCCTCGACAAGCCCATCTCCTCTGTCAAGGACGCCGACCTCTCCCCCACGGTCAAATCCATCCTCACTATTCTGGACGAAACAGAATCCCTCTGCCTGGACTCGCCCCCCGACGACCAAGGCGGCTCACGCTTCGGCAACAAGACCTTCCGCGTCTTCCTTGACAAAGTGAAGCAGCGCTCCCCGTCATGGCACGCCACCCTCCTTAAAACCCCCAACCCCGCCGCGGCCGCCGAGCTCTCAGCCTACCTGACCCAGTCCTTCGGCAACCGCAGCCGCATCGACTACGGCTCGGGCCACGAGCTCAACTTCGCCATGTGGCTCCTCTGCCTGCACCAGCTCGCCGTCCTCGAGCGCGCCGACTTCCCCGCCCTGGTCCTCCGCGTCTTCGCGCGCTACCTCGCCGTCATGCGCCGCGTGCAGAGCACCTACTACCTCGAGCCCGCGGGCTCGCACGGCGTGTGGGGTCTGGACGACTACCAGTTCCTGCCCTTCCTCTTCGGCGCCAGCCAGCTGGTCCACCACCCCTTCATCACGCCGCGCGCCATCCACCAGGAGCTCCTCCTCGAGGAGTTTGGCGCCGAGTTCCTGTACCTCGGCCAGGTGGCGTTCGTCAACAGCACCAAGACGGTCAAGGGCCTGCGCTGGCACAGCCCCATGCTCGACGACATCAGCAGCGCCAAGAACTGGGCCAAGATCGAGGGCGGGATGCGGCGCATGTTTGTCAACGAGGTGTTGGGCAAGCTACCCGTCATGCAGCATTTCCTGTTCGGGGCGCTGATCCCTGCCGCCGAGGGCATGAGCGAACCCGGGGAGCTGGGGGCCCAGGGGGAGGATGACGAGGAAGAGGGCGGGGAGGTGGAGGTGTTTGACGACAAGGAGGG
>Ga0247824_10000101_pt1 | contig 34045 bp, 33 predicted proteins | sample 13C_PalmiticAcid_FD_194412 | JGI IMG/M metagenome (GOLD analysis project Ga0247824, IMG submission 194412) | Soil microbial communities from agricultural site in Penn Yan, New York, United States - 13C_PalmiticAcid_Day48 | ecosystem: Environmental > Terrestrial > Soil > Agricultural land...
CCAATGATGCCCCCGCCGATGATGGCCCCAATGCGAAGGTTTCCGGCCCCTCTGTCCCGGCCGCTTTGAGTGAGGGGTGGAGGTTGGGGAGAGGTCTGAGGTCGGTCGAGTAGTCCATCTCGGGGGGAGAGTGGACAAGCATTCAGCTGGGAGCTGAATATCGCCTACACATTGAGAAGCCTCCCATACCTTGATTGAGGAGGTCAGCTTTAAATATGATCAGGGAAACATGGTCTGGTACCAGCTTGGCCTTTACGCCCAATACAATTAGACAGTGATCATGAGAAACTGCACTCTGTCAATTAGGCGCATCTAGACGCCAATGGTATGTCGTTTATGGCTCCTGGTCCGCGTTCTACTCTAGAGACCTACTTCCCCTTTGCTTGAGTCTTGTTTGCAACCGTATCCTTTCTCCCACTCGTCACCTTCACCGCCCAAGACCAATGCGCCTTTGGATTCTCCGCCAACCACGCCATCGATTCAATATCCCTCGCATGCGGCCCCGTCTCTCTCTCCAGTGCGCCCACCGCCTCGTTCGCATACTCTCTCGCCCGCTCCTCGTTCCCAAACATGGAGTAGATCAGCGCCGCCCGCGTGTACGTCGGCCCCAGGTACGAGTCCAGCCTCTCAGCCCGATACAACTCAACCAGCTTGCCAGCCATCTCGGGCCGCATTCCCTCCGCCCCGGGCTTGGACATGATGGACTCGATTTCCTCTTCCAGCGCATCGATCTGCCGGATGCGCGCGTCTGACATCCCAGATTCCAGCGCCGAGAGGGTGCACTGCGAGCAGGAGCAGTTGAAGCCCCATTCGCTGAGCTGCGTCTGGCGGTCAGACCTTAGAGTTTGACTGTAGATGTAGCTGACGGTCAGCTCCTCGCCGGCGGCGATGTCCCGAACCGCGACGGTGGTGTGGGTGAGGTTGGCGATACGGTAGTAGATGCTACAAACTGCGTAAGATGCACTGGGATCAAGCGATGGCAGCAATTAAAATGCAGGAGGGGACTCACTTTGGCCGGCAGTCGTGGTTGAACTTGCTCACTTCGGGGAACAGACCCAAGTGAACAGATTGCTTGCGGTCGCCGTCGACAAACATGCGGAACGAGTTCTTCTCGATTTTGTCGTAGAGGGTGTCGCCCGTCTGGCGCAAGAAGCGCTCTCTGGTGGGCTCAGGGAGCCTATCAACAGCGTCTCGGTACAGCTTCTCGCGCACCTCAGGCTCGAGGTCAAGGTGCGGAGTGGACTGAATCAGCATGGCCGGTGCCCGCTGCATGATGATCTCGCCTTTGCGGATGGTCCTGTTGGCAATCAACCCCGTCCCCTTGCCCGGTACTTCGGCCTCATAGTACGCCGTCCGCTCGATTCCCAAACTCCGAGGGATGGCCGAGTTCGCGGTGAGGTAGGCGTTGCGTGCTGTGGTGATGAGCGCCATGCCCTCGCCAGCGTCTGGGTTCGAAAAGAGGCAAAACTCTGTAAAACAGTGCTCTGGTCCTCTCCAAGGAGGAGGAACTTTGTAATCTCTGGGACGCTCATATCGGTCGTGCTCGCTTGTCCAGAGCTCCGGAGTTTCGACATTGAAGAGCAACGGCGCCCGTTGTTTTGGCCGCGGTGCCGCGCATGTGACCCGATCTTCGACTGCCAGCGGGCTCCATGAGCAGCTCTCAGGTTTGTCAAGCTGTTCTCGGAAGGCAGCTGCAAATATCACCGTGGATAACCCTGCGATGAGAGCCAGTGCGTACATGGTGAGACCGTGGGAGAGGGTTACTGTGTTCTGACGAGACGTTGTCTTCAGAGGAAAATATGCGAGCTTCTGGAAAGGTTTATACCAAGGTTTGCCCAGAGTTTGGTCTCGCGGTCTCATTAACATGCGTCTCAGCCGTGTCGATCTGTCAAGTGGAAAGCCGCCAATGGCTTTGTTCGACATTTGCCTAAAGTCGTGAATATGGTTGCCATGACGCCAAGTCAATCAATCGGAAGAACTACCTCCAGTTCTTGGTCACCAAACAGGGCATTCAAACCACGTATACGGATTGGTTTAGGGCTTGGAAGGAGTCGCTTTTGACAACGGAGCGAACTGGTAATGGGTTTCTTGTATGAAAAGGGGTTAACCCTAACCCCAACATAACTTACCAAGCCCCTGAGATGCGGCAAGAGCATGAGAATGGCACAAAGTTGCGGGGTTATGTTCATTTTTAATCAATAATTAAAATCTGGCTCTCGGTAAGATGTGCTCGGAAGCGGCGCGGCGGTAGAGCTCAACAAATCTCATGAGTGCCTCAAACCCAGTCTTGCCACCAGCCTCACGTACAGTACATGGACGCAACAAACCCCCTTGATTGTGTGCCTCCAAGCCTTGGCAGGTCATTTATGCACATACCCGCCACCGCCTCCGATGTTGATACTCAGTCACCGTTCTCCTTTCTCTCTAGTACTCTTCGAAAGCTGCCTCTTCGTCGCTGTCGGAGCACCAGCTGTCGGCTTCATTTTCCTTCAAGCCATGAACGTATTCTGACGGTTAAGGTGCCCTTCAATGGCCAGCATCAGGTCTTTTATCTGGACGATATTGTTTGGGGGTTCCTTGTCGCCTTCTACTCCAGCTCAATCTCGCGTAACGCGCCGTCTTCGCCTGGCCATCCCTCACCATGCATGAGCCCATGCACATATGCTTCGCCGACCAATATGTATCTCCCGTTCTTCAGGGGGCGAAGGATCACGGGAACCTTCGCGCCGGACAACAGCCAGACGTGATCGCCAACGTCGAGTGTTGCCAGGCCGCATCCCAAGTAGTTCTTGTCCGTGCGGAAAACCCGCCGACCACGGGTGAAGCGCGCCATGAGGCGTTTGAAGTTATCTTGTCTCTTTTCTGCCGTTGGAACTAGTGAGATTCCCAAAAGATAGTGGCCAACGGCGATGGCCGCTGCGTCGGTTTCACAGTATCCTGCTTTGCGGACCATCAGGTTCAGGGCCATGTCTGCTTGAGACATGGGAAACGCCGAGGCGGCGGTGGTGGTGCGCTCCAGATGACGGATGATGGACTGGGTCTCTGCAACAGTGTCGGGAATGGGCTCCTCGACCTTTCCCGCGCCATCCGTGGAACTTTGCAGCGCAACTTCCTCCACATCAGGTTTCCTTTTCAAAAGATCTTGGACGGATCTGAAGAGACGGTGGCCCTTGACAAAACGACGCCACTCTTCGGCCTTTTCGAGACTCTTGAACTGTTCCCGGGACGCCCTCCTTATTTCGTCAAGCCAGATGTTATTGTAACAGAGGTCATTGAAGTCTGGCGCTGGGTGTTCGGTCTCGGTCGAGTCGGCGATAAGTGTGCGCCAGAATACCTCGCTCCGTCTCTGTGGCGGATTCGACCATGGGTACTCTTCTGGGAGCCCCGTGGCAACGATGGCTGCCCTGCTCAATGAGAATTCTGCTGTGTCCTCTGCCGCTGTACGTATTGTGTCGACAAGCAACCCCTTGACGGAAAGGTGAGATTGATACAGTTTGTCTGCTTCGGGCGGTTCCCATCTGCATCTTCTTGTGGCACACCACCCACCGTCCATAAAAGCGTGCAGGCCGGTCATGGGCATGTGGTCAGGCCGGCACGTCCAGTCCGGTACCCACGATGATAAACCGGGAACTGTATCTGCCTCCCGCTTCGCAGCCCGATACGCAATGGAAAGGAGATCAAGGGTCTGTCCGGACAGGAGAATATACCACGCCGACTCCAGAAAAACCTGGGCAACGGACAACCGGTAGTCCGCAACCAGCTCCCGTTGCGCCGGCGCAGGTGAGATGGCTCGGTAGAACGGACGCTGGGCAATTCCGAGGAATGCATAAACCTTGTCCTTGTAATCAAAGCAGTCCGTGTTTCTTGCTTGGTCCAGCAACTCAAACATCGGGACCCTATCCTCGCGGGGGCTGTTGGCAGATGCTTCAAGCGAGCGTCGAGGGATTGCCGACGATTGCCTGATCGCCTCGAGCGTGAGAATGAAGGAACTGCTGTTGTGGTCCCGGCCTGTTCTTGAGCCGAAAAGGTGCCTGTCGGAGACAGGGCGGTTTTCGGTGCGAATAATAGGCATCATGTCCTGGTAAAAGTGCGGCTCGAGCAATCCAGGGCCTTCCATCTCCAGGAGCGCCATGCTGTGCAGAGATTCGTCCAGGTTCGCAAGGTGCAGAACGCCGCAAGCCTGTGTGAGTGCTTCCCAACTGAAGCTCAGCACACCGCACTGCACGTGCAGTCGCGGCGCCAGAGCAAGCTCCTGAACAATCCATGACCGCGTGAACCAGGCTCGGTTCAGGAAAGCGAAACAGGCCCACCAGGCGCTGGAGGTGACGGACGGGACTTTGAGCATGATGCATTTTTCGTCGTCTCCTAGCTGGCGTAACTCGGACGCACGAGCGAAGTCGGTGGTGCAGAGTTTGAAGAGGAGTGATAGTGCTGGTCTGACAAACGCATCTTCTGGACCCAGCCAAACAACGACGCGCTGCGCCTGGGTGTAGATTTGTCCCATCATGGCAACCTGGTGGTTCTTCTCAATGACATCGTTCTGATTTATGCAGATGGCATCGATCCACAGCGCCCCGGGCGGGTGCATGCCCGTCTGCTGCGCCAACTGGACGCGCTCGTCGGTCCCTTCCCCGGATAACTGGACCATGCGTGACCACACACCAAGGTAGTCGTGCAGGTTCTTGCTCACGAGCAGACGTCTCCCATCGCAGGTGATGGGAACCGCCGGCTCCGGCAGGGCGTCCCGCTCTTGTGCGCTGGAGAAGATGGTGCATGGCCGGCCCCATGTGTATGACAAGGCGTCGTAGGCTGGCTCTTGGTCGAGGTCAGCGACCTCCAACGATATGTGAATGTCCAGGTCAGATGACTGCGGAAGAGCTCGAGCCAGGCGAATAGAGCGCAGCGGAAGAGCGCCGTATTGGTACGAGTCCATGGTGAGTTTTGTCTTGTGAAGATCGAAAACGCGTTGGTTTTGCAGATGAGGACCTGGACCCCAGAGCCGACGAACCACAGGTTGGTCAGCTGGGTCGGCTGCACAGCTTGCACCAGCCGAGACCAGCCAGCCAGGTCATCCTTCATCGGACGGTCTACCAATGCGGGTTAGTTGGCGTGGGGTTGCTGTAGGCAGCAACTGGAGCTTTCCCTTACACCTCAAGATGGCAATTCTTTCCCCAGCTTGTATTAATAAAATCAAACCATTCAATCCTAATATCCAATGTTGATGCCCCTCCCCAACCACGTGTCCTTCTCGTTTCCTGATGGATTCTCACGAGGATAAAGGGGAGCAACCCTAACCCAAACACAACTGATCGAGCCAGCCCGAAACCCGGCAACAGGAGTACGGGAATGGCACAAAGTCATAGGGCTGTTATTTTGTACCTTGGTATAAATCTGGCCTTTTACCATGCTGTAGTAAATCTCACTAGTGACCTAAACCCAAAAATTCGCACCAATCGGCCCCCCGTAAAGGAAACCAACTCACCCCTAGGTCGTAACTCCAGGCTTTTAGTAGGTATGCAAACGCTCACGACGGCCTCCATTGCTGGGTTTCAACCCCCATCCTTCTTCATCTCTGATACTCCTCGAAAGCTGCTTCTTCGTCGCTGTCGGAGTACCAGCTGTCGGCCTCGTCTTCGACCTCAAACCCCAAAACGAATCCACGGCGGGAGCCTATATCTGGGTCCAAAGTCGGGACTACGCCGGCGTGTATGGAAACCAAGCCTTATCATAAAAGGTCCAGTGTCGGTAGGTTCTCGAGCGAGGGGTGCAAGAGGAGAACGTGCTTGAAAGAGTGGCTGTGGCTGCGGAGCAGCGTTTGGATCTCGTCGGGGTCGGCGCTCATGAGGAGAATATGATCTCTCAGAAGCTGGCGGAGAATTGTCCAAAGATCGCACGGAGGCGGCATATGCAAGGCTTTGAGAATCTATGCTACCGTCTCTTTCGTTTACCGGATTGTCGCCGTGGCCTTCTGGCGAGGGTTGGCGATGGCGTTGAGAACCCAGGGACTCTCGCCGCAAATGGGGCCTTAAATTCGGAGGTGACGGAAGGTGCTGTGCAGCTCGACTCCTTGAATTTAACCCTTCGAGTTGTGTACGGGGTACTTCTCGACGTCCTCGTGAAGAGGCCGGAGCTGGCCGAGCCTGAGATTCTACAGGTTGTGGTACGTGGTGGATAGTCTGCCGGTGCATGGCTTTAAGAATGGAGCTCCCCAAAATTAGCGAAGATGCTGACACCAACCAAGCAGCACGAGCAGAGTCGTCACGACCTTGCAGAAGAGACATCATGTCTCTGGGAGACCGACCTTCCCTTCCCCTTTGAGTTCGGCTGCAGACGTCCAGGACTCCCCAATAAACGATGTCTCCGTTGCTGAATCTCGTTGGCTCCAGGTACTTGTTGCACCTGACGCATGAAGAACAACTGCTCTCCTCAATGCTGGCACAGTGGTCACAGTCAGGGTTCTGGCGTCTTCCCTCACCCCGGAGCCCGGCGCACTTGCAGCACCACAAGAAGGGTTCCTCAACTCGATCGGCCATCAAATTCCGACCTCCAAGCGTCATGATTCCCTCTTTCTGCGCGTTTGCCAGCACACTCTGACTGTCGGCCGGAGCACCGCAGTCGGGACGAGAACACGACGGGCGATAGTCTTCTACAGAGTCATACATTGCCTTCACGTCCCACCTGTTGAAGGAGTTCTGCGGTGGGCATGACATGCACTGCCAGTAAGCTGGGAAGACTTTGTGGTGACAAGACAGCCAGACCAGGCTTGACTGCTGACTCGATATGATGAGCTACTTGCCGACTTCTAATGGGGGTGCGAGTGGATTGTTGAGGTACTCGTCCATGTCTCGGTCTTCAAAACGGTCCCGGTCGTTTAAAACGGACAGGCTGGACGATGAAGAAGCCCTCGACAGAACTGGAAAACTCCATCTGGGCAAATCCCATGCGTTAACGTTGTCGGTGCGGCCCGATGCGAGCTCTTGGGGGTCGTTTGGAGGAGCGCGTCTGGGACTCCCGATTTGGGAGTAAGGCGGCGGGAGTTCTTGATCATCTTCATGAGGATTCATGATGGAGACTATGAGGGTTTTATTAATTGGTCTCCTAGAGTCTGGGGTGCGAAGAAGTTACCGCGTGGATACTGCAGGAATAAATAGGAGTCTGCTGCAGATTAACTTTGAGGAAATCGACGTCTTTAATAGTGCCATTTGTGTCGAGCAATGACTGCTGTTGATGCCACACTTCAAGGTGTATATTGCCCCAAAATGACGGCTTTGGAGGCTTGTAGCACTGTACTACTTCTGGAAGAATACAAATTAGAACATGAGATTCCTTGGATGCCCTACATCCGTGGGACCAGCATGCCCCTGACCACGTAGACAAACAAAGAAACGATGGGGCTTGGAGGATCACATGCAGTAAATGCCGCTACACCACGAGATGGCCACTTCCTTGGGTTCTAATGAAGTCAAGTCATTCCTTTGCTTTGAATGACTTCCAAGTTGCTAACGCCAAATACCTACCCAAACTACCCGAACCTTTCAATGCTAACATACAGTGCCGATGCCCCTCCCCAACCATGTGCCCGTTTTCGTTTACTTGTCCAGTGTTGTCAGATCGTTCTTGAAGCCCGTGACCAGCATGTACCCAAACTCAGCCGCCTCGGTGGACCGCTCCGCCATTTCTTTGTGACCCAGTGCGGTGTACGCCACCGCCAGCCTTCGCAAAGCAGCGACGACGTGGACCGTCATCAGCGTTGCGTCGCCGGAGTTTGTGTAGATCTCCCTCGGATCCCAGGTCTCGCTCTCGTCTGGCACCTTGAACCCGAAGTTCCTCAGCACCTTCATGGAATACTTGACCACCTTGCCGTGGTTCTTCCGCCCCCAGTGCGCCGCAACCAGCCAGTTGCACGGGTAAATCAGAGTCAGCCGTGGCAGGTTGTCGTAGATCTCTTGCTCATATGCGTCCTCGAGCTGCTTCGCCGCGCGATCAACGCTCCGGATCTTCGCATCGGGGATCAGTTCCCTGCCTGGCAGCTTCTTGCTGCACAACTTCTCGACCGCATCCAGCAACTCCTTCCTCTTTGCCAGCTTGGCGTCGGGGCTGCGCCTCTCGCCCGCACAGAGCACACAGCCGCACTCAAACCCCCATCCCTCCTTGAACTGCTTGTTCCGCACATCGACCAGCGACTTGACGGGGACATACTGCTGGAAGATCTCCTCGCCCTCCTTGATGTCCCTCGTCGCCCTGCTGATCAACATGTCGCCCACAAACGACCGCAGCGTATTCGGCACGCAGGCGTGGTTCAAGAAACTGGCGTGCACCCACAGCCCCTTGGCCTGGCGTCCCTCGGGCAAGCTCGGCCTGGTGTCCTCGAGCGTGGACCTCGGCGCGCTGAAGCAGTTCTTGGTGCGGATCCCCTCCACGAGGAAGACGTCGACCACGGGAACGCCATCCACGATCGTCCCCTCGGCACCGCTCCGCTCGTAGTCCCCGCCGTACAGCCCCAGCACGGGCCCAGACAGGGACGGGTTCTCGCACAACTGGCGGACCATGAGCGCGTACAGCGCCGCCGAGGCCCTTGCGGGCTCGTACTGGTTCGGCATGAGCGTCGCCTTCTCGGCGAAGACAAGCTCGCCGGCCTTGATGTCGCGCGCGGCGAACAGGCCGCGGCCGTGGTGCGCCGAGTCGGCCACGCGCGTGTTGCGCAGGAAGGAGCCGCGATCGAGGTGGACCGAGTGCGGTGTGACCGAGGCTAGCATGGCGGGGAAGTCGTAGTCGCCCGTCTCCTCCTCGCGAAGGCGCGCCTGGCAGCGGGCGTGCTCCTTTTGGATGCTGGCGTTGGTCGGGTTGAGCTCGAGGGCGGTGGTGAGGAGCTTGTGGCTCTCGGCGTAGTCGCACAGGCCGTACGCGGCGCGACCCGCGTTGAAGTAGGCTTTCCAGTCCTGGGGGCCGCCGTTGCGCGAGGCCATGGCGTCGGCTTTGGCCGAGTCGTAGCGGCCGAGGATGAGGTTGACGCCCGCCCGCTTGGTGTGGAGGGGTGCTTTGAACGCCTCGTCTTCCGACGCTTCCAGGGCTTCGGAGTAACTGGGACAAGTTAGTTTGTCTCCGGATTGATCCCTCCGGCCCAAGCTACTACTCACCAAAACACTGCTGTTGGGAAATCCTTCTCGATGAAAGCCCGATCGGCTGCATTCTTCCAGTCCTCGGCTGTCTTGAGGAGTGGCCCTAACCTGAGCGGCTCCGGGATGATTGGATCTGTGAACCGTAGCAAGATGACGTCTGAAGGGTGGTCGACGCAGATCATGAAGTCGTTCGCGGAGCCGTTGTTCTTGTAGTACGGCTCCTTGACCGCAACCACGCACCCCTCAGGGACACCTGACAAGATGGATGAGTCGGCCTGGTTGTAGATTGCCAACTTGTCGGCATTGCCGAATTCATCTTCCACGATGCTCACCGCACCGGCGCCCACAAACGGCGGGCTGGCCGCCTTGACGATGATGCCCTTGCCCCGATGATGTGTCTCCGCACGGAGCTCACTTAATGGGATCTGAAGGATGAGGTCAGCCACGCGAGGCCTGATTGGAAAAAAAAGAGAGCTGAATTACAATCTCAAGGTCCCTGATCGATTTCGTTGATGCCGGATACGCATCAGACATGATGGGCTGCTTCACCGCCCGCGGCGCATTTGGCGAATTGTCCTGCTTCTCGAGATGTGTCTTGTGTGTGTTGACCAGCTCGTCTTTGCTCAGCCTCCGCACGGGGAGGGCTCCCGCTGTGTCCTTGGTTGCCGCCATGTTGGGAGCTGCAACAACGACTGCCATGCTGAATGTGGATTGTAGATGGCGAGATGACCTTTGGATGGTCGCAGCTTTTTTAAAGGGGGTTTCTCGGCAAACAATGCTTCCCGTCCACAACCGTCCGGGACGTGAACCGGTGACAAAGTGTCACGCGCCGGGTTGTTGAAGAAAGGTGTCATTCTCGGAGGTGGAAGAGCCGCAAACTATATCCGACTTAGCGGACTGGGTTTATTAGCCGTGCTCCCGAAACTGCTCATGCGCCGGCGGGGAATGCGGAGAAGCAACCCAATCCAGGGGCTCAGGGGTTGCCGTTTGCCAAGCCATTTCCTTCTTGGGCAACTCAGAGCGAGTACAGATGTAAAGCATCCGAGATTGGGACGCCTGGACCCAGTCTCAAGTCCAATGTCGCTGCATCAAAAGCGCAATCATTGACCTAGAACCTGACCCAGTTCTGGCCGTTGAACGGTGAAACCACTCCGAATACCCTTTACGCTCGAGGTCGGCAAGCGAGGACGCAAGCTGCTGAAATCGCCAAAACTGACACAAGATGAGAGGGAGCAAAGTCAATGACTCGGCACCACGACATTCACGTCTGACAATCCTGCTGCAACATCCGTCATGCTCAGAAATCATGCTTGGTGATGCGCGTACTCCGCTTGATGACGCCTTCCTCTCTTCCCTTTTCATAACGACGCTGTTGTACATGCCTTTGTACATGCCTTCTGCTCATTCACGGCGACCTGCTTGTCATCTGTCCTGTCCTCAGGTAATGCCGGCTTTCTCCATCTCAGCAACAAGTGAAAGCTCACCATCCAAGGAAGCAATGAAGTCTCTTCCGCCGTACTGGATCAGGAGGGCCTCGAGCCGATCATCACCTTGCGATGCCCCTCCGTCAAGGGTGATGTTTGTCTCTTTCAAACATGCAAAATGCCGGCCCTTGACAATGTTCAGAGCACTTCTTCCAACAATAAGCTTGAACCACTTGAGCATCGGCCCCGTTTCTGGGGTTCCAATATCGCCATGTAAGTCACCGGTGTCGTCCGGGTCTACCCCCGCTTCGAGAAGGAGTCGTGATGTTTCAAAGTCCCCGAGCGCCGCGGCCACCTGCAGTGACCCGACAGCAAATCCTGGAACGGTGGGTTTTGCCTCAAGCTGCAGCAGTCGCGTCACAACCAGGCAGCCCCAGCATCTCTGAGATCCGAGACTATTGCAGCTGTGCTTGAGATTTGAAATGACCAACAGCAGTAGCCTCGAAGGGTCAAAATGCCCCGCGGCAAATTCGAGAAGTCCATTCAGTCCCTGGCCGCGATGAATCCAGGAAACAGAGGGCAAATGAGAATAGAACTCCAGGATAGAGCCCCGGAAACAAAGAGTCTCGGTACTGAAAACCCTGTACTCCTCTTGGCTAAGGCTGCTGGTGACACTCTTGTAGAACACAGCAGGCTGAAACTCGACATCCAGCTGGTGCCCAAGGTCGGCGCTCGTCCGGCCCCTTGCGGCCAACAAAGTTTGAGCTAAATCGCCGCGCTCATCCACGTGAAGGAGGCGAACAAGTAACTCGAGGTGCGGTTCGGGCTGTTGTGAGAGGACCTTGAACGCAAGGGTTTGGCGAAAAGCGCGGATGGCGGGGGCTAGCGGGTTTTCCAGAGCGCAGAGAATCTCGGGACTGTACCAGAAATAGCTCCCGATACACGCCGGACGCTTTTCCAGTAGTTGGACCACTTCAACCATCCAAGGCGTTGTGCTGGCTGACGCCAGAATTCCAGCCTGCCAGTGCAATAACAACACGGCCGAATGAGCGCAGTAACGGTCGAAATCAGAATAGTACTCAAGGCCAGGGTGCTGAGGCAGCTCGCTAGTCCACCGGTCTGCCGAATCAGCTGCCCCACGGAGAAGTATCGCGGAGTGCTCGACGACTATTTGCTCTCGGTCAAGGGCGAAGGGTGCTGCAGGGCCGCTGCGAATTCGAGTTGATTCCAGGAACTCGAGAACGGTATAATGCGCAAACGAGACCACGGGCATTTCCTCAGTGCTCGAGCCAGGTTTTGATACGGGGTAGTCGGTCACTGTGACAAGACATCCGCAGAGTTCGCGAAGCAGCTCTTCATCGAAGGCATAGCCCCTCAAAACGACGGCATCTGACGATGTGTCCTTAGCCAGACTGTTTTCAACGGCCTGAAACAGAATATCGCACGGAATATCGAGCCCGGACGGGATATCAATCGGCGCAAGGCTGCAACTCAGAGTGGGTGTAACGCCCGGAATGGCTTGGTGAATGGTTTGATGGGTGCTCAGCCACCGGAGGACATGTTGAACGAACAAACGCGACTCCTCCGGAATACGCAGAAAGACACGCTCGTATGTTTCGTCGAGAGTCTTGGGCAAGTTCGCCAACGCTGTCTCAATGATGCTGCTTTCGGGTTTCAGGCGTTGAAGAGCATCGAGCTGACACACCACCCACCGGAACCTGGTGGACCGCTGGTTAACAAACACAACGTAAGGTCTGAGTGCAAAGCTAGGTAGTTGACTTACATTCCATTCGCTTTTGTTGACAAGGCTTCGGCAACATCCTCGCGAAGCTGAGGAGGCCAGCGCTTGAGTCTGCGGTGACTGGAAAGCCGCGATCGCACGTAGAGGGCAATGTCTTGGTCGAGGAGGTAGTTTCGCATCGATATCGGTATCGAAATGTCCCGCATTGCTTCTTCGATATCAATGTACTCCCGACTGGTTGCGAGCACGCGGAGGTTCTCGAAGCGCGGATCCGTGGCCAAATCTCGCAGAATCCGCAGAAGGTTGTGCCTGTGCAGACTCTCATCTAGAGCATCAACGAAGACGTAAACGCGGTCAAACAACTGTACAGTGACCTGGATGGCGCGAAGCAAGCTTCGGGAACTCGGTGGGCCGCCGTGTCGATATAGTTCATAGACAGCGAGGGGGACTCGACCCAGTTGGCGGCATAACTCCAGCAGGATCCACCTGAGGAACGGCGTTGTCTCATCTTGGGCATGACCATAGTAACAGTAATAGTAGACGCACGCGTAACGTGATCCACGATCCGCACAATAGTCTCTGACCGTCTCGATCAGATGGGATGCGAAGATGGTTTTGCCGGCGCCGGGAATCCCGTGAACCCAGAGGCAACGGGACTTCTCTTCGAGCCATGAACTCCATTCGGGAGAGCGGAATAACCACTCCCCAGTGCCTGGTTCATATGTGTCGCAGAACTTATCGTGTAGGACGGAAGGGTCTGTTGCATGGAGCCAGTTGTAGACGTGTAGCTCTTGCACATCTTCATCAAGAGATGTTAGTGGACCAAGGGTTTGTGCCACAGTCTGTTTTGGTAATCCTACCAGTGAGAGCTGCAAATATCTTCTTCGTATTTTCCTTGATTTCTGTCGTGCCAACTTTGATTTCCGTGGTCTCGGCCCGAATTTCCTTGACATCCAAGCTTGAGGCAAGAAGAGGTGCATGTGTCAGCAGATGCAATGCCCCGACAGCACGATAGGGAAATCGAAACTTACGAGGAGTCAGTCGTGAGCGCCAGCGCGATGGTGCTCTTGTACTCCCTCAGCTCATCCAGCAGTGCCTTTGCTTTGTGCTCCTTGAGGATCCAGGCAAAGGCGGTCAAAACGGCCTTCCTCTTGGACTCGAGAGCCAGGAGAGGTTCTGCCGGTAAGAGGTTTTCCAGTTCGGAAATGACTTTCTGACAGCCCTCAATCGGGCCATGAGTGAGGGCAAGGGCGTCCAATACTGGGAGGCCCTCGTTGCAAGAGACGAGAAGCTCCAGCTGTTTCAAGACGGACCTGAGCGTCGAGACCTCGATGAGAATGACGCGGAGCTCGCCGGGAGCGTCCTGCACCGTTGCAAGGAACCTTTGGCAGAGCAAAATCACACGATTGGCGGCATGAACGATGGCGATGATGTTAGCTGCGGCGCTGACGGGGTCCATCTCGGCTCAGGAACGTCGACTACCAACAAAACGGGCGACAAGCGACAGTAAAGACATCACAAAAACACGGCGCTGCCAATCCTCACTGAAGATATCAGACTGCTGCATGCCTTGGGGAGCCCTCTTTGGGCAGGGATGTATCTCGGCTCTGACACGGGGTGCATATGGTTGGCGGCTCCGTCACCAATAAGATTGTTCTCTTGTCACGAAGGTGTCGTGCCATCCTGCACGTTGCCGCCTCGGCAGCAGTGCCCAATGGGAAAACTGCGCTGCAAGAAGAAGCCGGCCGGGCCAGCAGATTTCATGCTCGGCGTATGCCCGATTGTTTTGTGTATTGCCGCTCCTGTCTGCGTACATACAAGGTTCAGATAGTGGCATCCTTTGGTGGCCTCCTCATGATCACGCTTCGCAGAACTCCCTCAGAAATGGGACCAGCAAGGGGGATGGCGTTGTTCGCTCCCCAGTTACTCCCGTCCGTGTTTGCTCTGCCCCAGACTTCGGTAACCTTGAGATCGAGGACGTCAACATCCTCAAAGCCGAATTTCTTGTAGAGACCGTAACCAGCAGGGGAGGCCTCGAGCCGACAAGGCAGACCCAGGCTATCAGCAAGGCCAACACCCCACTTCAACAACGCGGAGCCGACCCCGAGGCGCTGGCAGGTTGGGCTGCAAGCGAGAATGCCGAGATCTGGGCCTTAAGTCAGAACGCAGAACTCCCCGTGACATCCGCAGGCACAAGCCACTTACACAGCGCTGCCTCGCCATTGGCGTGCTCTCGCTGCACCCGAGTCATCTCGCCAATAAAGGCGTTGACGACGGCGGTATCGCAGCCCTCGCCCCATGTCTCGGTCGTTGCGGTGAAGTCCTCACCCTTCCATTCTGCTTCGGCGCGCGGTTCACGATGGAGCAGCCACTTTGCGAAGGCGACAATCTCGCCCGGGCTGTCCGCAGGGGCATCCTCCGGTAGGCGCTCGGCAACACAGAGTAAGCTTTGCCCCGTCTTCGCAGCGTCTTCAGCACCGCTCTCCGCATGTGGGAAGACGCTTGTGCCAAACTTTGCCCTGGAATCCGCCGAGGCCCCGCCGGGGTACATCAGCTGGTTCATGACATTGTCATCAAAAGCCGTGAAGTGGATGTCCACAATGGCAGCGACGTCTGCCGCCGTGGCCTCGCGGACACGGATGCGGGGGTTGCTGGTCGCCATCGGAATCTTGCTGCTTCTCATACCGGGGCCCCGAAGCCCAGAGATGAAGTGTTGTCGTCTCGGTATCGATCACGAAAAGAAAGCACAGAAGCGGCCGCTTGCTAGATTAATATCCGTCTGGTCCGGTTGCCCCGACCCCGCGTGAGTCTGCTCGGCCAGCGCAAGGGGCCGGATCGTTCCATTCGGGAAGGTCCCGTTCCTTGCCGGCACCGCGCTCCGCACGCCAAGCGGCGTGGAGCTTGCGGCGAGGGAGTCATGGTGCTTGTGCATTTGGCTGGATTCAGGTGGAGAGTGAGGTTGGACGATTTGATCTCGTCATGTAACGTGCCGTGCATGGAAACAGAAGAACCCCAGATCCGAAAAAAAAAGAAAAGAAGAAAGATGGAACGAAAGTGATCTGCATCTGCCGCCCGCCATCAACCAAGTTCCTTCCCTTGTTGGGGTCGGAAATCGTTCGTTGGAACCCGAGAGTGGGGACTGAGCGCATGTTTAAACCAATCGTATTCTTGCATTTTATCAGCGGCGGACCCCACCTGGAGCTGTCCGAGGAAGCTTCGTCCCAGTCCCGTCAGTTCTGGTCTCGCATCATACGAGAAGGCTTCGTCCAGCTTGCTGCATGTCACAATGGAAAGCCTCAGGACAAGATTCATCCTTTCCATCCCGTTTGTGATTCTTGGTTTTCTGCTGACCCGAGCACCATTCATGATGACTTCGGTTGCGCCCTCGAAACCCTGGGCCGATGGCCCAATGAAGCTCGTCACGACTCCCCAGTTCCAGACCAAGAAGGTACAGTGCCAGCTCGCACGCTTCTTGCTCGCATGCTGTCTTGTTAATACTGATGGACGGCACTGCAGACTGACATCTTCACATCGGGAGCGACACACATGGCCTTGCTCCGTATGCTTCCCAATTCCTCCAGTCGATCCACTGATGCGATGCCCTCCTCGCGCACCACTCTCCCGAGCCCCGAAACCAAGGAACTGACACGGCCATTTAGACAACTCGATCCTCCGCGGCTACAATTCCATCTACCACCAAGCCCCGCTCATTGCCGACCAAGACAAAACCGACTTCGTCGGCTACTGCCTTACCTGGTTCAAGTTCGTCAAATCGCACCATGACGACGAGGAAGCGACGCTGTTCACCAAGATTGAGGAGCTGCTGAAGGACAAGGCCATCTTTGACGACACACACAAGGAGCATGGTTGGTCGCTCTGGACACGCCGCCCACAGCTGTTGGATCGCCTGCTGACAGATCGTGCCAACCGCAGAATCCTTCCTCGCTGGTCTCGTCGACTTCGAGAAGTACCTCAGCAGCCTGAAGACCCCCGCCGACTTTTCGGGTGCCGAGCTGGTCCGCATCATGGAATCGTTCCAAGCGCCGTTTGAGCAACACTTCCACAGCGAGATCGCAACCATTTCCAAATTCTCCGATCACCCCAACGCGCCAAAGGAAGGGACGCCCGAGAAGGACGCGGCGGCGGCTACATTCAAGGCATGGGGCAAGAGCACTGTGACCAAGGCGGGCGTGACCGACGTCGTGCCGTTCTTCCTGCTCAATCTCGACCGCACGGTTGAAGATGGGCTTTGGGCCAATTGGCCGCCCATGCCCGCGCCCATCAAGTGGGGGCTGATCAACCTTGCCGGGGCCTGGCACTCGGGGTGGTGGAGGTTTGCGTCGTGCGACTCGGCCGGACAGCCGCAGGAGCTGTGGGCTTATCGGGCTGCAGGCGGCGCCAACGCGAAGGAGGAGGGTCAGGCGAAGGCCTGAGGGAAGGTGCTCTGATCGTTGTATAAGGTATGTCTAGGTGCTTGAACAAAACCTGTGAGTAACGATGTGATGAATGTGTACTGTTTGGTTTTCATGGTTCCTCAAGTCCTTACTTTCTACAGCGAAGTTTTCAGGTTATTCATACATGACAATCGCATATCTTCGTTTACCAATGCACTCATCCTTCCAGGCTGAAATTTGTGGAACGGAGTTGTTTTCCGTCAAGCTGGTGCTGGAATATCTCTTCTGAAGTGAGGTACTGGGATGCGGCGAGGGGTGGCTTGCCCGGCATCCCACGGCTCTCTCGGCTCGCTGACAAATCGTGACTCCACACAAACCACGACTTCATCACTGTCTCATCACTTACCTCCAACGGAAACCATCTTTTGTTCCCATCCTCGTTCCAACACGCAACCCGTCAAACTGAGGATCCACTCAAGCCAGTCCACAGCCCCCCTGTCACAAGCCCGATGACAACAAAAGGGCGTGGGTCCGGCGGCTGCTGGACGTGTCGTCTTCGACGCAAAAAGTGCGACGAGGAGCGGCCGCTCTGCCAGGGCTGCCTCGCCCTCGAGATCGACTGCCTCTACAGCGATGACAAGCCCGAGTGGATGGATGGCGCCGAGCTGCAGAAGCAAAAGGCGGAGTGGCTGAAGAAGGAAGTCAAGCGAAAGGCCGCCCATCGGCGAGAGCGCCGGTACCTCCAAGGGCTTGAGGTCAGGCTCGAGTCTCTCGACGCCTCCTTGGCCGACGACAGTGACGACACGGCGTCCAAGGATCTGATAAACGCTACTCCGCTCTCTGTCGGTACTTCTCATTCCTCGAAAGCCTTTGCCGGAACACAGAATTCCTCGCCGACGTCTGGCTGCGGTGGTGCGCGGACGGACTCGACACGGTCATGTTCCACGCCACCTCCGGGCCGACACCCTGATGGTCTCGCTTTACCTAGCCTCAATATGCAGCCGAAGTTATTTCCAGAAGCGGAAGCACACTCAACCATGATGTATCTCGATTATGTCTTCCCCTTCCTCTTTCCCTACTACCGGCCCTCGTTTGTTGACGTTGGGCGCGGGTGGCTCCTGGTTCTTCTCACAAAGAATAAAGCCTTGTTTCACTCTGCCCTCAGCCTGGCCCAATACTTTTACGGGATTGTCCTCGGCACCATGCACGACGCCCCTTCGCAGTGCCACACGATCAACTCGGAAACGCTCCACGAACAGCAAGGACTTGCACTCCAGTGGTTGCAGCACGAGATGCAGGACATCATCACACGCGGAGTGAAGGGTAATCTCGCCGAGGCAAACCGTGTCATGGCGAGCATTGTTCAGCTCATGACGTGCGATGTGGCCATTGCAAAGCCTGGCAACTGGACAATCCACTTGGACGCCGCAGCAGAGCTCTTCAACGAGATCATGAAGCATCACGCGATAACAGAGGCCGGCCACGCTTGTTTTATGATGGTGCTGCTCCATCTGGGCTCGACGCCCTTTAACTGGACGCCCAAGTATCATCCGTGGGGATCCGACCAAGCCATCCTGCGCTTCTTTACGGCCCAGCTTCTCTTCTGCGATACGCTTGGCAGCACTGCGCTTCGGCAATCCCCTCGGCTCCAACAATGGCACCTGCATCTACTCGTGCCACTCGACGAAGAGCTCAAGAAGAAGATGCCGGCCAGCGAAAAGGAGCAGGTCACGCCTCATATCAACCTTCAAGAGTTTGTTGGAGTGGAGAACTGGGTGATTGTCTCCATTGCCGAGATCGCGGCCCTCGACTCCTGGAAACACGAGATGAAGCGAACAGGATCCCTATCCGTCGCCGAACTTGTCACTCGCGCTGCAACCATCGAGCAGCACCTCCGAAGGTCCTTGGAAGCACTCGAGGAGGCCAGCATCAAACAGGGCGGTAGAGGACCGGCTGACGGGCCGCAGCATATTCTGCACTACTTTGCCGGCACTTTCTCTCCCCAGCTGATGCATGGAACCGCCCTAAACACCCAAATATGGGCACAGGCAGCAATCACCTACCTCGGCGTCGTCCTCTCCGGATGGCAGCCATCAATCCCAGAGATCCGGAGCTCTGTTGCACAAACGATCGAGCTGCTCATGAGTCTCCCCAGCCCAGATTGTCTGCGCACCGTCGTGTGGCCGCTCACTGTTACCGGTTGCCTAGCAGACCCAGAGCAGGAGCAAATATTCCGTGATCTGGTGACAGGCATGGGGCCGCTCAAGGTGTTTGGCACCGTCAGGGAGAGCCTCGAGATCATGGAGAAGGTTTGGGAATGCCGCGCCCAGATCGACGATTACCCTGACCAGTGGGACATGGCTTCGTGCTTCAATTGTTTGGGCCGGCCGGCTTTGCTGATATGATGGGCAAAGCTGGGACCGTCTCGAAACACACCCCAAGCACAAAGAAAACGGGTGAGCATAAATCATTTTGCGTTGGAAAGCTATAATTGAAGCGTATACTGATCCATCACCACTCCCAGACGCTCGCTACATATCAGACGACGTTGGAGGGATCATACTCCGCCTGTGGCCTGTAGATTACGCTGGCCAGCGCCCCCCACCAACCGCTCTCTGTCGTCTGCTCCTTGGCCTTTTGCCTCCCGGTTTTCCCGCTCTGCCCAACAGCCAGAGGCTTTGGCACCAATGAGGCATGCCGGCGATCCAAGCTGTTGGATTCGGAGGAAGCTGTTCCCCCCGTCTCATATTTCATCGCCGATGGATAATCGGCTTTTCCGTCCACGGTCTCGTTGGTCGGACCGGCCGTGTTTTTCGTGGGCACCTTGCCGAAAGAGGCGGACTGCGAGAGCAACAAGGCAATGGGAATCATGCCGTTGTTGCTGTCCCGGATGGTGCTCGCCGAGCTGGCATGCGTCCACGCGCTCGTTGGGGACAATTCCAGGCCCTTCTCAGACCTGGTCAGCATCGCCGAAGACGAGTCGTCGCTGATCTCATGGGGAGGCGTGAGCTTCCCTGAGCCCCTCGTCTCGGTGTCTTTCATCCCCGTTTTCACGGTTGCCGCCATCTGGGGGTTGTTCGCGCGTCTTCGAGCAGGCACCCCGAATCCCTAGCCCGCGCGGGGGTTCCCTGGGAGCCCGAACCCATCGTCTGGTCGCATCCGTGGCATCCTGGCTGCCGGTGGCTGACCAAGAGGGTCGTCGTATCCCGGTCCTCCAAACCCCCTATTCCCGCCCTGCGGCGGGGCTACGGTAATGGGTCGGTTGAGGTTGAGGCGGTCTTCGGCAATGCTGGGTCTGGGTGGCGCAGTCGAGTCGTAGTACCCGTTCATCTCCGATCTTTCGTTCCTGGCCGCGCTCCAATCCGGCCCTGGTTGGGGTGCTTGCGTCGGCGCAAACCCCCTGCCCCTGGACTCACCCATCTCTTGACCATAGAACCCCCTGCCGCCACCTCCTCTCGGCTCGTCTCTTACAGCAAAGATGGCCTTTCTCAGCTGCCTCTCCCCCAGATCCAAAAACCCAATTGACAGTACAGTCAGCGTGAAAAAAGCACACAACACAACCAGCAAAACCCACACCGCCAACAACCTCACGCACGCCGCCCTCCCGTCACTCGGGAAGCTGACCCGCCCAAACGAGCTCCCCGGCGGCGTGGTAATCTCGAACTTCCCGTTTGGCGCGATAGCTGCGCAGCCCGCGTCCGCCATCGGCAGGCCCAGGACGATGGTGATGGCCACGCACGGGACCAGGAACAGCAGGTCGGTACACCAGGTCGCCACGTACGGGAGGTAGCGCCGGCTGTAACCCGTCCAGGAGAACAGAGTCCATATCAAGGCTGCGCTCGTCTGTTTGACAACACAAATACAGGCTTCGGGTTAGCCAAACCTGCTGGTTGCGTGGTACAGAACGAGGAGGGAGGGGCGGCCACTTACGAACAGGATAATGACGATCAGATTCGCTGGCGGACTCTGTCGGCCGCGCGTGGTGATGAAGAAGGAGTGGCCCGCGAGACCGGTGACGATGGCGAGGGCGGTGATCTGAACTAGGCGCGCCGCGAGGAAGGCATAGGCGTAGAACCCCGAAGGGCGGAGGGAGAGGGTGTCGCGGACGACGGGCGGCATGGCGTGGGAAGGGTTGGCCGGCTCCGTCTGAGGATTTGTTTGTTTAAGAGGTTGAAGTTGATTGTTTGTATGAAGTTGTTCTAGCAGTGAATCTAGAACGCGTTTGGATCGCGAGAGCAAAGGAGACAACTCGCAGCTGGTCCCTGGAGAGGGGCGGTTGGGTAGAAAAAGGTCTGACAGGAGGCGATGGCTGGGAAAGTCAAACCTCCTCGGCGACGGTCAAACACGCAGTATTATTGCAGGAATTGCAGGAATTGCCGGTGGGTATTGGTCAACGGCGGCCGGGGGGCGAGGCCAGCGGCCAAGTTGATCAGACAAGTGGTGAAGTGGGCTTTGTAGCACACCACCCATGCACAACACCAGACGAAGCCCATCAGAACATGCGGGGATTGCTTCCTGAGGTCAGATGAAGTTGTACAGTGTTCCGCGCCTATCTGATCTGCAGTTTTTGGGCTGTCTCAGACTTCGGGTCCGGCCTTCGGCCGGAGGTCGGGGAAGGTGGGGCCGAATCGGCGGGCTCCATGGGACATGTAAGACATGCGGCCGCGGCCGATTGATCGACGGCCAGGAGTTGCGGTTGGGAATCGAACTTGACACATCCGGACATTATAAATGAAACGTACAACCTTCATGGCTGGCTGGCAGTTGGGTGGCCATCGGATGGTGCGAGTTGAGGATATCGCCAGGGTGTTTGCCTCTGCACCGAGAGTGAGTTGGGCATATTCTGCATTGTACAGTGCCATAAAAAGATGCTCAGCGGGCTTGAGGAACTGGCCAGCCCTGACGTTGCGGGGGCTTGCGTGCGGTCTGCGGCGCACCTGCGGCACAGGAAGGTCAGGGCCAGAAGCGCTGGCCACAGCAGAGCGAACCATCGAGATGCGAGATGCTCGAGTCAAGACATACCAAAGGGCATGGTTTTCAACGCCTCTACTCCTATATGCCAGCCGAGTTACAGTAGAATCGCATCCAGGGCGTCATTGCGATGACCCTGTCTTCCAAGACACGAACAACCGACCGCTGCCATAGCACCAACCCGGTTTGCATTTTAGTCTTGTGGGTTGACAAAATAACACACAAACCCGCCACGTTGTCAAATCGTTCAAGCTAGCCTAGCCCAGCAAGTCATCCAGGCCATTGCCCAGGGGCTTGCTGCCGCTCGCCGAGTTGGCCGTGGCCGACGGCGCGGGGGCGCCCCAGATTCCAGCGCTGCTCTTCTCCTTGGCCAGCTGGCCCATGGCCGGGCCCGGCCCAGTCTGCGTGTTCTTCTTGATTCCAACGCTGGCCTGGGACCACAGCGCACCGAACGCGTCACCGCCCGCGGCAGGCTTGGCTGCCGAGGAAGCAAGGACAGGCTTTGCTCCACCGAGAGTCGATGAAGCGGCGGGCTGCTGCGCCGCAGTTGATTGTATCGAGGAAAAGTAGTTAGGAGCCGCTGCTTGATAGCCAGCCGGCTTGGATGCTTGCGCGGCTGGGGAGAGTGTGTTCGCAGTGAGGGGTGTGGAGAAGGCCGAGAAGTTACCGGCCGGGCTGGTGGTGGAGCTGGGCGGCGGAGAGATGGAGGACATTGCCACCATGCCGCTGAGGTTCGCTTGTTGGGGTGCGGAGACGGGCTTGGGTGCCGCCAACGGCATGCTCGGCGCGGCTGCCATGATCGGCGGCGGAAGAGCACCGCCAAGTGATGAATGGGCGGCTGAAGCCTGCGTTGCGGGGGCTGCGGACTGGAAATCGTCAAACTCATCATCGTCATTGGCGGCGCCAGCAATCGATGCCACCGGGGCCGCCGGCGCGGCCGGTTCATCAAAGGAGAAGAGATCCACCTCGGGCTCCTTTTTCTTTGGCTGCTCCGTGGTCCGCTTCACCCCCACCCGCTCGCTTGTGTCCCGCGGTGCCCTCGCGGCGCTCTTCGGGGCAGTGGGCCGCTCCCCCTCGTCGAACTCGTCGTATTCCTCGAATTTGTCGGCGCGGGACTGAGTCGCGCGGATATCGTCGGATTGGCCTCCGAAACCGCCTCCATCGCCATACACGCCGCCAGAATATCCGCCATATGTGGAGCTGCCGCCGCCACTGGGGCCAGAGTCGCTCCCGAACCCACCATAACGGCTCGAGCTGCCAAAGCCGCCACCGCCCTGCATGCTGGTGAACTTTCCCTTGTTGGTGCGGGCCTTCTTGCGCTCCGCTCTGATACGCTCCACGTCACCGAGGAGCTCGGCCAGTTCCTTGGCACGGTGCCGGACATTGACGCCCTGGTCCTTGCCGTTCTGGTCGATGAAGTGGAATTGGCGCAGCATCTTGAGAAGCGTGATGTGGGAGCGGGCATCGTCTATGACACGCTCGGAGCCGTGCTTGATCAGGTACTCGAGCAATTGGAGGGCCTTGTAGATTTGCCGCCATTCCTCGGCTGACTTTTCTGTGAATCGGCGGTAGATCATGGGCATGATCTCGTTCAAGGTTTGGCTGGAAAGTGCGCCTGTTAGAAATCGCTCGTCGTCGAAGCTGCCAATGGTCCGGTACGTACTAGTTGAAGGTGCCATCGGCAATCTCTTGCATTTGGGTCGAAGATGCGCCCCATGGCTCATTGTTCGTGGCTTCGCGAACCTAGCAGGGTGTTAGATCACAACCCAACGTCGACTCTCAATAGCCCCCCCAGGGGAAACCCAGCCCACCTTTGCCTCCATTTCCGTAAAGTTCATGACGGCTATCAACAAATCAGCATGGCCACATGAGGCAACGTCAACCGCGGCGGAAGCCCACCATTCTGCATTTTCCGCACGCCGGCCTTGAGATCGTACAGGGTCAGGTTTGACACCTGCTTCTTGATGTTGTTCAGGTCCATGGTGCGGACGTGTGGTGGCCGGAGCCGTTGCTCGGGAAAAAGGTGTTCGGTGAAAAGCGGAAGTACGTGGCGGACAAGTCGCAGTGGCCGTCACCGGCGCGGGGACAATGTTGCGATGCGACGTTCGGATGGAGATGGTGATGGGCAGCAGCGCATGGATGCGATGCACCAGCGACACCTTGCGGTTTCCAGAGCGCCAAGGCCCCTGGCGAGCCTGGTCAAGGCGTCGGAGCGGGTGGGGACACTGTTTGCGCCTTGCTGCCTCAGGTCATGTCCTAACCCAAAGATGGCCCGTGCCTTCGAGAACCTGGGACCAAGGAGCAAAACAAAAATTTGGCCGTCTCTTGACATCAACGCTGCCATTCCATCATCATCATTTCCGTTCAATTCACCCTGTACTTTAATTGTGTACTTTTCTATAACCCTAGGACCAGGTTCCAGAAAACGGTGCGTGCATTTTCCTCGTGTCTCTTGTTCTACCCAGCTTCTTCTATCTTTCCCTCGAAGTTGGTCCTGCAGCTCCGGGTGCTCTTCTGGTGCCATAGAAGCCGCTCCTGAGCCGCGTCTTGATGTTCCATCAAACATGAATTGGGCCCGGGGCCAGCGCCTGCTGTTATGCCAATGCCCTCCTCTCCCTGGTCACAGATGCGGAGCAGCGGCACTCCGGTTTTCAATTGGCCTTGGGCGCTGCTCATCACGGTCTCTGGATGGCTGATGGAGGAACTCTTCGCGACCCCGTCTCAGCATGCAGTCACCCTCCTTCGGCACACCCCACGCCAATGGGCGTCAGCCTCGAGTCCCGCTTTAATCCCGCTTCTTGCCTCGCAGCTCACGATCATGCTGGGGGGCTGGGGGAAGTGGCAAGCTCTGAGGCAAACGAAAGACTCCATTGGCCTCCCAGCAGACTTGCCCGACGAAGGCAGGAAGGGCGACGACACACTCGGAACACAGTTTCGTTCTCGGTGTCGTTTGCCCTCCATCTTTGCCGAGATCTCAGCTGGGTTTGGTGCATGGAGCTGGCAGGCGCAGTCGCGGGCTGCTGCTTGGTTGGCCGGACAGGAGCTTCGAGTGGTTCCACTCTTTCCCGTCTTGCTCCTCCCTGAACACGAAGCTCCAACCCGGCAGCAGCGATTGTTTCGATCTCGAGCAACAGCCCCTCACTTGTCACGTGAAGCCAGCCTGTTTCCCCTGTGCTTTCGTCGCTCTTTACCAAGGTTCCTGTTTTCTTATTGGCTTAGTTTGTCCCTGGTGCTAACCCACTCGCTCCCAGAGCGAAAATGTTTCGACCCCTCCTACCCCGCCATTGCTCCTCGTTCGTCCGACCTTCCTCCCTCCTTTCCAAACTTCCATCTGGTCAATTCACTTCGACCTACTCGCCATCCCTCCAATCTACCATCAGAATCTCTGCCAGAGCATTCTCTGTATCTTCCGCCGACATGTCGACCAAGGTGTAAGTTGTCCTCCTTGCTCTGGCTTGAGAGCTCGGCTCATAATGTTCTAGTTACTTCGACATTGAGTGGGTTGGTCCCGTCCTGGACGAGCAGTTCAGGAACACTGGAGCCAAGGGTGAGTGTCTCGAAGCTGTGGCCCCATTGTCCCCGTCCATTCCTACATCTACTCGCTGGACTCTTCTCCTCCCTCTGCAAACTCCCGCCCTAGTGTAGAAACGGATTCCGCAGGGGCCAGTGGTCCCTCAAACCGACCGGGGAGCTTTTCAAACCGTAAGCTAACCTGTGTGATACCTACGCAGAGCACCAGAGCGGCCGCATCAACTTCAACCTCTTCGACGATGTTGTCCCGAAGACGGCTGAAAACTTCAGGGCGCTCTGCACTGGCGAGAAGGGCTTCGGCTACAAGGGCAGCAGCTTCCACCGCATCATCCCGGACTTCATGCTTCAGGGCGGTGACTTCACCCGCGGCAACGTGAGAATCTCCCTAGTTTCCGTCAGAGTCTTTGGTGTCCGGAGTTAACCGTGTCTCAGGGCACCGGCGGCAAGTCCATCTACGGCGAGAAGTTTGCCGATGAGAACTTCAAGCTCAGGCACGACAGGCCCGGCCTGCTGTCCATGGCCAACGCCGGCAAGAACACGTAAGAGGCCCCTGCACTGGGGTGCGCCATATCAGTTCTGAGCTGACTCCTATTCCTCACGATACAGCAACGGCTCTCAGTTCTTCGTTACCACTGTCGTCACCTCGTGGCTTGATGGCCGCCACGTCGTCTTTGGCGAGGTGGCTGACCAGGAGTCGATGAGGATCGTCAAGTCCCTGGAGGCCGTCGGCACCAAGAGCGGCGAGATTTCCGACGAGTGCGGTGGCAAGCGGCCCACCATTGTTGCCTGCGGTCAGACCGAGTAAATGGCTTGTTAACCGGTTCGCGAGTTTCAATTTGAGCGCGATGGCATTTGTGATATAGATAAGCGGTGTCGAATGCGCTGGGTTTGCTAGCTCGAAGTCTACAAGGTCATTTCTACTGTGGCACTCTACTGATTCCTGTCTGCCTGACAATGCTCCGTGATGTGTCTCGGCCATTTCGGACAAGTTGAGGTCGCACCAACATCGTCGGGTGGTATTAATAAGTTCATCGTGGTGGTTCAAGGAACTATTCACCACTTAGACAAGAAATCGGGTATAACCATTACCAAAAATCGAGGATAAATTGCCCGCCCATACCATGCCATTGATTGCATTGATTGCAGAGCCAGCCGCTCACTCACGTTGGCAGGGCCACATTCGGCGCCACGGCCCCTGGCAAATCTTCCAAATCCAGCCACTTCAGAAAGTAAACACAGTTGCTCGGGCTGACCGGGCCGCCTTCCTCGCACAGCTCAAACACGGGACAGCGGCCGCAGGGGGCCTCGGTCAGCCCATTGCTCAGCGGCTCCGCGCCCGCCACGAGCGGCTGGTCCAGCCCCACGCCGGCCTCGCGCTCCTTCTGGCGCTTGTGGAAGGGCACCGTGTCCTGCTTCATGGCGCGCGTCACGCGGTACCCGCGGCGGCGGCCCACGCGCACGCTCTCGATCAGCCCGTCGTACGTCAGCACGTCGACGAGCTGCTGGATGTCGGCCTCGCCGAGCGTCGTGTTGTTGGTGATGCCCGTGTCGTGGATGAACTTGGCGATCTCGGCCACCGTCGGGTAGTGCTTGTACCCGGCGGGCATGGGGAGGAAGACGGCGCGGGGTTTGTGGCCGGGGCGTGCCGGGGCCGGGGAGGAGGTGTCGTCGGTGGAGAGCTCGGTCGCGGAGCGTTTTGTGCCGCGCGCGGTGGTGTCGGGTGCTGCTGCTGCTGTGACGGTGCCCTTCTTCGGGAGCTTGGTGGCGGCGGTTGAGGAGGAGGCCGGGCCGCCGCCGGCTTGGGGGTGCGAACCCCGGTATGCGCTCTTCGTCTTGATGTATTCGAATACGATGCCCTCGAGCTCGGAGATGAAGGCCGTGTCGAGCTCGCCTTCGGTGAACCAGGGGCCGCCGGTCGCGCGCTCCGAGGGGCGGAGGGTGGCTTTGATGTACATCTTCTTGTTTGGGTGTTCGACATTCTTCATGCTCGCAATGTAGCCCTTCGTTTCGAGGAACTTAATGCAGTTCTTTACGACCGCCTCGTGCATGTTGAGCTTGTTCTTGATCGTCCGGTTCCAGATGCCGTCGGCGCCGGCCTCATCGATTATCGAGTACACCATGACGGTCTCGTCGTTGGGCAGGGAGGTGTACCTGTAAGAACGTCGTAAGCATGCTGTACATACTCAGATTAACACAAGTAATAACCTACTTCTTCGCCTCCTCCCTGCTACGCCATCGCCATGCTAACCCGGCATGGTGATTTGTGGTGCCGACCAGGAGCTTGTCATCGGTAAGCCCCTGGACGACGCGGACGAGGAGCAGAACATTGCTGTTTGGGATAATGTTGAGGTCGAGGAGATCTTTTTGTGTGAAAAGGCGGGTTTCGGAGCCGTGCTGCCTGATTTCGTCGTAGAGGGCATCTTTGAGGATCTGCAGCTTGACAGAATCGTCCCCCGTCCCGTCGCTCGCCATGGCTCTGGATTGCGAGATGGCGCAATTGTGCGCTCGGCTTCGGCACAATTATGTTGGTTAAAACAAAGTATAAGAGCGAGGAAAGTCTTGAAGACTCGATTAGGGGATATGTCGACGAAAGTCTGGGTAGACGTTGGAGCAAGAATGTCTCGTGTCGTGATGACTGAATTGCCGGGCGCGAGTTTGGACTTCGATTGCCCGGCTTGGAATTTTGGGAAAAGTTGCCCCTCCATGACAGCCTTGCAAAGAAGGGCCCTGTTTCATTGGCTGACGTGAAGATGACTCCACTGGACCCCTTGCAGCTCATCCCTGCTGATCAGCCTTCCGGGGCTCAGGCGGGCTGAGACAGGCCTGGTTCGAGAGCCTGTTCAGGAACCAGGGCCCTGCTTGGCACTTGCATCTGTCGGGTGTCAACCTGGACAGTTTATTAAAACTCCCCGCGTCGTCATGTTTGCGACATCGTTGGAACTGGAACAGCACGAAGCAGTTGTTTCACCAGAGTTTGGCTCATCCTATAAGGCGCCGGCGGGGCAGGCCATTTTGTCATAATATCCGATGGAAACTACCTCCTGCTTCTCCAAACTCGCTCTTTCATCCAACACTCAAATCCACTGTGGCTCCCACAATCTCACGATTACCCATGGCACCGATGCACTGATCTCCCCTGGCCTTTGCGAGGATACCCAAATATCCAAACGCTCGCCATCTCTTCTTACAGAATGATGCGCCATCGGGCTTGTGCGTGCCTAATCCTCTCGCCGAACGGGATCAACACTGACATTCCCAGGCCGATGACGGTAACAAAGATGCCCGCCTGCATCCCAAAACAACCAGCGTAGCCAGCCTTCTCGACCCACGGCACGATGGCATAGAGGAAGCCAAATGCCACGATATTTTTTAAACCTGCAACAAGTCAGCCGAGTCCAGGACAGAGAAACTGCTGCAGCGGAAGGTGTCTCACCGTTTACCAGCATCAGGGCATCCGCATTGACAGGCAGCACGCAGTCAGAGACGTACGCCATGGTGATTGTTGGGACTGCCGTCAGCGCAAACGAGACCATGCCGTACCCAAAGAAGAGGCTCGTCCAGTGCAGCGTCCTCTCCACGCCGTAGCCAAACAAGAGGCACCCTGTCCCGGTGAGAACCAGCGGCAACACACACAGGTAGAGCCGGTTTTCGGGCTCAAAGATGCCTCTGTTGCGTCTGGTCCGCCAGTCACAGAAGACATCCACCAGCCAGCCCCCAGCAAAGCTCCCCGCGACGTTGCCGATGAACCCCGGGAGGTTGATCAGGCCGTTGATCATGGGTGACCAGCTGTATGGCGGGGCTTGCAGGACGAAGGGGTTGAGGATGTTGACCGAGACCGTCAGGACGAGTGACACGGCGTATCCGAGAAACGAGTAGATGACGCAGGGGTAGGCGAACATGGGCAGCGGCCGGACGAACATCTTGAGCAGGTTGGTGTCAGGCGCGACGCCTGACCACAAGCTGAGCTCCTGCCTCCACGTCTTTTTCGGCACCGTGGATGGTGAAACCCGGTCTTCCTCGGGCGTTTCGGAGACCTTTGCTGCATCCTTCGGCTCCATCTGGAGCTCGACATGCTCCGTGGAGGATGACAAGGCCCCCTCCCTCCGTTCGTCACCCCCGGCCTCGTCCCCATCACGGTAATACCTCGTCTCCGGCACGAACAGCAAGACGGTCACAAAGTTGATTGCAGTGAAAATAACCGCAATCCACTTGTGCCACCGCCAGCTCAAACCCGTGATGACAAGCCCACAGACCAACGGCCCCACGGTATTCCCGCCCGAAATGAAGTTCATGTACAAGCCCATCTTGGCCCCCCTCTCGTGCAGGAAGTACAAATCATTCACGATACTCGCGCCCAGCGCCTCGGTGGACGAGCCCGCAAACGCAGCCACGATATTTGACCACAGCAGCGATTCGAACGACCGCGCCACTGCGCCCCAGAGGAAGCACGCGCACAGCAGGCCCGAGCAAAACACAAACACGGGACGCTTGCCAAAGTAGTTGGCCAGCGGCACCCAGAAGAAGTTGAAGGCGCCGAGGACGAGGATGGGCCAGAGCAGCAGGTCGCTCGTCTCGGCCATGGAGCGGTCGAACTCCTGCGAGAGGATGTAAAAGGCCGGCGCCAGGCCGCCGATGCCGTAGTTGGTCAGGAAGGTGAAGGCGCAGACCGAGAGGAAGGCCGTGTGCTTCTTCCACCGCGGCCAGCGCAGCGGGTCGTTGGGGTCCGTGGCCGAGGGCGGCGGGAAGAGCAGGAGGGTGGTGGTCGAGGAGGAGGGGGAGGCGTGGCGGAGCTGGACGGTGCCCTCTGTCTTGTCGAGCTCGTGGAGCGTGTGGAGCCGCATCTTGATAGATTGGGGAGGGGTTGGGGGTGGGGGAAGTTCACGATGAGGTGGGATGGCTTCAATGTTTTGAGAGGTAAGCAGGATCCGTAGGCCGTTGGGCAATGGTGCAGCCGATCTGTGATATGAAAAAGGGATGGGATGCTTGGGTTTTCAGAACCTGGGATCTCACCTTTTATTGAACCGGCAGATAGATATTCATTTCTTGTCAAACATCAATGTCTCGTAGCTTGATGCAGTAGGCACCGGACGTCCGGGGAGGCTTATCCGACCACAGCATGTGTTCAACCTCCGTGAGCCTTTATTGAATCTAGGCCCGTATATGCAAGCCTTTCGTATGTGAGAATGAGTATTGGCACTCGCACCGCCAGCTCACTCGCCAATACTATGAGAGTTTCATAGCGTTTGGCTGGATTGTGTCGCGTAAAGTTTACCTGACGTGTTGCCGTATTGGTTGAATCATATGCACCCAGTTCAGCCCATTGATTGAAGAATAAGAATTGGCGCTCGCCTCAGCTTTCAACCACATCATCTTTTATCTTTACCTGTCATCTATCTACCTACTTATCTGGTCCGTCGCTGCCTCAACAAACGCCATGATGGCAAGATGCTATTATCTCAGATCACGATCAACATCAGCCTTGCAGCTACAGCTCTATCTCGAATGTCCACGCAACGAAGATGGGAAAGTGAGAGTTTTCCTTTGATCCTTGACGGAAACGAATTGATTTCAGATATCATTCGACTCAAGGTTTTGGGTGCACTCATTCCTGCGCACCCAGGTGCATCCATCTTTATTGAGCACACACTGTGCCAACGAAGCTTCCATTCGCCCATCTTAAGATGAGAGAGTGTGGGGGCGCTCCTCCGCCCCTTATCTTCAACGGTCGGTGATCGGGTTCATTCCCAGGCATCGTGCCTGTTGGTTGGCCGAGTCGATTCTGTGCTGGCCTTGTGAAATGCGTCGGGTCCACTTGGTAAATGCGCGTGCAATCATTCCACGCTACCCCTTTCTCCACTGTAAGCCGGGACGGGTTGCCGGTCCCAGGGTGCGTGTGCTTCACCCATGAACTGTTGGTATCCGTATCCAGCTCGAGAATCCAGTTTTGTCATCGACATTTCAGCAAGGGACCAAAGCAACAAAAGACCAACATTTCGATAGCGCGGGTTCGCCTAATTGCAGGGGACAAATAAGACCAAAATAACATCATGACCGTTCAGGGGCCGCCTGTTCCTGGGCTCCACTTAGTCCAGCGGAACCAGGCCCTAGCAGGCATGACCCTAACATTTTGGTGGAGCATCCCCATGTCGGCGGGTGCACCCGAAATGGAGAAAGTTCGTATTTTCCAGGAACAAACGCAGGTACAAAAAGACCCTGGGATCCGCACTGGCCGTTGCCAGCTTCTCTTCGTCTCACACCCTCACACTCTTTCTTGTCCAACTCCTACGGTCCTTACCGGCGATTTCGGCAACAGTCCCTCGTTTATCTGTCTGCCCCCACCGCCTCAACAACAACAATGCGCGTTCTGTCTCTTCTCGCCCTCGCGGCGCCGCTCGTCTCGGCCATCCAGTTTGTCGAGCCCACCTCCAACTCCACCCTGCAAAAGGGGGAGACGTACAGTGTCAAGTGGGACTTTGTCGACACCGACCCCACCACCTTCAGCATCTTCCTCGTCAACTTTGTCGACTGGCCGCCGTTCTACACCCAGGTTGCCTCGGATGTCCAGACCACCGATGGCGAGTACTACGTGACGGTGCCTTGCGACGTTGACAGCTCCTGGGGCTTCCAGTTGTGAGTGCTTCTGATCGGGAGAGAATCGAGGAGTGAGAGTGAAGTGTTGACTCTGTATCCCTCAGCAACGCCATCAACGGCACCAACGTCTATGTCATCCACGCCCAGACCGATGAGTTCTACATCAGCAACGGTGCCTGCTCCGGCACCAAGCCCACCTCTGCCGCCCCGATCTGCTCTACCGCCACCGTCACCGTGACCGAGACCGTCACCGGGGCCCCCACCTGCCCTACCACTGTCGGCGTGCCCTCTGCTTCCGGTTCTTTCCCTGCCGGCTCCAAGCCCACTGATGGCCCCGATGACGAGCCGGCCGAGACCACGAAGCCCGCCCCGCCCGCTGTGACCGCCCCGCCCTCGCTCGATGACGCCTCGGATGACGAGGACGAGGACGTCACCAGCACCGTCTACACCACCGTGTACAGGGACCTCTCCGAGGTCGAGGAGTGCGGCCCGTGCGAGCCTTAAGCCGCCTCGCGCGCCTGCGACTTGAAGAAGGGATTCTTACTTTTGTTCGGGTGCAGGTGATGCAGACGAGGGGGGACAGCTGACCCGACAGGAGATAGGCGGTTCCCTTGACTGTATCACAACGAGTTTTGTAGACAGTTTCCAAATACCTCTAATCCCTCTTCACCGGCGTGCAATGTACATTCAGCGGCATCCTGCTCCACAAGGGATATGTTCGCTGTCGTCCGATCCAGTCGTGGCTGCCGATGCCCAGCTGCATGTCGAAGTCGAAGACGATGCGTGAAAGAATGAGGCGCATCTCGGCAAATGCAAGACTATCACGATTATGGTTCAGTTCTTGCTCTTTTTGGGTCTTTGAGAACTCCGTGACAGTGCTGCGACTTACTTGCGTCCGATGCAGTTCCTTGGACCCCAACTGAAAGGTTGTGATGCTTCCAAGAGGTTGCCCGCCTTCCTTGCTTCGTCTTCGCCATGCAAAAAGCGGTCCGGATTGAACTTCCACGGGTCGGCCCAGTTGTCCGAGCTGTGGTTGATAGACCACGGCTGGACCTCGACGAAGGTCTGCTCTCGAGTCAACATCCGGGCCCTCCCCGGGTCTAGGGTTGCACTTACACCACCCGCAACATACTGCCCGGCGATTTGTCTTCCCTCTGGTGGGACAATCCGGATCAGGTCTGAGGCGGCGGGAGGGTACATTCGCAACGATTCGTTGATGACTGCCGTCAGGTAGGGCAGTTGAGAACTGGCGTTGATGGTGATCTCGCCCGCATTGCTGAATCTTGTACGAATCTCCTGCTTGAGCTTCTCCATCGTCTCTGGATTCGTCAGCAAGAGGTATGTCGTGCCGCAGAGCGATGTGGCAGCCGTCTCGGAGCCGGCTAGTGTCAGAAGGAAGCCGTTGACGGAGAGCTTCTCAAACGAGAGATTCTACCACACAAACGTCGTTAGTTCCAGTTGTTTTGATGCAACCTCCTGACCAAACAACGGCGATGCAAACTCACCCACTCCTCGCGATATTGAATCAGACCCTCGAAGAGGTCAGGCCGTCCCTTCGCCAACCCCAGCCTGTGACTGAGCAACTCATCCGTCATCCTCCGCAGCGTCACAATTGACCTCTGCCCCAGCGTCCGAAACACCAACCGCACCAACCACCTGCCCCCGAGATAAATCACCGACGTAAACCCCGCCGCCGCCTTGAGCACCCCCAAGATAAACGCAATCCACGGATGATACTCCCCTTTCTCGAGACACCCAAACGCCTGGCCCCACACCAGATCCCCGATGATATCAAACGTCGTCCAGTTGTACCACCTCTCCAGATCCAACACCGCACCATTGGCCCCCTCGCCGGCCCCCTCGCACCGCTCGTGCATCCGCCGCAGCAGCAGGTCCACGTACCGCGCCAGCACGGGCTCCTGCTGCCGCAGCGCCCCGTCCGAGAACCCCGGCGCCAGCGCCCGGCGGACCATCTGGTGCTCGTGGAAGGCCGCGCCCTGGATCGAGTCCTCCTGGTCGTCGGTCGCCGACGTGAAGACGCGCGACTTGGGCATCTCGGGCCACGCGCTGCTGCCGTTGCTGCCGCCGCCGCGGGGGAGGGCGCCGTAAATGTCGCGCCAGGCGCGCGGGTCGGTGAAGGAGAGGTGGTTGGGGGCGATGCGCACGACGGGGCCGTGGCGGTCGTGGAGAGCCTGGGTCCTGAAGGCCGAGACGCCGAGGGCGTGCTGCAGCGCCCAGGGCAGGGCGGAGGCGCGCTGGTGGAGGGGGCCGGGG
>Ga0247824_10000103_pt1 | contig 33733 bp, 57 predicted proteins | sample 13C_PalmiticAcid_FD_194412 | JGI IMG/M metagenome (GOLD analysis project Ga0247824, IMG submission 194412) | Soil microbial communities from agricultural site in Penn Yan, New York, United States - 13C_PalmiticAcid_Day48 | ecosystem: Environmental > Terrestrial > Soil > Agricultural land...
TCCCGCCGGAGTTCCTGACCCTCGCCGAGGACGTCCGCGCCTACCGGGGTGATGAGTTCGCAGCGTTCGACGAGAACGGCCAATTGATCAGCGACACAGCGGCACTCGTGGAGCGGACCGCGTCGTCGATGGAACTCGTTGTCGCTGAACAGAACCGGATCAACCGGGCGCTGATCGCCAGCGTGCTGCGGTACCTGATGGTCAACGTCGTCCTGCCGGTGCTGACCGCGATCCTGACCGCGCTGATCACCCTCGCCGTCACCGCGATCGGTGCCGCGATCGGAACGCTGATCGGCGGCCCCATCGGTGCCGCGATCGGTGCCGCGATCGGCGCGGCCGTCGGCCTGGCGCTGTCGGCCGGTGCCGCCGCGCTGCTCGCCGGTGTCGGACTCGGCGCGGCCGCGGCCATCGACTCGATCGACCAGTTCGACAGCGGCGGTGTCGCGACCGGGACCGGGTTCCTGAGCAAGAACGTGGTGGAGCCGGAGCGGGTGTTGTCCCCGCGCCAGACCGAATCGTTCGACCAGCTCGTGAAGTTCCTCGACCGGGGCGGACTGTCCGGCGCCCACCGGACCACACAGATCGGGTCCATGCACGTCTACGGCCGTGACCCCGCCAAGCAAACGTCGGATCGGCTGCTCGCACTGCTGCCCTGAAAGGAGGGATGAACCATGTTCCGTGGCTGGCTCGCCGTCGACGGCTACGAAGTCGCCAACACCTCGCGCGTGATCTCGCACATGGACGGTCAGATGTCGTGCTCGTGCGACGTCACCATCCCCTACGACGATTCGTGGACGGGGCTGCAAGACGCGATCGGTGACAGCGCGTACACGATCACCACCGCGCCCTGGTACGACCCCGCGCGGCCGGAGTCCGCGGAGTTCGCCGGCGTGTGGATTATGTCGGTCGAGGGCATGGACACGGTCCAGATACAGCGCGACATCAGCGAGTCCGTGTGCGCTGGCGGGTCGGCGGGGGTAGCCCGGCCGACCACCCAGAAGATCGCGTTCTCCGCGTTGGTGGTGGCGTGCACGAACGCTGGCGCCCGGTACGGGCTGGGCTGGTTGGCGTGCCAGCTGCACCGCGCGGACGCGCGCGGCGGTGTGCTCATGGACTACTACAAGGCGCACCCCGAGGACACCGCCGCCACCCCGGCGTCGCTGCGGCGGGTCCGTCACGGCGTGGTGCTCACGCAGTCACCGACGGTGGTGGACCTGTCCGGCAAGGGCGGGTCGAGACAGCATCGTCAGGCGTCGATCTTCCGCGTGGAATGGGAGATGGTCGCGCTGAATCCGTATGCGTACGGGTCGAAGTCGGTCCTTCCGGTGGTGTGGGACACGACCGGTTTGGAGTCGATCGAGTGGGCGCACGCACCCGACTGCACCGACAGCGCGGCGTGTGACCTGCCGACGATCTACAACGCGGACTGCACCCCGCCGAACATCCCGATCTCGCCAGCGGTGATCCCGTCGTGTGGCGGGTGTCTGCCGCTGTGTCAGATCGAGCGGCGCACTGTCGAGATCGCGGCGATGCCGGGCAGCTGCGACACCACGGTGGTGTCGGTGCGCGTCACGAACACGGGCGCGGAACCGTTGACGGTGATCATGTACTGGCAGCCGTGCGGGTCCACCGAATCGTGTGACCGCGTCTATCCGCTGCAAGTCTCCGGCCTCCCTGTCGGGACGACGGCCGTCGCTGACTCGATCACCGGCCGCCCGTACGCCGACGTCGGCGGAATCCCCCACCGCCAGGTCGGGATTGTGTCCACCCCCAACGGTGCGCCGTGGCGGCGCACCGTCCTCGATCCGTCCGTCTGCTGGGAGCTGGTGGCCGAATCGGCGCCCGGCGCGGACTACACGGTGTCCATCGAAATGCAGGAGAGAGACGCATGACTCAGCCCGAACCCCCCGTACAGCCGTTCACGCAGCTCGTCGGATTCGTCGCGACAGCCGAACTGGAAGTCATCCCGGCGGCCGATCCCGCCGACACCACGGAGGCCCCGGAATGACCCTCGGCGTCAGCATCGCGAACGTCGCGAACATCGTCCTGGACTGGCTGCGCGGCACCGCGCCCGCTTCGGTCCCCGCCCTGTACGTGAAGCTGCACACCGGCGACCCGGGTCCGAACGGCACCGCCAACGCCTCGGTGGTGACACTGCGCATCCTGGTGACGATGAACGCCGCGTCGGGCGGCCAGATCACCCTGGCCACGATCTCCGGCAACTGGCCGATGACCGCGACCGAGACCATCTCGCATATCTCGGTCCATGACCACGTCACCGCCGGCAACTTCCGGTGGTCGGCGGCGGTCGGTACACCGCGCAACGTCAACAACGGCGACACCCTCACCCTGACGACCTTGACCCTGGCTAACACGCCGCTGGCTGCCTGACCTGTCCCTCACGGAGTAGAGAGGGGGTGATCCCTGCATGTCATCGATGGGCATGGACAAGTCCGGTTCGCAGACCATCGCCACCGGTACCTGGGTAAAGCTGGTGACGTTCACCGTCCGGTCCGGGTTTCCGTCCACCAACATCGTCAACAGTGCGTTGGTGATGGACACCAACGCAGTCGGCACGGTGTCCTGGCGTGGTTCGTTCACGGGCGTCACCGGTACCCAGCAGTTCCGGGCGGTCCTCAACGGTGTCACCGTGATCGGCACCGCGGTGAACGTCAACACCGTCGGTACGCAGACCGGGGTGTCGGTCGCCAACGGTGACACCATCGAGTTGCAGGGATTCACCCAGTTCTCGGGTGGTTTCGCGTCCGTCACTGGCGGTGCGGCCAACACGTACCTGACGTTCACGCAGACCACCACGAACCAGAACGTCGACGCCACCCAGACGATCGGCTGGAACCGTACCGCGGAGTTGGCGCAGGGGTCGCCGGTCGCGGCCGCGCAGACGATCGGGTGGGCGACTGCGTCCGCGCTGTCCCTGGGCGGCCCGATCGGGGCCGCGCAGACGATCGGGTGGGCGGCGGCGGCGGAGCTGTACCTGGGCGCGCACGAGACGGCGACGGCCGCGCAGACGATCGGCTGGGACCGGTCGGCGGACATGCTGTGGACTCCAGCCGGTGCGGCTCCCCCAGCCCTGGGCGATATCCCGGAGACGAACATCAGCGTGCACACCGTCGACGGGCGCATCGTCGGGGTGTTCCCGTGTACGTCGCAGTCCAGCGTGATGTGGGGGCGTGAGGCCAACGAGGTGTCGCCGTGCGAGATCAAGGTGCACACGCAGCTGGATGTGGAGCTGATCGAGGAACTTCGGCCGTGGGTGCACTGGGTAACGGTGTGGGAAGACGACACCCCGGTGTGGACGGGCCCGATGCGGAAGATCCAGATCCGGCGTGACCTGACCACGATCACCGCGCGGGACCCGTCCGCGTTCATGTGGCGTACCCGGGTGCCGACGACACGGACATGGGTGGACACCGCGCCCGCCCGCGTCGCGGACACCCTGTGGCAGGCGATGTTCGAGCTTCACCAGATCCGGGCCAAGCCAGTCATCCTGCCGGGTGCGTCGACGGACACTTTCACCTTGTCGGCGAAGGCCGACGCCCGGATGCTGTACCAGCTGATGAACGACCTCCAGAAAGTCGGTCTGGACTGGACGGTCGTGGCCGGGCGGCCGGTACTGGGCACATTCCCAAGCGATCCGGTGGCGGAGCTGGCCGAATGCGACTTCATGGACGACCTGGAGCGGGTCCGGGACGGCTCCCAGATGTTCAACGACATCCGCGTCCAGGGCCAGAACTGGGCGCAGAACGCGACCTCGGACCTGGCCGGCCTGCACCTCCAGCACCTCGTGTCGCTCGACGACCTGTTCGGGGTGTCCAACATTCAGCGCGCGACGCAGCAGTATGCGCGGGACCTGGCCAGGTTCCGTGACCTGATCGAGGTCCCCTCGGGCGCGGCGTTGCACCCGGACGCGCCGGTGACCATGGACGACCTCGTTCCGGGGAAGGTGCTGCGTATCCACGCCGACAGCGCGGTGCAGTCCATGCGGGTCGACCAGGTGACCGTCACTACTACCCCCGAGACGCGGGAGGTCGCGGTCACGCTCGTGGCTGTCGACGACTCCGGCGAACTCGCGACGCTGACCGGAGGAGGTTCGACGCTGTGAGCGGTACCGCGAAAGTCAAGACCCCGAAGAACGATCAGGAGTGGGCGCGCGGCGTCCAGCAGCGGCAGGACCAGGCCGAGAACCCGACCACCGCGCGGGCTGGGTCGTGGGTGCTGGCCGAGAACGAGGCCGGGGACCTCCAGGCGTCGCACGTCGACGGCGGCGCGGTCGTGCTCGCGAAAAAGCCGGAGTCGGCCGACGACCCGGACGCGGTGGCATCGACGGAGTTCCCGTGCATCAAGGTCGAGCGGCAGGCCAATCAGGCCGAAGCGCGCGGGTCCAGTCACCTGGTGCAGTGGGACACCGTCGCCTACGCCTCGGATGAATTCAGTTTCACGCCCGTGGCTACCGACATCGTCATCCCGACGGCCGGGGTCTACCAGTGCCAGTTCTCGCTGATCTTCCTCAACCAGTCCGCGGTGACGAACAAGGCGATTTTCCTGATCGACGGGGTGGTTCGGATGGCGCAGGAACAGTTCTGGTCCGGCGGTGCCACGTACTGCAATTTCTACCTGTCGGGGCTGTTTCCGCTCAACGCCGGAACGGTCGTCAGCGCGGCGGCGTTCGTGTCCGGGTCGGGCACTTTCGACTTCGGGTCGTCCGGCGCTGACCCGACGGTCTGCACGTCTATGTCTCTCGTCCGTCTACCCGTGGGGTGATCAGCAATGGCCCAAGTATGCGTGTCTCGCAATATGGGAATCGACGGCGGCGAGCTGTCGATCGAGAAGTGGACGCTGCCCCGGCACGTCCACGACACCACCTATAACAGCGTCGGGGACGGCGCGTTCACAGCGCTGACCACACTGCCCGGGAAACTGATGGTGGACTCGGGAATCGTCTCGTGGACATCGGATTCGCCGCTGCCGTGCCGGGTACTGCTGCGGTTGCAGCGCGCCTACCGGTCCCTGCTCGTCAGCAACCCGAACGCCGCGCAGATCCGCGACCGCTACACCTACACCACCAACGGCACCGACCCGCGCGTACCGGACGTGTCGTCGTCGTATCAGGCGCAGACCGGTGCCGCGATCGACCTGTCCGCCAACTTCCAGGGCACCCCGTACCTCGGGAAGTACTGGGTGCACGAGGACGCCGCGATCATCGAGGACTGGATCGGACCCGTCCCCGCCGGCGGGACGCTCAAGCTCTGGTACCGCGCGAATCTGTGGACGCCGCCGCCGTTCTCGAACAACGCCAACGGCGGCAGCCCGGTGCATGAGGCGTATGCACGGTCGACGCGTATCCAGTTGATCGCGTTCCCGCAGCAGGACACGGAGGTGATGAGCTGATGTCGCTCAAGGTGTGCACTGCGGAGTTCATGATCAGTGACTCGTCCGGGATGGGGTTCGCGTCGTCGTGGCTACCGACCCTGGTCGCCGAGCGCATGGCGGTGTCCGGCCGCGACGGCGAGGTCGACCGCGCCCCCGACCAGGTGCCGTTCATCGACTCCGAAATCTTGTGGACCAACAACACCGACGACACCGTCCACGTGATGGTGTCGGTGCACCGCGCGTCCCGGTCGATCCTGTCCAGCTCGCCGAACACGCTGGTGCTCGACGACGCCTGGACGTCCGATATCGGGGTGTCGCCGTCGGCCCCGGCCCCGGCCGGTACGTCGAACGGTGTCGGCGCACGCATCAAGACCCGCCGGTCCTACCAGTCGCTGATCTTCTCGCGGATCTTCCGCGACTACGCCGACTGGTTGTCCTACGTCGAGGTCGGCGCGGTCGACCCCGGCGAGACCGTCCATTTCAGGTACCGGTGTCTGTTCTCGACGCCGGGCGAGTGGCGGACCGCGGTCCAGCCGCGCTACGAAGCGCACGCCCGGTACACGCGGCTGCGGATGTGGACCGCGCCCTGGACCACGGGAGTGATCTGATGACGTTTCCCTGCATCAACGAAGACCACTTCGAGATGGTCGACGGAACGCACATCACGCCCCGCCCGTACATGGCGTGGCGGCATGTCGCGACCAACCAGGCCGGGTCGGTCGACCGGTCCTACGACCCGAACGGCGGCAGCGGCCAGGCCGAAAACCTGTATGAGGTCCAGGTCTCGTGGACCAACACCGACCCGATCAGCGCGAACGTGTACGCGCTGGTGACGCGGGGCGGGTCGCGGGTGGCGTGCTCGTGCCGCAACGTCATCTATCTGGAGCAGTACGCGGGGACCGCGTTGGGTGTCGCTCCGGCGGACCCGACCGCGTCCACCCTGATCTCGCGGTTCGGCAACGGCGGCGACCTCGGCGACAACAACGGCGGCGGCCTGATCGGGTTCGCGCCGTTTGAGACCCGCGCGGGCGAACGGACTGCGCTGGTGGGGTCGACGGTGGTAGTGCCGACGGGGCAGACGTACAAGGTGCGGGTGCGTCTGCGGGTCGACGGGTCGTTCTGGGAGACCGCGTCCTACTTCGGTGGTGACAACGAGACCGAACTCAGCATCACCTCGGGTGCGACGCGGCTGGACCTGTACTCGTACCCGGTGATTCCGTAGCTGCACCCCGGGGTTCTACGGTGCGCGCTGTTGTTGGGCAGCCCACCGAGATGGAGGACATGATGGCTGGATTCGAACCGACCCCGGCGGACGAGGACCTGCGCGCACAGGCCGAGGCTGCGGAGCTGGCGGAGGCGATGGAGCTGGTGAAGCAGCGGCGTGCTGCTGCGGGCGAGGACGGCGCGGTCGCGGTGATCGACCCGTCCGGCGCGGAGTACGAGGTCGACCCGGAGACCGGGGTGATCCTGCGTGACGACGACGGCAACCCGGTGCCGAAGTGGCCGCACGACACGATCACGATCAAGGGCCGCGAGATCCAGATCCGTACCCCGAAGGCGTCGGCGTTGCAGGCGTTCGGGTTGGGCACCGCGAAGGGTGAGCCGATCGACGCGCAGAATCTGGCGTTGGCGAACCTGGTCCGCAAGCACATCTCGCCGAAGTCGTATGCCGAGATCAAGGAGTGGATGACCGACCCGGACATCGATTTCGATCTCGCGGACTTCCAGTCGCTGATGAAGGAGATCGCGACGCGGGGTACCGGCCGCCCTACCGGGCCGTCGCGGTCCTGATCAGGTACGCGACGAAGCATTGGCGGGAGATCCGCGGTCGTCTGATTCTGTCGGGCATCGCTGATCCGATGCGGCAGCTGCCGGACTTGCACGCCATTCTGGACGTGGCCGAGGCGATGATCGTCGAGCACATGGACCAGAAGCAGCGGGACCGGTACTACACGGAGTCGTATCGGCCGGAGCTGGATTCGAATGTGGTTCCGGCTGGGTTCGATCGGGCGTCGCAGCTGGAGGCGTTCAAGGCGTTTGCTGCGCAGGGCGACGACTAGTTGTTCGTTGCCCTGCGCGGCAGGGTCACACCCGGACTTCGGGTGGCAGGTACCAGTTGGCGTTCTCGGCGGTGGTGCGGGTGCCGGGGCGCCGCTCGTTCCAGTCGATGATGGTCTGGGGGAGCCAGCCGCGGCGGTCGCCGATCACCGCGTCCGGCGGGGGCAGCTTGTACACCTTCGCCGAGTTCACGGAGATGCCGAGCAGTTCGGCTACCTCTTTGATGCTCAGGTACTTGATCACGGGGTTCCTCCTCTCTGTAGAGCTACACAACCACTATACATACGATCGGGCGTACCCGCTAACGCTGTTAGCTGCTGTTACGTTGCGCACACGGGCGTATGGTTCACCCCTACCACGTACGGTCCCGGCCATGAGCAGCAGGGTTTGGCCGCTGGGTGCGGGCCGCATCGTCACCAGCGAGTTCGGGCCGCGCTGGGGTGGCTACCACTACGGGATCGACCTCGGCGCGGACGGCGGGTCCGGTGGCCTGCCGGTCTACGCCGCGCAGGGCGGGTTCGTCGACATGGTCGGGCCCGCGCGCGGGTTCGGGCAGTGGGTGGTGGTCGACCACCCCGACGGCGACGGCGCGGGCACCACCGTCTACGGCCACGTCATCCCCGAGGTCGGTTTGCATCAGCGGGTGGAGGCCGGCCAGCGGATCGCGCATATCAACCCCGACCCCGCGACGAACGGCGGGGTGCCGCCGCATCTGCATTTCGAGGTGCACCCGACGGTGTGGGCGGCCGGATCGCAGATCGACCCGATCGCGTGGCTTGCCGGTGCGGGCGAGCCGGACCAGCGGCCGACCCCTCCCCCGCCGCCGCCTCCCCCGGCGGCGGTGACGACGTTCGGGGTGGACATCTCGAATCATCAGGCGGGCCTGGACCTCGGTCGGGTGTTCGCCGAGGGATTCGAATACGTCATCGCGAAGGTCAGCGAGGGCGACTACTTCCGGGACCGGGCGTGGCCGGGGTTCCGGGACGCGACGTTGGCCGCCGGCAAGGTGCTGGTGGGCTACCACTACGTCACCGAGGACGCCGCGGCGATCCAGGCCGACCTGTTGATGAGTCACCTGGGCGACCCGTCGATCCCGATCATGCTCGATGTGGAGGCCAACAGCGGTGGCGCGGACAACGTGCGCGCGGTCCGGGACGCGATCGAGGCGCGCGGCGGCCGGGTGCGGCTGCTGTATCTGCCGCGCTGGTACTGGGACCGGATCGGGCAGCCGGACCTGACGGGGCTGCCGCCGCTGATGTCGTCGGACTACGGGCCGGGCCGGGCTGGCTACGCGTCAGCGATCTACCCGGGGCCCGGTGATCGCGGCTGGCTGCCGTATGGGGGCCTCGACGTCGCGGTGTTCCAGTTCTCGGAGAAGGGCGCGGTGGCCGGGACCGCGCTCGACGTTGACGCGTTCCGTGGGTCGCCGGACGACCTGCGCCGCCTACTGAATGGAGACGATGAAATGTCACTGACGCCAGAGCAGGACACGATGCTGCGCACCGTTTACGCCGAGCTGACCAAGCGGTTCCCGTCGCGGTCGGAGCTGCGCGCCGACGACGAGGACGTGGACACCCTGGCCGGGTTCATTCTGAACATCGATGGCCGGGTCCACGAGGAGTCGATCCAGCTGCCGCAGCAGCTGGCCGCGCTCCAGCAGTCCATCAACGACCTGCCGGGCAGGATCGCCGCGGCTCTCCGGTCCGTGTCCCGCTGACCCGAATACCGGGTTCTAGCTGGTGATTCATGAATGTCCCGGCGGGTGTGTCCCGTTCATGTATCGCATGAACGGGACACGAAATCGCTACGGGGCGGGGGTATGCTGGCTGGTGGGTGGAATGGTGAGACGAACGGGACGCGGTTGGTGGCCGCGTCCCGTTCGTGTCCCGTTCCTCAGTTCGCCGGGCGGCGTGAGCGTCGCTCAGTTCGCCTGACCAGCGACAAATCCCCTGTTAATCGCCTGTAGCGGGCGATAATCCGCGATAGCGGGGAGTAATTCCGCTGGTCCCCGGAAAGCTCAGTACCAGATGTAGTGTCCCGCCGACCTGGCCTTATCCGGTACGGGCGCTCTACCTGCGGCGCAACCGGATCGGCGTCACCCATCCGTGCCCGGCGTCCCGTTCATGTCCCGTTCCAGCGCAGCATCGGACAGCTGCGCGGTCACCTGGTCGGCGTTCGGCCACAGCCGAGCGTACCTCGCCAGCGTGTACCCGGGGCTGCCGTGACCGGCCCTCTCCATCACCAGTTTCGGGCTCGCGCCGCCCTCGATCAGGCCGGAGATGTAGTAGTGCCGGAACCGGTACCACACCGCGTCCGGGGTGCCGGCGCCGTCGCGGATCGCGCACCAGCTGTCGTCGAACGCGGTACGCGACCAGGGTCGTTGAGTGCGGCCGCGGAGCAGGACGGTGCCGTGTTCGGTGGTGGTGTCCAACGGGTATCGCTCCAGGTGGCGGTCTATGGCGGTTGACACTTGCTTGCCTACGGGGATGCGTCGATAGGAATTGTCGGTTTTGGGTCGCCCGAATCGGGTACCCGGTTCGCCCAGCTTCAGTTGGCGGGACACGTATATCTCGGTGACCTTGCCTGATCGGTCGCGGGTGAGCTGGGATTCGTCGATGCCCAGCAGCTCGCCGGGTCGTAGCCCGGTACCGGCTGCGATGATGATGGCCTCGGCGAGGTGCGGGGCTACTTGACTTGCGACGTCGTACCAAGTCCATATCTGGTCGCGGGTCGGGATGTCTTTCGGGTCGATGGGGATTACGCCCGGTTGTTCTCGGAGTTTCTTCACTCCCTTTGCGGGATTGGTATAGATGATCTTCTGTTCTATGGCTCCGTTGAAGATGGCGGAGATCATGGCTCGGCGCACGTTGATCGTTGACACGGCAAGTGTCCCGTGTGTTGACCAGCTGCGATCGGTCTGCATGGCCTGCATCCAGTCCGCTATGTGGTGCTTCTCCACGTCGGTTATCGGGATCGTTCCGAGGGGCCCTTTGTCGAGGTCGTTGGTGATCATCCCCCGGTAGAGCTCATCAGTCTTGCGTTCGGTGGTGCGTGATGAGTGCCAGTGAAGGGCCCATTCGGCGACGGTCCATTGCCGGTCCCGTGGGTCGACCAGCTCGCCTTTGCGGAGGAGTTCTCTTTGCTCGGCCAGCCAATAGGCAGCAGTTCCCGGCTCGGTCGGTGATCCCTTTCTCTTGAACGGGGTGGAATATATTTCCTTCATCCCCGGAGGTTTGATTCGACCGATATATGTTGTTGCGGTTTTGCCGGATTTCAGTGGTCGCCGTCGAGTTTGAATCCATCCTTCTGTTGCCCTACTCATCCGATCATTCCTTCATAAAGAGAGATCATTGCGTTTATGCAGGCGACTATTGCGCTGATAGCTGATTGGGGAAGTTGGTCGACGGCCTCGGGGATGAGGTCGGCGAGCCGGGATCGGGCGGAGGTGTGCAGTCCGAGGCTTTCACCGGCGGCGAGCAGGACGGCGCGCTCGGAGATGCCGAGACCCGTTGCAACAGCAATGATCGTCTCAGCGGAGGGGAACGCTCGCGGTTCCGTGGTGGCGAGCTGCTGCCAGCGCTGGTGTGACACTCGCCGGTCACAGGCATCCTCCAGGTCTCGGTAGGTTCGGCTGCCCTTATAGGCGTGGATCAGCTGTGCAAGGTCCATCGCTCCCCTTCGGTAACAGATCGGTTACAAACGACTGCCTACAAACGCATTTCGCTCCGTTTGCGGTCCCCATCTGCTGAAACTCTTCGACGGCCGATTATCACTGATTATCAGATGCCTACGACAGGTTTGCCAGAAACAAACTGCTGCTTGACAGTTCGCCAGCGGCGTGGATTCAATATCCCGGAATACGGTAGTAACCAACGGTAGTCGCGAGTAATCGCGCAGCAATCACCTGTAGTCGGAAGGGGGCGAGGGGCCGTGCGATTGCGTTCACGGGAGACCCTGCGCGCGTTGATGTTTCAAGCTGGTCTGTCGCATCGGCGACTAGCGGCAAAGGCGGGAGTCCGCCACCACTCCACCATTGACCACCTAATGTCGGGCTCGCGCAGCACGATCAGTGAGGCCGACGCGCAAGGGATCTCGACAGCGCTCGGAACCACACCGGCCGTGCTGTTCGAGTCCCGCGAGACGGACCAGCCGTGACCGGCCAGTGGTCGACGGCGGCCGAGGTCGCGCAACGGTGGAAGGTCTCCCCGCGCGTGGTGCAGCGGATGGCGGCCGATGGGGAACTCGACCACATCCGGGTCGGGCGCCGCATCCGTATCGCCGAGTCCGCTGTCCTGGCGTATGAGCGATCGCACGCCCGCGCCGGCCACCCTCGGCGGTAACGTTCCTTGGATGGATCAGGAAGCGCATTTGCAGGGGTTGCGCGAGGTCACCGCCGAGATGGAGCGATTACGGCAGCGGCAGGAGGACTTGGTGCTGGCGGCGGCGGAGGCCCATGTGCCGAGGAAGGCGATCGCCAACGCGATCGGGAAGTCTGAGCCGCATGTCTACAACCTGCGGCGGGCCGCTCTGGAGCGGCGGCGTGAGGGTGGGTCGGGGTAGCCGACGACTTGCCCGTGTACTATAATTTTTTATAGCACCGGTGAGGGGTGGGACTCCACTCCCGTTCCCCTCACCGGCGCCTACCAGTTATTCAGCGCGGACGACTGCAAATCAATCGCGCCGAACTCATGGCAGGCTAGCCCAGTGCCTACAAGGTCGGCAACACCGCCGATCGGAAATTCGTACTGACGGGTTGGTTTGTCTACGTCGGTGCAGCTCTGCCGTTGTCCTCGCCTATGCGAGAGGACGAAAGTGAGCACCTCGACATTGCCACCGAGCGTGTGGCTCAATCCCCAGGAGACCGCGGCCCGCATCGGGATGCATCCGGTGACGTTGGCTCAGTGGCGGCGCAAGGGCCGCGGCCCGCGGTTCGAGAAGCTGGGGTCGTCGCGCACCGCGCGTATCCGCTACCACGTCGAGGACGTGGATGCGTGGATGCGGTCGAACAAGGTCGACGCCGCATGACCGACCCGACGCCGTTGATCCCGGTCGACCTCCAGCAGCGCATGAATCAGGTGGTCCTGCTGGGTGGTCTGATCTCGGAGGTCGCCGACGAACGCGACCGCGCCCGAACCGAGATCGCGCAGCGGTTGCCGAAGGGGTGCACGTTGTCGGCGGTCGACCCGCGCGACGGCGAGACCGTGATCGGTCAGGTCGGAATGACCAAGCCGTCCAAGGAGGCTCGCGTCACCGATGAGGAGGCGTTCACCGCGTGGGTGTTCGAGCAGCATCCCAGCGAGGTCGACACCGTGCCGGTGTTCGGTGACCCGGCTGAGGTCGCGGCAGTCCTGGCCGAGCACGCGCCGCACTTGCTGTCGACACGGAGGGTGATCCCGGCCGAGCTGCAGGACCGGGTCCTGGCTGCGGCTGTGGTGCAGCCGATCCCGGGCACGACGGTGACCGCGATGCCGTCGACGTTGTGGGCGAAGCCGAACGCGGCGGGGAAGGTGATCGTGCGCGAAGCGCTGGCGTCGACGTCGGTACTCCAGATCGGAGCGGGCCAGTGACCACGCACATGATGACCGTGCCGACCGACATGGTCTTGCACCCCGGGTCGGACGCCAAACCGACGGTGTACCAGGCGTGGTCGCGGGTGATGGGCGATGTGCAGGCTGTCGGCAAGGACGGCTGGAACCCTGACCAGAAGTTCAAGTTCCGGGGTATCGACGCGGTGATGAATGCGGTCGGCCCGGTCCTGCGCAAGCACGGCGTGATCGTGATCCCCGAAGCGCTCGACCTGCGCAGCGAGCGGTACACCACCGGCAAGGGCACCGCGATGAAGAGCGCGACCGTGCTGATGCGGTACACGGTGATCGGCCCGGCCGGTGACCAGTTCACCGGTTCGGTGTGGGGCGAAGCAGCCGACAGCTCGGACAAGGCCGTGAGTAAGGCCGAGTCGGTCGCCTACCGGGTGTTCCTGTTGCAGGGTTTGACGATCCCTACCTGCGAGCCGGACCCGGACGAGTCCACCCACGAGCGCGCGGGCCTGGCCGATGTCGTGGCTGCCGCGCGCGCTGCCGAGACGCGAGAGCAGATCACCGCCGCGTGGGCGATGGCGAGGGAATCGAACTACCTCGACATCGCGATCGGCAACGGCGACACCGTGCGCAGCGTGCTGAACGCCGCGATCGACAAGGTCAAGGCGATCGAGGCCCAGGAGGCCGCCACCAACACCCAGAGCACCACCACCGATGAGGAGAACCAGGGATGACCACAACCGAAGTCGTTATGCCGGAGTCCCATTCGTCCGCTGATCTGGTGATGACGCCGATGGCGATCGAGGCCCGTATCCGGTCGATCGCGGCGAGCATCTTGAAGGGCGCGGACATCGTGGATGGTCTGCGCACCAACTACACACAGCTGAAAACGGATTACGATCTGGCGTTCGCGAAGGCCGCGATTGCGTTGGAGGGGCCGAAGTATCAGCGAGAGTGGCAGGCCGAGGTCTCTACCCACGACCTGCGCCAGCAGTTGGACGTGGCGTACACCGCGTACCGGCACGGCGCGGACAAGCTGCGCGCGCTGGAGTCCGAACTCCGCGCCTACCAGTCGGTGGGTGCCAGCATCCGCGCCGCCTACCAGACGGCTGGACGTGGCGAGTTCTAGCCCGAGCGAAGCCGTCGCCCGCCGCATCGTTGCTGAACGGTGCGGCGGGCGCTGCGAACGCTGCGGTGCGGCGGAATACACCATGCACCACCGGCGGAAGCGCTCCCAGGGCGGCCCGTGGCTGCCGTCGAATCTGCTCGCCGTCTGCGGGCACGGCACCGCGGGCTGCCACGGCCTTATCGAGGCCAACCCCACGTGGGCGAACGGGCAAGGGCTGTGGCTGTTCGCCGGCGAGGTGCCCGACCAGACGCCGGTGATCCTGTGGGGTCGCGGCGTGCTGTTGACCGACGACGGCCTCTACCTACCTGCCTGACCTACTCTCGTTCCATATCCGCCGGATCAACCCGGCGCACCACCGGAAGGACCCGGAATGATGAATGCCGAACACATCGAGGCGGTGCGGTGAGCCGCGGGCGTGGCCGCGATGTCGGCAGCGAAGACGGACAGGTGCGTATCCGGCAGGGTCGTCGCGCCCCGTATACCCAGCTCGGCGACTGGGTGATGCTCGCGCCGTCGAGCATCGTGCGTCCCCCGGCAAAGGTGCTGTATTGGGCGTTGTCGTCGCATCTGACCGTGAAGCAGGCCGACGACGAGGTGGCGCTGACGGTGTCGCCGACTCTGGCGATGCTGGCCGAGATGCTGGGCTACAGCCGCCCGGACAAGCTGCTGCCGTACCTGGGTGACCTGGTCGCGTTGGGTGCGATCGAGATCGACACCGAGTTCGTGATCGGTGAGGGTGCGCGGCGGCGCAACACCTACACGATCCACCAGTCCCCGCCCGAGGACTACGAGCACCACGAGACGTTGGGCGAGTTCTATCGGGCGTTCCGTGCGCGTCGTGATGCCGAGCGGGCAGCGAGGCGGGCGGCCCGGATCGCCGCCGCCGCACCGGATATCGAGGCCCCGGCCGATCCCCGGAATGGGGAACCGGGGCCCGATCCCCGGAATGGGGAACCGGGGCCCGACTCCCGAGATGGGGGGTCGGATATAGAACAAGACGAAGGAACAAGACGAAGGAACAAGATCAGGGGGCGAGACGCCGCCCCCCGAACCCCGGCGTCTCGTTCCGCTGGGCGCGTCACGTCGCTGGTCCCCATGGGTGGTGACCAACAAGGTGACCAACAGACCGCACGCGCGGACGCGCACGCGAGCGCATCGACAACCCCGCCGCGCACCGACACCCCACCAGTCAGGACCGCTGTGCGCCGCTCTCCCGGCACCAGCCACACGATCCCCCGCCGCGTCCCTGTTCGTCGCTCCATGCGCCGTACAGCCCCCGGAACACCACCACGGAGGTGACCCGTGTCCGTCGTCCCGCTACACACCCCGCGCTGGCAGCCCGACGAACACCTCGTCGACGCCACCATCGGCGGCCGCGTCCGATACGACCAGCTCCCCGAATCCGACCGGGCCTGGCTGATCGCTCAGCTGTCGCACCGCGGACACCACAACGACCGCATCGCCGACTGGTTGCGCTGCTCCAAGCGATCCATCCAGAACACCCGTGCCCACCCCGTCTACAGCCTGACCGTGCAGTTGCTCGCTGCCGAGTCGGCCGCCGACCGCAAACCCCGACCGCCGACCGCAAACCCCGACCTGCTCGCCCTGGTCCACGAACGCGACCGGCTCCGCGACCAACGAGACCGACTCATCCGCGACCTCGACGCCGCCCGCCGCAACCCGGACTGTCCACCGCCGGTGATCATCCTGCGCCCCACCCACACACCCCGCCGCCGCGCCGTGCCGTGCCCGACGCTGCCGCTGTTCGAGATCGGAGAAACCGCATGAGGCACATACCTGTGACCGGCCATGCCACCCGGTTCAGGCCACAGGGCCGCAAGCGCGCCCGGTACGAGATGAACACCCGGTTCGCCGGAGCGCCGGGGTACGTGCCGTCAGCCGGACCCCGCGCACATGTCGTCGAACTGCACCAACTCGGGATGCCCTTGGCTTCGATCGCCCGCGATGCGGGATGCGCCCTGTCGTTCGTGTCGAAACTCCACGGCGGAACACGGGAGACTTGCCGCATCCGGCAGGCCACAGCAATCATGGCGGTCACCTGCCATCCAAACGAACGGCAACAGGTCGTACTCAACATCGGCGCGGTTCGTCGGTTGCAAGCCCTCCACGCCATCGGCCAGTCATGGCGATCTATCGCCGAGGACACGCCGGGCGTGACCGATGCTGTCATGTCGCAGATGGTCCGCGGCAAGGACAGCCGGTACCTGACGTCGTGGGCAACCTGGGCCGCGATACGTGACACCTACGAACGTCGCTCTGGCACACCAGGACCGCCGAGCCGAGCCACCACGTTGGCACGCAAAACCGCTGCGGCGAAAGGCTGGCCGGCGCCGCTGGACTGGGAGGGCCACGACATCGACGACCCGCGCGTGACCGTGGTGGCCCGGCCATGGCAGCCGCCGACCTTCCAAGACCTGATCGCCGAGCGCCGCGAGCTGGTCGCCGAGCTGACCAGGAAAGGCATGTCGGCCGCCGAGATCGCCGACCACCTCGGCGTCGATGAACGCACCGTGGTGCGGGATCGCGGCACGATTGCGGCCGCTTAGCTGCATCGTTGACTACACACTCTGTCGGGCGTATGTTCGGGTCGTACGGCCGGACCGCCCCGGCCCCGCACCGGAAGGACCCGGACCCTTGGAACACGACATCAGCGCCGTCACGGTAGTCACCTCCCTGAACGGACATGTTGCCCTGGTAGACCGAGATGGACAGATCGCGTACGGTCCGGTCGATCCCGCCGACGAACAGGCGTGGACGGGGCTGACGGGGTGGCTGCGCGGCTACATCCTCAACAGGGTTTGACTCACCACCCAACCAGCTGTATAGTTCGCTGCATTGCCGGACCAACCCGGCGATCACACCGGAAGGACCCGGCCACCATGGCTGAAACCACAACCACCCAGTTGGGCATTCGATTGCCCGACGGGAAGCTCATCGAGCTGCGCACCCTCGAACCCGGGCAAGACCCCGCCGGGTTCGCGGCCAGTCTCCAGCTCGCGATCGACGACCTGTGCGACTTCAACACCCGCACCGACGGAGACGCGGACTACCACCCGGAACTCGTCGAACGCACCCTCACCATCACCACGACCGAATGGGTGCCCCACACCCCGACGGCACCCCAGTCGCACCCGTGACTGCCCGCCGCCCGTGGTTCCAGCCGTACGTGGCCGCTGGCACACGCGGTTCCGTGCAAACCGCCGGTGCCTGGTGCAGCCGCAGCGAATGCGACTACTGCGCCAGCCTCCGCGCCATGCCCGCCGACGACGCGTTCACCTCCCGATACTGGCTCGCCACCACGTGATCGATCTCTTAGCCCTGCTCGCAGCGGGTGCCATCGGCCTCGTCCTCATCGGACTGATCGGCCCTCGCCTGCTGCCTGATCCCCTCGATCCCCACGACGACGAAAGCGCAACCCCATGAGCGTCGAAACAGAAACCTTCTCGGCCCGCCGCATCATCAACCAGATCATCGACGAAACCAGCCTCAACGATCCGCGCGAGATCGCTTCGAAGGCAGCGTCGATGATCCCGCCCGAGCAGCGGGAACAGGTGCTGGCGACCTTGCTGATCAGCGAGGCCCGCAATCTCCTGGGCAAGCACCGCAACACCGCGATCACCAACGTTGTCGAACACCGCAACGCCCCCACCCCCATGGCGCCCGTGCTCAAGCCCGTCGCCCCGGTGACGCCCATCTCCGCGCGACCTGCCGTCCAGGAACCCCGCACCCACACGCCGCGCAAATCACCGAAGGTGACCGGCATCCGCGACTGGTGGGCCGAGACCCTGCGCGCCAGCGTCCACGTCGGCGACTCGAAGTGGATGGCGCTCGGAGAGTGCACCGCCACCGAGCTGCTGTTCATGGAATCCGAGCGCCGCAAACTCGCCGAGCGCGAGAACTCCAAGGCCAAGATGTACTTCCGTCTCCGCCTACTCCTCGACGAGTACGGCGTCAAGACCGTCGCGCAGCTGCCGGAGAACGCAGCAAGACAGGCGATGTCATGACCGCCACCCTCACCAGACCTGCCGGGAGCCACACTCGCCACGAGGCCCAAGACGAAATCGCCCCGGCACCCAACCTCAGCGACAGCCACTCTACGACCGATACCCATAGTGGGTTCGCTGTCGCTGAACCCCCGTCCGCCGGGAGCCACCCTCTCGCCGTAGCCCAAGGCCACACTGCTCCCGGCGGATTCCTCCGTGATCCCGTACTCGGTGTCCTCGCCGATGTCGTCGACGACCTCGAAGCCGTCCGCATCGCCAACACCAACCGCGTCCGCCAACTCACACGAACCGCCACCGACAAGGACGGCGAAGACCGCGGGTTCGGCCTCACCCTCGACCACCCCGAAGTCGCGAAACTCGCACTCACCGTCGCCGCGCTGGAAGCCGCGGAGAAGGACGCGATCCGCAACCTTCAGCGCGCCATGCGGAAACACCCACTGGCCGGATTCCAGAAGCGGCACAGGGGCATCGGGGAGAAGCAGCTGGCGCGGCTGCTCGCGGTGATCGGCGACCCGTACTGGAACGACCTGTACGAGCGGCCGCGCACGGTGTCCGAGCTGTGGGCCTACTGCGGTCTGCACGTCATCAGAACTTCCAGCAACAGCCATCCGTTCAACGACACCCAAGCAGTGCTTGCTGTTGCTGGAACCCAACCCCACACCGGGAGCCAGTGTAGCCACGACACCCAGACTGGGTCCGCTCCCGGTGTGGCCCCCAAACGCCAACGCGGCCAGAAATCCAACTGGAACGAAACCGCCCGCAAACGGATCTGGGTGATCGCCTCCGCGATGCCCAAGTTCCCCGGCGGCCACTACGAACAGGCGTACCGCGCGGCCCGCACCAAGTACGCCGACGCCACCCACCCCACCGACTGCAACCGATGCGGACCGGCAGGCCGGCCAGCCCTCGCCGGTAGCCCGCTCTCGGACGGGCACAAGCACGCACGAGCTGTCCGCATCGTCGCCAAGACGATCCTGCGCGATCTCTGGATCGACGCTCGCACCCTCCACACCGAAGGACCGAACTGATGAACAGCGACACCGAGGTCATGGACCTCCCCGAGGTCACCACCCACAACGGAACCATCCGCGTCGGCGACCACTTCCACGACAAACGCACCAGCAACCGCCGCTGGCTGCGCGTCGACACGATCACCACCGACCGGTACGGCGTCACCGTCTACTACACCGTCGTCCACCAGGAACACCCCGACGGCACCGTCACCCAGCCCGGACGCGAAGGCGACATGAAGGCCAACCGGCTGCTGTCGTCGGTGTTCATCCGCACCACCGGCCCCGGAATCGCGGCCGACCGATGACCACCCCCACCCCCGACGAGACACCCACAGTCGAGCAGGTCGCCGAAGCCCTGGCCGTGATCCGCCGCATCCCTGGCGTGGTCGACACCGTCACCATCGGCGCAGTCGAGCAGGCCAACCGACCCGTGTACCGGGTCGCTCGCGCTCTGTGGCGATTCCTCGACGCCGAACCTGAACTCGACTCGGTGCCGTCCACCTCCATGATCCAGATCGTTCTGGAAGGCGCTATCGAACGTCACGGCCTGCACATCACCACCGACCCCGCCGCGCCCGGCGAGTTGGTCGGATACACCTCCGTCTACCCGCCCGCGCTCACCGACGGCTGGGAGCACGACGAGGTTCACGTGTGGGGCCGCCATGACCTCGACGCAGCCCGCGAGTTCGCCACTGCTCGCACGCCGGAGGGCCAGCGCGTGGCCGCCGTGTACCTGCTTCCCGAAGGCGGCGGTCGATGAGCATCCTCATCGTGGTCGAGCTGACCTGTAACCGGTGCGAGCGCACCGGCGAACACCGCATGAACCGCATCAACATCGTCACCGCTGAACAGTTCGTGCATCGCCGCCTGGCTGGTTGGAACGTCGACCCGCGCGGCTTCGCGTACTGCCCGGAGTGTGTCGAGGAATCCGGGCAGCGTGCCCGCCGGACGGTCGAGATGAGCACCACGGCCGACGGCGGCAAGGCATGAGCACCGACGGTTACCGCGACGGCATCCGCACCGAAACCGACTTCCTCGAAAACGGTTTCGGTATCGACCCCCACGGCTGCGGCTGCACCGACTGCCTCACCGGCCAAGCCTTCCCGATCTCGGACATGGTTCGGATCAAGGCCGCGGTCAACCAGGGCCGCACCCTCTACAACCGCACCGGTCACGAGGTGTTCCTGCCGAACGGGTTGCGGCTCGACGATGAGCAGACGTGGCGGCCAGCAGCCAGCCGCGACCTGGTGGGTGAGGCCCGCGCCCTCACCCACCGAAATCCCGGCTACACCTCACGCGGCCCCGCGTGGGAGTTGCGCCGGGCCCGCAACCTGCTGACCGAGCTGGCAGACGAGATCGAATCCCTGCGCACCGAGCGGGACCAGCACGCCGAGACCGCACGCCAAGCCCTCGCCACCGCCACCCACCAGGCCGGCCAGCTCTCCGCCATCCGCTCCGCCCGCGAGATCACCGACCCGGCCGAGCTGCCGACCGGTTCCATCGTCGTGCGGGATGGCGTCGCATGGCAGCTCGAAAAGGGCTGGTGGTCGATGAGAGGCACCAGGACCAGATGGGACAAACCCCATGGGACCGGCCCGATCATCCTGCTGTACGTCCCCACCGAGGAGGCCGAACCTGTCGTCGGCGCGACTCTCCAGTGCGGTCAATGCGGGGCCACCGCCACCGCGCCCGCGTCACCCGACGGGCGCACCGTTCCGATCGCACCGCTCACCGGCTGGCAGCTGATCCCCGATCAGCATGTCGTCCGGTGTCCGGGGTGCGTCCCTGCCGAGGAGGCCACCGGTGAATGACCGCGAGAAGCTGATCGACCTGATCGAGAACCACATCGACCCGCCGGAGCAGCGGCGCGACGAACTCATCGAAGACATCTTCGCCGCCGGTTTCCACAGCCACCCGCAGCCCCGGCCTGGCGCGCGTGTGGATGACTCGCCCACCTGGATCACCGAGCCGTCCCGCCGCATCGTCCTGGCTCGCGGCGAGTCGGTGACGCTCACCGGCCCGGCCGTCGTCCTGCACCTGACCATCGCCACCGAGGAGGCTCGCGATGGCGAGTGACCGCGACACCCTGGCCGCGCTGATCCAGAAGTCGGGCAACCGACACCGCGGCCTCCACTACAACCTCGCCTACTGGCAGGCGGTGGCCGACGATCTCATCGCCGCCGGTGTGCGCCCGCCCGCCCGCACAGTGACCGATCCCGCCGAGATGGACACCTGGCCACTCGGCGCGGTGGTGCGCGGCTACGGCGTAGCCCACCAGAACGTCCCCGGCCACGTCGCGGGCGATCCGCCGTTGTGGCTCAAGCCCACCGGCCGCCTGCAAACCAGCACCGAACTGCTCGCCGACTGCCGCGGTGAAGGCGTGACCGTCCTGTACCTGCCCGAGGAAGAGACCGACGATGACGACCAGTGACCGCGACACCCTGACCGCGTACCTGACCTCGTTCGTCGAGCGCGAGGCGTGGGCGGATACCGCCGAGGAGGCTGCCGAGTACATCGAGAGCGCGCTCAGGTGGCGTCCACCCGCCCAGGTGATCACCACGGCCGCCGAGCTGGATGCGCTGCCGCGCTGGTCCATCGTCGTGATCGACAACGTCGCCGTGCAGCGGACCGACAACGACTGGCGTGCCATGAACGCACCGAGTCTTCGGATCGCGTCGACCGCGCTGCTGCAACTACGTGGCGCCCTGACCCTCGTGTACGTCCCCACCGAGGAGGTCGAGAGCCGTGGCTGACATCCAGCTGGACTCGACTTGCAAGTTCATGGCGGTGTCGGCGTTCCTGTCGACCCAACCGCACCCGCGCGGGTTCGTGATCACCGACAACGTGCGGCTGGGCCGCGCCCTCTGGGCGTACCAGTGGGCCGCCCAGCACCTGGACGGCTGGATGTCTGGCGGCATGGTGCTGGAGCCGTCCCGCGCCGACCTCGAAACCGCGATGCGCGAATGGGAACAGGCCCGTGGCTGACATCAACGAGGAGTTCCGTCGGGCACGAGCCCGGAGCCTGCATCCCTGCGGGGACACCATCACCTACACCAGCGGCGATGACCCGGTCGACGAAGAAGGCCACCCAGTCGCGTTCGTCCACGCCATCCCAGCCCACCACAATGCCGCCAGCGTCCAGGCCGTGGCCCGGCTGCACCGACCCGACCCCGAGGGGTTCGTGCCGATGTGCCCGGAGTGCGGGAAGGCGTCACCGTGCCCGACCCTGCTGGCCGTCACCGAGGAGGCCGACAGCCGTGGCTGACCACACCGCGGCCGAACAACTCGCCGCCATCGACATCGTCACCAATCTGCTCGCTGCTGACGGCAAACACATCGGCTCCCAAGTCGCCCTGGACTCGCTGCGTCGCCGCATCACAGAACGCGCCAACCACGACCGCGATATCGGTAAGGCGTTCAAGGACCGGTTCGGCGCGCTCGTTGCTGGCCCGGTCAGCGCCGACGAGTTCGGTCGATTCATCCGCGCCGCCGTCGAGTCGACCGGAGCCACTATCGCCGAACCACCGCGCGCCCTACCCGCCGAGGAGGCGAACACCGATGCCCGTTGACCCCGCTACCTGTACCCATCCACACGGACTTGAGCTCGACGGCAGCTGCTCGGACTGCGACACGACCATGGCCCAGCGGGCGGCCACCCGCGCGGCCCGCGCCGCCAAGCCGGCCTTCGCCACGGGGGCCGACGCCCTGACCGACGAGCAGCTGCGGCGGATCGAGGCGGGCGCTCTCGTCTTCCCCGATGTGCCGCAGGCCATGGCGGCCGAGCTGCTGGCCGCCCGCGCCCGCATCACCGAGCTGGGGCAGCGCTGCGACACGATCGCGGCAGAGCGGTTCTCCACGATGCCACGGTTTGGGGAAACACTCGCCCGCATCACCGAGCTGGAGGCGGAGTTGCACGACGAGGGCAACCGCGTCGGCCGCCTGGAGGACGCGCTCCGCACCGCGTGCGCTGACGGCTCGGCCGCGCGCGATCGAGTCGCCGAGCTGGAGGCCGAGAACCGCGCGATACGCGCCGCGGTCGACGACAGCTTCGAAGCCACAAGGAAGTTCTGGGAGGCCCGTGTTGCCGAGCTGGAGGCACTGTGCCGCAGCTACGGGTTGTTGGAGGTGACCGAGTGACCGCCTCCCTGCTCGCTGACTGTGTCCTGCCTGGATGCCAAACGCCCGTGGCCGAGGTCGGCGACGCCTGCCAAGGATGCCGGGACGCCTTCGGCCCGATGCTGCGCATGGACCCCGGCGCACCGCGCATGACAGCCGAGGAGATCGCCGAACGCGACCGTTCCGTACACAACGTGTACACCTGGCGGCGCGCGACAGGCCGAGGGCTGTTCGGATGACCGCCGGTCTGTTCGACCCGCCCGAGGGATGGGTGCCGCCCGAAGACCGCCAACCCGAGGACATCTCGCACGGTGAACGCCGACGCCGTTTGGTCGAGCGGCGCATCCGCGACGGCATCCACCCCCTCGGCAACCTGTCCCTTCACCCCGCCGCCGCGCGCGACCACGACGGCGAAGGACTCCGGTGCGGCAGCTGCATCCACCGCAAGGTCACCGACTACCACAACCGCAGCTACCCGAAATGCATGTTCGGCAACGGCGTTCGCGCGACCCACGGCGAATCGTCCGACATCCGCGCCTGGTGGCCGGCCTGCCGTGACTACCAACCCACCAAGGAGGACGACGAGCCATGACCGACCAGATAAAAATCAGCTCCGACCCCGCCGACTACATCGCCGAAATGGTCCGACGCATCGTCGACCTTCCCCCCGGCGTCGAGTTCGTCGCCGGGAACATCGAGGCCGCCATGCACAGTGCGGGCTGGCTGCCCCTCGCCGAACCCCGCGCGATCGGCCCGGCCCTGATGCGGCTCCGCAACCACGGCTGGATCACCAAATCCGGTGTCACCTCCACCAAAGCCCGATCCCACGGCGGCGTCGCCTCCACCTGGCGGCGCACCACCAAACACGGAGAAGCAGCAGCATGACCAGCCTCGCCGAGCGCATCAAACGCTACGAGCGCGCGAGCGCACACCAGCTCACCCCGAACTCCGCGGTCATCATCCGGGTAGACGGTCGCGCCTTCCACACCTGGACCCGCGATCTCGACCGGCCATTCGACGCCGAACTAATGCGGATCATGGTCGAAGCCACCCGCGAAACGGCAGCCGACATGCAAGGCTTCAAGCTCGCCTACACCCAGTCCGATGAGGCGACATTCTTGCTGACCGATTTCGACCGACACGACACGCTTGGCTGGTTCGGCTACGACCTGTCCAAGCTGATAAGCATCTCCGCCAGCCTGTTCACCATGGCGTTCAACCGGCGATTCATCCACCGGCAGACCGCAGTGTTCGACTCTCGCGCGTTCATCGTCCCCCGCGCCGACGCCGCCAACGTATTCGTATGGCGACAACAGGACTGGGAACGCAACAGCCTCCAGATGCTGGCCCGGTCCCGCTTCTCAACGTCCCAGCTCCACGGCAAGGGCCGCACTGACCTGCACGAAATGCTCCACGAGATCGGCATCCACTGGGCCCGCGACCTCACCAACCAGCAGAAGAACGGCACATTCGTCCTGGCGGACAAGACCATTCACCACGAGCCCTGGCGATACGAGCAGATCACCGAGTACGTAGACAGCCAGCTCGCCGGCGCCGAGGTAACGGCATGACCCCCGAGGAGATCCGCGCCGAAGCGATCGAGCTGATCGCGCGAGACCGATTCGCACGCGGCATCGGACTGTCCGGCAAGACCTGGGACGAGCTGCCGGAGTGGGCCGCCACCTACCTGGAGTCCGCCGCCCACGCCGTCGCCGCGATCGACCACCTCCTCCCCACCGGCCGCCAATCCCAATACCTCGGGATCGGCCGCCGGCGCCGCCACCGGTACATCACCGATTGGACCGAAGACCGTGCGTGACTGGCTGACCATCCTGACCCGCCTGCACTGGATCTGGTCCAGGCGCTACCGCTACCCGCACACCCCGCTGCCGTGGTGGCGCTGCCACTGCGGTGCCCTCGCCGACATCGACCTGTTCGGCCAAATCTGGTGCATGCCCTGCAAGTACGCCGCACACGACACCTGCGAATGCAGCAACGACCCCGAACCCGACAAGGACTGACCGAATGCAGAAAATCCCCAGCCTCTACGTCCGCGACCCCGAAACCCGCGCGTTCGTCACCCGCGAAGTGCACGAACGCTGCCAGTGGGTGATCGCTGGCGAAGGCACTGCGACCGTGAAATGGGACGGCACCTGTGTCCGCCTCGACGAGGACGGCCAGTGGTGGACCCGCCACCAGGTGAAGCCCGGCAAGGCGGTCCCGCCCCGGTACGTCCCGGTCGAGCACGATCCGGTGACCGGCCGCACCCAGGGATGGATACCGGCCGAAACGTCCGGGTACAGGGCGTTCCTGGACGAAGCGATCGGCAACGCGGGCGGGTACGAGTGGGTGCCGGGGACGTACGAACTGATCGGACCGAAGATCGGCGGCAACCCCCACGGCTACCCCGAGCACGAGCTGGTGCCGCACGGCGTCACATCGCTGCCCGACGTGCCCACCGAGTACGACGCGCTCGCGTCGTGGCTGCGCGCCATGAACGACGGTGACGAGTTCGCGCCCGGCGGCATCTATCTGGAGGGGGTGGTGTGGCACCACCCGGACGGCCGCATGGCCAAGATCAAGACCAAGGACTTTCGGGTGACCGCCGATGCCTGAACCGATCAACACCACCGACGAGATCGCCGACGCCTTCACCACCGCGATCACGATCCTCGACGCCTACCGCCGCCACGACCACGACACAATGCGCCGCACCTTCGCCGCGGCCCGAGACCACGGCCTCACCGTCATGACCCTGGCCGCGATGGTCCTGGAGTACATGGGGCGCGCCGGACTCAACGAACTCACCCTCGACCAGCTGCCAGCCCTGCGCGACCACGTCCGCGAACTCGCCGCGTGATGTCGGTGCGCGCCCGCATCATTCCGGTATGACGCCGGAGCAGGCCCGCACCCTCCACCCCGAAGCCGTCGACGCCGCCGCCCAATCCCTCCACCTCCACTACCAAACCCAAGCCCGCGGCCACGTCGCTCCCCCATTCCGGTGGGACCGGCTCGACGAGGACGAACGCGAGGAGTGGCGGGACGAAGCTGCGGCCGCCGTTGCCGCTATCGCCACACTCGGACTCGACCCGAAAGGACCAACCCGATGATCGACAAACCCACCATCGACACCGAGAAACTGTCGGCCGCCATGACCCAGCTCGGAAAGTCGCTGCGCGATGCCACCGCCACCCTCTCCGTCATGTCCTCTATGGGTGCTGCGTGGTCCGGCGACCACGAACGCGCTCGCGAAACCCTGCGCCGCCTCCCCGCCGACCGACTCCCGGATGTCGTGCTGGCCGCGATCGCCCTATCTGCTCTCGCCGAGGAAGTCGCCGCCGAAGGACGGCAGCCGTGAACATCCGTGCCCACATCGGGAATCGGTTGCGCCGGTGGGCCGACCGCATCGACCCCGGACTCCTGCCCTACATCATCGAGGTCCCGCCCGGCAGCGTCGACCAGATCAGGCGCGCCACCCTGGAGGAACTGGCACGGGGTCGCCTCCTCGTCCCCGACGAACTACTCCGGCGCCGGCCACCAGCAGGCGGGACAGGAGAGGCGAAGGCCCGATGACTGACTGGCTGTTTGCGTGGCTGCTCGCTGTGCTGGGTTCCCCGTACGGCGGGGTCACACCGATCCGGCCCGCACCATGATCGACACCGAAAGCGCGTTCCGTGCCCTGGCCGCGCACCTGCGCGGCGAACGTGCACGCGCGGACCTCACCCAACCCGCGCTGGCGAAGCTGACCGGTATCCACGTGACGACCATCAGCCACATCGAACGCGGCCACGCGAACATGAGCTTGGAGCAGCTGTTCAAGATCGCGGCGGTCCTCGGCACGTCGGCCGGTACCTTCCTCAATGCCGCGTTGGCGCAGGCCCCGGGCCGAGAATGTTCGCACGAGGAAGCCTGATCGGTCGCGACCACGATCACACCGAAAATCGTTGGCCTACCTGCGCATAACGCATTACTGTAGGGGTCAACACCAAGTCAGTTGGGCGGGCCGGATTCGGCCGGTTATCGAATTGGGATCGAGAGGTCACGGGTTCAAATCCCGTCGGCGGCTTCGGCCGCCGTAGCTCAGTCTGGATAGAGCGCTAACACCGGTCGGAACACCACGACCGCCCTCCTGACTTGATGGACGAGAGCACGGGCCGAACGCCCACCGGTTACCTTCATCTTGCGAATTCACCCGGTGAGCATCTACATGACCGTGTCCCTCGTCGGGATGAGAAGGCGGGCCGGACGTTTGTCGGTTACCACTGTCAATGGGGTAGCGCGGGTTCAAATCCCGTCGGAGCCTTCGGGTTCTGTCGTCTAGCGGCCTAGGACACCTAACCCCGGCAGGCACTCACACGCCCGCCCCTCATCCCCCACAACTCCACATCGAGGTGGGCCGGAGCGCACCGGTTCTCATTGGCGAAAACAGGCAGCCACCGCTGCCTGCATCAGGTTCAAGTCCTGGCACGCCGGTGCACACGACACGCCTACCTCACCCTCACAACTGAACAGCTTCCGTGTCGGGCCGGAGCCCGCTGGTTAACCCTTCACTCACCCTGAAACAACCCAGCAGACGCCACCACGACCGACACATCGGGAGGGCCGGAGCGCACCGGTTATCTATTGGAACTACCCAGTATCCGACCGCAACGGTTAACAACCGGAGAGCGGCGGGGCTCCGGTACGCACACCACGCCCTCCCACCCCCTGAGAAGTACCGAGCAGCGGGCGGCGTACCAACTTGGCCGCCCGCTGCTGCACTCCACGTCCGCACCAACGCGGACCGAACCGGAAGGACCCGGACATGCCCGACGTGTACAGCACGATCTCCACCCGCACCACCCCGCAGACCGAGCAGGCCACCGCCGCCCAGGTGCGAAACAGTGCGGGTGGCTTCACGTTCAAGGTCACCCCGCTGACCCGCCTCCGCCGCTTCCTCACCCTCGGCAGCGACTCCGGCACCTACTACGTCGGTGCCCGCGAACTCACCAAGGACAACGCGGCCGTAGTCCTGGACTACGCACGCAACGACACCCGCACCCTCGTGGATGAGATCGTCGCGATCTCCACCGCTGGCCGCGCACCCCGCCAGCAGCCCGCCCTGTTCGCGCTCGCCGCGGCGGCGTCCCTCGGTGACGAGACCGGCCGCGCTTACGCCCTCGCGCATCTGCCCCAGGTCGCGCGCACCGCGACCCACCTGTTCCTGTTCGCCACCTACGTCGAGCAGTTCCGTGGCTGGGGCCGCGCCCTGCGCACCGCCGTCGGCAACTGGTACACCACCAAGCCGGTCTCGGCCGTGGAGCACCAGGCGGTGAAGTACCGCAATCGTGAGGGCTGGACCCATCGCGACCTGCTGCGGCTCGCGCACCCGCACACCGACGACCCGGCGCGGAAGGCCCTGTTCGACTGGATCTGTGGCCGCCACCCCGACATCGCCCAGCTGCCCCTGGTCGAGGGATTCACGCGCGCCCAGATCGCCGGGGCGAAGCTGCTGCCCGATCTGATCCGCCAGTACAAGCTCACCTGGGAGATGCTGCCGCCGGACGCCCTCAACGACCCGACCGCGTGGGAGGCGCTGCTGGACAACGGGATGCCACAGACCGCGCTGATCCGTCAGCTGCCACGCCTGACCCGCCTCAACCTGCTCACCCCGATGGCCGCCCGCACCGCGAAGGTCGCCGAGCAGCTGGCCGACCCGGAGCAGCTGCGCCGCGCCCGCGTCCACCCGATGAACCTCCTGGTGGCGCACCGCACCTACGCGTCTGGCCGGTCCGCGATGGGCAAGGGTGAATGGAAGCCGGTATCGCGGATCACCGACGCCCTCGACGCCGCGTTCTACCAGGCGTTCGGCAACGTCGAGCAGACCGGGAAGCGGACCATGCTGGCCCTGGACGTGTCCGGGTCGATGACCGCCATGATCGGCGGCATGCCCCTGTCCGCACGGGAAGCATCAGCGGCGATGGCGTTGGTCACCGCGGCGACCGAACCCGCCCACCAGATCGTCGGGTTCACCAGCCCCGGCGGCATGGGCTACTACGGGTCCAACACCAACGCGCTCATCGGCGAAAGCCTGTACGGGGTGACCCAACTCGACATCTCGCCACGCCAGCGCCTCGGCGACGCCGTCGACGCGGTATCCCGGCTCCCGTTCGGCGGAACGGACTGCTCGGCGCCGATGCTGTACGCCACCGCCAAGGGCATCGAGGTCGATCTGTTCGTCGTGTACACCGACAACGAGACGTGGGCAGGCCAGATGCACCCGCACCAGGCACTGCGCCAGTACCGCGAGCGGGTCAACCCGAACGCCCGCCTGGCCGTGGTCGGCATGACCGCAACGAACTTCACGATTGCCGACCCGCACGACGCGGGAATGCTCGACGTCGCCGGGTTCGACACCGCGGTCCCGAACCTGCTGGCCGACTTCGCTCGTGGCCTCTGACACCAGGGCAGCGAAGGCCCGAGAGCATCACCGGCTCTCGGGCCATTTGCGCGAGCAAGCCGCGCAACACCGCGCCCAACGCAATCAGCTGGTACGCCAGCTCTACGCCGACGGCGGCTGGACACACAAGGCGTTGGCGCGCGCAGTCGACTGCTCCCCCGAACTGATCGCCGCCATCCTCTCCGGCCGCGTCGACTAGGCCCCACCCACCAACCGGAAGGACCCGGACCATGCGACTCTTCAACCGCACCCCCACCACCGCCGATGTGGCCGCCACCATCCAGTCACCGGCCCGCACCGTCACCCTCACCAAGGGCACCGGCCCCGCCACCGACCGCGCCACCGTCGAAACCCACGGCGGCGTCCTGCTCACCAAGAAGTTCGACAAGGCCGGTATCAGCCTGTCCAAGGCGGGCCTGGACGGTATCCGCGCCGAAGCCGTCACGATCCTGGACCACTCCGGGTCCATGCACGGCGGCTACCGCAACGGCATGGTCCAAACCCTCGTGGACCGGGCCCTGGCGTTCGCCCTCCAGATCGACGCCGACGGCAAGATCCCGGTGATCCCGTTCGACTCCCGCGTCTGGCCGACCGTCGACGTCACCCTCGCCAACTACCGCGACGTCGTCAACCGCGACATCTGGCGACCCAACGAGATGGGCGGCACCCTGCTGGCCGCCGCGCTCCGCCAGGTCCTCGACATGGCCGCCGAAGCGACAGCACCGATCTACCTGATGATCGTCACCGACGACAACCCCAGCGACCCCACCCAGGTGATCGAACTCCTCACCCACCTGAAACGCTACCCGGTGTTCGTCAAGGTCCTGACCCTCGTCAACGCCCCGTTCTGGGACCGCATGGACGACCTCGACATCCCCGGACTGGTCGACAACCTCGACGCCAAACGCATCCCCGACCTCGCCTCGATGACCGACCTGGAATTCGCCGACGCCATGGTCGACGAATGGCGGTCCTGGGTCACCGCCGCCACCGGCGCCGGCATCCTCACGGCCAGCTGATGGACAACCCCACGGTGTCGCGCACCGACTTCAACCGCGCCGTCGATCTCCTCGGCCTGAACCACGAGGACCGCGGCCTGCACCTCACCTCGGTGTCGATAGAGCGCGGCACGATCCACGCCGAATACGCCAGCGTCACGAAGCTGCGCGACGGAGCCAGTGTCGCCCCGAAGTACCACACCAGCACGGAGATGCCACCGGGCCTGTACCGCATCTACTGGCGTGCGACCGACCCTAAGTACCCGCCGTACAGCCTCGCCGCTGTCGGCATGGACGCCAAAGGCCGCGCGTGGCTGGCCCCCACCAACTGGATCACGGTCCCAACATTCGACTGGTCCTCCGTCGACCGTGCCGAACGAATCGAGTTCCAGTGAACGACCTGATCCTCCTGGCCGCCGACGCCGCGCCCCGCGACAGCTACACCTGGCCCGACCTGATCATGGGCCTCGCCTGCATGGCCCTCATCGCCTGGATCGCCTGGCTGATCTACCGATTCATGGATTGACCGCATGTAGGCAGCGGGTAGCATCAGCCACGTCACGCGAGTGATGCCGAGCGGGTGGGACGCCCTAGCCTGACGCCCCACCCTGATGGACCTTAGCTAGCCCGTCGAAATCGGCTGACCAGGAACAGAACCCCGGCGATCACGGAAGCTGCCGCAAACAGCCCGCGATTGGCCGGGGTTCGCCATATCACCTGTAGCCTCGACACCGCATCCTCTCCAATGTATGCGTGCATGACCCGGTTCACACCGGCCCTGTGCCCCGCCCGCATCCCCTTCGCAGGCGGGGCACAGTCACGCCTAGGTCAGAACACGCCACCCGATCGCTTCGGCCTCTCCTCCGTGCTCGGGTACTCCATCGCCCACGGGATTGCTGGCGACACGTACACCACGATCTTCTTCCCCTTGTCGGAGAACACGTCGACCGTGCCACCGCCACCGGCCGCCGTACTCGCCAGCTTCGCCGCGACATTCGGGGCATCCTCCACCGTGATCCCCATGACCTGCCCCGAGTAGTGGAACTTCACCGAGCTGACCGCGACCATTCCAAACCTCCATCACCCCACCGGCCTTCGGCGGACCGGTAAGCGTATCCACCGTTGCACCCCTCCCGCGTAGCTTCCGCGCGCATGGGAACCACTACCGCCAAGGGAACTCCCCGCCGAGGGAGAGCACGCCAGCTACAACCTGACACCGCGGCCCGGCAACTCCGGTGCATGGACCTCGCGATCCGCGGACTCACCTACCACGAGATCGCCGAGCGGGAGGGGTACGCGGACCACTCCGGTGCCCGGCAAGCGGTGGCGCGCGCGTTCGAACGTTCGTTCGATGCGTCGGCGGATGAACTGCGCCCGAAGTACCAGGCCCGCGCCGAACTGATGTGGGCCAAGGGGCTAGTCATGCTGGAACGCGGCATGGACACCCGCGAGACCGAAGAGGGCGAACCGATCCCGCCGGACCTGGACATGGCGAAGGCCGGCGCCCAGATCATGGACCGCGCCCTGGGCCGCCTGATGCGGCTGTCCGGCCTGGACCAAGCGAGTGTGGCGGTCGCGGTCGGCGGGTCGGATCTGGAGCGGTTGAAGGCCGAGTTCGGGCAGCTGCTCGCGACCGGTGCGATCGACGCCGAGGTGGTCGAGGAGGTGGACCGGTGATCTCGCTGTGGTGGTCCTTCACGCTGACGACCATCGGCGTGACCGGCCTGGTCCTGGTCTACCGATCCCAATCTCTGATCGGACCGGCTATCGGTCTCGCTGTGCAGGCCCTGTGGATCGCGTACGCCATCGCGACCGAGCAGTGGTGGTTCCTGGTGTCCGCCTTCACCTACGGCGGCGCGAACATCTACGGCGTGTTGAAGCGCCGGAAGGATGCGGACTCGTGAAGCGGCGGCCGTGGTTCGCTGACCATGCCGAGATCCGACGTCGTCAGAGTGACCGCCTGGCCGGTCGGCCGCCGCTTGCCGAGGGCGGGCCGCTCCGGTTCCATACGCGGACGTACAACGAGTTCGGGGACCTGGTGGGCGACAGCGCGGCCCAGGACCAGGCCGCGCCGCCGGTGGCTGGGACGTTCTCGCTGGGCGGTGGGCCGCCGATGCCGTACACCGCGTCGGTGGTGCCCGATCCGGTGGAGCCGGTCCGGCCGGTGCAGCCGGTCCGGCCGGAGGAGCCGGTCCGGCCGGAGGAGCCGCGGCGGTCCCGTGCTCGGGAGTGGGCGGGTGAGGTCGGGGGTGTGGCCGGCGAGCTGGTTGGTGAGTTGATCGGTTGGGTGGTGCGGCGGCTGCTGTGACGGTACGCCTGGCCGGTTGCGAAGATTGTGTGTCACACTTCATGTTTCAGTGTTGACGGTACGCCCGACAGGGTGTAGATTGGGTTCTGTTGCCGGATCAACCCGGCGACCTCCACCCGGAAGGACCCGGATTCATGAACCGTCTCCGCGCGATGCGCGACACCCTCGCCTACGACCTGATCATGCTGGCCCTCGGCATCGTCGCGGTCGTGGCCCTGCTCGTCCTGATCACCGTCACCATGCCGGGGGTGAAGTGATGGACGAATCGCGGATCATCCGCGCCCGCCTTGGGCGTGACTTCCGCTGGCAGGTCATCCCCGCCAGCAACCCCGACATCGCGGTCCCAGCCACCCGCAAGGCACTGGCCCAGGAGTACGTCCGCGCCTTCGACGGCCGCGCGCGCAAGACCAGCCCCTATCACGGGCTGGTGCCGGAGGACTTCCTCCACATCCGCGTCACCGGCTTGATGCGCGTACACCACGGACTGCCCGGCTACATCGAACCGCCCGAGAGCCCCCACGGCTGGCACCCGTACCAGCGGATCAGCTTCGACCTGTACCGGCGCGAAACCACCGAGCACCGGATCACCACGGTGACCGTCGAGGACGGCGAACACATCTACTTCGCCGCCCGCCCCGAGTGGCACATCCGCCAGCGGATCGAGGCCGCCATGGGTCTCGCCGCCTAACCCCCTCAGACTCCCCGGGCCGCTCCCCCAC
>Ga0247824_10000105_pt1 | contig 33603 bp, 25 predicted proteins | sample 13C_PalmiticAcid_FD_194412 | JGI IMG/M metagenome (GOLD analysis project Ga0247824, IMG submission 194412) | Soil microbial communities from agricultural site in Penn Yan, New York, United States - 13C_PalmiticAcid_Day48 | ecosystem: Environmental > Terrestrial > Soil > Agricultural land...
TGTGAGGGGTGAGCTAGGTGGGGAGAGATTGTGGAGGGTTGTAAGTTTAGAGTTTTTCTTGTAAGTTTGAACGTTTCGGATGCTTTGGTGGTTCAATGTCTTTGCGATTTGTGGTTTGCGGTTAAACACAAGAAGTGGACCGTTGATGGATGATATAAAAATATGGAAATGCAACGACGTTATTCGCGCAGAGGTTTGGACAATGGCCATGAGACGCGTCCCCGGATCGAATTACCAATATCAAGGCAGACTTGAGGGAAGTACAGCATTGACTGAGAAGCCTTGAAAACAGTGTGTCTCTAAGCTGAGTGTTTTTTGTTGACCTTGAGTTGTTGACCATGAGAAGCTTGGGTTGGGTGGGCAGACTTCTTTCGTAAGGGCAGCAAAGTGATATCAGCAGCCCAGAAAATGGTAAACAAGAAAATAATGGATTGATTTCTCCGTTCATCACGCGTGGTCACATCCAGCTGCCTCCCGAACAGGGAACTCACAACCTTGAGCGAGGACACTTCAACGGCATGTCATTGTGGCGGGCTTAAACTTCTCCAAATCTTCCCGAAAGCTGATTTGAGACAACAGAAGGATCACTGCAAATGGGCTTACCTGGATGTCCAGGCACGCCTGGCAGCAGGAAGCGAAACACATGGGCAAACGGCGGCGAGCGGGGAGTACCAATCAGAAGGAAGAAGAATGAGGCCTACAACGCAGCCACCCGGCCAATGCCCCTCTGCAGGCGTTGCTATGTTTCGTCTCTTACCCCGCCTGTCTACTTCTATCTTCTAGCATCATCCGTATCTTGCCCGGTGTGCCATCCGACACTGATCATCACCCATTCCGATTCTCCTGCCAACCCCACCACCATGGCTGCCCAAGACCTCGACGCCCAGACTCTTCGCGCGATCATCAGGCTTCAACTCGACGAGCTGGAGCTTTTGAGTCAGAACTCTAAGGGCAAGAGCCGTGAAGGAGAGGCGGTGGTTGGCTTCGACCTGGCGCTGGAACTGTACAAGGCCGAGGTGGCGTCCTGCGCGCTGGTCCTCGCTGACAGTTCCATGTGCCGCAGCATCGCCCGCGCCGTTTCGTTGGACCGCTGCGCCATTGACGAGGCTGCGCGTGAGGAGCTCCAAGCGCGGCGGGACAGGGAGCTCGCCCTCCGACTATCCGGGCAGAGCGGACACTCCCAGCCTGCGGATGTATTGGATCCCAAACCCGATCAAGACTCAGTTGGCCCTGACCCTGACGCGGAGCTGATCAGGAGGCTGGCCGCACTGTACATGACACCTGATGACGACGGCAGCGGTACACCCAACCAGCCAGAATCGTCGTCCTGGGCGCAATCGCGGGAGCCGCCCATCCCGACCACGGAATGCATCAGCTGCGGCGACGCCCACCCCACCACCGACGTGGCTCACTGCCCGTGTTCCCACTGCTACTGCCGCGTCTGCCTCGCGAGTCTCTTCCGGGCATCCATGCTGGACGAGGCGCTGTTCCCGCCCCGGTGCTGCCGAGAGCCGATCCCGCTCGACGCGAACCGCAAGTTCCTCGCCGCTGACCTGACCGGGCAGTTCCAGGCCAAGAAGATCGAGTTCGAGACCAAGGACCGCACGTACTGCCACCGGCCGGAGTGCTCGACCTTTGTGCCGCCGCAGTTCATCCACGGAGACGTCGCGACCTGCGTCCGCTGCCAGCGCAGGACGTGCGCCATCTGCAAGGGCGTCTCGCACGTCGGCGAGTGTCCCCGGGACGAGGCCGCCCAGGAGGTGCTGCGCCTGGCTCAAGAGAACGGGTGGCAGCGGTGCTACGCCTGCCGCCGCGTCGTCGAGCTCGACCACGGCTGCAATCACATGAGTATGTCACCACTGCATTGCAGGACGAGAACAGAAGACGCGATGGCATGCTGACCAGCGGATGTATCCAATTCCAATTCCAGCCTGCCTCTGCGGCGCGCAATTCTGCTACTCGTGCGGCCTCCGATGGAAGACGTGCCGCTGCGATCAGTGGAACGAGGTCCGGCTGTACGCCCGCGCCGCGGCCATCGTCAACCGCGACGCCGGAGCTCCGCGCCTCGGCGCCAGGCGGCGCGAGCGGCTAGTCCAGCAGGAGATGCAGAACCAGCGGCGCAACCACGCCTGCGAAGACCACGACTGGACCTTCCGCCGGGGCGCCCACCGCTGTGAGGAGTGCCGCTGCCGGTTGCCCGAGTTTATCTTTGAGTGCAGAGGGTGCAGGATCATGGTTTGTCGGCGCTGTCGGTACAATCGGCTGTGATACGGCGAGGGTGAGACTGTCCTTGTGGCAGTGAGCTGGTACTGATCCCGAGCTCGGGGACGGACCTGAAAGAGATGCCATCTCCGATACCCCTGGCAAACCTGAAGGTGACTGAGTTCAAATTCCTCAATTCAGAAGGAGACTGCATCGGGATCTGGGCGGAGTGCATGGAGTGGCGCCCGTCGAGTAGACAGATCCATCGTTGTTATTCGCGGCAAGCAGTGTCGGATTGCGCATTCTGTCATCGGAATGTCAACAGGGCAACGAAAGTGGTGATGGCGCGCGTCAATTATTCGGGGTTGTCGTGTGTGGTGGAAGAGGCTTACCCCCTCTCTCCTCCACCATCTGCTCTGGACCACCAATGGAATACTACGATGTACAGAAAAGAGCTTGTTGTGTTTCTTCCCGGCTCCCGGTCCCAGCCGATGATTAAACCAAAACCCAAAAACACCTATCCCAGGCCATGCACCAAAATCCCAACACCGCCCATGCATGCAATACCTGCGGCGATTTGAGCAAGTTTCCCGCCTCCCCCTCCACGCGCAGCCCGCGCGCCAAGCACCGCGCTGCTGGCTCAGTCCCGCATTCCCCACCCCAATTGCCGTTTCCAGCGAGCTCCCAGCACGCAAACGGCCGCTGATTGGGCTGGGCCGTGTGTTCTGATCCCGGAACGGCGGGGTCAGCCCCAGACCCCTTGGACACCAACCCGTGGACCTGGGACGTGCCCCTCGCCAAGAGGCGCCTCTGAGCTTGTTGCGGCGACGAGCGAAGTGGTAAACTTGCTCAACTGCCTCGATTAGCTCACCTCGCGTGGGAGGCGCGCGAGGTTGATTGGTGTGCCGCGGGCGTGGCAGGCAGGGAATTGGTAAAGTCTCGGTGCGTGCAGAGCCGCCCGACCCAACACAACACCAAGGGAACGCTGCGATGCCGGGGCCGTGCAGGTATAAAGAGTAAGCTTCGCGCCGATCCGCCTGCCGGTCATCCTTCAAACCCCAACTCCTGGTATTCCTTGCTTGCCGTGTAGCCCCTTCCACATCAACAACAATGGAGCTCACCGCCCTCCTCCTCCTGGCCACGGCCGCCGTCACGAATGCCCACTTCGGCATCGAGTACCCCTCGATGCGCGGCCAGACCCTCGGCGCCAACGCAAACAAGAGCTACTCCCAATGGGTCCAGCCCTGTAAGCTTCCTGCATAACCCCTTCAACCCCACCTCATCCTAACAAAACCCCGTGTCCAGGCGCCGGCGTCCCCGGCAACCTGACCGACAAGCCCATCACGCCCTGGCCCCTGTCAGGCGGCGGCAGCCTCAAGCTCGACCTGCACCACAAGTGGACCTACGTCTTCGTCAACCTGGGCCTCGGCCCGGACGTGTCCAACTTCAACTACACGCTGACCAACCCCTTCTGGAACGTGACGGGCAACGGCACGCTGTGCATCGACAAGCTGGCCGTGCCCGCCAACCTGCCCGTGACGGAGGGCTCGCAGGGCAGCCTGCAGGTCGTGACCGTCGGCGACGACGGCAACGCGCTCTACAACTGCGCCGACATTGTGTTCCGCGCCAACGCGACGGCGCTGTCGGGCGACGCGTGCAAGAGCAGCGACGGCATGTCGGTGGCGCTGGTCACGGCGGCCGGCGCGGCGGGGAGCGGGACGGGCAGCGGGTCCGGCGGGGCGACCAACACGACGTCTGGGTCCGGGTCCGGGACGAGCTCGAAGCCGAATGCCGGGTCGGCCATGGGCGTGAATGCGGTTGCCCTGTCGTCAGTTGTGGGGCTGGCGGTGGTGTTTGTGGCTGGCATGAGCCTGTGAGATGGCGTGGCGGTAATGCGGTTGTAAATAGTAGCGATGTAATGAAGCTGAATGATTCCCCTGGCCGACGTCACCACGTGCATCACGCCTGAGCTGCTGCCGGTGAGCTTGCAAACTTCAATCACGGGTATATGGTGTTTAGATTAAGCGTATTGGATGCCTTCCGCGCCCTTGTCCTGCTCGACAAACAGCTGGTTGACAATCTCCTTCATCGTCAGCCGCTCCTTCGGGTTCGGCGCCAGCATGCCGTGCACCAGCCGCTCCAGCTTGTCGTGGACGTCGAGGCCGCTACGGACGGTGGTGATCTCGTTCAGCCACGACCGCATCCGCGAGATGGCCGTCGTCTGCAGGTGCCGCTCCTTCTCGTGGACGTGGGCGATCTGCCAGTACAGATGCCGCGGGTGCGCCCGGTGCGCCCGGATGTCGGGCCACGAGATCTTGCCCATGACATAGAGCATCACCACGCCCACGGCCCACACGTCGCTCGGGGGGCCGCGCTGCCGCAGACCGATGTACTCGGGGGGCACGTACCACGGGGTGCCGCCGCCCCTGCCCTCGCCCTTCTCGGACGAGAGGCCCAGGTCGCAGACGACGGCGCCGCGCTCCCGGCTGTACAGGATGTTGCCCGGCTTGATGTCGTTATGCTCCAGGCGCAGCCGGTGCAGGTAGTCTAAACCGCTCGACGTGTCCTGGAGGATGCGCAAGGCGTCTGACCGGTCCCCGCAGAACAGGTCCGTGCCGGCTGTGCGCCAGACACCCTTGGCTGAGAGGTCTCGGCCGTCGATGGGCTCCATGTACAGCGACAGGAACCGGGCGTCGCCGCCGTACAGCTGCACGATGTTCTTGTGATTGAGCTTTTCGTGGTTGAGCTTCTCCCGCAGAAAGGTCTCGGCCTGCCGGATGATCGTCCTGGCAGCGGCGCCCTCGTTGGTGTTGGCCCCGGCGGGCACTGCCGTCCGCAGGACTTTGGCGACCACGTACCTCCCTGGCGCCCCAGAGTACTCGGCAGTGAAGACGCTGGACAGGCTCGTCGATGCAATCGGATCCTTCTTATTGAGCGTGTAACCGACAAAGCCACCTCGGCTTGGAACCTCGAGCGTTTCGCCTGACTGCAAATCCAACAGCGGGTGGCCAGTCGACGCGACGAGCTCCTTTCCTTTCGCGTCTGACTTGGGAGGAAGGATCATGATGACGCCGTCCTCCCCGTTGGCGCCAGATGGCCGGCGCCGCTTCGGGCTCGCAGCCTCGTCCTCGCCAGAGATAAAGGAGCGTTTGCCGGATGAGTTCACCACGTCGCTCACCTCGGAGAGGTCGGACGACGAGTTCGAAGCGAGCCACAGATGCACCGGGGGCCTCTCGACGAGGCGAAAGTCGAGCAGCTCGGTCCCGTCCATCGTGACCCGCCAGGTGCCTGGAGCCAAGAACTTCTTGGTGTCTGGATTAACCTCGTACTGGGCTCCCCGGGTGTCCTCGGGCTCTTCGGATATCCTGGAGAGGGTGAACGGCACTTGGGAGGTGCTGCTTATGACCATGTTGTCGCTGGCGGGGTCATAGTAGAGATGGATCTCCAGCCTCCGGCCCGGATTCCGGTAGTTTGGTATGTTGATGGTAAAATTGGTGTCGTTAACGGTCTGCCGAACGGCCAGGACCTGCTGCGGTGTCTGGTCCTCCTCTGCCCCCCCTGGGTGCAGGGCGACGGGCATGGCGCGCCTGTCCTCACGGACGGTGCGGTCCCGGGTCAGCGGCCTCAGGAGGATGCGAATGTCGTCGTCCGCCGGCACCACCAACTTATCCAGGGGGACTGCGTTGTTCACGGCGTTGAACTCCTCCATGCGAGACCGTTGCAGGCGGGCCTGGATTTCCGTTTGTGAGAATGGTTCCGTCTTGTCCTCGGTGACCTCCGAGTACTCCCTCGGGTCGCCCATCGCGGCGTTCCCAACAGTTCAGAAAATTGAGACAGATTGTATGACAAACAGCGGAGAACGAATCAGTGACGAGGCTCTTGAAGACGGCGCAGAAAATGGGCAGGGCGGATGAAGTGAGGCAGCCACAATCTCACCAGCACTGCGACATAAGAAGAGTCATAGAGTCTGGGAAATGAAGAAGAAAACGAGAGCGGGAACATGCGACAAATGAACAGACCCAAGAAGAAGCGATTCCCGGCCGCGCATGTCCTTGATTCAGCGTTGAAGAGCCACCGTCCTGAACAGGATGACCACTGAAGCGCAAGTCAGATGGGCCCGGTGAGGGCGCGCGGGGATGGAGGGCGCCCTGCTGATGGAGCATCAGCCTCACTTGATGAGCTGTGATTGGTGACATGGCATCGAAGCCCTGAGAAGAGGACCGACGACGGGTGCCTGGCACCGGGCCGCCGTCGCATGTGGGAGGCGGTTAGCGAGACCCTCGCCAGCGCCCTGCCCTCGACTTCGAGCTGCTGCACGAGGCAGATGACATCGCCGTCGCAAAACCGCCATCACTCGCGCCGTCCAGCTGTTGCGCCGTGTGGGCCGTCCTTGGCCAGATAAAATCCGGGAGCGCCCGTTGTGGATCGAATCAGCCGTTTTGGAGAGACGGGCGTCCCTGCTCTCTCCTCCTGCTGGCTGCGGCGGCCACGCGACAGTGGACAGCGAGGGCCGAGTGGGCTGCCCGAAAATCCCATCTTGACTGTGTCAGCGAGGGAAGGAGGGTGCCAGCTGGCCAGCCCTCCTTTCACCTTGGGCCAGCCGTCGCCGTCTGGCACGCCCAGTGCTCCCCAGAAAGAAGGATGGGTGTGAGACGGGCGCAACTGGGGGCTGAGCAGCACAGATATCGTGTTGCATGATGATGCCGCAGCTGCAGCCTAATCCCACACCTGCGTAGGCTGTGCACCCCCATCGGAGCGATCGCGGCTCTTGTTGGCGTCATCAGGAGACCGGCGTCAGCTGAACGGCGAGAGTGGGATCGGCCGGGCCAGAACAGGGCAGCCGAGGGCCGATGCGAAGCGCTGGCTGGTTCCAGATAAGGTCGAAAGTCTGGCCGTCGCTCTGGCCATGGACCTGACCTGTCCATCCGGCTTTCTCCTTGCGTTTGTTGCGTGAGGGAATGAACTTCTCAAGAATTGCCTCTGGTGAGAACAACTTGGAACAGAGGAAAACAATGATGGAATCACCCCTTCGTTCTTGCCCTGGCTGCCTGCTGACCAAGGATGATGCAGGAAGGGGGCACTCCCGCACTTTGGGGGCGGAAGTGATTGGCCAACGGGCAACGCGCCTAAAACCTGTTCTTTGTTGATTGGCCGGCGTTGCATTAGCGCCGCATGCAATCCGCTCGAACTGGGGCGGTGTGCATTGGCTGCATTAAAGAGACCGCAACGCGATTGGCTCAGCCTGCATCAACACGGAGCCCTACGTGCCACACGGTTTTGTCCGGCCGCATCGGGCCAGCCAACATCTCACCCCTGCCTTCCGACGCAGTTTTCCAACACTTTGTTGCCCCCCAACCCTGGTCCACCTCGCCAGCGACCCTTCCTGCGACGGCCCATCTCCTCTCTGTCTCATCATCACTCATCGCCCATTCACATCTCCCATTCTCAATCCGGCAACCGAACGAGAGCCTCCAGAAACCCATCCCAACGTCAATCCACCTCCAGCACAGACTTCGCGATGTACACTTCCATATCCCTGGCTTAGATGGCTTCCAGCGCCCGCACGACACTCCCGTGCCACAATCTCAGCAAGCTCCCCCAGTCTCCGGTTCTCGATTTTGGTCTCCTCTCCCGCTCCCCCCTAACCCATCCCTCGACTTAACACCCGTCTCCACTACCGCCGGCTGCCAGAGAATGGAAGAAGGCGACGATGTTCGGTTCACCTGGCCCTTCTGGAAATTTGGGCTGAAGAGGGACGACCTCTTTGGTACCCTGCACGACCAGTACAACACGGTCCCCTCCCCAATCCTCGATCCCGAGGCCTTCCACCACGACGTCTACGAGATCTCGCAGCAGGCCGCTTCCGCCGATGAGTTCCACCGGCTCCTTGACGACCGCAAGCAGCAGCGCCTGCGCGAGCTGAACAGTTCCTTCGAATCGGCCGCCAGCGAGATCGTCGGCAACCCGTCCTTCATCGGCACCGAGCAGTGGTTCCACGCGGTGGTGCTCTTCCGTACCCGGTCCCTCGATTCGCTCGTCCGCTACTTTGCTTCCTATCTTCCACCCAGCCACCCATGGTACAGGTCGGGGGAAACTTCCGAGGCCGAGAGCAGCGTCGCCTCGCTCACGGACTCGCATGGCTCTTTCTTTGATGAGGACGAGGAGATCCCCATCATGGATGAGCCGTTCGAGTACCCGAGCTACCCCAAGCAGCTCCTCCCTCCCTCGCCTCGGTCGATGACCATGTGCTCCGACTCGTCGGCCGCCTCGCCCATCGACGACCGGCACCACGACTTCGACTTTGGCCCCTCGACACCCGCTCGCACGCTTTCCTTCTCAGAATCCGAGCCAGACTGTTGTGCCATGCCAGAACCGCACGCGCACTGCACAAAGCTTGAACGTCATGAGACGATCGTCAATGAGGCCGAGGACGATGCCGACACTACACCCCCAATTGAACCTCGCGATGGAGCGGCCACACTCCCGCGACCTACACCCGATATCACCGACTCCGAGACGCCGACGCCCAAACCCGAGGCGCAATCGGCGTCATTCTTTGACGACACGAAGTCGTGCCTTCCCCACCGACGATACCGAAGCCGCTCGCCATCGCGGGCGCACCCCCTTTCCGAACGCGACCTCGACCAGGTGCTCACGGCGCACCGCGATCCGCGCAACCCGCAGCGCGCAAGGCTCAGCCGGAAGGAGAGGGAGTGCAGCCCGGCGGTGCAGAGGAGGCGGAGGAGATCAGCGGAGCCGGCGACGAGGATACACAAGCCCCTGCCCGAGACGGCCCGGTCAAGACCGAGGAGTCGCAGGTTGGCAGACAGCTAGCACGGACGGCGGCGTTTATGGCGTTCAGGAGGCTTGGTGGTGGGCATACCGATACCCTTTGTACATATGTCCTGTTGTACATATTTCTTGCTTGTTTACGACGGTAATGTTGTCATCATCCCGGCGTTCTGTGTGAAGTTGCGAGTGCAACGCTTTTCGATGTGGTGATCTACCCCGCATAATCTCGGGTTGTGAGGCTATTCCCATCTTGCAGGTCTCACCTGACGTCCTCGGCTCTCTCAGTTGGTTGGCATTCCGTTGCTCTTCCATTGGCGCCTTGCAAACAAGGCCAATAATGTGTGCTAACACCTCCAGATTCCACCCTGCAACCCATGCCCAACTGTGCCCGGCGACTGCGCATGCATCTCAACCTTGATGCCTAAGGTATTTCCCCCCGCCCGATGGCACCCGATGACGCGGCGAGGTGGCTGCTCTCAACCAAAGTGTTTTTGCTGCTATGCTTGCCACGGCTCCTCATGGTAAAAAAAAAGCCATACACCAAATCGACGAACACCTTGACATACCCATTTCTTATGAACACAAACTCAGGTCTTGGTGAAAGACATCATTCGTTCTCTTTATTCTTGTCTCTTCTTCCTCTTTCCTCTTTATTCTGTACTTCTATTTCTTTTGCACTTCTTTTTCTCCCTTTTTTCCTTCCGATCACTTTTTCTTGTCTTTTTCTTCTCCTTTCTCTTCTCCTTCTCTTCTCCTTTCCCTTCTCCTTGCTCTTCTCCTTTCTCTTCTCCTTTCTCTTCTCCCTTTTCTTCTCCCTTCTCTCTTCGTTGTCCCTTCCTTTTCCTTCCAAAAGGAATCAAGGTGACCAAATCCACAGTTCTAAAAACAACTTTTTTTAACCAAACGAAACACTATCCACCAGGCAAGGCCATCCTTGGCCGCGACCAGCTCGCAGTTGCTGATCTCTCAGAGCTGCCAGGTATCTCGTACCTGATTGGAGGGTTTCATACCTTAATCTGGGGTGAAATCGACAACATCATAGTTTACTTTGTCATTTTGGGGTGGCAGACTTCATCAACGACATGCGGGCCGGCAGGTTTGTCCGGGCTACCCGGTTTCAGCGCCCTTGGACTCAATATTAGTAGCGCTTAATATCTTTACCACGTCACGGCTACAGTTCCTGAGAATATAGAGGGGTGTCAAAACCCCAATTGCAACGATGCTGTCTCGGGAGGGAGAGACGTTCTACCGCTCGGGAGATGAGCGTCGGTGCAGTACTTGTCAACCCTTTCGATTAAACAAGCACGACCGGACTGCGGATCTCGTGGCAGCAGTTCGTGCACGGAGGGATAAGAAGGGACTGGGATGTCAAAAACCCCACCCACTGAGCATTGAGCAGCGGCACCGGTTTTTGGGAATACACCTGCCAGCACCATCGTTCATGTGCAACTGAGACGGGCACGACACAGCCGACAACGCTCCCACGTCAGTTCGTCGTCACCATTTCCGAGCTTAAAACCTACGCCCTTGCCAGTTGGCAATGTGGCTCATCCTTCAAAGACAGATCCATCTGAGTAAGGGAACAAGGCCTGGGCTGGGAGGCAGCTACCTTACGTGATGTAGCTGCGGGAAATCCAGCAACATACCCGTTGAGGTGGCCGGAATGGTTCAAGATTGCTGCCTTGACCTCGACAGCCATTGCCAATTTTACCACAACGTTGCCGGCAAGACTACCTTCTGGAATGAAAATCGAAGAGGAAGATCAAGAGGAGCTGACACCTGACGCCAATATGCTCGTAGCATCAACGCTGACGCCCTGCCTACACCCCCTTGATGCCCACCGTGACTCCCCGAACAACATGACACATATTTGTATGTGTTTGTGGGGCCCAACAACCCAACAACCAGTCCCCGCTGGCGGGCCCGTACACCAAGCTTGGAATGAAACTTTCATAGCCAACAGGCTCCTGCGCCCGGCTCTCCTATCGCCCAATCAGATTCTATCCCTCGACGGCGTTGACAGCGTCTGGGTGACCTCGAGGACCCAGCAGCTTCACATCTTGATGTCAACACGTGCCGGGCTAACATTGAAGCCGACCACTCTGGCGGTGCGAGGGCCAGGCCGCTTGGCAGGCCCCCGTTTGACTCAGAAATGACTCCTAAGAGGCAAGGTATCACGAAGGCAAGGGAGGGAAGCAAGGTCAGTCAAGCAATGTAAAATTGCGATGCGATAAACCCAGCTGAGCGTGGCCGCCACTCTGTTCTGGCCATTCCAGCGAGAAACAGACATTGAAGTCAGCCCTGGGGGCTGTCATCTGGTCACTCAAGGTTCTGCCTGCGGCAAGGGCTAACTGGGCGTCCTCCTTGGGCCGCCTAGGTGTGGCTGTGAGGGCAGCCGAGAGTACCTTATGCATCCATGCGACGTGGGAAGAGCCCTCTTCTGGAAGGGGGAGAAGGTCACAAGGCTCCGAGAAGGCGCAGTCCAAGGCTCCCTCATGACACCCTTGTCCAATCCAACGTGAAGTGCTCCCCCAACTCTCGTTCCTTTCGGTAGAGCAATGGACCGAAGGGCCGCTCAAACGGGCCGCATCGCTGCCGGGCCTTGATGTCCCAGGGCAACGGAGCCGGAGGATCTGGTTCCCGGCGTTGTGGAACCTGCAGCTTGACACGCCCCACAACCCGGCCCCGCGAAAGTTCCCCTCATCATCGCGGGGTTTGTCGAATTTCTAACGCAATCGCATCAATGCCTGGGCTCGCTGGGATGCCATTGACGCTGCCATGTTCCACCTGCGCGGGATTTTGAGCCCAGCATGTCCGTTATCTCCATTCCCGGTTTCCATAACACCAATTGAACCACCATCTCCCTGAAACCTGATGACTAAACATGCTTCTTGACGACACCATTGAGTTCGCCGGGTGGCTCTCACCCCGCTCTCCCCTGAGCCAAGCTTCTAAAATCCGAAAGCCGGTGCGGGTAAAGCTTTGGTTTGATGTCGTCACACCCAACAGCTATTGACCCATCCGCGCCAATGACCCACCATGGGGCGGGCAAGCTCTTCCGTGAAGGGAAGGAGATGCAGAAATACCGCCGTCATAAAGCGGCCGAGTCCCCTGTCCGAGTCCCCTTTGCGAACTTCACTCCTCCGCCCGTCCTTTCCACATTCCCCTGAGCCCCTGAGTCGCCGCATCCACAACCACCGCCGCCATGTCCAGCAACCCAACAGTCCCCACGGCCTACGAGCCCAAGAACATGAAGTTCCGCTACTTGGGCAACACGGGTCTCCAGGTCTCGGTCTTCTCGCTCGGCGGTTGGCTCACCTACGGCGGCACCCAGAAGGGCAACATTGTCAAGGAGATCCTGCAGACCGCCTGGGACCATGGCATTGTGCGTTTTTTTCCAATCAAACCATTGATTAACGGCGGGCTTACAGAACCACCAGCAAACCTTTGACACGGCCGAGACGTACGCCAACGGCGCCTCCGAGGTCGAGATGGGCAACGCGCTCAAGGAACTCGCGTGGCCGCGCGACGAGTACGTCCTGACCACCAAGGTCTTCTTCGGCACCGGCCGCAAGGAGCCCAACACGCGCGGCCTGAGCCGCAAGCACATCGTCGAGGGCCTCAAGGCCTCCCTCGCCCGCCTCCAGACCCCCTACGTCGACGTCGTCTTCGCCCACCGGCCCGACCCGGCCACGCCCATGCTCGAGATCGTCGAGGCCTTCACCCAGACCATCCGCAACCTCAACCTGGCCTACTACTGGGGCACGTCCGAGTGGAGCGCCGCGCAGATCACCGAGGCCATCGGGCTCGCCGAGAAGCACAACCTCATCGCCCCCGTCGTCGAGCAGCCCCAGTACAACGCCTTCCACCGCGAGCGCTTCGAGGTCGAGTACGCCCCGCTGTTCAAGCAGCACGGCTACGGCACCACCATCTGGTCGCCCCTCGCGTCGGGCCTGCTGACGGGCAAGTACAACGACGGCATCCCCGAGGACTCGCGCTTCGCCACCAACAAGGCCTTCTTCGAGAACACCGTCAAGGAGCTCAAGAGCGAGGCCGGGCAGGCCAAGCTCGAGAAGGTCCGGAAGCTGACCAAGATCGCCGAGCGGCTCGACGCCAAGGTCACGCACCTCGCGCTGGCGTGGGCGGCCAGGAACCCGAATGTCAGCACCGTCATTCTGGGCGCGACAAAGGTTGAGCAGATCGTGGACAACCTCAAGGCGCTAGAGGTGCTGGACAAGTTGACGCCCGAGATTGTGGACGAGATTGAGGCTGTGCTGGACAACAAGCCCAAGGGGGTGGCCACGTGGGGGCGGGATCGGTAGATGTTTGTTGCGGATAGAGAATAGAGCAGGGGGCGGGGGCACATAATCCGCTTGGTAGAGAAGAATTGTAAAAATGTTCCAAGTTTTGAACGCTTTCCAGCGCTGTGTTGGTTTTGTCTTTCTTGTTCGTCCTAGGGTATTGGAGCGAGGGGGGACTGGAAGCAGCTTGGGCTCCTTGTAGACGTACGATGTCTCATCGCCCTGAAAAAGCACCTTGTAGACGGAGTCGCCGTTTAGCTTTTCTTTCTCCCGGATTTCAGAGAGCCGTCTAGCGGGGATGCCGTTGCTGCTGTCGTGAACAGGCAAGCGGATTCGGAGCGGGTCTTCCAGGGTGCGGATTCAGAGGTGGCTGATGACGGAGGCGTACTCGCTGTCTGCGCTTGGCTGTATCGTGTAGGGCAGCTTGACGCTCTCTAGATTAGGGTCAAGCGACAGGATAACCTCGGTAACCTTGTCATCCAGGAGTGGGATCTGGCGGAAATCAATACAGTGGCAGTGGTCCCGGAGATCGTTCCGTCGCTTATTCCCTCGTAAATAGCCGGTCCCGTGAGAACTTATCCTTCCCCCACACCGCACTGGGATGCGGTAGGGGCTCTTTACGACCCAGGAAGCATCGTCTGGAAGGCGTGTTGCTACACAATGCTCGTTGCTTCCTTCGTCTCCTTTCTCCCTCACCTCCTTTCTCCCTCGCCTCCCCTTTGCCGACGAGGAGAACATGAACCGACGTGGGGTAGGCTCTAATGAGAGAGACTGGGAGGGAGTTTCTGGTAAGGCTATTAGCTCTCTCACCAACCCACGCCTTCGCTAGAAATACATTGTGATACCTAGTACAACTCCAGCTGATTGCCCCTCTCAGGAGCCGGTAGAAGAAGTGCGCCCACACCATAGATAAATCTCATCCACCACCCATTTGGTGGAGCATGACTCCTCCGAGAGATAAAATAGATAACGGCGATGGCTATAGCCAGAGGAGCACTACATCAAACCAACCACGCATTAGCGACAGACCAAACCACAGCGCTCTAGACAAGGAGCTCGGAATAAGGCAAGTACTCACGAAACCAGCAATCTAACACAGCCCGCGGCGATGCTCTTTGTAAGCCCTCTATAGCAGTCTGCCTCGTACTTGTCGCCATCGCACGTCCTCCTGGTGAGATGGGACCCGACCACGGAGAGCACATAAACCGAGGTCCCTACCGCCGCGACTCCGAGAAACCCGAAGCTAATGGCGGTGATGCTGCGCCGGAAAAAGCAGCAACTGCAGTAGCGGAGGATCCAAAGCCCTAGACACATCCACATAATCTCGGCGACTACTGAGATAATCACCACAAAGCTAGGTACGTAGATCAGTAAGCAACCAAAACCAAGACCAGGAATGACCCGAAAACCGAAATTCGAAGCCCTACAGTCAGGAGAAGAATAAAATCGAGCTCACACTGCGATATGGGTGTCATCAGGTAGCGCTTTCACCCGTTTCAGATCCTTCGTTGCTGCCCCCGCGAGCCCGGCAGCGACACACTCTTGTAGGAAGAGGACGAAGAACAGCATCAGTTGCCGAAGGAGGCGCTTCAGGGCGGCGCGTTTAGCGGCGGTAATCTCATGAGCCATTGTGTCGGGAAGTATCGGGTCAATTTCCGCGGGACCATGTGCTTCGTCGATTGCCGACAGACCGGGTTGGCTGTGCCCCATCTTGTCTCAATCACGCTGCGAAGGCTGCTGCTGTCTATCGCCGTCCTCGGAGTTCTCATGGGGTTCGAGGGGAATTTTCGCGCCGGGACCTCTCGTCTTTCGTGCCGTTTTCGTAGTAGCTGACCTCTCTAGAACTGCAATATGTTTTGGTAGTGTTGAAAAGCGTACTCGAGTCGAGAATGGGCGGCGTCAGCGGCGTCGCGCAAAACGGCCAGGAGATGGTGAGATTAAGTTGAGAAGCGCGGAGTGGTGCGACAGCCATGACCCCTTTTGACAAGAGCATAACGGGAAGAGATTGGCAGCCAAGCCTCGCTAAGCCGCCAGAGTCGCGCCTGGCCAAGCCTTCTATTTTTCCGTATTAGTGAACATGATATACACAGGGCAGTTTGTCGAAGGCATCACTCCTCCGAGGACACCGCCCACGCTCAGCACTTCTAGTCCTCTGTATATCCGACGGTGATGGGAAGCAACACGTACTCCGGCGCGTCGTCCAGTATGATGCCGCAGCACATATGGGCCGCGTGATGTTTGGGTTACCGGTCAGCTTGAGAAGCGGCTTTGGATGTAGCCAATCGCAGATGACGACAGGTCAGAGCTGACCCTTATACGATCGTCAAAAGGCACAGCTCATTTCTCAGAATCACAGGAGAGACGGTCAACCTGATGCACCAGTTGGCTAAAGACTACCTAGAGAAGAAGTACAAGACTAGACTTCAGCTAGCTAGTCCTGTGCAAGGGTATACCGAGTTCGGCCGGCGTTCGATTAATACGATGTCCTCAATACTGAGACAAAACCTATAACCTCGACCTTGGCTTTAAACAAGAAAATATAACGCTATTACGACCAACCACATAAGGCAGCCGTGGCGCTATAGGAAGCATACGGGATATACACTAGCCAATCGCTTAGGCAACCAATTAGGGAAGGATCACACTTGATATAGTAACCTAGCGGAAGGGATTACAGACAAAATCGGTTGGTGCCAACCAAGTATCAGGGGTGTTGACGGGACAGGGCGACAGGCCGCACAGTCCCGAATACTATACATCACACCAACCAAAGAGCAGCGGACACTTGGTGAGCGGCAGGTTAGTGTCATTGTGACAAGGAGTACAAAGCACCCGGCCTGGTGACATTCCTCGCACTGGCGTCGTGAGTTGCGACGGCTAAGATCCTTGTCTCGCTGGGGTCCCGCCCCAACGTGAATCTGCCAGAGAGTCAGAAGCTGGGCCAAGGGCGGGAAAACGGATGGTTGGTCGTGCTCAAAGTCAACGGAGTGCAGATTTGACATTTCATGCCGATCTACTTCATGTTTCCGTGATTGATATCAGCTTTGACCGCATGGGTTTGGCAAGGTGTGTGTTGGGCTCAGCGATGCTGGGGTTGCCACCAGGAGTTGGACCACGTATAACTAACACTGTAGCTGGAGTTGTGTCTAAAAGAAACTTCATTCCATTCTGTCTATTACTACCAGTGACTGTTGTCTTCTTATCTGACTTTCACATTCTGCGTGCCAGTTTCCGTTTCAACCTCCCCAGGTAATGTCCCTGACCATCCACGTAAGGTAGGTAGCATCAACGCAGCACCCCCTTTTGATGCTTTGCGTCCGTTGTCCAAGTCAATGAACCAGACGCTGGTGACAGCCCTCAACCCAAATCAAGGGTCTTAGTATTGCCCACTGGCTTGATGCGAGCAATGAAAAGAACCGCCGCACACTTCAATGAGTTGCCATTTGTCCGAGCCATCCGCAGGTGAGTACCAAACGCTGAGGTGAAAGTAGTATCGTCCAGGCCGGCTAATCGCAATGCCAGGATACTTGAACCATATCCAGCGCCAGAAAGGGTCGACCCGATTCTGCTCGCCACTCACAACCCTTTCTTGTTTTGAGAGCGGCTCGCCCCAGCGGTTCACGAGAAATCGGTTTGCGTCTCGGTGATTGGCAAAGCGCAAGCTGAGCTTCCCTTTCAGCCTTGTATAATCCATGGTTATGTTTCCATTTTGGTCTGTTTCAAGGCCTCTGCAGAAGTCCATGAAGCCCGTTAATGGAAGGTTTGGGCCTATGATTTCTTGGTATGGCTTGATTCCCCGATTTGGGTCAGGCTGGATAAAGAGGTTGAGAACATGTTTGTCTCGCATATTGCCGTTAGCTGCTTATTGATACCAGGGTTCGTGGGCGTATATGCTGTTGCGACTGTTGGCCCGGGATGGATCGACTGCAGTTGTTGATGGGCTAGGGCTAAGGCAAGGTAGTTGAGCAAGGAGGGAGATTCAACACGTTTATAGCAATTCAGTGCAGGTACCTACCTACCTTATGTGTTATGCCACCCCACCCTCTCTTTATGGGCACTGCGGCTCTCGAAGCAAGAAAAGTGCCAAATGCTCCTTGTTGCGTGATGATCTTTTCGGTTCACCTGTCAGGGAATGGTGCCTGTGGCCATGTATCCAAACAAGGTTATTCATTCAACATGGCCGCTTTGGCATGCCCAACATAGGTACCTTGGTCAAAGAAGTGATCTGAGCCCGAAGCATCTCACGGGACTTCCTGTCTGTGCGCCCCACACGCGTGACATCGGCGTCATGCAAAGGCCCTGTATACCCCTTTCCCAGTTTAGATGATTTCTTGCCGAGTAGTCTCAAATCAGCTCTAGTTAAGCACTTGCAATTTGGCAGGTTTAGCGTTTGATCCTCCAGATGATCCAGTGGCCTTTATGTTCCCAGGTACCTTGTTCTTCCTCATGTTGCCAATCAGATTGAGCCGCACAATTTCATTGCAAAGCTGAGCACTGAGGTACCAGGCAGTCAGGGGCAAGTCATCGAGCGCATTTTGGATTATGGGTCCAAACCACTCCATCACCGCATGATCCGCGCAACTAGAAAGTCTTGGGTCCCCTAGTTATTCCTAGAGTCAGGCAAATACAACCGCTGATCATGGGTTGGATGATGGCTGGGGACTTGCACGTTAACCCGTTTTGATAGTATCACTTGAGATTTTTAATTAATGAGAAAACCCCGTAGTTTCTTCCTGCTAGTGTATGATGGTTGCATATTCCTGCTGCCCACCGTGACGGTCCCTCCTCAAGAGTTCGACGCACTCCAGCGCTTCCAGGCGTATCTGTGCTTGACCCAGCCCTTGCAAAGACCCTGCCTCAAGAGCGACTCTGCTGGGGAATTCCTGCCCTCCAGCCAATTTACGCAGAGCATTGCCTAACCTCTGACTAATTTCTCCCAGTACTGCCTTCGCTGGCCTAGATAAAACCGGGCTCAGCGTGCATCACCTTTTCGACGTAGATGCGCCTGTTGATCATCTCGTTCGTCCAATCGACATGAATATCATGGCCGGGTAACTGGTTCTCGGTTTGTCCGCGCCGGAAATAAACGTCCACCTCGAAGTAATAGAAGCCGCCGGCGGTCATCTTGAACTTGAGATGGTCGAAGGTAAATCGCGCGAAGTCGCCAGTGACCGCAGCGTAAACGAGTTTCTGGCCTTGAAGGTCCCCGCGTTTGATTTCCTCATGATCTAGGTTCTCTGGGTTCATCCAATGGCAAGTCACCGTGGCGTACAAGCGTCCGGTGTCCATCTGGTAGAAATTGGCATAGTGTTCGACATGTGCCATCTCGACCTTGAAGGCGGGATTGAGCCATTGGCCGGGCCAGACATGGGTGGGATAGTCGCCAACGACAACCAAAGACGGTGAATTGTTCGTTTGAAATTGAGACATCGTGATCTTCAATTCTTGTACTGAATCGAACTTCGGCGGTATGTTCGGAGGCTGTTTGGGATCGTGGAAGAGGGTTAAAGATTGTGGACAAGGTCGTGCTACTAAAGAACTGGCAGTTAAAGGGCAGACTCGCTGGTATCTATATAACAAATCCGCGATCAGGCTTCCGAAGGCCATGAACTGGGGTTTGCCAGACGAAGACTGAAGGAGGCCAGCATACTCCGTTTCCAGCACACCACGAGGTCCTCTACTGTGAAAAGCGTTCACAAAGCGCAAAGGCATCGCTCAGTAGGTGCCTGGACAACCCGAAAATAGAATCATTGTTTAGGTCAATTTCAATGAAGCAATGCTCGTGGTTATTAAAACTGGTGATGGTGTGCCGAGTTCCTGTAAATCGGGGACTTTGCCTCACTCAAAGAGACCCGGGGTGTTATGAGTTTCATGATAACTCAGCTGCTGACCTCACACGCTTGCTTTTGAATGGGATGGAGAGGTAATCGGTGTGAGGTATTGTTTGTCGAAATAAAGAGCTCGGCAGCAGTGGCATTGTCTCCGCGTGAGGGCTGCCTTACTTGGGGGACTATCTACACAGGTTCGTGTAAAAACTCCTCAGACAGCCTTTCTTCCCGTCCCAAAGGGCGCCAACATTCAATACGCCCCCCACGCGAACGGCCTCTCATACGTCCTCTCCATCGGCCCATCCTTGCCCGAAAAACACTCCAAATACATAACCCACTTCTTGTCCGTCCACTCCCCCACATCCGCCCCCTCCTGCCCGGCATCGAGCGTATACGCATTCACGCTCAGATACCTCTTCCCATCCTCCACCCATCCCCTCTTGGGCGTCCAGACCGCCACCGTCTCCCCTGCCACAACCGCAGTCGTCCCGGTTGTCGTGGCCGCAGCCGTCGTGGTCTGCGTCTCGGGTACCACCGCCTCCCGCACCTCCCCTTCGCCGTCAAACGTGAAGCAGCGCACCCCGCACGTCCGGCAAAACAGCCAGTGCAGCCGCTTCTCGAAGCACTGGTAGTCGGCCAGCTCGCGCAGCGGGTCGAGTGGGGAGAGGAGCAGGAAGTCGTCGGGCGGCGAGGGGAGGCGCATGTGCAGCACGCCGGCCTTTTGGCAGGTGGTGCAGTTGCAGCGGTAAAAGACCTGCCGCCGGCGGCCGTCGGAGTCGTACAGGTCGGTGGGTGCGGGCGGGGTGTGCGGGAGGGTCAGGTAGACGATGTATTTGACGGCGCCGCAGTGGCAGGAGCCGGTGTAGGGGCGGCGGGTTGGGGTGGTGTCCGTCATGGTTGTCAAGGGGAGGGAATGGTGTCGCGGTTGAGGAGTTCTGAATTGGTTTTGTTTCGTTTTTTGAAGATGGGAGACAGAAAGTGTTCGATTCAGCCCGTCCCATCCAAATTTCAACAGTTTATAAGGAAGGACGCAGTTCGGTATGCATGTAGATCCCACGCGAAGAGCGGGGTCGTAAGGGCGCAAGGCTGCAGTCAATGACGTGGACCGGGGAGACGGTAGGGGTTTCTGTCACGGGTGTCACGTTGAATCCTCCGTAGCCCGCATGGGCTTGGAAAATGGAAAGTGACCTTTCTAAGTATGTCTTGGTGTAGTTTTAACTATGTACATGTACTTTCTTGCAATATTGGCGTGGAAAGGGTTCAACAAACCCATGTTCTACTTCTCGCTCGGCACATCACTGTCCGAGCTCGGGGCATAGAACCGCTCAAAGGTCCTCTTCTCGAGGTCCTCCTCCCCCGTGCCCGCCCCCTTCTGGACCATCAGGCCCTTCCGCCTCAGGTACACTCGCTTCGCCCACTTCCACAGCTCGGCCCCCACAAAGAACAAGACCGTCACGGCAAAGACGATCCCCCACTCCTTGTCGATGGGCGCATGCAAGAACACGCGGTGGTTCAGCACCGGGATGTACAGCGTCGGGAAGATGCTGAAGAAGCCCACTACCACCGACCAGAACAGGAACGTGTTCTTCCACAGCCGCCGCGCCCAGGCCCTGGTGTTGCGGAAGGCCCCGTGAAAGAAGGACAGCCGACTGTCGACCAGCTCCCAGGCAAAAAAGACAAAGATCCACATCATGGCCGTGTAGCAGGTTGAGCGGGCGCGGAAGACGCCCTCGCACGACTCCGAGTAGCGCAGGTTGCAGTCGTGGCCAAAGTTGCCGTCGTAGAAGCCGAAGAGGACGATGACAAAGGAGGACAGGAGGCAGATGGCCATGATGATGCCGTACGCGAGCAGGTCGGCAATGAACTCGAGCGTGAAGACGCCGTACTTGAGGTTCTGGGGCGGCCGGTTGAGGACGTGCTTGGACGCGGACTCGAAGCCGAGGCCCGTCTCGGTGAAGGCGCCCGCGACGAGGAGCATGAAGAGGATTTCGACCGGGGTGATTTGGAAGATGGAGGTTCCGGTTTCGTCCTTGTACGCCAGGCCGACGAGGAGGGTCGTGACGAACGCGACGTTGGCGGAGAGGACGTGGCCCATGAACTTTTGGACGTTGTCGAAGATGCGGCGGCCCTCCTCGACGGCGTTTAGGATGCTGGCAAAGTTGTCGTCGCTCAACACAATGTCGGATGCCGACTTGGCGACGTCGCTGCCTCCCAGGCCCATGGCGATGCCGACGTCGGCCCGTTTTAGACTGGGGCTGTCGTTAACGCCGTCGCCTGTCATGGCCACGAACTTGCCTCGCCGGTGCAGGGCGTCGATCATGCGCACCTTTGTCGAGGGCGCGCAGCGGGCCACGACGAGGGGCAGTTCCGGAAGCCGGTCCAGCTCGTCGTCCGAAAGCCTGTCGAATTCGTGCGCCGCCATGACGAGGCCTTGTGCAATGTCGGCCCGGACGAGTTCCATCCGCGCCGGGAGGATGCCCACCTCGATAGCGATCGCCCGAGCGGTTTCCGGGTGGTCCCCGGTAAGCATGTGGACGGCGATGCCAGCTTGGTGGCACTTGAATACGCTGGGTCGGGACTCCGGCCGTGGGGGGTCATAGATGCCAATGAGGCCGCGGAAGGTGAGGTCTCGCTCAAATTCGTCGCGGTTGAGGAGACCGCGGCGCACTTCCTCTGCCGAGACGACCCGCGTAGTGGTCTTGCTGGCGAGAGCGAGGACACGGAGGCCTCGGCGGGCCATGGCTTCCATGTTGGCTAGGATCCGTTGCTTGAACTCATCAGTCATCGGCGTGGCGGTGACCTCGTCCCCGTTGGTTACCGAGACATCAGAACAGCTGGTGAGCACGCGCTCCACAGCACCCTTGGTGAAGATGTGCACCTCAGACGTCCCAGACGCGTCGTTACTCTCGCAGAGCACTGACATCTTCTTGACGGACGAGTCAAATGGAAACTCGGCAAGCTGCTTCCAGCCGGAGGAGCCGTCTGCGCCATGGCCAGGCCGCCCGAATCGAGTCGCAAAGACCTGAATGGCGACCTCGGTAGGGTCGCCATTCGCCTGCCAGAGGCTGCTGAATCCGACGTCGGCCTCCTCCTTGTTGATCCTCTTGACGGTGGCCAGGTTGGCAAGCGACGCAATGTCCAAGTAGTGCTGGAGCGATGTGTGGTGATTTTGGCCGGCGAGGTCCTCGATGACTGTGCCCTGGTCGTCGGCTGTCCGCCGCATGCTTTGTGGCTCTGCTTCGGTAAAGGCGACGCTGCCGGCCTCGGGGTTATGTGGATCGTTGGTTGTCTGGACGGAGTATGTGCCGTGGCCGGGCAGCCAGGCCATTCTGGCAACCATCTTGCCCTGAGTAAGGGTGCCGGTCTTGTCGGAGCAGATATCTGTCGTATGTTGGTCAGTATTGTCTCTGGAACCCCGATCACACCGTACTCACTGGTAACACCGCCCAGAGCCTCGAGAGACCGCATGTTACGGACCACCACATTGCGTTGTACCATGACCTTTGTTCCGGCAGCCATGGTAATCGTAAGGACGAGAATGAGCGTGACGGGCAGAGTGCCGACGGCCGTGGCCACAGCGTAGATGATCACGTCGTTTCGTGTCCGAAACTAGGAGAGCTGTTAGCATCCCGCATTGCTCGCTGTATGACCGGCATGCAACTTACCTCGTTTGCCCCCAGCACGATGATGGCGCAGATCACAGCAAAGATGAAGATGTAGTGGAAGAGCTGCGACAGTTTGCGCTGGAGCGGCGTGCCCACCGTCAAACCCAGAAACTCTCCAATCCAGTCCCAGATCTTGCCCCCTGCAAACGCAAAATACGACCCAATCGATGCCTTCCCATTCTCGTCCCGCTTTAGGGTTCTCTTCTTGCCTCCTTGGTCACCGAGCGCGGCCGCGATGGCGCCAATCTCGGTACACATGCCCGTGGCGAAAACGATGGCGCGGCCGCGGCCCTTGGTGATGACGCTAGACGAGAAGACGACATTCAAGCGGTCGCCGGGGCCAAGAAGTTCGTCGTCGTAGACTTCCTCGGGATCCTTGCGGACTGGCAAGCTCTCGCCGGTGAGGAGAGCCTCGTCGGCCTCGAGATTGACGGCTTCGATAACACGGGCGTCGGCGGGGACGTTGTCGCCCACCTTCAGCTCGATGATGTCGCCGGGCACCAGCTGCGATGCTTCGGTGGTAGAAGCCGGCTTGCCGTCCCGCACGAGCTGGGCGGTTGCAGAGCTGAGAGACTTGAGCGAGGCGATGGTCCTGGCGGCCTGGAGGTCCTGGAAGAAGCCGATGACGACGTTGATCAGGATCAGGCCAGCCAAAACGCCGCCTTCTATCCATGCCTGGATGCCAAAGCTGGCTGCGAGTGCGAGCAACAGGATCTGGTGGTGTCAGCCTTGGTTCTTCGGGAATGACTGCTATTGGCTCTTACCAAAGTCATGGCATTGGCAACTTGGGCAATGAGGATTTCCAGGGCCTTCACCCCTTTCTCCTCGCCCAGATCGTTGGCACCTACCATCACGTTAGCCCGCGTCTATCTCAAGATCTTCAGAAGGAGGTTCTCATACCATACTTGGCCAGTCGAGCGGCAGCTTCAGCTGAAGTCAAGCCCGTTGTGATCTCTGTCCGGAGTTCCTGCGCGACTTGAGCAGACGAGAGACAGTGAGCCGGGAGGGACAGGGGCTCGTTTGCCTGGCCAGAGATATGGCCTACGGCGTCCTGAGGCTTTGTGGTCGCCATCCTGGGCAGAAGGGGGCAAAAGGTGAGACGTCAACTTTGCTCTCGGAATCCATTCAACGCGATGCGGTGGTGGGAAGTTGGGGGGTATGGAAACGGCCGAGGCAGCCATATTATAGCGCGGGGCAGTTCGAACGTCAACATGGCGGATGTGTTGCCGCCCGAGCGAAGAAGTCTGAAGACGCTCCAGATCGCCAAGCAAGCCGAGACGACGGGAGCTTGGAGATATTTGTAAGTGGATGCTGGAGACTTCCAAAAAGGGTAGCCAAGATACAACTGGTACATGAGATTACGTACAAATGTGGATCGGGTGCTGATTCGACCAGAAGTCGCCGCTGGAAAGGTCCACCGATCTGCGTCACAGTGGGGCAGAAGGAAGGACTCCACGAGGGACTCGGAGCGCTAGAAACGTCTCTCTCGGCGCCAAGCCGGTCTTGGGATCTGGTTACAAATCGCTGCAGATAACGTTACCGTTTCTTTCACAACAGACGAGTAGAGGCTCAAGGACGGGACCAGGAAAAGATTGTTCTTCCTGTTCGTAAAGAGACCGAGTAGATAAGGTTACTAGCTTACATTACCTACATATGGTACATATCGTGGATAATATCTCCTGAACCGCCAAGAGAATAGGAGACGCTTAGAGTTGGGAAAGCACTTCGCGGGGTGAAGACCCGGGATGCCCGGGACGATGACTTGGGTTTCCTCGCGAGTCTCGGCCTCCGTGAGTCTGCCTGCCGAAGGCCGACTTGCCACCTGGCATCTTCCGAGTGCTCGCGCCCACCACCTATTCGCCCGCGGGCTGGACGGTTTCCTCGTAACCCATGATCTTGCTAGAGGGTGTTAATAGATAGGCGATGTGCTCAAATCACTCGACCGCGAGTTGTCCATAACCAGAAAGAAATCCGGTCAGGCCATGTCCGGGCTATGAAGCCGGTAAACTTGCAAGCGGACTACCTTCCCATGCATTTGCTCGAGGAGTATGGCTGTTCGTTTATAAGATTCCAAGTTGGTCCGTGCCTTTGCCGTCGATTTTCCGCGCGCCATATTCATTCTTTGTCGGAGATGTCAAGTCCGCAGTCCCCAACAGTTCGACAGGAATGTTGGGTCACTTAAGCAAGAAACGGCAACAAAAAGAAGGGTGCTAGCAAACGAGAATTTTCGAGTGGGTTTCTGAAGCTCGTAAATCACAAAAGACACTGCGTCTTTGTAATGGTCATGCCAGCCCCGTCCCCCCAGACTCGTGTGGTGCGCATCTCTATAACCTGGAGACCAATCATTGGATATGAGCTGGCCCGAGAACCTAAGTGTATAGGTACTCACTTTGAATAGCCTTTATTGTTGAAACCAGGGTCCAGAGACACAAGTCCCACGCTATATATATTGGGCAGAGACCTCCCGTCTCCTCTCTAGAACCTCTTGATCACTTAATTAATCAACCATCTTCAACCCATTTCAACATTTATCTGCACGGTATTATCAATGATTTTTTTTTTTAGTTTCCAAAGTCAAGTGTTGTTCATTTAGATTGAGAACCCAATCACAGCAGCTTAACATGTAATGCATGAGAAATACCTGGCGGCAGCTGATGAGCATGATTCAAGACCCAAAGCCAACAAGTATTTCACCTAATCGTGTCTGTTTTCCAGGATCATGGCTCAAGATTCTGATTTCTAGCATAAGAGCGTAAAGCCCCGAGTTTTGGCCTAGGTCGTTTGAAGGTATTAGGCATACTCATCACATCGCACGAGTCTAAACCGATGACCCTTACACTCACGCTGAGTTGGAGTTCGATGGGGGGCGCGGAACAATATCAGATGGTACAAGTCTTTGACTCGCCTACTGGCCGGCCTCAAGTGTGTCTGAAAGGGTTGGGCAGGCCCGTGAGCTGGCGAGGTTCCCCGACCTAACTGTGCTGGTGGCTCAGTTCAGGTTGCAGGCATGAACGACGGTGCCCCTGTAACTGCCCAGGTACCTCAGTAGCCTAAATGTCCGCCAAGAGTGTGTCGGTTGTCGGAGAGCATCTTTTATCGATTTCGTGGTGGAGAAGCCAAGGCAGCGCCGTGGCTTACTTGCAGGTTGCTGGCTGGAGAACCCTGAACCTTAGATGGCCCTGACAATTCAGATTGCGAGGGAGATGCTTTCGCGTTTTGCATTCAACCTTTACACTTCCCTATCTTTCTTTAAAAGTGGGGTCCAAACACTCTGGAGGGATTTGTCCGTTTCAATGAAACGGCGAAACACGCAGTGCAAGGCCGCAGGACCATTCGGGCTTTTTGCTTTGAGTGCGGCACAGCGGGCACCACGTGCAGTCGAAGGCTGCCTCGCGCGGAGCCTCGCCGTTGGGCAGCAAAGCAGACAAGGCCCACCAAAGTGCAACACAACGAGTTCCCATTGCCATCCTTTTCTCCCTCTAGCTCGGCTGCTCCCCACGACACCATCTCTATGCCAACTCCCACTCGTACACTGCCATATCGGGACGAGAGAGTGCCTCGTCAAATACCGATGTATCCGGCCTTCAAATACCTACCCCTGAGAGATGAACAGCAGGAGATCAGGCTTCTGAGCCTGGAGCCTGGTCGGGAATGCGACCCTCTTGTCCTCGAAATCCGGCATGCTTCTCTCCAGACCCCCTCAACCAAGGCACGTCCAAGACCCACCGTAGGCGAGCTTCAAGAGACCCTGCCGAAGGGTTGGACTGTCTGCGAGACAGACGGGCCAAGCCGCCAGTTTTTATTTGAGCACGAGGACACGGACACTACGTCGTGGACTCACCCGGACCCCTCCTTCAGCCCTGAATCATACGCTCCCCGGGACGAGTTGCCGCCGCCACAGTTCGAGCCAAATTACGAGGCGCTGTCCTACGCCTGGGGCTCTACAGAAGATGCCCGGGAGACAGTCTCCATACGATACGCAACCCTCGCTCCGGTAGCAGCCGGCTTTTCATCAATCACGCTCGGCAACAACCTCGCCACTGCGCTTCGACACTTGCGGTATCGTGACCGTCCGCGCACCCTGTGGATCGACGCCCTGTGCATTAACCAAGGAAACCTCGCCGAGCGAGAGCGTCAGGTCCGTCGTATGGCAGATATTTACCAGCTCGCTCGTCGGGTTCTCATGTGGCTAGGGCCTGCCTGTGCGGACAGCACACTCGCAATCTCCACGCTGTCCTACCTTGGCGCTCAGGTCGTAGTCAGCCTAGACCATGTTCGATTCCGCTCTCCATCAGCGACGGAGCCAGAGTGGTACCACTCATCGCACCTGCTGCCGTACAGCCCGGAGACTTGGGCCTCTCTTCTGGCATTTGTGCGGCGAACTTGGTTCGAGAGGCTCTGGGTCTGGCAGGAGGCGGCGCTGAGCAACTCGCAAGCGGCCGTGGTATGCGGCCACGACCAGACGCCGTGGCACCAGATCAGGGTTGCCTGCATTTGTTTGTTTGCCAAGCAGACGTTGCCTCAGCCGGCGCTTCGCGAGCGACTGCACTCCCTCCGGACGGTCACCACCGCTATCTCGTCGCAAACTGTGTACCAAATTTTGTACTACGTGCGCGACCGGCTCTGCGCTGATCCAAGAGATAAAGTGTACGGCGTCCTGGGCATAGCGAGCCCCGGCTTCACGGCTAAGATACTACCCCAATACTCACAACCCGTCCAAGAAGTATACAAAGACGCCTTCCTGGCGTATCTTGATTTGACACGCCGGCTCGATCTCTTTACTCTCTCCAACCTGGCCGACCGGTCGATGCTGACGGAAGCCATGCCGTCGTGGGTTCCGAATCTGTCCAACGAGCTGCTCGCCTGGCCGGTGCAGGCCTTCCAATTTGCGACCGGAATCTCTTGCTCCCAATGGCAGCACTCTGGCAATCTCCTTACCCTCACCGGGACCCAAGCAGCGGTAATCCACCAAGTCGCCGTGCCCGCGCCCAGCGGCTTCAAAGAACGAGCCCTACATCTGGCCACCTGGGAACCCGAGAATGCGGCCGACACATTATACTCGCCACCGCTAGCAAGCCGCACGACACAGGAGACACTTTTGGATGCGTTTCTCAAGACGATCCGGGTAAATTTCTTGGGCGAGCGGTGGCCCACGGTCGTCGGCCAGAGTCTGCAGGACTGGAAACAAATCTATCGGGGGATGGTGTCGAGCACAGAACCGCCCGAGGCCACGCTGAGCGACGCCTGTGTTTACTGGTGTCTGAAGTTTGTCGGCGGCCGAACGGTGGCAACGACCGTGGAAGGATACATCGGGCTCGTGCCATCCGCTGCCCTCCCAGGTACGTCTCTTTGAGTCATCGCCTCCATCGGGCTCCGTCCCCTTCAACTACCAACCAAGCAGAAAGGCTAATTCGTCACTTCTTCGTTCCCAAAATCAGGCGATATTGTCGTAGCCCTCCTGGGCTGCAAGTCTCCCATGCTCCTCCGGCCACTCCCCGACGGCTCCGACTGCTACACCGTCGTAGGCGAGTGCTACATGCACGGCCTGGAAGACGGCCAGGCAATCCTTGGGCCGCTGCCGCACGACTACGAAGTACAGCTTTCCAAGTCGGAGAACGGCCAGAGCACGGTGCTTCTCTTCCGAAACAAGACCACGGGGGAGGTAAGCGCGCAGGATCCTCGGCTCGAGCAGCTCGGCGGGCCGGACTGCCCCTGGGAGCGGGTCCAAAAGGATAGGGAGCCCGACGATCCGCCTTCTGTTCAGTGTTTTCGGAACACGCTCGACGGGCGTGTCATGAAATCGGACCCGAGGCTCTTGCCAGATGCTTTACGGAGGAGGGGGGTGAAGCTCGTGGACTTCAAGGTTCGGTGACGTTCTACACGCGATGGTGAATGGATAGCAGCATAAATGAGGGATGCATGCCAGCATAGGAGTATTGGTAATAGCCGTGTCGTCTCACACCATGAACAAGGTGCCCGAAGATAATGTCGTCAACCTGTCCCCACCACTAAACTGACGAAAGTACTATCGACAATTGTGACCAAAATCCTCTCATACAACTGACCCCAAAGAGCCCTTCTCCTTCGTTCACACAGCATTCACGTCGACCCGTACGTGTCCCCCTGGCGGATCTTGGCCTTCCCGCGCGCGATGGTCACCCCGTACGTATGCCCAACCCTCCCGACAAGCGCATGGCCTGTGTAGCCCTCGGCGATGCGGTCGCCCTGCTCAAGCGTGACCTCATCGTTGATCTCAACGCGCTCCCAGCGGTGGCCGGTGCCCCGCGAGGCGATGGCATCCCGAACCGCTTGCTCGAGCAGCGTATCTCCGTTGGCCTGGGAAGTGTTGCGAAGCAACTCCACCACGCCTGTTACCTGGCCGTCTTGAACCTGTCCCGCTTCGACACGGCACAGCTCCCGCTGCGACTCGGCCACCTGAGTGATCGACTTCTCCTCGAACAGCTTCTCCACGAGACCCAGATTCTCGCTCACATCCGCCAGCAGCCGGTCGAAATACTTTTTCTCGTAGAGAGCCCACTTCGTCTTTCGGGTCCAGGATACCTTTCGCAGGCGGTTGGCCACAATGGCGTCCGTCTGGGAGACCAAGGCCCTCGCCGTCGCGCCCTCGTCGTCGTCGGAGCTAGGAGCTCCCGGCGCCAGGTCGCTTGCTGACGACGATCCGTTGCGATACTTTTCGGCCCTGCGCTCAACCTCGCTCGCGTCATCTTGGATTCTGGCGAGGAGCTCCGCTGCGGCAGCGGCAGTGTCCGCGGTGGTGGTCACGGTCCGGCGGGTGCCGTGGCCGGGTCCTCGAGCGCGCCGATCGAGACTCCCAGTCTGGTGATTTGCAGCTTCAGCACGGCGAGCCGGGCCTGAGACTTGTCAAAGTCCTTGCCGAAGTGGCGGCCAAGCTGCATGTACTCGAAACATTCCACGACGGACACCAAGGTGCCCGACAGGGCGGTGGCAAGAGAGACGGCGCCGAGGGCCGCCCCGGCTGGATCGGCCATTTTGGACGATGCGTGTGAGTGCCTCTTGGGTGCCTGCGATGGGGATGGAGAAGCAGGTGCTTGCAGTTTGGCAAGGAGTTTTGGCAAGGTATTGCACGAAAAAGAGGTGCTTGGAGTTTGGCAAGGACTTTGGCAAGGAAGTGTACAACAAGGAGTTGGGCATCGTGCTGGGCATGGGTTTGGCTGGGCCAGGAGCAGGCCAAGGGGTTGAGCTGAGACAGACGCCAAAACCACAGCGCTTGTTTGGCGTGTGTCATTGGTTTGGCGTCGACGCGTGCCGGAGCTGTCCCCTCCAAATCCCTTCCACAGCCGCCCGCAGCGAGAACGCGGCTGTGCCTCGTTTCAGCCGCAATTCGCAGACTTCTTGTTGCCATCCCGCGGGACTGCTGTCTCAACTGGCAACCACGAGGTGGGGTGCTCCTCACAATCTCGGAGAGATTTGCCCGTACCCAAACTCAGTGAAGATGGCATTCAAAGCCCAAGGAAACAACTATGGAGATACCCATGTTCACGGCGGCGATGGCGATGTGCATTTAGGCGATCACATTGAGGAACACCATCACGACCACCGACACCAGCACCAGCACCTCCACCAACACCAACACCACAGTGAGTTTTCTTCTGTGTGTGTATTTCGCGAGTCTCTGAGCCGACAACTGATTCAAACATCTTTAGACGGCAGCGCCTTGGCGGACCCTTCAAGTAGGACTCCTGAGGGGACACTCCACTCGGCGCCTGGAGCATTTCACTAACTGATGCGGAACACAGAAGCCTGCCGACAGGCACTCTACCTCACTGACCCGGAGACTGATCGGGAGGCTCTCCGCATTACTAAGGGCCGGAGAACTGATGGCACCTGCGAGTACGTTGACAAGTCTGGGTCCTTTATACCCCCTCTCGACTGTCTCGGGAACTGTCTTGACTCTCGAGACAGCGCGCCCAAATACCCAAAAAAAGACAAGGGGTGCTGACTCTGTTTAGGTGGCTCCTCCAGAACGAGACGTACCTCTCGTGGATTCGCGGCGACGTGCCGTGTCTCTGGATTTCCGGCGACCCGGGAAAAGGGAAAACCATGCTCTCCATCTTCCTCACCGAAGAGCTTGAAAGGCACACCCGAGAGGTGGGCGCCCAGTTGCTGTTCCTGTTTTGCAGCTCCCAGGACGAAAAGCGTAACAAGGCGACGGCCGTCCTCAGATGTCTGGTGCACCAGTTGATTACCAAACGCCCGGATTTATTCCACCATGTCTCGACACACTTTGAGGACGAGAACAGAAACGACACGGTTTCTTCCCCGGAAACACTTTGGATTGTGTTGAAGAAACTACTGCATGCCCCTGCGCTGGGTAGGGTGTTTTGCGTGCTCGATGGACTCGACGAGTGCGACGACGCTTCGTCAAGACTTCTCGCGACCATATTCGGCGACTTCTTCGCGTCGAAGAAGACGGGCTCGACCACTGGGAATTTTCAACTGGCAATTGTCAGCCGGAGGATTAGGGGCCTGGACGCCTTTCCCCAAGTGAGGCTGGATCCTGACCATGTCGGGCACGTGGATAGCGACATCCAGAAGTTCATCTCGGACCGAGTTCGGGAACTGCGTAAGGTGGATGGGTTCAACGACACCTTGCGCAACGTTGTCGAGAAGGCCCTTCTTGCTCGGTCCCAGGGCACCTTCCTGTGGGTTGGTTTCGTCATGGCGGAGCTATGTAACAAATCGACACCCACCGAAATCATGGCCACCTTGAAGGATCTCCCATCGGGACTGCCCGCCATCTACGACCGGATGCTGCTGCGGACGGACAAAAGTCGACGGGCTGTGCTCACCAAAGCCCTCCGCTGGGTCACCATGGCCGTTCGCCCCTTGACATTGCGAGAACTGGCCGCCGTGACCGGTGTCCAACCCGCTGTAGCGGGCCTCAGCAGCTACCAAAGCATCCGCGACCTGGTTACTTGGTGCGGACCTATCCTTAAAATCCACCATGACACGGTCAGCCTCATCCACCAATCGGCCAAAGACTACTTGCTCCGGCAGACGCCCAGCGATGACCCCGAGATCGAAGAGTTTCGCATCAGCGCGGAGGAAGCGCATGCCGAGCTCACACGAACCTGCCTCGCCTGCCTCGAGAGGAGCGGCTTGGAAGAAAGGTCTTGGCATGACTTCGAGATCTGGGGGGAGTCAGACCTGGAATACATGTGCCGTGGTCAAGACTGCCGAATTCTGATTCCTCCGCCTGGCCCCACCCGGCCCACCACTGAATCCAATCAGAACCTTGCCCCTCGGCCCCACTTTGTTCCTCGACCTGAGGCTTTAGGTACCAGATGCCCCGACCACGAGGTCGACTATTCTTGATAAATACTTCCTTTCCCTCATGGTCCTGCCCCTCTTTGAATCTTCGTCCCGCCCTCCTTTTTTATTCCTCGTAACTTTTTCAATACGCCCACAGGCCATCGCTTACGCTCGCACACGCCACCCAGCCTTGCCTTCCTAGTCCATCTGAGGAGTGCTCGAACTATACGTCCCCGCGCTTTGCACTCGCGCTTCTTTTGGTAGCTCCTCTCCTCGAGCCCTTCTCGTTACCACCCGCCGTTTTGAGACCTTCTAGCTTCCCGCCCATCTTGTCGATTAGGAGTTCTTGGCTCGATTATAGCTCGGCTTTGAGCTTCGTCTGCGCGAGAGCGATTAAGATCACGCTAGCTTTCGCCTCCTATATTACCTCGTAGAGTTTCCTACCTCACCTCGTCTATCCTAGAATCTATATCTATCTAGTACATTCCTTATATATTGCAAGGGCCTATACATTAGTTATAAAAATGCCGTACGTACTAATTATATTAAATTTAGAAACGCTAGGGGGACCTCCTCTCGCTTAGCGTATCCTAGGCATCTTAGTCTATAGATCAGAGAATATCCTTAGCTACAACCGGGCCAAATGCTAGCATAGTAGGAGACCAATTACGAAAGCGGTAGGTTGGTCTCCTAATCCGACAGTGATCTATATCTAGCGCTATATATAGGATTCGAGCTATACCGGATAGGGGTAGTAACGCTAAGCTAGTACTACTACTCTCGCTATAGCGACGGCGAGGTAGATTGGGTTTAGGAAGAAATGGGTCGTATATAAACGGCAGCGTATATAAACGGCTTGGCGAGATATTGCTTGTCAGGGATCTCTCACAACAGGCTTCACTTATCGAGGAAGATGGTTCAGCGCTGCTGTCATACAGAGGATCTTATCTGGGGAAACGGTTCCGATTCGGAGGCTACCACTGACGGTCTAGCTGACGTCTCGGCTGTATTGTAAAAGCTGGATACAAAGGCTGATCCTTAGGGAGCAGGCTCCCTTTGGATGTAGAGGGGTTCAGTCCCCCTTTTGTTCAGGGTGCGGCGGCGTATCGCTACCTGATCGTATTCTAGGGATCCCTTAGATCCTATAGTCCCTAATCTCCTTTTTACCTTAGTAGTTCTACTAACAATTTATCCCCCTCTTCAAAAGGTCTGTCCTTAGACTATTGCTACTCTTTCCTATAGGTATAATTGTTATAGTTGTTATAACGACTCGAAGGAATATTATTATAGTTACGGTCTTAAAATAAAGGTTATTCGTCTCGACTTTTATAAACCTTAATAGCTACTTCCCTAATTATTTTAATCCTACCCAAGTATTCCTAGTTCCTTTTCGTTTCCTTATATAAACATTACAATTCCTCCTCGTAGTACCATCTTTCTACCTCTCCTCGTTCTCTAAGCGATCCAACCTCGCCCTATTCTTACTCTTTCTTCTTCTATCTTCTTTATAATAATCTAGGT
>Ga0247824_10000107_pt1 | contig 33225 bp, 15 predicted proteins | sample 13C_PalmiticAcid_FD_194412 | JGI IMG/M metagenome (GOLD analysis project Ga0247824, IMG submission 194412) | Soil microbial communities from agricultural site in Penn Yan, New York, United States - 13C_PalmiticAcid_Day48 | ecosystem: Environmental > Terrestrial > Soil > Agricultural land...
GGAGGAGGAGGAGGAGGAGGAGGAGGAGAAAGGGAAGGAGAGAGAGGAGCGGACAAAGTGGCCAAGGAAGAAGAGGCAAAGGGAAAAAAAAGTAGGAGTGGGAAAGGGAGAGATAAAAAGGCAGCGCACCACAACAATGGTGCGGGCTCTTCATCTCGTGGGCCGTGACTGCACAAGGCCGCAGTTCGACCTTTCCCACTTTTTTTTCTCACACTCTTCACACCTCTGCTTTGGTCTGCTTTGGTTTTGCTTCTTCTCTCTGCACTCCCTTCCATGGATACTTCCCTCCTCCGTCGGCTACCGAACGAGATCCTCTTCGATATTGGGCAATATCTCGACACCCCCCTCCTTGCAAGTTGCACGCTCGTCTGTCGATCATGGAACACCGCTTTCACCCCTCTCTTGTGGTCCGATATCACTTTCTGCAGCGATGAACCCACCAGCCAGATTGCTGTCAGCACCGTGTTGAAGTACTCTCCATGCATGCGCTCCATCACACTGGACGATCCTACCTTTGCGGATCTACTCGCCGCTCTGGGGAAAGGATGCTCCAATCTAAGGTCCCTGAGTATCGTCGACAGGTCCCCTTACATCCTGCCCGGCTGTCGTACCTCCTGGAGACACTGCAGGACCCTTGTCAAGAAATGTCGAGCATCGTTGCAACACCTTTCTTTGGATGGGTTACGGATGCCAGAGAAGAAGCCACGACGCGAATCCACATCTTGGAGCCCCCTTACAACGCTTGCAGACACATCCAACTATCCAACCCTCCTCACCTCTCTGAGACTGGTCAACTGTTCACTCTCCCCTCGACACATCCGGGCCTTTTGGGAGATCTGCGCACGCCTCGAGGTACTGGAACTGAGGACTGTCGACTTTGAGCTGCCTCGGATCATGTTCAAACCGCCAGAGCCCAACAAGCCAACAGTCAACGAGAATGGACCCAGCAAAGACATCATTCCAGACTTCTCCAAACTACGGGAGCTCATATTGATCGATTCGGGTCCAGACAATTCTCTTGTGCAGCTAGAGTGCATCATTCGGCGATCTCCAAGGCTTCAGAAGCTAGAGTGGCAAACACGTCGATACAGCTGGTTCCCTACCAGACGATTCATGTATCTCTTTACTGCCAAAAGCCATTACCGACCGATTTTTTTCCCACACACTCAAGCTCGTTGCCTCCGACTGGACCCCTGCGACTCTCCTTGCTGGCCCGAACTGGAATCCATCTCCCTCTTTGGTCAAAGTGGCATTCAGACCCATGACTACCTGGTACTTGTGGAAACAGCAAAACGCCTTCGCAGGATTGACCTACCGCTTTACACGCTTGACATCCATGTCGTCAATACTCTTACACAACGACACTCACAAACGTTAAGAGAAATCGATTGGCGGGACCTTCGTGATGAACAGATGCCAGACTGGATTCAGGAGGTCCTCTCATCATGCCCCATGCTCACCAAAGTCTCTTGCCAGGCTCTAACAGCCCAGCACGTGATCGAGGGAGCTCAAAATTGGGTGTGCTGCGATCGCCTGGAAGAGCTCCACCTCTGCATCGATATGAATCCAGCCAAGTACAACCCCCCACGGGCCGACATGTCCTCCGAAGAAGAGCGAGGGCAATGCAGAGCAGTGTACCGTCAACTATCCAGACTACAGGCAATCCGAGTGTTGGATTTGCGTTATCAGCCGTCAAGACTTGGCATAGGATTCATCTTGAGCCATCGTATCTGCGTGCTACCCACAACAATCGCCATGGGGTTGGATGAATTGGTAGACTTGAGATCGATGGAACAATTCAAATTTAATGGACACCAGAATATGAACAAGGAAGACGTCCAGTGGATCCTTGAACATTGGACATCCCTCAAGCTGATCGAAGGAGGAAGACTCTCAACAGGTCGCTCGCGGTTTGCGAACAGGAGGAACCCATGGGATGCAGGGCTGGCCCGTATTTTCAACACACATGGTGTGCAGACGCCATCCAGCGAGTATCCGAATGACTATGAGGTATACGATTGGAACCTGGGCTGGAATGAGGATGCTTTACCGAAAGAGCTCTACAGCATCGAGGATGAGACCAACATCTATGAAGCACTCAGCATAGATTACCTCTACTGATGAATAGACAATAAAGTCGGTCTCGCTCCTCCTCTCATTCAGCAAAGTTTTGAAGGACAGTTGGTACCAACCTTTGTTATCAAGTCTACCTTTACAAATACTTATGCGTACACTAGCCAAGTTGTCTCTCAAAACAAGGCTTCCTACGAGGCAATCCTCTGTTCAACCTGCTGCTCAGCCTGCTCAATGGGAGGATCGGTAACTAAGGATGATTCCGCTCCTGCACCATTCGACGTCTCTTGCTCGGTGGGGGAGTCGGCAACTAGAGGTGACTCAATAACCACTCCAATGGATGCCTCTTGCTCAGTGGGATCAGCAACTAGGGATGATTCCGCTCCTACTTCATCGGACGTCTGCTCGGTGGGACAGGCAACAAGAGATGACTCTATTACCACACCATTGAACGTCTCTTGCTCGGCGGGGGGATCGGCAACTTGGGATGACTCTATTGCCACCCCATCGAACGTCCCTTGCTCGGTGGATGGATCGGCAGCTGGGGATGACACCGTTCCTAACCCATCGGACGTGTCTTGCTCGGTAGAGAGATCGGCAACTTGGGATGACTCTATTGCCGCTCCATCGGACGTCCCTTGCTCGGTGGATGGATCGGCAGCTGGGGATGACACCGTTCCTAACCCATCGGACGTCTCTTGCTCGGTGGAGGGATCGGCAACTGAGGATAACACCGTTCCTAACCCATCGGACGTCTCCTCGAGCTTGGATTCCACGGATGCCACACTTGCCAACTCGTCGCTTGTCTCTAGTACCACATACTCTGGCTCACCAATTGCGCCACGTTGCTTGAATAGCCGCCTGTTGGATTCAGTTAGACCACGCACATCCTGTATGCATGCTCCTAACAAGGTGAGTTTGCCATTCGTAGCATTCCAGCTCATGCGCACACTGCACCGGTCCGTTTCTTCGATAATCTTCCACTTGACCAATGACCCATCCCCACAACCAATGACCAAAGAATTGCCATCGGATGTTGTGTTCCAATTGAAAGAGTGGATGACGCCTTGAAACCGTTTTATCTCTGCTCGACGTTGTCCTGTTGATACATCCCAGAGTTGAACAGTTTGGTTCCAGCTACCAGAGGCCAAGAGATGGCCCTGTGGTGAATATGCAACACAGGCGATCCTATCGCCATGACCAATCAGAATGGATTGGCACTCTCCTGATTGCACATCCCATAACCGAACCGTACTGTCGTATCCTGCAGAGGCAAGTTGATTTCCTTGAGGCGAATACACGACGACCGTAACCGAATTCGTATGACCCTCGAGAGTTTGAGAACACGTTCCTGTCTCAGCATCCCATGTCCGTACTGTATAATCCTTACTACCTGTAGCGATCTGGCTGCCATTGGGTGAATACACAACGCTCAAAACCTCTCTTGTATGGCCTTCCAGGATCTTAAGGCAAACTGCACTTGCGACATCCCATACTCGAACGCCTCGGTCATCGCTGGCGGAAGCAAGGTGAAGTCCTTGAGGAGGAAAAGCGATGCAATTGACCCTGTCTCGATGACCAGTGAATATGCGGAGGAAGGCTCCTGTCGCCACATCCCATAGTCGTACCGATTTGTCAAGACTTCCTGAGGCAATACGGTTTCCATCAGGTGAGAACGCGACGCTGGTAATAGATGAGGCGACGCCATGTCGATTTAATACCCGACGGATGACTCCCGTCTCCATGTCCCAGAGCCGGATTGTGCAGTCCGCACTTCCCGAGACAACCAAATCTCCTTTGGGAGAACACTTGACGCTACAAACCTCCCTAGCATGTCCAATTGAGACAGGATTGGATGCTGTAGCCGAGACATCCCAGAGACGAACAGTCTTGTCTGCGCTACCAGTAGCGACTTGATCACCTTCAGGGGAATATTTGGTACATGAAACTGTGACGCTATGACCTGTACATACAGAACGACAGCTTCCAGTCTCCAGATCCCAAAGACGCAAGGATCCGTCCCGACTCCCAGAGGCAACCTGACCATCTCTTGGCGAATACGCAACGCTGTATACGGAATTGCTGTGACCGGATAGGACATGTAGGCATGTCCCTTCTTTAACGTTCCATACCCGAACGGTGGTGTCTGAGCTGGCGGAAGCGATTTGATCTCCTCGAGGCGAGAATGCGATCCCACGTACCCTGTTGATATGGCCGGATAAGGTTTGGCTGCAAGTCCCAGTCTCAATGTCCCAAATGCGTACTGTGCGATCCACACTGCCCGTGGCAAGTTGATCGCCCTTGGGTGAATACACGACACACAAGATCCAATTGCTGTGACCACGTAATGTTTTGATACACAGGCCGGTACTCACATCCCATATTCGCACTCCCAACTCCTCACCGCCAGAAGCCAGTCGATCCCCTTGAGGTGAGTAGGCGACAGCATTGACAGATCGATAATGGCCGGATAGTGTATATGTGCATACTCCTGTCCCCACGTCCCAAAGACGTATCGTCCTGTCTCGACTAGCAGAAGCAATGTGCTTGCCGTCTGGAGAATATGCAACATGCCAGACTCTACCGGTATGCCCACTTAGCGTCTGCGTTCTCCTCCAGTCTGATGTCCTGTATATCCTGATAGTGGTGGTCATGAGACCCATAGCGAATGACTTTCCATCGGGTGAATATGCACATGAGAGCACTTGGCGATCTTCCATGAGATATGGGAGCTCTCCGAATCGTGCTCCTGCCATTTGTGATCTGCTTAAATCTGTCTGTCGTAGCCACGCGCCTCGAAAGCTGACATTTCGCAAATCTGCGTCCTGCAGCTGTACTGAATCGAATGTCCCATTGCTAAGGTCGGCTCCTGGGATCCGAATACCTTTCAAGTCTGTTTCGATAAATTGTACACCTGCTCGGACCAGAATTGAGATCGCATTGGCTGCTGCTGTACGCCATTTCTTGTCCTTCTTTGAAAGCTCAAGATAGTTGAATAGCTGCTGCTTGAAGGGCTGCTCCTGTTTGGCACGTTCTCCCAAGAATTGTAGGAGTGAAGGGTCGTTCACCAATGTTCTCGAGACCAAAGGTGAGTCGGCGTCGAATTCATGCTGGGGTACAAAGGCTAGAGTTGAAACTGCTTCCTCTTGATGGCGCAAGCATGGTCCTGTCTCCATCCTGATCTTGCTGTCTTTCGGAACTCAGTTCTAGATCGCTTTCAATCCGTCCTTCAACAATGCCCAATAGATAAATCAACGCCGACTTCTATTTTAGGCCATATCATCACGGCAAAGCAGAATGTTAAAAAGACTGCGTTGTTACATGAACGGAATTCGCAAGAATGGGCACTGAATAGAGTGATTGTCAGCATACCTTTGCTTTGTTTGGTGGTTGCGGTTTCCGCTTGTCTCTTGGAGTATAAACCAGGAAATGAGGTGGCTGGAAGCATGGACAAGTTAGCAACCGGTCATGGTAACTGATTATAGAATTGCACAGGTTGGTAAATGAATGCGCCTCACCGTTAATCTGCCTAGAGGATATGCAAACGATTCAAGAGCGGCTCGATTCGTAGCTATCAGCAACGGTACTTGCATTGACCGAGGTAAAGAACTGGATGGACAGTTTGGTGAGTTGCATCGTCAGGTCCGGTATCAGGTTATCCATGGAGCTACTGTCTGTTTCACCAATGGAGAGGGCATCGTAATGCGGAGAGGGGAGTGTTGTACTTCGACGAGTGGGCTCTACTCGCCAGTACTGACCTTTGTTCAAAGAGATAGAGAAGGAATGGGAGAAAAGGCGTGGAAGTGTTCGTGTGAGGAGGGAAACAATGTAAAAAGGGGGGCACTCACTGCGGTACGTGACGTGCATCTTTTTTTCAGTCGGCTGAACACCCTTCGCCTCCTTCTTTTGCCACTCCACTCGGGCCTAGTGATCGCAGCAAGGAATGGGTACCGCAAGCGATGAACACCTGCGGTTCCTTCGCGATATGCCCCACTTAGCCAGTCCAGCCCAACACCTGAAGCAAACTTCTTCCCTTTGTTCAATCCTATATTGACTCCAAGTTCAATAGACATCATACAAAGACAAAAGGGACGCAGTCTGGATATCCGGAGCATTAGCATCCACGGATTTGCGAACGGGAAGAATCCATTGGATGCAGGAGGATCGTATCTTGTGCTCCAGCCCAAAAGATTTTGCCCCTCTTTGAGTCAGGGACACCTCCTTTCCATTTTTTATTCTCTCACCGATCAGAGTCAGGAACGACACACACCAGGATGGCGAGGATGACAATCAACCCGATGGACAGAGGCGACCTCAGTACAGACCGCGGCGTCTTGGCTAGACGGCTGCACTTGTTCGAGGTCCGAGTGAACGCGCCACACAGCAATGAATGAGCACCGCAGCGATGAGCTTGGCAAAGTGGATTCTGAGCGCCATTGCACCTTCCGTGGTTCTTGTGTCATCCACCACTTTTCCTCCAAGTCGAGCACAGTACCACCTTGAACCAACCTCCTCCCCTCTCCCCCCAGCCCTACTTTTCAGTCCAACAAACACAAGAGCACGACCATGAGAATCACCGTATAGATTGGGCATTCCTTGGGGTGGTCGAGCAAAGGAGGCTTTCAGCGATTTGCGAAAAGGAAAAATCCATGAGACGCAGGCTGTCCTGTACACGCATGGTGTGCAAGGGACCATCCCATGAATAAAGATGGCCTGGTACACTCGACATGTTAACTCACCTGACAAATGGACAATAAAGTCGGCATCATTCTCCCATCCAGCAAAGTCATGTCGTGAAGGACAGTTGGTATCAACATTTGTTATTAAGTCTTCATGCCCCGTACGTACACTAGCCAGGCTGCCCTCAAATCAAGGCTTTCTATGAGTCATTCCTTTGTTCAACCTGCTGCTCAGCCTGCTCAGTGGGAGGATCGGCAACCAAGGATGATTCCACTCCTACATCATTGGACGTCTCTTGCTCGGTGAGGGGATCGACAACTAGGGACGACTCCATTCCCACTCCATTGGACGTCTCCTGCTCAGTGGGAGGGTTGGCCACTATGGGCGATTCCATTCCTACCCTATTGGACGTCTCGAGCTTAGATTCCACGGATGCTGTACAGATGGACTCCTCGCTTGCCTCATGTAACAGATGCTCCGGCTCACCAATTGCGCCATGTTGCTTCAATAGCCGCACATCGAGTTTTGTCAGCCCACACACCTTCTGTATACATGCTCCCGACATGACGAGCCTGCCATTCGTAGCATTCCAGCTCATGTGTGCATCGCATCTGTTCGCCTCCTCGATAACCTTCCATTTGGCCAATGATCCATCTCCACAACCAGTGACCAAGAAATTGCCATCGAGTGTTGAGTGCCAGGCCATGGTCTGGATGGCACCATGAAACTGCTTTATCTCTCCTCGACACTCTCCCGTCGCAACATCCCAAAGTCGTACAGTCTGGCTACAGCCGCCAGAGGCGAGAAGATGCCCTTGTGGTGAATATGCAACACAGGCGATCCTATCGCCATGACCAATCAGAATGGATTGGCACTCTCCTGATTGCACATCCCATAACCGAACCGTGCTGTCGTATCCGGCAGAGGCGAGTTGATTTCCTTGGGGCGAATACACGACGACCGTAACCGAATTCGTATGACCCACGAGAGTTTGCGAACACGTTCCCGTCACGGCATCCCATGTCCGTATTGTATAATCCTTACTGCTTGTAGCGATCTGGTTGCCATTTGGTGAATACACAACGCTCAAAATCTCGCGTCTGTGGCCCTGAAGGTACATGAGACAGGTACCACTTATCACATCCCATACTCGAACCGACCGGTCATCACCGCCAGAGGCGAGATGAAGCCCTTGAGGAGAATACGCGATGCAATTAATCCTGGATACATGATCATTGAGTGTATGAAGGCAAGTCCCTGTCGCCACATCCCATAGTCGTATGACACAGTCGTGGCTTCCTGAGGCAATGCGATCTCCGTCAGGTGAGAACGTAACGCTCGCAATAGATGAGGCAGTACCATGGTGACTTAATGTCCGCCGAAAGGCTCCTGTCTCCATGTCCCAGAGCCGGATAGTACCGTCCGCACTTCCTGAGATGATGAGGTTTCCTCTGGGAGAACACTTGACGCTACTGACCTCCCTATCATGCCCAACTGGCACGAAACGGGATATTCCGGTCGAGATGTTCCACGGCTGAATAACCTTGTCCGCGATGCCAGCGAGGATATGATCACCTTCCGGGGAGTATCGGATATTCAAGATGCCATATTTATGGCCTTTCATCACAGCGTGACAAATTCCAGTCTCCGGATCCCAAAGACGCAATGATCCGTCCCGACTTCCAGATGCAATTTGATCGCCTCTGGGTGAGTACGCAACGCTGTTCACGGTATTTCTATGCCCGGACAAGGTATACAGGAAGGACCCTGCTTCTGGATCCCATATGCGGATTGTGGTGTCTGCACTGGAGGAAGCGATTTGATCTCCTCGAGGCGAGTATGCAATCCCTCGTATCCTGTTGGTATGACCGGATAATGTATGGCTCCAAGTTCCAGTCTCAACGTCCCAGATGTGTATTGTTCCGCCTTCACCGCCCAAGGCGATACGATCGCCCTTTGGTGAATAGGCAATACTTGAGATCGCAATGCCAGCGGGTGAACTCTTGATGAGTTTGCCGGTGCTCACATTCCATATTCGCATCGCTCTATCTTCACCACCGGATGCCACTTGATCTCCTTGTGGTGAATATGCGATTGCATTGACTGGCAGGGAATGGCCGTATAGCACATGTGTGTGTGTACCCTTCTCCACGTTCCAAAGTCGCGCTGTCCCGTCTCGGCTGGCGGAAGCGATTTGATTACCGTCCGGAGAATATGCCACATGGAAGATTTGGCCGTTATGCCCAGTCAGTATCCGCGCTCTCTCCCAGTTTGATGTCGTATATATCCTGATAGCTCTTGTCAAGAGACCGACGGCGAATGACTTTCCATCGGGTGAAAACGCACAACAGTGCACCTTGCCATCTTCTCTGAGATATGGAAGCTCACCAAATTGTGCCCCAGCCATTTGCGATCCGCTTAGATCTGTCTGTCGTAGCCACGCGCCTCGAAAGTTGGCCCTTCTCAAGTCTGCGTCTTGCATCTGTACAGAATCGAATGTCCCATAGCTAAGGTCGGCTCCTGGGATCCGAATGCCTTTCAAGTCTGTTCCGATGAACTGCACGCCTGCCCGGACAAGAACTGAGATTGCATTGGCTGCTGCTATACGCCATTTCTTGTCCTTCTTTGAAAACTCGAGATAGTCGAATAGCTGCTGCTTAAAGGGTTGTTCCTGTTTGGCACGTTCTCCAAAGAATTGTAGAAGGTTGTCGTCGTTCACTAATGTTCTCCAGAGCAAAGGCGAGTCGGTGTCGAGTCCATGCTTATGAGCGTCAGCCTCTTGAACTGAAGTATTCCGGGGCTCTGATTCTAATGTTGAAACTGCTTCCTCTTGACGACTCATGCATGACTTTGAATCCATCCTGTTTCTCCTGTGCTGCGAATCAAAACACTGATTCGCCCGGTACTCCAGCAATGATCGATAGACGGATTAGCGACGGTTTCTATTGCGAGTCATAACATAACAGCAAAGCAGACTGTTAGAAAACGGGGGGATGTTGCGCTTCAGCAAGTGGTCTCTGCTTGATTGTACCTACCTTTTCGAAGGATAATGAGGGAATCGAGTAAAGGGGTGGGTGGTGTGAGCGTAAAGGGTGGTGTGAGCGTAAAGGGTGGAATTTTATCACACCTGGAATTGCTGCGGTTGGCGTGGCTTGCATCATCATGCGCTGAGTGCGAATCATTTGTCCTCTCTTTTCGACCTTTCGCCCCCAACCTTCACGCCTCCTCCACCTCGCCCTCTTTGCCACCACTCGCGCTTACCCGAGTACGGTGATCACCTCGCAGTAATGAACACCGTAACGATGAGCAGCTTGGCAGGTCGAAAAGGATTCTGAACGCCATTGCACCTGTGAGCTGTTACATCCCTTCTCTCGTTCCCGACAACAAAGCGACTCACTACACCTTGTTCAGGGCCATACCATCTAGAAGCACCAGATATGGAGAGCCCAACGGACAATAGCCAATAAAATGCCTATCTGCAGTTCTAGCTTCTGGAGTGCTGACGATACGACTGTGTACTCTAGTCAAATCGCAAGACCAAGCAAGGCTTCTTATGGACCATTTCTCGGTTCGTCTTGTTGTTCAACCTGTTCTGCAGGGGGATCGATAGCTGAAGGCACTTCCATCTCCGTACCATTGGATGTCTTGAGTTTGGATACCACAGATGCCATGGTCATCAACTTCTTGCTTGCCTCACGTAACAGGTTCTCTGGCTCACCAATGGCACCACGCTGCTTCAATAGCTGTGTGTTGAGGTGGGACAATCCGCGCACATCTTGAATAATTGCTCCTGACATGCAGAGCTTGCTACTCGCTGCATTCCAGACCAAGTGCACACGATACAGATCCCCTTCTTCAATAATCTGCCACATGAGTACCGATCCATCACCACAGCCAGCAATCAAATGATCAGCACCTGAAGATGTGCCCCAGGTCACACAAGCGATACTATCCACAAAGTTTCGTATCACTGCTCGACTTTGTCCTGCAACATGCCACAAGCGTACTGTCTTGTCCCAACTACCGGAGGCGAGAAGATGGCCCTGTGATGAATACGCAACACAGGCGACCCTATCGCTATGACCGATCAATATCGAACGACACTCTGCTGTCTCGACATCCCATGTCCGAACTGTATTGTCGTATCCAGCTGAAGCGAGCTGCTGTCCTTGAGACGAATACACGACGTCTCTTGCCCACCCAGTATGACCCTCGAGAATTTGACAACACTCTCCCGTTTTAGCATCCCATATCCGAATTGTGTTGTCCTTGCTACTCGTGGCGATCTGGTCTCCATTTGGCGAAAATGCAACGCCTAAAACCCATTCTGAATGACCTTCCAGGACATGTTCGCACTCTCCAGTTGCGACATTCCATATTCTGGCTGTGTTATCGTCGCTGGCTGAGGCAATTTGGTGCCCTTGAGAGGAGTACGCGACATTGTTAACCATATCATCATGGCCGGTTAATGTCTGGAGGCACATTCCTGTCTCAACTTCCCATAGTCGAACCAAGTTGTCGGCACTACCTGACGCAATACAATCTCCTTCCGGTGAAAATGCAACGCTGAGAATACTGTCGCCATGGCTACTTAAGGTCTGGCGATGGGCTCCGGTATTTAGGTCCCAGAATCGAATCATTCCATCCGTACTTCCCGAGACAACCAGATCTCCATTTGGCGAACATTTGACGCCACAAACTTCCTTGGTGTGTCCAAAGGAGATAGGACGGGATGCTTTTTCCGAGATACTCCATAGCCGGACTGTCTTGTCATAACTGCAAGAGGCGAGTTGATTACCTCTAGGAGAGAATATGACACCTGAAACGCTGTTGCTATGCCCTACCAACGTCGTAAGCCATGTCCCAGATTCCGGGTCCCAAACACGTAACGATCCGTCATAACCTCCAGAAACAACTTGATCGCCTTTTGGTGAATACACGATCCTATACACGGCATTACTATGTCCTTTTAGGACATGCTGGCATATTCCTTCTTTTACATCCCATAGACGAACGGTGGTGTCGCCGCTAGCGGATGCGATTTGATCCCCTTGAGGCGAGAATGCGATACACCAGACTCTGTCAGTATGTCCTGATAGCACTCGGCTGCAAATACCGGTTTCGATGTCCCAAAAACGTATTGTAGAGTCCCCACTACAAGAAACGGCTTGATTCCCTTTTGGTGAGTACGCGACACAAATGACTGCTCCATCGTGGCCACGGAGAGTCCGAAGACATTTGCCGGTGACAACATTCCATAATCGTATTGTCATATCGCCACTGGAAGAGGCCACTTGATCTCCTTGAGGTGAATACGCGGCACCGATGACCCAGCCATTGTGGCCCACTAATACGTGTTCACACTCCCATGTCTCCACGTTCCACAGGCGCATTGTTCCATCTTGGCCGGCAGAAGCGAATTGATTGCCATCTGGAGAATATACAACACGCCAGACGCCTTCGTAATGACCACTCAACGTTCGCACTTTCTCCCAGTTCGGTGTTGTGTACACGCTGATAGATCCATTCTGCAGTCCGACTACGAATGACTTTCCATCGGGTGAATAAGTGCACGACAATACTCCGTCGTCTTCTGTGAGAGATGGGATCTCTCCAAACCGTGCTCCTGTCAGCCGAGATCTGCTTAGATCTGTCTGCCGCAACCAGATGCCTCGAAGGTTGACCTTTCTCAGATCAGCATCTTGCAACTGCACTGAATCGAACACTCCATAGCTGAGGTCAGCTCCTGGGATTTGAATGCCTTTCAGGTCTGTCTCGATGAACTGTTCACCTGCACGGACCAGAATTGTGATGGCGTTGGCTGCTGCTGTACGCCATTTCTTGTCGTTCTTTGAGTGCTCTAGATACTCAAATAGCTGCTGCTTGAACAAGGGCTCTTGTTGGACACGTTCTTCAAGGAATTGTAAAAGAGAGTGCTCATTCACAAAACTTCTCCAGACCAAGGGTGATTCGACATCGGGTTCCTGTTCAGAAGCGTCAGATTCATCCTTAAGGGTATTCTGGAATTCAAAGCTCATAGTAGAATCCATGCTTCTCCGTCGATCCAAGGCCACCTCCGATCCTGCCCTGTTCATCCTGTCTTGAGGATCGAATACAGCGAGTGCTAATGCGTACTCCAACAACGATTGGTGGATGAATCGGTGCTGGTTTCCATTCCGTGTCAGAGGGCATGCTTCTCGCAAGAGCTGATTGTCTTCTTGGCTGAAGAACTCGGTCTTCCACGATTTCTTGTCGATGAGAGAGGAATATTCCACAATAGGCTGACCACCTTGCTCTTTGTAGATCGCCACAGCAAGTGTCTTAAGATATTCGATACCATTCAGCGTGAATCCTTCGTCACTCAATCTCTCAAATGCCCTCGCTTGAGGTGTCAAATCTTTCTCACAGAGTCGCTTCTTGCCTCGTTCTATCCATTGTTCCACAAAGTGGTCGTACAACCCCATTCGAGTGACACGAGCTGTCGAGAGGTGCTGTCCTGGGTCCACCATACGTGGTAACACATCCAAGGATAATGTCATCAAAAAAGGGTTTCGCACCAAGTCCTTCAGGCTTGGGATGAGTTCCAGTGCGTGTTTATAATCCTCTGCCTGCCACAGAGGCTGGTAGAGTGACACGTATTGATGGATATAGGCATATATTTGATCGATTGAGAATGGAGCGATGACAGCCTCTTGGAACAACGACGATTCGGGTATCTGATTATGATCTGCTGGCCGAAAGCGGTTTCGATAGTCGGATCCAAGGTATTCAATATGGCAGCTGATTATCATCTGAGCGTCCCACTCTCCCTGCTGGTTGAGTCGGTTTCTTATGTACAGGTTGTGTGTCTGTCGACTCTCATCATACCCATCGCAGATCAGAACAAACTTGCGGCCGAGCTTCATCTCTCGGATTTGAGAGTCTGAGAACTTATTCTTCTGCAGTTGCTTGGCGATTATGTCATCTTCCGGGTTGTCTATCGCTGGCAAGTTGATAAGAAGTGGAATTCGACCGGTCTTTGTGCTGTATGTCTTCCACAGTTCAAACTCCAATTCGCGGCTGAATGTCGATTTGCCTGCACCAGAGTCTCCAAGGAGAAGGAACACTTTTTGTTCGCTCTCCAAGAACTCCTTGACTTTTTCCATCAACGGAAATCGAGTGCGATCGGCTGCGTTTAAGCTGGCTTTGGCCTGCAACGGAATATACACTGTATCTCCTCGTCCTTTAGTGCGTTGTATTCTTAGTTGAAGGATGTTCCTTTCGACGCCGGGTTTACTCTGAACGCGATCGAGTAGGGATGGAGGCTCCGGGTCAGATGGAGCAATGTCCAATGGGTATGAAACTGGGCCGTTCTCTCGACACCCTGATGTCCGTTTCTTGTAGTCTCCGTTCGTTTCCAGTTCTAATAACGGTGTCTCGGCAACTATAGTATGCATTGGCAAGTTGGATGATCCGTCAGATCACAAATGGATCTCCATAGACAAAGAGATAGCGATAAAGTCACATCGAATCAGTTGTACATACGGTTTTTTTTGTACTGGCTTGAAAGAAGTGGGAGCACCGAGTTGGACGGATAGAAGTTTGAAGCATAATGGGGCGTGCCTTTGAGTTGTGCGCTGCCAACAGGTTGAAGGAGCTTTGCAAGTAGTGTCGGTTCCTGTGTATTCCTTCTAGCGTGTCTGAGCATGTGCCATAGGTAAGTCAGAGAAATGTATGCAATCAGATTGGGAGGGTCCATCTAATGGCTCCCCTTTCACTTACCTCAGTCCTTCTGCCTTCTTGTAGCTTTCTTGCGCCTCACTTTCATGTCCAAGTTTGTCCAGTAGATTGCCCAAGTCGACGTAAACTGCGGCAATTCCATCAGTCGCTGTTGAACACTCTGTTCGTCTAACAGTCTCCTTCGCTTGAGATAAAGAGACTTTGGTATCATGGCAAAGGATCAAGGAGATATCCGGATCAAGGCGTTTTCAAAGTAGATGTTTGCAAGGGCCAGAGCCTGTTGCGAGGATAGAGAGCCTAATAGAGATCCGGCCATTTCACCAAATACCATCTTTTCCATTCCTGTTCAGTGGTAACGAGAAGTGGAGTCAGTTTCATCTTGTTAAGCACGCAGGAGAAAGGAAGCGGCGTGCGAGGTACCGAACATACAATGTGAAAAATCAATGGTATCAAGTTGCACACGGCGAATCCGAACTCTTTTGCTCACTTGTTCTCAGGGCGTTGTTGGTCTGTGTAAACGTCTGTGATACAGTGATACAAGAACGATGCACTTTTTTGCAGCTTGTGCTCTGGAAGGATGTGTCTTGGTATCGCTGCAAAAGTGACTAAGGTAGAGGAAGTGAACTGTGTTTTGTCGTGGGTGAGTGGGCGCCCTCAACTGTCGTTGGAGCCATGGGTCTCATACAGATGGGTTTACTGGCAGGTTCTTTGTACGAGGGCATCACTAACCTGCTGCAATGAGTGGGAGGGAGGAGAGGGAAAAGAAAGTTTTGGAGGCAAAAATTCATCTGGGAACGTTTTGACTGGTGCGACAGCAACTCACTTTTTTTTTGCTCATCGACACATCAACAAATCAACCAAACCCACCACGACAACGATGTCGAACGCTGCAGTGCTCAAGCCCAGGAGCTTTGGCTAGCCTTTGTTGGACACACGTAGTGCATGCTCAAGGACGGGGATCATAACGATTGATTAGATGAGGACTGAGAAAGTCGGGATGAGCCGGCCACGAGATCCTCACTGACGCACACACCAACTGACGCACACACCATTTTCAAGGGCTCTCGTGTTATCGTTCGGAAAGCATCCATCTCATCTCCTAAAGGTAGGAAGGCTGCAGGTCATGCACAGCGCCTCGGTCCTCAGGATCGTTATTACCTGTCTGAGCAATGGTTACCCCTTCATCGGCTCACCTGCTTCTCCATTTTCTTTGGGCGAGCGCAGGTGATGTAAAAAAAGGGAGTGACATGAGGTCGATTGAGACCAAGTCGACTGCACTTTGAGTGATCCCATGCACCAAAGGCTTTACCATCAAACCCAGGCAGGAGGCTTTATCTTTCCTTTTCAGCGATGTGGCCATCGCTCTCTCTCCTGACCACTTTCCAACCACCTTTCCTTTTCTCTATCACGTCTCCCAAATGCCAATCGACATACATTTTGCACTTGGTAGCTATAGTGAAGGCAGTGTTGTATTCTTTGAAATCATTAAAAGACAATGAATTAGAGCAATTCTTTACCAATCGTTATTGACCCGCGGTTTTCTTTCACGAGCCTCCTGTCAAGACGGGAGAAAACCATCGCGTAAGACGGCTTGAGTGACTTGTCGCTGGAGAGAGCGTGTGGACACTTGCATGCGACCTACCCTTCTTCATCTCTTCATATTCATCATGACAGAATGTTGCGTTTTCCTGATCATATAGCGCATGAACCATGAGGTCTGAGTTGATGTTGTGGCAATAGTAGGTGCAACGACTTGGTGTTACTTGCCGCGCCTGTCATTCCTTCGTGCAGCTCATTTGTGCATATAAAGGTCCTAATGGGATCGGCTGGTGTCGTTCATAAAGACAATACCGTGCAGCCCGTTTATTACAGATGTTCCGTCTATTGCTCCGAGTTCTACTGCTCCACGGCAAGATCGTCGGCTGAGGAGGTATTCGGTCGCAACCCTTCTAATGACAGCCCGAGCTAGGGTATCGTTGATGTCATACCGACAACTCCTCGTTGCTCCAATAGTTCCATGTTGAGTCGAGACAGTCCACGCACATCCTGCACAGTTGCTCCTGTCACAGTCAGTGCGCCATTCTTGGCACTCCAACTTAAGCTGACATGGCAATGTTCCCCCTCTTCGATGACATCCCACTTGAGCACAGATCCATCACCACAGCCAGTCACCAAACGATTACCACCAGAAGATGTGTCCCAGGCAATGCCGTGGATGGCGTCCTCAAAGTTCCGTATCTCTGCCCGACATTCTTTTGTCCTAACGTCCCATAGTCGAACTGTTCTGTCCCAGCTGCCGGTGGCGAGGAGATGGCCTTTTGGTGAATATGCGACGGACTTGACCCTATCGCTATGGCCGATCAATATCGAAAGGCACTCTTCTGTCTCCACATCCCAAAGTCGAATTGTATTGTCATATCCAACAGAGGCGAGTTGGTCCCCTTGCGGCGAGTATGCCACATCCCTGGCCCAGTTAGTATGGCCCTCGAGTATTTGGCAGATATCCCCTGTTTCGGCATCCCATATTAGTATTGTTTGGTCCTTACTGCTGGTGGCAATCCGGCTACCATCAGGCGAATAAACGACGCTTAGGACTCCATCTGTGTGCTCGAGTAGGATCATAAGGCACACCCCAATCGCCACACTCCATACTCGCACGGTACCGTCGTCGCTGGCAGAGGCAACTCGGCGTCCTTGAGGAGAGTACGCGACCGCATTAATCCTATCTTCGTGGCCGACCAATGTGTGTAGGCAGAGTCCTGTCTTCACATCCCATATTCGAGCCGAGTTGTCACAACTGCCTGAAGCGATGCGATCCCCTTGAGGCGAAAACACCACGTTGAAGACGCTGTCGCTATGACCAACTAAGGACCGCTGATAAGCTCCTGTCTCCACGTCCCAGAGCCGGACCGTGTTGTCTATGCTGCTGGATGCAATCAGTTTTCCATCAGACGACCAATCGACACTCGAAACTTCCATGCTGTGTCCAAATGATACAAAGCAAGGCGCCCCATCGGAAAGATCCCATTGCCGTACTGTCTTGTCGTGACTTCCAGAGGCAATCATATCACCTCTTGGTGAAAATACGACGTTTGTAACACCATCGCTATGCCCTGTCAATGTAAGGTGACAGTTTCCTGTCTCTGTATCCCATACTCTTAAGGTTCCGTCCTTGCTTCCAGAAGCGACTTGATTATTCCTCGGTGAGAACGAAACACTGAGTACGACATCACTGTGACCAGTCAAGACGTGCCGGCAATCTCCCGTCTCCACATCCCATAATCGAACCGTGGTGTCATCGCTTGCGGAAGCGACCTGATCTCCTTGAGGCGAGAATGCGATCTCCCATACAATGTCGCTGTGGTCGGATAGGCTGTGAACGCAAGCTCCAGACTCAATATTCCACAGCCTTACAGTGAAATCCGCACTACAAGACGCAATCTGCTCTCCATCCGGCGAATAGGCAACACACATGATCTCTCTTTCGTGACCGGACAACATTTGCTGGTATTCACCGTCGGATGCGTCCCATAACCGTATTGTCTTATCGTCACTGGCAGAGGCAACTTGACCCCCTTGAGGCGAATACGCGACGCACCGAACCCAGTCATGATGATCGGCCAAGACATGGTCGCAATCTCCTGTCTCCGTATTCCAGAGCCGCACCGTCCGATCTTGACTTGCAGAGGCGATTTGTTTGCCATCCGGAGAAAATGCAACGCGCAATATCTCTTCGTGATGATCCACCAATATCCAAGTTCTCTCCCAAGTCGATGTCGCGTATACACTGATATCGCCATTGAAGAGTCCGACAGCGAAAAATTTCTCATCTGGTGAATACGCGCAGGAGCGTATCCCGGCATATTCCGTAATAGAAGGTAACTCGCCAAAGTGCGCGTCAGTCATCCGCGCTCTGCTCAGGTCGGCCTGGCGCAGCCATGCGCCTCGAAGGTTGACATTACTCAAGTCAGCTCCTTGCAATTGCGCCGAATCAAAAACGCCGTGGCTGATGTCGGCTCCTGGAATTTGGATCCCTTGTAGATCGGCACCGTTGAACTGTACGCCTGCTTGAACCAGGATGGTTATCGCGTTGGCTGCTGCTCCACGCCATTTTTTGTCTTTCTTTGAGTGCTCAATATAGGAGAGTAGCTGTTCCTTGAATGCTGGCTCCTGTAGGGCACGCTCTCCAAGGGAATGCACAAGAGAGCGATTGCTCACGAAGCTTTTCCAGACTAATGGCGACATGGGGTCAGGTCCTTGTTGAGGAGAGGCCTCTTGCTCTGATGCGTCCAGAGTCTCAAAGCTCAAAGTGGAAATTTCGCTCCGTAGGCGATCCGTGACCATCTCTGATTCTGCTCTGTTTCCATGGTCTTGCGTAGTCCGCATCGTCTGAGGCACTGAATTGCAGGCGAAAGAGCCCGCAGTACAATGTGATGTATCCTTGGATAACTGCACGCCACCAGGACAAGAGAACCTTGCTCCTTGATCCAGTTCCTGAACATTCCACCTATAGCATTTTTGTCACAAGAGGGTGCTGCAAATTAGATGGATGACTTTCCCATTCATAAAGTGTTGATCCAAACGAGCAGCCTTGAAATTACCCTGGACTCTCTGCCTTGTTTTGACTGAGATGCTGCGGCGATGGTGAGCCCAAGGGGGAATCGACGACGCCACTGGAAATCATCTGCTCCTGTGTTACACACCACAATCGGAATGAAAGGTTAGCCAAACAGCCATGCTAGTCCTGTTGAGTTTGGCGGTGACGGACGTACTTTGTGGAAGACAAGAGTACCAAGCTTTGGCACAGTGAGTCTGGCTTTGTCTACAGGCCTCCGGTTCTGTGGCGGTTTCTGTTGATAAGAAAAAAAAGGTCATTAGGCATCCACTGCTGAAACAGCCGCCACACAGTCGTTCCATGATACAAAGGGAGTCAACCTACTGTTTGGAGACTTGTTTACTTCCTGAAGGGGTGTGTCCCTGGTTCTGGTCGTGTCCTTAATCTGAACGGCACCTAGCAATGAAAAAAGACGATCAAAGTGTCGTTGTAGGGGAGTGAGTATCAAACCGCTCCATGTCTCTGTTGTGTTGAAAGGTCCCTGGCAGCCTAAAGTAGACTGACAGCTGAAGGCAGTGTCCGTTACCAGGCTGCAGTGCCGATAGAGAGCTCCAGCGTACCTCCAACAGAAACAAGGGGCACGAGAGGAGCGGAGGGGAGGGGGGAAAGGAATGGGAGAGGAAGAGGGAGAATGAGGGAAGGGGACTGGGAGAGAGAGAGTGTGTTGTTGATGAGTGGGAAGAAAGAGAGAAAGGCTGAGGCAAACAGTTCAGGGCCGTTTTCTGGCTCCATTCCTTTTCTCTGCACTCATCAACCCCACGGCGCTTCATTCATACAAACAAGGTGCTGCACTGCAACGATGTCAACCGTTCCTGGAGACTGGGTGAGTGGAGGGAGGGCTCTAACTTGGTCTCGCTAGACGCCTCGTAGTGGATGTTCAAGGACTGATCATACAAAGGGATGGATGAGAAAGAGAGCTGAAGACCCCCAGTCAGGGCTCTCGGCCAATACACCTTTCCAGAAAGTTTGGATTGGCTTGTGCTACGCTCACAGGGACAAACGCCCTGAATTTTATTCTTGGTTGTCCAGCAACCTTATAGAGACCGATTCCGCTCCTGGATTCTTCAGCTTGGATACCACTGATGCCATGGTGCTCACCCTTTTCCCTGCCTCGCGTAACGAGAGTTCCGGCTCACCATTGGCCCCACGCTGCTTCAGTAGCTGCCTGTTGGGCTCACTCAACCCACGCACGTCCTGAATGGATGATCCCGTCACCGTGAGAACACCACTCGTGGCTGTCCAGCCTAAGTGCACACTGTACTGATCCTCTTCTTCAACATGCCACATAAGCACCGATCCATCTCTGCCTCCTGTCGTCACATAGTTGGTATCCTGGGTCGTGCTCCACGCGATCGTTCTGATGCCTTCTTGGAAATTCTCAACCACTGCTCGACATTGTCCTGTCGCAACATCCCAAATCCGCATTGACTTGTCGTCGCTGCCAGAAGCAAGCAGGTGGCCTTGTGGCGAATATACGACGCACAAAACTTTGCCACTATGACCTGTTACAGTCAAGGTACACTCTCCAGATTCCGTATCCCATAGCTTTAAAGTACCATCACCGCTAGCTGAAGCAAGTTGCTTTCCACTTGGCGAATAGGTCACCTCCCAGACCCAGTCGCTATGGTCCCCCAGAATGTGGCAACATTCTTCTGTCTCAGTGTCCCAAATCATTACCGTGTTGTCTAATCCACCCGAAGCAACCTTACTGCCATCAAGGGAAAAAGCGACGCTCATGACGGCTTCCCAATGACCATTTAGGACCGAAAGGCACTCTCCAGATTCGACATCCCAAAGCATCACTGTCTCATCCTCACTGGCACTAGCAAGTCGGTCTCCTTCGGGTGAAAACGCAATGCCATTCACCCAATTACTATGACCGGTCATTGTATGAAGGCAAGTTCCAGTCTCCAGCTCCCATAACATTAGCGAATGGTCTGCGCTTCCAGTGGCGATGTGATCTCCTTGTGGCGAAAACGCAATGCTGCAAACTGTCTCGTTATGGCCGCCTAAGATCCGGCCGATAGCCCCCGTTTTCACATCCCAGAACCGTGTCGATGCGTCCTTGCTGCAAGAGGCGACATAATCTCCCTTTGGTGATTGTTTGACGCTCATAACTCCCATGCTGTGGCCACTTGAGACGAGACGGGATACCCCGGCTGAGATATCCCACAGTCGTACTGTCTTATCCCCACTACCAGAAGCAATCTGATCTCCTTTTGGTGAATAAACGACACTCATGATGGGCTCGCTATGACCAGTCATTGAATGACGGCAACGGCCGGTCTCAACATCCCAGAGTTGCACCATCCCGTCTTGACTTCCAGATGCAACTTGATCACCTTTAGGAGAAAACGTAACGCTGTAAACACTATTACCATGCCCGGGAAACTCTCGGTGGCAATTTTTCGTTTCCACATCCCAGAGACGAACTGTGGTGTCGTCGCTAGCGGAAGCGATTTGATCTCCTTGAGGTGAGTATGCGATGCTCCATACTCTGTTGCTGTGGCCGGTCAAGGTACCGCTGCATTCTCCGGTCTCTGTGTTCCATAACATTATCGTGAAGTCTGAGCTGCTAGAGGCAATCTGATTCCCGATTGGTGAATACACAACGCAAAGAACCCCTGCGGTGTGACCGAACAGTATGTGCTGGGGAAAACCGGTGGTCGTGTCCCAGAGACGAACTGTTCTGTCGTGGCTAGCGGATGCTACCTGGTTCCCTTGAGGTGAATACGCAACGCAGCTAACCCAGTGGGTATGGTCAGTTAAGGTATACTGCAACGATCCTATTTCAGAGTCGTATAGCTGCCAGAGTCGCACTGTGTTGTCCTGACCGCAGGAAACGATTTGATCACCCTTTGGTGAATACTGGACACTAAGAGCAATATCCGTATGCCCGACCAGCGTCAAAGTACTTTCCCAGGTTGATGTCGTGTAGATTCTGATCTCTCCCGAATCGAGGCTGGCAGCAAATCTCCGCCCGTCTGGTGAATACGCACATGTGTGTACCTCGCATTCTTCCTTGAGTGAAGCTAGCTCACCAAACTGGACGCCAGTCATTTGTGCTCTGCTCAGGTTGGCCAGTCGTAACCAAGCACCTCGAAAATTGACTTTTCTCAAATCGGCCTCTCGCAGATCCGCTGAATCGAATGAGCCATAGCTGAGATCGGCTCCTGGAATTTGAATGCCTCTCAGGTCTGCGCTGTTGAACTGTACACCTGCTCGGACCAGGATGGTTATTGCATTTGCTGCTGCTTTGCGCCATTTCTTGTCCGTCTTTGAGTGCTCAATGTAGGTGAGTAACTGATCTTTGAACACTGGCTCTTGTTTAACACGTTCCTCTAGAAACTGCAGGAGAGAGTTGTCGTTCACGAAACATCTCCAGACCAAAGGCGACTCGAAGCTTGGTTCCTCAACAACTGGTGCAGCTTCATCGTCTGAGATATCCATCTCAAAGCTCAGTGTAGAAGCAACGCTCCCTCGGCGACTCATGACTGGTTCAGGTGCTGATGTCCTCTTTCCATCTTGTGGATCAAACACGGCGCGTGCTAGTCCGTATTCTAACAGCGTTCGATGGATGAATCGATGCTGATTGCCATTTCGCGTTAGGGGACAGGCCTCACGCAGCAGTTGCCTATCTTCTCGGCTGAAGAATTCATCTTTCCATGACCCTTCATCCTTGAATCGCGAGTACTCCACCACAGGTTGTCCGTCCTGTTTCTTGTAGATTGCGGCAGCCAGCTTTTTCAAAAAATCAATCCCGTTCTGTGTGAAACCCTCGTCACTCAAGCTTTCGAAAGCCGCCCTCGCCTGAGGTGTCAAGTCCTTTTCTCCAAGTCGTTTCTTACTTCGCTCTAACCATTGCTCCACAAAATGGTCATACAATTCCACGCGGGTAACCTGTGTGGCGGCAAGGTTTTGTCCAAGATCCACCATGCGTGGCAATACCTCCAATGACAACGCCATCAGGAAAGGATTTCTCACCAGCTCCTTCAAAGTTGGAATAAGCTCTAAAGCCCGTTTGTAGTCCTCGGTCTGCCACAATGGTTGGCGGATTGACACGTATTGGTGAATGTAGGCCTGCACCTGGTCGATTGAGAATGGTGTCATGACAGCTTCTTGGAACAACATCGGAGAGGATGCATGGTTACGATCTGCTGGCTGGAAGCGGTCTCGATAGTCGGATCCAAGATACTCGCTGCGGCAACTGATTATCATTTGTGCATCCCATTCTCCTGGTTGATTCAGTCGGTTGCTCATGTACAAGTTGTGCGTTTGTTGGCTCTCATCATAGCCATCACAGATTATAATAAACCTTCGGTAGTGCTTCAATTCACGAATCTGGGACTCTGTGAATCCTGCCTTCCGAAACTGTTTGGAGATCATGTCGTGTTCAGGCTTGTCGATTGAAGGCAAGTTGATAAGTATTGGAATGCGACCAGTCTTTGTCTTGTAATCCCGCCACAGTTCAAACTCGAGCTCACGACTGAATGTTGATTTGCCTGTACCAGAGTCTCCAAGAAGAAGGAACACTTTCTGTTCACTCTCCAAGAACTCCCTGACTTTTTCCATCAGTGGGAATCGTGAGTCGTCCGTAGCTTGGAAGCTAGCCTTGGTTTGAGGCGGGATATATACGGTGGTACCTCGTTCTTTCGTACGCTGCTTCTTCAGCACTCGAAGATTACCTTCGACGTCGGGTCTATTCTGAACGCGATCGAGTAGCGATGGAGACGCGAAATCGGGTAGAGCAATCTCCAATGGGTATGGAACTGGGCCGTTCTCTCGACACACCCGATATAATGCCTGTTTCTTGTAGTCTCCATTCGTCTTCAGTTCTAGTAACAGTGTCTCGGCAACTAATATGCATTGTCATGTTGGATTATTGTTCACAAAAAAAGATCGACATAGACAAAGAGAGCAACATCGAACCAGTGTACCTACAACTCAAACTCGACCCAGATGGCGAGGCTAACTGCATGAGAATGTTGAGGATCCACTGCTTGACACTTGCTTGCTGACCCCACACAGCATCATTTCGGTAGATCTCTCCTAGAAATGCGACGGCACTTTGACGGGTGATCACATCCCATGTTGGATTGGCCGCGATCCTCCCTAATCGTTGGCAAACTCCCCATTGGAACGCTGGGTCGACCCGACATTGTGCCTCACACACCAGTTTCCTGAACATTGCAAGATCTCCGTCTCGAATCATGACATCCGCTCCTCGTAGTGCCGAGTACCAGTCGCGCTTGCATTCAAAGCTAAATCGTTCCTTGAGACATTCTCGGAAACATTGTCCACTCGCCGCCAGTGTAGTCACATCACCATAGGTTGTCTTGACGAGGTCAACCGTTCTAAAAACCCCTGTCAATCCGTCCCGAATGTAATCCAAGCTATCGATGAATTTGACCAGATCCAGTCCTTTAACTCCACTCACAACTCCTGACACACCTCGTATCACCTTCCCTGTGCGTCGCATTGCTGCTTGCCACGCTGTCTCGTTATCCGGAACGCACAAAAGTGCTTGGTAAGCATATGCCGCCTGGTAAACCAAGTATGGATCGGAGCTCTTTTTCAACTCTGCAAGATAAACGATGAGGGGCTCGTGTAGGGTCTCTCGATCCAGGCCAGTGACCCTGGTATCCGCCATGGCATCCAGTATGTGCGACACTGCGAGTGTCAAGTGATGCATGTGGCGTGTTGATTGTTGGTGAGTATCTCTCAGACGCTTACTGAGAAGATTCAGTATCTTGATGAGGTCATCCGCACCAAGGTGACCAGGGTCAGCGAACTGTATCAACTGAGCAAGTCCTACGAGTTGATGAAAGTTCAACAGTCCAGAGTGGTCGATCCCTGAGTAGAATTCTCTGAGTAGATCATGGAACGCATCCTTGTTGAGAACTGGGGATAGACACACGACCTCGGCCACAGATTTGGCGTCCTTGATTTCATCTCGCTTGAACATCCTAATAACTTCTGTAGTCATCGTTCTGAGTCGTTCTTGTTCATCCAAATCTTTCCCGATCACTTGCAGCCAATTGTGTGTAGTTGGATCCAGTGTTTCGTCAGTGGAATGAGAGTGCTGTAAAATGTTGAGGCAGTACGCAAGCTGAGGGGTGTTGTTGAGACGTTCGTCTGGTTCAGGTAGTTTGAATTCGATGGAAGGCGGTCGAGAGTCTCCCATGAAGATGTGTGAGGGCATCACGACTGGATTGTGGTGATTTTTGTATTGGCTTGGAAGGGATGGAAGCACCGGAATGGACGAATAGGAGCTGGAAGCATTGAGTGAATACACACTGTTATTATGACGAATGAGCTTTTTCTCCTGGGCTTTCCCTCTAGCGTTATACAGTTGTATGTTAAAGGCTGGTAGAGTTGAATTCACTTTGCTTCTCGCACATGCACTGCTCAGGAAGATGAAGCCAGAAGGTCGCCTTTTCACTTACCCCAATCTCATTGCCTTCTTGTAGCTAGCCTTCGCCTCACTGTTATACCCAAGTTTGTCCAATAGATTACCCAAGCTTTCATAAGCTGTGACAATTCTATCGGTCACTGTTGAATCTTCTGTGCGTTTGATACTTTTTTTCGCTTGAGATAACGAGACTTCGGTGTCATGGCAAAGGACCAAGGAGACATTTGGATCGACTGCGTTCCAGGCGTTGTCCAAGTAAATTTTCGCGAGGGCCAAAGCCTGTTGCAGGGGTAGGGAGCCCAACGGCGATGTTGTAATTATTCCAAACACCATCTTGCAACGAGAAAGAGCAACAAGGGGTTAGAGTCTAGACCGACTTGTGCACATGCAACCAAACATGTATATAGTGATTTAGGAACATACTTTGGAGATGGAACGAATGTGAGATTGTGGCACAGCAAGTCTCCTCTATTTTTCACTTGCCCTCTGGCAATGGTTCTTGTGAGAAGGGAAGAGTGGCTATGTAAATTTGGATCGCTGGGCTATGCGGCTGAGAGTTCTGGTGTGCAGAAGAAAGTAGAGGGAGGGGACGAATGGAGGGCTTGACGTAAATGTCGGTGTATGAAGTCGAGTAATGATCGTGGTGAGTATGAGAGAAGGAGAAAAAGAAAGAGACAAAATGACTTTTTTTTTGAGGAGGAGAGAAATGAAGAAAAAAGGGGCTTTGTGTCACCACGACACACTGCAACACACTCAGGCCACCACGACACTCAGGCGAACCTAAATCACTTTTGCTGCACAGCACACGGCTATCCTCACCGTGTTCCTTCCCATGTCACCAGCACACCATGAGAAAAGCACAAGTTTCGAACACCAGAACCAAGGCGAACACCTTCGCCACTTATCCCATCGAGCATCGAGCCAGAAGCAGTAACCTTCAAGCAACCAGATTTGATCCTCGCCAAGGAAATATGTCCACTTTTATGAGCCTTCTTCAAAAGTTGCCATCCCTGAAACCCTCATACTCTAAGCAGATCCTCTCTAAACATGACCTCCTATAAATGCTCCATGGGGGTATCGGCAACTGAAGTCTGTTCTATTTCTGTGCCATTGGACGTTTCCTTGATGTTGGACACTTTCGTTGCCGTGGTGATCAATTCTTTGTGTGTCTCGCCGAGGATGTACTCCGGCTCACCAATAGCCCCACGCTGCTTCAATAGCTGCCTGTTGGATTCAGTCAGCCCGCGCACGTCTTGAATGAACGCTCTTGCCATAGTGAGTGCGCCATTTGTGGCATTCCAGCACATGCGTGCACCGTCCAGGTCCGCATCTTCGACAAGCTCCCACTTGACCAATGATCCATTCCCACATCCAGTGAGTAGACAGTTAACACCTTGGGTTGTGCTCCATGCAATGGATTTGAGGATATCTGGCAAGTCTTGTATCTGTGATCGACATTCTCCTGTTGCAACATTCCAGAGTCGCACAGTCTTGTCCCAGCTTCCAGAGGCGAGAAGATGGCCTTGTGGTGAATATGCGACACATGCGACCCTATCGCCATGACCAATCAGAATGGAGCAACACTCTCCCGATTGCACATCCCATAGACGAACAATATTGTCATAACCCGCAGAGGCGAGCTGGTCTCCTTGAGGCGAGTACACGACGTCCCTAACCCAACAGGTATGGCCCTCGAGTATCCGACAACACTCTCCGATCTCGATATCCCATATTCGAATTGTGAGATCCTTGCTGCCGGAAACGATATGACGACCATCAGGCGAGTAGGCAACGCTCAGCACCCAATCCTTATGGCCATTCAACACCCACCAACACTCTCCAGTCACCACATCCCATACTCGCACTGTGATGTCCTCACTGGCAGAAGCGACTTGATGTCCTTGAGGGGAGTATGCAACACCATTCACCCAATCGCCATGGCCAATAAAAGTCTGAAGGCATGTTCCTGTCTCTACCTCCCAAAGTCGAACCGAGTAGTCGGCACTGCCCGAGACAATGCGATCCCCTTCCGGTGAGAGTGCAAGGTCGAAAACACTATCATCATGGCCAACTATGGTCTTACGATGGCCCCCTGTATTCACATCCCAGAGTCGTATTGTGCAGTCGGAGCTTGCTGTGGCGACCAGATCTCCTTGGGCTGAGCACTTGAGGCTACCGACCTCTCTTCCGTGTCCAGTAGACACGAAACCGGAAGCTGAAGCCATGACATCCCACAGTCGAATGGTCTTGTCATAGCTGCCAGAGGCAATCTGATCGCCTTTCGGGGAGAGCGCAACACTTGTAACACCACTGCGATGGCCCGTTAATGTTGTGCGACAAGTTCCTGTCTGTGAGTCCCACAGCCTCAATGTTCCGTCTTTACATCCAGAAATAACTTGGTCACCTCTTGGCAAATACACAACCCCATAAACGATATTGCTGTGTCCAACCAAGACGTGATGGCAAGTTCCTACCTCCACGTCCCATAAACGAACTGTGGAGTCTTCACTGGCGGATGCAATTTGATCTCCTTGAGGCGAGTATGCGATGTCCCACACATTGTTGCTGTGGCCGGACAAGATACGACTACAAACCCAGGTATCAACGTTCCATAAGAATATCGTCCCCCGGCAACCCGAAGCCATCTGGTCTCCTTTTGGTGAATACACCACACTCAAGACCCAGCTGTTGTGATCTTGCAATGTTATGATACATTCCTCGTTGGTTGTATCCCATATCCGCACCGTCCAGTCATCACTGGCAGAGGCCAATTGATCTCCTTGAGGTGAATATGCGACGGCATTAACTGAATGATGGTGTTCGTTCAAGATGACTGCACATGATCCTGTCTTCATGTCCCATAGGCGTACATGCGTGTCCTCACCAGCAGATGCGAGTTGATTACTGTCCGGTGAAAAAACAACACTCCTGACCTCCCCGTCATGACCTCTCAATACTCGCGCTCTCTTCCAGTTCGACGTCGTGTACACACTGATATCGCCAGTCTCAGTTCCTGCCACGAAAAACTTTCCATCTGGTGAATACGCACATGAGCGTACCACGTCTTCTTCAGCGAGAAGGGGTAGCTCGCCGAACCATGCTCCTGTCATCTGCGCCCCGCTTAGATCCGTACGTCGCAACCAAATCCCTCGAAGGTTGGCTTGTCTCAAATCCGCGTCCTGTAACAGGACTGAATCGAATGTTCCATAGCTAAGATCGGCTCCTGGGACTTGAATGCCTCGCAAGTCTGTCTTGATGAACTGAACGCCTGCTCGGACTAGTATTGTGATGGCGTTAGCTGCTGCGGTTCGCCACTTCTTGTCCTTCTTCGAGAGCTCGATATAATCCAGTAGTTGCTGTTTGAATTCAGGAACTTGTCGAACACGTTCTTCCAAGAACCGCACAAGAGTAGGATCGTTCACGAAAATTTTCCGGACTAATGGCGAGTTGGTGTTAGGTCCTCGTTCAAAAGTAAAAACGTCCTGAACCGGAGCGTTTTGTAGCCCCAAGTCTACGGTTGAGATTGGGCTCCCTCGACGACTCATCTTTGCCCTTGATTCTAACGTGCTCTTCTTGTCTTGCGGGGCGCAAATACAGCTGGCTACAATCTGTACTCCAACAATGGCCGGTGGATGGATCAGCGCTGTTTACTATTCAAAGTCGCAACATAACGGCAAAGCAACCTGTTAGAAGGGTGTTGTTGTATGAACGAGATCTGCAAGAATGGCACAAGATAAAGTACTCACAGTCTACCGCTGGTGATGTTTTATGGCTTCGGTTCTTTTTGGGGCTACTGTTTAATCCAATCATCAACGAGTGGCCTTTACAAGAGGGAAACGATATATGGTGTAAGCGGGTGGGTGTTGGAGAAGAAAGAGAGAGCTAAATTTGAGCACTCAGCCGATTCAAGCCATACAAGTTGCAAGTCACTGTTTCTCCACCTCTTCTTCCCGGATCCCTTCTTCCCACTCTCGCTTGCTCCTTGTGATCGCCCACAGACAGGAACACACCAGGAGGGCAATCAACCTGACAAGTCGAATCCACTCGGCGTCTTCACTTGGACTTCACATCGCCTTCTTCTCAACAATGGCATCGTCGTTGAACACTTGCGCTCGCTCGCTCAAAGTGATGGTTCCTCGCGGTTAAGAGGGAATGAAGGGAGGAACCTCTCAGCGACAAAGAGCTCCACACCCGACGGCTCTTTCGCCGACTACAGTTTCCCCCTTTCAGTCCAGCCCAACACTGTATTGGAGCAACTCTCTTCCCCCGCTCCACCCCATATCGACTTCAAAGGATACTTGGGCAACGGACATTACTCAAAATTGAGGGCTCTCAACAGCCCAATCGCGGTTGAACGAAAGGAGGGAATCCATCGGCGGGACTCGTGTCCTTAGCACACATGGAGTGCAGGCGCCAATCCCGCGAGCATTCGGATGACTATCAAGCGTTCGGTTTGAATCACTGCTGGCGTGAGGGCGATCCGTAGAGGTAACCGCAGTGTGAATGACATCAAAGCTCTAGGACTGATAGCAAGCATTAAAGTCAATTGAGCGACAAGCAAACACGATGTGGGCAGTGTGTTCAATGTTCAAAGTCTTTCTGCCCTCAAGTCCACCTTTATGAGTGCTACCCCGGCCAGATCCTCTTTAAACAGGGCTTCCTATGGATCATTCCGCTGTTCATCTTGGTGTTCAACATGCTCAATTGGAGAATCGGCAACCGAGTGTTGTTCCATTTCTGTGTCATTGGATCTGATCAATTGCTTGTCCGTCTCGCACAGAACGTGCTCCGGCTCGCCAATGGCCCCACGCTGCTTCAATAGCTGCCTGTTGGATTCAGTCAGCCCACGCACGTCTTGGATAGATGATCCCGCCATCGCGAGGATACCACTCGTGGCCGTCCAGCACAGTTGTACATTGCATCGGTCCTCCTCTTCGATAACATGCCACAGAACAACTGATCCATCTCTACCTCCTGTCGTCACATAGTTGGTATCTGGGGCTGTGCTCCACGAGACACTTCTGATGCCTCCTTGAAAATTATCAACGACTGCTCGGCACTGTCCCGTTGCAACATCCCAAATCCGCATTGACTTGTCGTCGCTGCCAGAAGCAAGCAGGTGGCCTTGTGGCGAATATACGACGCACAGAACTTTGCCACTATGACCAGTTAGAGTCAGGGTACACTCTCCAGATTCAACGTCCCATAGCTTCAAAGTACCGTCACTGCTGGCTGTAGCAAGTTGGTCTCCTTGTGGTGAATAGACCACCTCCCAAATCCAGTCGCCATGATCCACCAAAATGATATACCAGTCTTCTGTCTCAATATCCCACATCCTCACCGTGTTGTCTAATCCGCCTGAAGCAACCCTACTGCCATCAAGGGAGAAAGCGACGCTCATGACGGCTTCCGTGTGGCCACTTAGGATCGAAAGGCACTCTCCCGATGCAACATTCCAGATCCGCACCGTCCAATCCTCGCTGGCACTGGCAAGCCGGTCTCCTTGAGACGAAAACACAATACCATTCACCCAATTACTATGACCGGTCATTGCATGGAGGCAAGTTCCAGCCTCCAGTTCCCATAGTTTTATCGAATGGTCTGCACTTCCAGTGCCGATGAAATCTCCTTGCGGGGAAAATGCAATACTGCAAACCGTCTCAGTATGGCCACCTAAGATCCGACTGATGGCTCCTGTTTTCAAATCCCAGAACCGCGTCGATACGTCCTTGCTGCAAGAGGCGACATAATCTCCCTTTGGTGATTGTTTGACGCTCATAACTCCCATACTGTGGCCACTTAAAACGAAATGGGATGCCGTAGCCGAGACATCCCACAGCCGAACAGTCTTGTCATTGCAGCTAGACGCGAGCTGATCACCTGTTGGTGAGAATTTGACATTTGTAATGCCATCGCTATGGCCAGTCAATGTTGCACGACACATTCCAGTCTCTAAATTCCATAGCCGTAACATCCCATCTGAGCTTCCTGAAGCAATCTGATCGCCTTTTGGTGAATACGCAATACCAAAGACGATATTGCAGTGTCCAGTTAAGACGTATTGGCAGATCCCTGATTCCACAACCCATAGGCGAATTGTGGTGTCTGCACCCGCGGAAGCGATTTGGTCTCCTTGGGGCGAGTATGCGATACTCCACACATTTCTGGTGTGGCCGGATAAGATACGACTGCAAATCCCGGTATCAGTGTCCCAGAGGCGTGCTGTACAATCCCCGCTACCCGTGGCGATCTCACCACCCTTCGGCGAATACGCAACACATAGGACCCAATTTCTGTGTCCATGTAATGTTCTGAGGCATTCACCATTGTCATTCCATATCCGTACCGTCCAATCATCACTAGCAGATGCCAATTGATCTCCTTGAGGTGAATATGCGACAGCATTGACTGAATGAGAATGGCTGGTGAGGGTGTGTATGCATGCGCCTGTCCCGATATCCCATAGACGGATTGTTGCATCATCGCTGGCGGAAGCGATTTGATTGCTATTTGGTGAGAATTCAAGTCGCCAGACTTGGCTGGTATGGCCACTCAATGTCCGAACTCTCTCCCATTTCGATGTCGTGTACACACAGATATTGCCGTTCTTAAGACTGGCTGCAAATGACTTCCCATCGGGCGAATACGCACACGAGCGCACCTCGTCGTCTTCCTTGAGAAAAGGAATCTCTCTAAATTGTGTCCCTGTCATCCGCGCTCTGCTTAGATCTGCCTGTCGTAACCAGACCCCTCGAAGGTTGGCTTGTCTCAAATCCGCGTCCTGCAACAGGGCTGAATCGAATATCCCATAGCTGAGGTCGGCCCCTGGGATTTGAATGCCTCGCAAGTCTGACTTGATAAACTGAACGCCTGCTCGGACTAGTATTGTGATGGCGTTAGCTGCTGCGGTTCGCCACTTCTTGTCCTTCTTTGAGAGTTCGATATAATCCAGCAGTTGCTGCTTGAATTCCAGATCGTTTCCAACACGTTCTCCCAGGAAATTTAGTAGGGAGTGATCGCTCACAAAGCTTTTCCAGAGTAAAGGTGAAGCAGCATCCAGTCCTTGATCATGAGTGCCTGCCTCTTGAATTGAAGTATTCTGGAGCTTTAAGCCTAGAGTCGAAACTGCGTCCCTTCGAGTCATGTATGTTCCTGGTTATCCTGATCTCCCTGTATTAAGGACCATATATGACTGAGATCGATCCGTTCAGCGACAATGACCTGACGAATTCGTGTCGAATATTCCGAACTGAAGGACAAGTGGTGAAGCATTTGTTAGAACGTTTTATTCCATGAAAGAAGTCACTCGGAATGGCGCCACACGGAGTGCCTAGCAGCGTACCTGTGATCAATGAAGGTGCTGTCCAATAGTTACGGTCTCCACCTGACTTTTCGAAAGAATGGAAGCTAAACGCTAAACCGATGGGAAACGTGGCAAGTTAGTTTCGACTTGGTTGTGGCGATTGGAAATACAGTGGTGTGTGGATATGAGGGTGTGCCCACCCTTGGTTTGTGGAAGAGATGGATGGGTGATTCAGGTCAAGCCCGATATAGCTCTCAGCGATTGAACCTATGCCAACCACACTTGATGGCATGGTGGTTGAATGAGGGTCATACCATCAGGTCTTCAGAAATGATGTTCCAGATGCCAAATGATAGAGCGTGGCTGCATGGAAAGGTGTTGCTTTTCATGGGTGATCTCTGCTCAGCGGTGCCTACCTTTATC
>Ga0247824_10000108_pt1 | contig 33218 bp, 21 predicted proteins | sample 13C_PalmiticAcid_FD_194412 | JGI IMG/M metagenome (GOLD analysis project Ga0247824, IMG submission 194412) | Soil microbial communities from agricultural site in Penn Yan, New York, United States - 13C_PalmiticAcid_Day48 | ecosystem: Environmental > Terrestrial > Soil > Agricultural land...
CCCAACCACCCACGAGTCGCATGTCGACCCTGTCCGTCCAGACCCCCCACCACTCCGCTTCCCTTTCAGTCGCCTCGGCCCCGGCATCCCCGCTCCTGGAAGCCTACCACGGCACGTGGCAATCCATGTCCCCCATGCCCTCCCCTATGCTCCTCCCCGCCGGCACCCCGCAGATTCTTGATGCACTGGAACCCATTGGCTCCGACGACGCAGGCGACAGACGCCGGCGCCGTGCCCGCTTCAACGACCCGGCCGACGACGCCGCCCGCCTGGCCAAGGCCCTGAAAGGCGAGAAGCGCGCCCCGGAAACCGAACCGCTCATCGAGATTCTCCCGGGGCTCACCCACGAGCAGGTCATGGAACTCCGGACCGAGTACAAGCGGCTTGTCAAGACGGGCACCGAGCGCAAGGGCGTCAACATCGCCAAGCACATCCGCGCGCGGCTCAAGGACGAGGACCCTAACCTGATGAAGGCGTGCTACGCCACGGCGCTGGGTCGGTGGGAGTCGGAGGCCTACTGGGCCAACTTTTGGTACCACGGCAACAAGACGCGGCGGGAGCTGCTCATCGAGTCCCTCATGGGGCGCACTAACGATGAGATCCGGCGGATGAAGGAGGGGTTCAGCGACAAGAAGTACGGCAACAGCCTGACCAAGTGTATGAAGACGGAGCTGAAGGAGGACAAGTTCAAAAAGGCCGTGCTGCTGGTGCTCGAGGAGACGAGGATGGAGGAGGATGACGTATACGGGCGGCCGCTGCGGATCGATTACGATCTGGTGGACGACGACGTGCGGCACTTGAACCACGCCGTCAAGAGCGAGAAGGGCGGCGAGAGCCTGATGATCTCGATTGTCACCCAGCGGAGCGACTCACACCTGAGAGAGGTGCTGAGGGAGTACAGAAACAAGTACAAGGGGGCAAACTTCGCCAAGGACGCGCTCAAGAAGAGCGGAAACCTGGTTGTAAGTCTTTCCATTCTACCCCCCTCCCATCCCTTTTGCTATTATCCAGTCAACTCACCTTTGTTTCCCCCCATCTCAGGGCGAAGTCCTAGCGCACATCCTCAACGGCGTCATCAACAAGCCCGTCCGCGACGCCATGCTGCTGCACCACGCCCTGACGGCCTCACGCCGCGACGACCTGCGCAAGGAGCTGCTCATCTCGCGGCTGGTCCGGTTCCACTGGGACGCCCAGCACATGGCGCTCGTCAAGCGCGCCTTCCGCGAGCAGTACGGCCAGGACCTGCAAGACGCCGTGCGCGAGGGGACCAAGGGGGAATGGGGCGAGTTCTGTGTCGCCCTGTGCATCGCGAGGATGCCGGATAATGTCAAGAGGATCGAGAGGGTGGATATTCACCGGTAGGCTCCGCGGAGTGGTGGTTGATGGTGGTTGTGTGGGGGGAGCGGTTTCTCTTCTGTAGGTCCTGATCTGGATTCGGGGTATCTAGGTCTTGGGGCATGTGTTTGGTGATGTTGATACCAGTTGATAAGGGAGATTGGCAGGAAAGGTCTTGGATGTGTGTATGTATACCTAAGGTTAGGGTTTCTCTGCTGCCACCAATCCGTGGGCATACGTTCCAGGTTCCTATTCTTTGAAGTTCAATGTTGAAAGTTGGGGTGTCCATGTTCTCAATTCCAAGTTGGGTTGTGCTTGATTGAAGCTTGCTTGAAGCTTCACCATGACATCACACATGATGCGGACCCAAGTGAGTTTCTATACGAAGTGCTTAATATAGTCTTTAACCCGCCATCTCACTACCTACCTACCTTATCTACTATGCCACAGTCGTCCGAACCGAGTTGATGAGATGGTATCACAGCGTCGCTGCTTTGTGTGAGCCTTCAGTACGGTCTCGGAGTTTACGGTCCTCGCTACCCATGTACAACCCCCACTCCTCAGCACCAGACTCACATACTGTACAAACAACCAACTCTTGTGTCACTGGAGTAAACCTGTCATCTCACCCGAATCATGTTCTACTTGGTATGTTTGGCAAACATAAACTATGGCCCCTCTATCTGCCTACTGCTGTATACCCACCCTACCCTGTAAGAGAAACGGAACACAAGGGGTCTCAGCCCCAGCAACAAGTCTCACAACAACGACAACCTAAAATGCTGTATCCGAAACCTCGGACTCTGGACCCCATTCGGTATATCCTAGGTAAGCTGGTAAGGTAAGGTAGGTGCCACCAAACCTCGGCCCGGCTCTTGGGCGTCGTCTCCTAGCCCGGTCCTGTTCTGTTGTATATGTAAGCTGATATATATCATGCGAGCACCCATGTAGATATTCCATGGAAAGGTCTGACGTGTCAAAACTCGGCAACGCGGGATTGGCGAACGACCCGCCCCTTGTCAACTCAACTTCCGGGTCCAGGTTTAAGCTTCGATAGTAGGTTCCCTGTCGTGATACGTGAGTGGGACAGGCGTCAAATCCGGCCCCGGTTGACTTCCCGTCCCGATGAAATGGGTCTTCACTTTAGACTATGATGCAGAAATGGCAAACACAAGGGATGTCTCGGGATTCGGGGCCCGACCGAGTCGGGCTGGGCCTTGCCGAGAAACTCGGCGTGCATGAGTGCATGAACCGGTAAGGGAGGGAGGGAAGTTGATGGCGTTTCTATCCTGGACGGTGGGACGGTGGGGGCGAGCGGTGGCATGGTGGTTTGAGTTTTGGGTCATCATGATTTGATCTCGAATACTCCGTAGTGGTTTGACAAGGGCAAGGGGCGGCGCTGACACACAACAACACAGTTTGGCATGTGAAGTCGCGAATCAGTTCTGATTGGGGAGGCAGCGAGGCGAGTGAGTGAGGTCAGATAAGCGGGCATCTCACGTTGTGTCCTTGGTCGCGTTTATCAACCTATGACCTCACCCATGGCCACAGTGTGCCGAGTTTGTTGTCATGTTGAGTGTTATCCGTAGCTTCGGGATGAGCACCCGACATCATCTGAATCTCCGTCACACTTCCCAAGATCCGAACTTTTTTTTGTGCAGTCGGAACGGAGCTCGCTTGCAAGCCGAGACGCACGCACAATTCCGCAGTATTCCCGACAGGGTTTGCTGCAGTGCTGCATCGCAGCACCAGCTGAAGAGTTGATGGGCCCCGCATTTCCCCTGGCTAAAAGTGGAGGAGACGAAAAATGTCACTCGAGGTACCCTGCAGGTCCTTGTGCGCCTTGCTTCTCAGGCGCTCCCAAACTCGGACACGAGATGCGAAGTCGTTTTCCCAAAACGGCAGCACCAGGTAGCTTGTTCCCCCACCAGGCGCGTCGTCGTCATCGCCCGCTGTGGCATGGCGCTGGCTCCCGATTGATGAGTGAGGGGCAAGCAAAGTTCCCCTGCGCCGGGCTCTCAGCTCATCTTATCGCCGTGGCTGAGTGAGACGCCCCAAGAAAAGAAGAATTCAGAAAACCGCAATAATTACGGAGTACGGTGTGGATACGAAATACGGTGCCACAGCCCTGCGATACGCCTGTGCAGGACGGACAGGAGGGGGCGGTTTTTGTGCGCGCGCGCGCTTCGCATTCGGTCCTCGGGAACGGAGCATGGAATTGTGCGCGCGCGCGCCTGTGTGTGTCGAGTGTGTGGGGAACGGAGGGTGGCCAAAGGAGCCCACCCCCAAGACGCCGCCGTCGAAGTTGCCAACCGGCTTGGCGATGGCTCGGCGCCGTGGCATCAAGAAACACGTTTTCTTGGCCCGCGGTCCACGGACCGATCCTGTCACCGGAGCCGGCTCCGAGTTGCGAGGTTGGGTTTGAAGGGCCCACAGAAGGTGGGCTCCTCTGTTCCGCAACAGAAAAACTCGGTTTTTCTTCTCCTTCCATTCTTCTGGAGCTGTTCCAGAAATGGATGATTCATGGCAGATTATGGAGACCACGGGCGACAACAGAACAGGCCCTCCCTGCGCGAACCTTGCGGGCTTGGCCAGATATTTTGCCGTGTGTGGGCTTGCATCGAGATCGCCCTTTTGTCCAATGTCAACTGGCTCGGCGTTATCTCACCACGGCGTTCATCAGCATTCGGCGATAATTACCCCCGTGAGCAAGATAAAAGACCCATCCTTGGGCATGCCGTTTGACTGGTCGGATTTCGCCCTGCCTGAGAAAGCAATTAATCGATGAATCATCGCGGAAAACGGAGTTAACCCTCCGGATTTAGGCCGGATTCCGTCGACTGATTCTTCTTTCATGTTTGAACCCGTCAAGGTTCCATTGTTCATGATCCTCTGTCTTCTTGTTTGTGCCGGGTTTCGCCGTCTCACCGCAGCAGCAGGACCAACTCCGTCCCCGCTTGCTTGGACCTGTCTGGCGGCCGAGAATCGAGATGCATGTCGTGTGTGTGCTTGGTATTCCCCATTTGTTTGGTTAGGCCGGCCAAGGGCTCGGCCTGGTCGTGGCATCCCATGGCGGTCCAATCCAGCCATCTCATTGGACTCGCGTGACAAGGCGGCCCCCGCCCGTTTTGACGTTGTGCGACGTTGCAGCCCGCCAAGGACAGGACTCGACTCGAACTCGCTGAGGAGTCAGGATGATTCATCGACCGTTTACGCACAGCGAAGGGCGCGCGGGGTGGGCGTGGGCTGTGAGCTGGACCACCGTCCCTTGTGCTGCCACATTTTTGAGACAGCGTCGTGAGCGAGGTTAACTGCATACGCAGTATCTTACTGTGTGCCCTGTGAATTCGAAGCTCACCGTCGCCAGTTTTGTGTGATGGAACCCGCGGGTTTTACGTGGGGTTGGAGACGGACGCCACGAGGGCCCCGGGCGCCCGCGGGGCCGTCAGGCCGTTCTCCAACGGCGCGGGGCTCGGGGCGTTCTCGACCCCGATACTGAATTTCGGGTTCTCCAATTGTCCTGAACAGACACGGAATCTATCCGATCCCAACAAGCGGCACAAAAGCCGCAGCGCAACGAAGCCCCGGGGCTGGACGACAATTGGCATTTTTGAACTGTCGAGATGGTCCCCAAAATGTATCTTGGCCCGAGGTGGTCTCGTCCGACCATCCTGGTGCAGCTGTGTCGGATGAATGTTGGACAGCAGCCAAGATGCACCCAAGCCAACGGCGTCGTGGACCCCGCGTTTGCTGTCCGCGTATTGTGCGCTTCCGAAATTACAGGTTTGTGGCTTTGCCAGCGGGCATGACGACGACTCTTGGGCAACATTGCTTCCCAAAGAGGGAAGGAGGATTGGCGACCGATCCCAACCGGGGAACTTGTGTCTTCCTCGATTGAGCGCAGGGGTCTTGGTGCTTTACCATCATGGTTGAGTCTTGGAGTTTGCATGTTCTCATCATGCCTCGGTCTTGCGAAGTCCAGGCTGCTGGTTGAAACGGTACGTAAAAAAGAAGATTTGTGTTTGATTATTCATGCTCGGATTATCGATCAAGCCCGATGACAAACCCGCTCTCCATTCACCTCGCAACCAGGGGCCACCCGTGCCAGGTGCGGAACAACAACCACTGTTCCATGCATCAAAAAGTCGAGAAGGGCGGAAACTAGGCGGAAAGCGGCCAACCATAGCGCTGCAACGCATGGAACCCAAACCCGTGGATTCGGGCACTTTTCGGCTGGTTACCGCAGAATGGATCAAGCCCCTGCGCCAGTGGTCCGTTTCTGGTGGGGCTGTGCACGCCCACAGCGACCAGGGAGGAAAGAGTAGTTGTTAACTGGTTAATGGATGGCGGACGGCGCATCGCGATGAGATTAACGTTGTTTTGGCGTTGCCATTGCGCCTGGCTGAGCCGCTGGGTTACGCATCAAGACGGGCGAGGGGCAGATTTGACGCGCAACACATGTGTGTGGGGGAACATGGTGAGAGATGAGATGGGCCTTTTATCGCTTGCCATTAACAGCCAAATTCAGTATCGCTCTGCTCTGCTCCGACTTGAGAGCCACCACTCTGGGCCACTTGTTGGATATGTGTCCAGCCCCGATTCGCCCGTGGTAGATACAGTCCGGCCAAACCAGACATGCCGCTGATTATACAGTCCATCCAGGGGCAAGCAAGCCAGCTGCTGCCAATGCCCCCTGATCGAGTTCCCTCTATCCCTTCCCGTGTCCCTGTTCCGTAACGCCCTGCCAGTGAAATCCAACCGTTCCTTTCCAAACCGCCCAGTCAAAGTGTGAGACCCCAAACTCCGTAGTCAAGCCAAAACCCGTTGGACCCCTCAATTCGGGAAGAGCGGTCGTAGAGCATCCTCCTCGTATCCAGCGTAAATCATGGGGTCGCCCATCCCCATCATGACCTCGGGGTTCCGACATGACGACGAAAACCCAGGCGGCTTGACTGCAAAGTTCTGCCCCATCACCCCGGAGCTCATGAGGTCGGCGTCCATGAAGCCCTGCCCGGCCATCCACATCTGCTGGGCGGCGAAGTCCATCGACGGCGGTCGGCTGATCCATTGGAAGTTGTTGGGGTGCGGCGGGACCGTGGGGGAATGCTGGCTGGGAGGAAACCCCTCCGTCGGGACTGCTGACGGCGGTGGAAGCTCAAAGTCGGGGTATCCGAGGCTGGCCGGGGACATGCTGATGGCGCTGGCGGAGCCGAACGCGGCCCTCCGGTAGTCGGTTTCGTGGTCGAGATCCGAGTGCTCGGCGTCGGAGGCGGCCGAGGAGCTGGCGCGGTCGGTTCGGTTGTACATGCTACCCGTTTCCGTCCCTTGCCTGCTGCTGCCGGTCTGCGATGCGTCGCCCGCCCCTGAGGCCGTCGCCTGCTCCTGTAGTTGCCGTGCGAGTTCGACCATTCCTGCTTCGTCTTCGGGGAATACCGTATGAGCGGGGAGATCCAAGTCGCTGTTGGGTCGGAGGCAGCCAAGCTTGGAGGCGACGTTGTGGATGATGGGCTGCCCGCGGTCGTTCAATTCCGGCTCCCCAAGTTCCCACGGCTCTCCGTTCCGCACCATCGAGTAGAGTTTTTGCACCGTGGCTACCAGGACGAACTGCGTGTTTTCCAGCACCTCGGCGTATCCTGGCGGTAGTTGCTTATACTCCGTCTTCTTTCGAGTCCCGGCGGTGCAGATTAACCCGTCGTCCTTGCATCTCTTGCAGGGGAACTCCCCGTCGCACTAGACGTCGTGTAAGTGACAAGAATTCGAGGGGCCGCGAGCACCATGAGCGCCAGATAGGGTACCTTTGTCTTCTTCATGCGACACCGCTCACAAGCCTTCCATACTCGCTTATGCCTCCCATCGCCATGTTGTGAGTGGCTGTCGCGGGCGGGTGATGGGGGGTGGCCGTGTGTGTTGGTACGTTTCAAAGTCCGGTGTACTGTCTTGATGGACTTGGACATGGTATGTGACTTCTTCAGTCCCTGAGGCCTGATGAGCTCCTCATTGGGTGGTGTAGGCAGCCCGTCCATGGTAGTGAAGAGGGTGAGGGTTGGGCACGTCGAAGGGATAAAATAGAGCTCAAGTCAGGTATGAGTGAGGAGCAGCTAGCTCGTGCATGGAGGGGCCAAGTCATGTATGTATATGTGTAAGACGGGAGGGGGAGAGCAGACGGGGTATCGATGCACTCCGTTTTCACGAGCGAGAGACGGGAGTGCATAATAATAAGCAGCAGTGGGAGAGGGCCCTTGCGATTAATAATACCGGGCCAGGGGGAGCAGGTGCGGCCCAGAGCAGTGAAGACAAGACGACAAGGGACATGGGGGGTTGGCAGGAGTGGAGGAAGGGGATTAGCGAGCTGCTGCAGCGTGTCTTGTGCCAGGCCGCCCTCGGCAGTGCTAATGCACTGTCATGGGGACGAATGGCTCGGGGTTGACGTCTCTGCGCCGTGTGCGCGTGGGTGGTATCAAACGGTCGGCCTGTTCGTTATGTCCGAGAGCGCGCCCATTTCCTTCGCGGCGGACGCCCTTGTGCTGTGGTTCAAAGTACAAAAGGGGTGGAGTCAGGTCCCGGTTTGTACTTTGCAAGACGGACAGGGACCCTGCCTCGAGAGCTGCCCTCAGCATGCCTCGACTCTCTCGATCACCCACTGTGCATTCTGCGGGGCTGACGTCCTGATGATCGGAAGATGACTTACTCAAAGCCGCATTCGACAATCGCGAGCGCACCCACTTGGGCGGACCGCCTGGTCGATCCTTGCTCGGCTCTGATCTCTTCTCGTCTCGATCTGCTGCCTTGGCTGCCAAAACAGGGCATTGGGCGTGGCAAGGGAAACGGGGCAACGAGAGGAAGTCGCTTTGTTTCAAGCCAGGCGGACCATGTCAACAACGATGGCTTGGTGCCCTACTGTTTCGGTCAGGACTTGTTGGGCCCCATCGATCGGCCACTGAGGCTGCACTCAGCGCGACGGCTCAAAATCCCACAGAAATAGCACAGGGCATCGGCCCGGAAACTCAATCAAGAAAGGTACACAGCAGTCGGATGAATCCCGAGGAGCAGGGAGAGGCCACTGCACAAATCCCTCGAACAACTCAGCTGTGGCAGTTCCGCAGATGCATGGGGTTTGGAGACTGTGGAGAAACGGTACGGCGGGGGTACTTGGCGGTACATCGGTCGGCGTTCTGGAGGGAATGCCGACCGACGGCCTGAGTAAGCTTCTTGGGCCCGACGTCTCTCTGCCCAGGACGACCTTGAAGACTAACTCATAAACGTTAATAAGTCGCACCAACGAATCAGCAACTGTTTGCGAGACTGTGTCAACGTCTGTTTGAGGTGAGGATTCCGATGCATCGCCGTCATGGTGAACATGCAGCTGCGTTACCATGGAGTATTCACCCCGCGCTCTTACCTAACGGCTTCTGCAACCAGAGAGCAGTTTCGTTGGAAAGGGTCGGTTTTTTGTCGGATTCTGTATCCAACCGTGTTGCCGAAACCCGATTGCTAGGTGGGAGGCGGGAAGGTGGCAGGGCGGCGAGAGTGAACGAGGGAGATGCGAATGACGACAAGAGATCGAGAAACTTCCCGTGTGCCCCGCTCATTTCAAATGGGCCCATCCCCGCCACAGGGGTGCACAGGAGAAAAGAGCAGGAATAGGAGTTGATAGACCGAAGCCATGTCATCGACAGGGCCTTCGCCAAAGCAGGCATGGTCGAGAGGCTGGATCGAGCATCCGGGGGAATCTCTTACACATCAGTACATTAGCGGGTGGTTTTGTGCATTTCCGCCGGAGCTTCAGCGTGCCGCCGCACTAAATTTCTGCGGGTTGGGGTAACTTTTGGGGTAGCATTTTGCCAGCCCTACCTTATTTCATGTCCCTCACGCCGCCTCTTTCTAGAATAGGTAGCTCGACATGTCCGGAGACAAGACACAACGGAGATTTTTCGGATTCGACATGACTGGCCGGCTGCCAGCAAGTGACCTAGATGATCACACCACCGGGCCGTCACTGAACGGAGCCTGCCGGTTCCAAGAGGGCCCACACTGACGGGAACGGCTTTCGGGTTGCATTTCGATGTCAGTATCATGAAAAGGCCTCGGGAGCTATTACGGTATAAGCCGCAAGCGGAGAGCTAGTGACAACTGCATAGTGCATACCTAGGCCCATGCCTCAACACCATCTCCGAGGCGACTGAACGAGCCGTGATCCCCGGCAGCTCTGTTTGCTTGAGCCCGTGTCCGTCAGAGACGAGAGGGGGTTGCATGAACTTGCATGGTTGTTCCTGAGATTCCATCCTCGGTCTGCCAGTCTGCCTACCCAACACGCCGAGGTCTCTTTGTGGTTTTCCTGCCATTGATGACCGCTTCGCAAGGCTCAGCACTGCAGGGACTTGGCATGTCGTTCCCGCTTTCTGGAAGATTTCTCGGGACAGCACCCGTTCCCGAACATGGCAAGGTTGGGTGGGGAACGTCTCGTCGGACCAGGATCTCGTGGCATCTTCAACAACAAAGACGGGGCGCATTGAGATGCAACTCTGATGTCCCGCCCGGTAATTCCCGTTGACCACCACGCGCGATTTTTAGAGTTGCAGCATCAACAAGACAGGTGCTCAAGCCTTCGGCCCTCGTCTCGGCCCTCGTCTCATAGCGGGCAAGGCCCCGTCATAGTCGGTTCTGTTCGCACTCTTGAATCGGCATGCGATGCCGAGGAGGTGCTTCTCTCACTCTACAGGTGCTCACACGACCATTATTTGGCTCACAGCCCAGGCCCCCTCCGAAAGTCATCATCATGCCATGTGCTCAGACCCTCGCCGGCATCCTGTAAGTGGCATACTGCGTGTAAGTAGCAGACTCCTGCGGGGGGCCATGTGAGACAGAAAATTTCTTGCACCCTTCGAGTTCTGACTTGATGGATGCCGAAGAGCGAGCATCAATGGGAGAGTGGGTCTTGAAGAGTGACTTCGATGTTCGCGAGTTAATTACTGTCAAGATGAAGGGCCATCCCTGAGTCAAACAGGGCAGGCTGCAGTGGAGTTGGATGCTCGCCCCGCGGCCAGCTTGGGCACCGAGCAGCGAGGACAAGCCGGCGGTGATCCATCATTGCACTCGTGAGAACGATTCTCGGGCATCAGTTGGGTCTTGCCTACCGCTTACACGGCGGAAGAGGTCGAGTGCGCCTGCTTTATTAGTGTCCACTTAGACGACAGTCTTGAGGCAGCCGTGGGCTGTGACGTCATCTGCTTGTGGTGCCTGCCCAGCCCCACTAAGCCACAGTTCATCCCCACTGCTAAAACCACATCCAACACCCTCTTTCTAACCAGCCACAATCGCATCATGCAAGCATCTGTTGACTCTCTGTCCTCATCACTTCCAGCGACCCTGCCCAACTCTTGAGCGATGCAGTTGCAGCATTGCAGTTATTACTCTCCATCCCCTCTTCTTCCCCGCTATCTTGCCCCCGTAGCATGTTCGAGCCCCGACGCATCCACACGTTCCGCTACCGCGGAGCATCGTGCTGGATGGGATGCGTTGCACAGAAGCATAGGTAGGAGTTAGAGAGGTCAGTCCAGCACCCTCTAGCCGCCGAGCTGACCTCTTTCCGGCCTCAAGTGAGGTGGCGCGGCCGCGGAGAGCGGTCGCTCGCGAGGCGCACCCTCCACCAAAAGCGCCTGCCAAGCGCTGTTGGTCCGGCATGCAACACTTCCGGCGGAGCTGCATGAACTGAGACTCAGACTGTCGAGGGGGACTGAAGTATCCGTGAAATTGCTATTTGAGCTCGCCGGCGCCAGGTCTGCTCAGAGAAATTTCGAGTCCGACCAGATGGCCTCTCAGCAGCTTTACCTCACTCACAGCGTTGACAAAACGAGATCTGCCTGAAAAATGCAGTCGGTGTCTTATCCTGATCTTTCAGGGGCCCAGAACTTTCCACTCCAGCGCTCGACAAAACGACTCGCTCCAAAAACAGACTCGTCGAGACGAGCATCCACAGGATCGGTGACATTCAACGCCCGCCGTGACCCCAGTCCCACTGTCTTCCAGTTGCCCGGAAGCTACCCACTACCGATTTACGGTCAAGAGAGACCTATCCAACTACCAGACGAGAGAGAATTTTCCGACGACAATGATGACGCCGATGTGGACGACGGCGACGGCGACGGACCAGCATCTTGCCCGTCAACCCCACAACGCGGGTCCCAATCCATCAACGCCGACGTTAAAGCCATCATCACGAGAACAGCTGACGTCAACAAGCTCGAACACAAAACTGGCTCCGTCTACATCTTCCTCGCCACTCACAACGGGAACCCCATCGTCAAAATCGGCTCAACAGCCAACCAAGTCAAAAGCCGCAAGAGAAACATTCAGACCGCCTGCACCGCCCTCCAGTTTCAGCCCCAACCAGCCCATCTCCCGCCCCAGGACATCACCTCGCACCTGCAACACGTCGAGAGGCTCGCCCAGGCCGAGCTCCAGGACTGCCGCTACGACTTCGACTGCTCGTGCAGGACCCAACACCGCGAGTGGTTCACCGTCGACCCGGAGGTGGCCCACCGCGTCGTGGCGCGCTGGATTCGCTTCTGCGAGCAGAAACCCTGGGACTGCCACCCCGGCGAGCCGAGGTCCTACTGCACCGGCCCGCTCAAGACGCACTGGCGGGACCGTCTGGATCACTGGAAGCCTGCCCTTTCTACGCCTACCGCGGCGTGCGATCTTGAGACGCGGCTCGCGCTGTGTGATAAGATCTTCGACGTGAACGGCTGGGACGTAGCCTGGAACGACGTGAGGCGCTGGTCGCGAGGTGTGTGGCAGCATCTGGTGGAGGCGGCTTTCGTGCTCGTGCTGGTGGTCTTTGCGGCTGGCTTCCAGTGGTGCGGCCGACCTTGGCTCGCGACAGGTGTGATGTGGCTGCTGGTGGTGCTGCTCTTTTACGTGGTTTTGAAGGTTGGGGGGTTCAGAAGCTGGATGGTGGAGCGTTTGCTTGGGGGCTGATTTGCGGCTGAGAGGACCGGCTCCCGGGGATGGCTCCTGCGTAACGTGCTGACGTTTAGGGGTGATGGTGATGACGGCGACGATGATGGCGACGATGATGGCGACGATGATGGACTACAATGTTGGACGATGAGCATGCACGACGATGATGGACTGCGATGATGGACTGCGATGATGGACGACGACAACGACGATACCCAAGGTGAGGATATAGGTAAGTCTAGAAATGGATCATTGAGCTGTTTGGGCTATGGCGCATTGTTTGGAGTTTGGAGTTATGAAACTGTCAAGTGACAGCTCAGGTGTTGAGGGGTGGTTGGCAATGATTCCTCAACCATTTAGGTACGCTCCGGATTTTACGTGGTACAGTTGGATACCCTGAATCAAGTTGTTCCGCATATGGAATGGGTTGCACGGCAACAGCCATTCGGATGGGCTCTGAACACTTCACACAGGTTTGGAGTTGTCGTAGAGAGTTTGTGCTTGAGATAGAGCGATAGATTTCTAACCGAGCAATCATGGCAATAAAAACACAAATCCTCAGACTCTCCATTGACGCACCACGCTCCGTCTTGACCCAACCTGTTGAAGGTTACAAGACAGCACGAAAGCGAGAGCTTCGACAGGACCTCGTAAGGGGAGGCAACATCTTCTTTCCAGGGCAAAGCTCCAATTACCAAAGTCTTTAACCATACCGTCACTTTCAACATCATGCATTGCAAAAACCACCCTAAAAGGTACTCAAAGGACTGCCATCTCAATGGTATTACTCCCAATTTTCAAGTCCTTGCAACCTCACTTGACTCTCACCATCACAGAAATCACACCGAAAACATCAATCCAGGTGAACAATCAATGCGGTCTTCTAGCCATTGGGGTTGGGGGTATTAACTATTATGTACAGTGTTCCAGCTGCGTTATGTTTTTACACAGACAGGCTGAAGACAATCCGGATAGATAACCGACGATACGTTGTGTGTATATCCTTCATCCGCCCTCATGAACCTCTCTCTCTCTCTTTCCTTCTTTCATGTCCGTGCATGTCTATACCCCCCTTTGCCTGCCCTCTGCTTTTCTTGGGGAAAAGATGGAAAAACCCGATGATAATGGAAAAGATGTGGTGGACGCTTATGTCGATGAGGATGATGATGATAAGAAAAACAGAATTTGAGCTGCCGCCCAAGGCTTTGCCCGACCGCCGGGGTGAAAATGTCGAGTTTGATGTAATGTACAATGCTATGCTGCTGTTTGCTTTCGTAAGGACCGTGAAGAATTAGATGATGATTGTTGTGTGTTTTGGCGAAGGTAATGTGGTTGGAGGAGGAAAAATCATTGGTGCCTTTAAAGGGCAACGGCAGCGAGGAAGGCCACAACGGCGGCCAGACCGAAGCTGGCGCCGACGCGGCCACTGCCGGCAATGACGACGGGGCTGCTGGTCGTGGGACGAAGCGAGCCGGTGCCGGTGGGCCTGGTGATGGTGCTACCGCCGGTGGTGATGACGCCACCGGAGCCAGTGCCGGGAGTGCCGGTGACGACCGGAGCGGCGGTGATGGGGATGACATCGACGCCGCCGGACGAACCGGTGGTGAAGTCGACCTGGGGCACCGTCATGCTGGTGCTGACGGTGACCGTGGTGCTGGAGCTCGGGATGACCTCGCCGGCGTCGTTGGTGCAGGGCACGACAGTGGTCACGTCAACGATGACAGTGGTGTAGACCGGAGCGACGGTGGGCGCGGCAGTCACCGTGATGTAGGTGGTGACAGTGGCGCCGGTCGCAATGGCAGGGTTCTCGTTGACGTGCTTGCCGCAGATGCCCTGGAAGTAGGCGACGGCCTCGGCAATGATGGAGTCGGTCTCGCCGTGGGCGTACAAGCAATCGTACACGTTCTTGACGAAGACGGCATCGGGGCAGTAGCAGGCGGAGTCGGTGTTGTCGGAGCAGCCGACGGTGAACAAGAAGGTGTTCAGGCAGGACGGGACGACGCTTGGGCACGGGAGGGTCTCGACGGGCTTGGCCGAGCTGACGACACCACTGGAACCGCCAGCCACAGGGGTGGAGGTGGTAGCGACCGCAGGGGCCGAGGTGGCGGGAGAGCTAGGAGCGTTGCTCTCAACGGTGGTCCGAGTCTCGGTGACGGGGCAGATGGTAGTCGAGACAGCGACGGTGACGACCGTGGTGACGACCGAGTTGGCCGGGCAGTTGGGGACAGTGGGCTCGCACTTGGTGATGGTCTGGGTGCTGGTCGTGAAGATGGTCGACGTGCTGTCGAAGCTGGTCGTGATGGTCTTGGTCACAGGAGAGCTGGTAGCAGGGGACACGCTGGTGGTCTCGGTGACCTGCTCGGCCGAGGTGCTGCTGCTCTGCTGAGCGGGGCTGGTGCTGCTTTCTTGGGCAGGGCCGGTGCTAGATTGCTGACCAGGGGCAGAGGTCGTGCTGGTCGTTCCAGGAACAACAGCGGTGCTGGTGGCGCCAGGGACAGTTGTGGTGCTGCTGTCTCCCGGAGTAACCGAGGTGCTGGTCTGCGCAGCAGGGGTGCTGCTGCTGGACTGGCCAGGCACCGTGGTCGTCGAGTCCTTCACCTCAGAGGAAGTGGTGGTCTTGACGACTGGGGGCTTGGTAGTGGTGGCAGGCTTGGTCGTGGTCTTGGGAGGCTTGGTGCTGGACGCGGTGCTGCAGTCGAAAGAAATGGTGGGAACCTTGATGCTGCAGCTCGGCTTGGGCTTGTTGGGCTGGGGAGGATAGACGATGGTGACGTTCTTGGCACCGCCGCATTGCTTGTTGACCACGGTGGTACCAGACTTGCGGCAGGCGCTCCGGTGCTTGCAGGTCGAGCCGTCAGGCATGTCGTAATGGAACTCGAGATCGCAATCGAACTCGGGCTTCACGTGAATGGAACCCAGCGAGAACTTGTCGACGGCAGCTCCACAGCCAAACGAGGGAGACTTCTTCTTGTCGGAAGAGCAGGTGCCACCGATGACCTTCTTGCCCGTGCGGGGAGCAAACCGGCCTCTGTTGCCACCCTCATCCTCGCACTTCCACCCGTTGAAGTTGAAGTCCCTGTAGTTGAAGAAGTCACCGAAGTCGAGGTCGTCCCAGCTGAAACCAGGCTTCTGCTTGTCGGTACACTTGTTGTCGGTGTTTCCCGGGCAGGTGAAAGGGGGAGCCCTGTTGAACTACGGGACGTGGTGTCAGCCATCTCGAGGGGCCCATTGGAGTAGGAGACCGGAGTGAGACTTACTGTTGCCGTGACGCCAGCGGCGAGGGCCAAAATGGGAACGAAAGTCTTCATGTTGCTGAAGTGCTGCTGCTTCGAATCGATGCGGAGTAAGAAACGATAGACCACAGATGAGTGTGATGGGTATCTCGGCGGAACTCGCGCCCTCAAGTAAGAATGGATAGATCAGGAAGTGGCCTTGCCAGCGAGTGTAGGGAACAAGAAAAATGTCAAGCAAGAAAGGGGATATGAGGCAAAGAAGCGAATGACTTTGCCACAGTAGGTCACACCGAAAAGAGAAGAAAGCCTTGAGCACAGCAAGTTGATAATAGACATGAAAGGAGGATGAGGGACGGGTTGGCGGCGGTTGATATACACAGCCGACGACACAAGAGCCAGCCATGTCATCCAACCCACTCATCAACCCTTGCAGGTCACTCGACAGGGTGAGCGTCGAACAAAGAACCGGGGGCCATGATCGGGGACCAGGCGTGCACAGAGTGTCCAAGGGTGAGCAGAGAGCCGTCCGGGATGTGTCGACTTGGATTTGGGCATCCCCAGGCACGGCTCTCTTAGGGTGCGAGAGGCCAATGAGAAAGCTCCGTAATCGACGGCCTTGCCTGGAACGGCAAAGTTGGACATTGCAGGGTAGCATGTCTCGCAGTGTCAAGCAGGGAGTGGTTGTCAAGGTCCCTTTTTGCTCGAGGCCGCGGTTGCACAACTCCCTTCGCGGCAATACCACCTCGGTTCTGGATCGAGCGAGGGTCTGGGCGGACGTTGTCTCCAAGTTTGGGCTTCTGTTGGTGGCGCGCGGCTCTGACGAGCGGCAGCAACCTGGGCCTGCATGGTTGGCTGACAAGGGTTGCGGGACAAGGGAGGCGGGCAGGGGTGTGCCCGAGATCTGGCCCAGGGGTTGACCACGGCCAATCGGTTACACGCTTGCCACCAAACCTGTAAGGCGATGTCTTGCCCTCCCAGGGAGGCCGTTCTGACTGGTGAGACTTGTAGGCCAGCGAATTAAGCTTGAAATCAGGCCGTCGTTCGAGCCACCTGTGAGGACGCAGCTGCTGGCTGGCCGCGACCGCGATTCATCTCCCAAACGACCCTCCCTGCATGGTAACAGTAAACAGTCAAAACCCCTTGACCACGTCCGGTCAGAAGATCCGGGCAGAAAGATGCATGCGATCGAGTGGTGTCGCTTTGAAACAAGTGGCGGCTGCTCAGCCACATCGACAACGCTACTGCAGGTACGGAGCTCTTCGCCCTTTGTGAGGAGCCGGACCCGGAATGCTTGTTCGGTCGGGGTGTCTTCGCGTGGTTGGCGATGGTCATGGAACCGTGCCAAGAGCGGACTTAGCCCACGCTTGCTAGGGATTCCCCGCAGAACAAGTGCAGGGCAGCAGGGCGCGATGCCCAAAGAGACCAGCAACCGCGGACCGAGCTGCTCGATCGAGGAGAGCAACCCTGCCTGTTCATCCAAAGTGGCCCATGAGGCCCCTGAGCGCAGTCATGTGTTTGTCTGCCCATGTTGGGATTGTGGAATCGTGAGATCGTGTGAAATGCCAGCTGAAAAAGAAATCTCCGGATTTCTCGGTTTGTGGAGTCGGGCTGGGGCAGGCTCAGCAGCGATCGACGAGTGCCGCAGTTGAGCGTGGTTCTTTTTGTTCGACTGGGCGCCAGAAGGTCGGGTTTCATGTTTCAGGTGAGCGGGCGGAATCCCGAAAAGACCGACCTTCTTGGCAGCCGTTCCAGGTTGCAGCGGTACCGCCAATCAGCAAGCGAGGCCCGGGTCCACGTCTCCCTCTTGGGTTGACGACTCGTCCTTTCAACCCGTGAACTGGCAACTGTCAACCGACGTGACTTCCAGTGGCACCTCGGCGGTATTCAAAATGGAGAGAGTCAGGCTCAACCCACTTCCAAGAAAAACGATGTCATCGGTTGATGCGACGGCAGCAGCATCACAGCAGCACCACAGCATCCCCACTCACACAGGGGCCTGTGCACATCTGTGCTGCGACCTAAAGTGTGCAACTTTTGCCTGAACGGAGGAGCTACAGCACACTAGCGCAGGAGGAGCCTTGAGGTTCCGAATCCGAGAACTTGTGTCATTCCATTTTCCAAAGCGTTGTCAAGAGCTTCACATTTTTTCAGCTGTCGAAAGACTCTATGCGCGTGCTCGTCTCATGTGAGTCCAGGGGAAGTTGAGGGCCCCACCCGGCCTCGTGCCATTTTTAGCTCCCGTCGAGCCCCTGATTCTGCTGACTCCACAGTATCCCCGCTGAAGGAGAATTTCGATCGGGCTTTCGGATGGCATTGATCTGCCGCCCACGGGGCTGGCGAATCGCCCTTCTCTCAGCTCGGGAGATCCGCGCGCGTCTTTTCAGCCTTCCAGGTTCTTCCACAACGCCCGCGGCCCGCCTGACAACTCAGTTGCCAAGTCAAGACAGAGGATGCCGGCTGCGTTCAGTACACGGCGATGAAGTGCATCTACAGCTCTTGTCCGAAATCTCTCCAAAATCCCCCCTCTCTCTTCGCCCCCAAACTCCCGACAAAAGAGGAAACGTAATGTCACCACGGCCATATTGGTGTTGGTTTGTTGATGGGGCCATCCTTCGCATGATGCTACGCAGCACTGCACACCGCGTCCCGGGGAGAACCCGCGAGCTCCGGAGAATAACCCCACAGACCGTCTCGCTTGGCGCACAACGCCCAGAACGGTCAAAGTCAGGGGCAGCACGTTTCCCGGTTGAGACAAGTGCCGCAACCCTCTGGTGGGCAGCTTCCTCGCGCTCTGTTTCGGGTTGTGCTTAGTCCGGTTCAAGACGCTCGTATCGCGAACTTGCAACAGACTGGCCCATGGCTCTGGGGCTCTGGGGCTCTGGCCTCCACCCCAATGCACCGTGAAGGTGGCTGAGCTCGCTCGTCTGTGTGCAAGGCTACCGTCGGGATCCCGGGTTTGCACCTTGTCATGCGCTCATGGGCATGCTCGATCGACTGACCGAGAAACGGACGCTTGGAAAACAAAACATGGCTTTCCGTCGACTTCGGTTCCATGGTAGCACCAAGACGTCCGTCCTCTGTGACAGAGATCCGAATCCAAAACCAGAATCTTCTCGATCGTGCCGTCTCTTTAGTGTATGGACTCGAGACCGCCACCAGCGCCACCGTGTCAGAGACGCCGCAACGTCCTCAAATCAATACACTTCATCCCTCAACCACAGTTCGAGCGTGTAACAACACAAGTCCACCGTACTGTGGAGGTGCGGTGCAGCGGATTCTTCACAAGGCCCTCGGGAAACCCGGCCTCTCCCATTCCCCATCGCGGATGTCTCGGGCTTCGCACAAGTCCTAGATGCCTGTCACTGGGGCCACCCTAGGAGTCCTCTCCTGTCAAGGGGGCACGGCGTGGCAGAGACGATTTGACATGCAGCAGAATCACGGCGTAGAAGCACAAAGTATATGAAGTCAAGGGTAAGCAATCCGTCTCGGCGAAGATCCCGCAAATCAGTGAGGATAAACTCAGGTCCCTGGCCCTGAGGCTCGGCGGCCCTCAGAAACATCAGATCCCGCAGATCTTGTTCAACCTGGATACCTATCCGCGGGTGTGCCGCCCAGGGGCAGCAGCTTTGGGCGTTACACGCAGGCCGCCGTTATATGCTGTATTTAGCCAGGGTTAACAGCACTCTCTGCAATTTGCATTGTACGACTTGCGTTGACATTAGCAGCGCCGATGCCACCGTCAGCATGTAATCGGTTCGGATCGTCTATTAATACCCATCACTTCAGATATCATTTGCAAGAGGCACAGCACCTAAAAAACCACATCTCATTTCTCAATTCCCCTCGCTTGTTGTAAATTTGTACCCTCCCTCTTCGAGTCCTGGTTGTTGCCGTTGCGAACAATGGGTGGGGCCGGCCGGCCACAGCCTCCGGTCGGTCCACCGTAAGGGCCCCACCTCCGGGCGGCCACAGCGACCCACAGCTGCCCGAACTTGGGCCCCGCCCCCGGTCCCGCGCCGGTGAGAAGGGGTTGCGTTTCCTGTGTTGTTGGTGTTTCAAAAGCTCTTTTGATCTGCTGTTTTTCTACCTTTTTAAGAAGGTGTCTGTCGCCGTTTCGAAGGGAAGCTCCAGAAATCCAGCGCAGCAGCCACTTACAGATCCCGCGAGGCTGTTCATCGGAGTTGTGCACTTGGCAGAGTTAAGAACCGGAAAGGAGGGGGTTTGCTGTCTCATCCAATCGTGATAGACAGCCAAGTCGGAGCTTTAAAAATTTGGAACCCAGAATCACAATACCACAACGATATTCCATTTTCTCCAAGTTATGAAAGTGCGGACGCGAAGGGTGCCAACTGGGGTTCTGCCGTCTCGCTTCCCCCCTGCTCCTGGCCTGGTCACAGAGAAATTTGGCGGAATCAGAAACCAAGCTTCAGGAAAATCAGGTTCAGTACCCAGTGGGACGAGTTTTCATGTGGTGACCGTATGGCAGATCACAGGGGACTTCTCTGGGGTTCGGGGCCGGTGTCATCAACCCCAAGTTTGTAAACCATCACACCATAACCACCAAACTCATCACCCACCCCCCTGCAACCGCCTAATCCTCTCCTCCGCAGCCCTCGCCCTCCGCTCCCTCTCCAACCTCACCCTCTGCTCGGGCGTCAACCCCCTCGCCTCCTCCGTCCTCCTCTCCTCCGCCGTCTTGGGCGCGCCCCCGCTCAGGAGCTGCCCGCCGCCCTTCCTCTTCCTCCTGGCATCGTCCTCCGCCACCTTGGGCCCCTCCACCTTCAGCCGCTCCTCCTCGGCCTTCCGCCTCTGCTCCTCCTCCTTCTCCTGCGCCTTCCTCTCCCTCTCGGCCCGCTGCTCGGCCTCTGCCCGCTTCAGCGGGGCAGGGACCCGGGCGGCTTCCCAGTCCCAGGTCGTCTCGCCCAACTCCGCGCGGGCGACGCGGAACGCGTCCCGCGTGGCGCGGTCGCCGGCGAGGTCGAAGGGGGTTTTGCCTTCTTTGCTGAGAAGTGTCGGGTCGGCGTTGGCGCGGGTGAGGAGGCCTGCGACGAGCGGGGCCGAGTTTTGCGCGGCGGTGAAGTGCAGGGCGGTGGGTGCGTGGTGGTTTTGTTGCGAGTCGGCGGGTTGGAAGAGGAAGTTGGGGGATATGCTGTTGGTGGTGAGATATGATAGAAGGGCGGGGAGTTTGGAGCGGCGGATCATGGCTTGAATTTGGGTGGTGTGGAAGATGGCGGCCTCTTCTTCCTCGGTGAGCTTCGGAGGTGCGGGTTTGGAGTCGGCTTTGGATTTCGAGACTTTGGTTGCCTCGTCGGTCGGTTGGGGGGCTGCTTCGGGATGGATCTCCTTGACCTTCAAGCGTGTGAGTTCAATAAAAGAGCGCATGAGCTCGTTTTGTGTCGCTCTTCGCGTGCTGAACGGAAAACCCCTGATCCGGGGATCGTTCGGGCGCAGGACCTGGTCGTCGTATGGCCCAAACAAAGTCCGCCTGTTTGTCGAACCCGTGGCTCGGATGAAAAGCAGGTCCGAGGTGTCAATCAAGGCTTTCCAGTCCCTGAGGAGTTCCCGCACGTCCTCCACGAGGGCTTGCTCATTGTACCGGCGGATGGAAGCACCGGCTGAGTGAGCTGCTCCCTTGGCGTTGTCGTTTGCTGACTGCGAGCCGCCCTGTTTCCGCCGTGTGGTGTACCGGTGGAAGGTCTTGTGCGCCAAAACAACAGCCTCCCTGTTCAGGGGACCAACCGAGCCGTGTTTGCTTTGCTTCGGGGCAAGGCAAACCACCATGGCGGCAAAATGGCCACCTCCAATCATGCAGAGAAAGATGTGTCGCCCACTGTAGGCTGGGGGAACGGTATTTCCGTCCTTGGCGGCTTTGGGCATGGATATTGGTGGCAACTGTCGTTGGTTGATGGCGTCAACGATGGCGTCCTCCTTCTCCAACTCCCCTGCCGTGAAAACTGCCCTGTATACCCCAAAATACGTGTTGGCTGGCAATACCGGGGAGGTCAGCCACAACAATGGCGGCTTGCCTGTCCCCCTCCTCTTTGACTTGGGTTCGTCATCCTTGTCCCCGTCGTTTGCGTTGCGCTTATCCGCCAGCGATGCTTGCTTCTTGAGCAAAGCCGACAGCGTTGTGTCTTTGCGCGATGGCTCATCCTCTTCATCCTCGTTATCCGACGTATCTGATCCCGATATGCTCACGTCGTTTTCGTCGACGAGCTTCTCGAACTCGGCCTCGGAGACGGGCTTCAGCCCGTTCATCTTCTGCTTGAGGTTGTAGTAATGGAGGTCGGTCTTGAGATGATCTCTTTGCTCTTGGACGGTGACAAAAGACATGGCGCAAAGGGAGCAAGTCTGTGACCCGAGGACGTTTTCTGCGCTGGCGGGGCCCGGGGCCTGGTCTGGAGAGGGAGCTGCGGTCGTTGGGACATCTTCCATTAGCCCCGCGTCGGGCTTGAGGGCGAGCGAGTTGAGGACTTCTGGCGGCAGGTCGTACAGATAGAGGGGCCGCCGAAGCAGCGCATCCTGTATCTTTTCCATGGCGCTGTTCGACTTGGTGCGCGTTAAGGGACTGATTGCAAGACGCCTTTGGATGGTTGTTGAACAAGTCGCTTCTTGAGCTCCGAGGCCGATGGCGGGGCATTTTTATCGGGCTTGCAGCTTGCCCGATAAGAGTCACGCCGAGCAGTGCGTCATTTGGTGGCACTTAACCCTAACCCCTAAGACTTAGAAAAGGGGTTCAAGTCTCGAAGATGGATAAAGTTTGAAGACAAGGAGACAATTACATTTCATAGCATTGTTGTTTCACATCTACAAGGACAGAGTTCTTAAGTTTTGGGTAATAAATTGACATACCGAATAATGTTCAATACTTAGGGACCAATCTAGTTGCCCTGTCTTCCCACGACCTTCCAATGACTGGAACACATGAGATTTACCTTCAGTACCCTTACACACACCTACCTCTACACGGTACGCAGGTCTTTAGTCTAAAGTTGCTACAACTCACCTTCGTCCAGCGACTAGCCCGTTGCCGTCGACGATGAGACCTCCTAATGGCTCGGAGCCGTGGACTTTCCAAGTTCCACCTCGTCCCAAGAATCCTCAGAGCTGTGCCCGCCAGCGGCAGAGACCTCATCCTCAGAAATGGCGCGCGATGAGCTTGGGAAGTTGTGTGGTTGGGATGCCACAGTCTCTGCTGTTGAGTTGACAACCACACGCTTGCCGTCCTCTGACGTCCTGGGCTGCCCTGCTCTGTGGGAGACCGATGAAGTTTGGAAGGCTGTGATGGCATCATCAATGGTAAAAGCGGTGGAGAGCGGACTGACGGCGTCAATGCCGTTTAAATCGGCCATTTCGCCCAGGTCGATCTCCGAAACGGAGAAATGGCTCGTCATGTTCGGCTCCTCGGAATCCGATGCAGCATTGTTGAAGTGGACGCTGGGAAAGTCTCTGCTAATAGGCGTGCGACTAGTCACACCGGCAAACTTTTGGTTTGGAGTTTGGGTTCCAGAGACGTTCTCCTGAGGGGTGTTCTGTTGTGGATCAGTTGCGGTGGTCAGGCAACGAGCCAAGGCCACAGGGGCTTTCCCGCACAGTTGTCGAAGAGTTTCGGGGTGAACCTGCGGAGAGCCTCTCGCTCCGTGAGACGGGGGAAAGCTTGTGGTGGTTTCCTGCGAGTCGCTCAGTTCTGTGATTGAGCTGAGATAAGAATATGGGTAGACAGACATGGGCGTCGTGATCCGCGGTTGCATACCCACCACGCTCCAGTTCTGACAGCGAGCCAACGCTTGCGACCACTTCTCGGCAATTTCCAGGGTCGTTCTCCTGGCTTCTTCGAGCCTCTGCAGCCAGTCGACTGAGGCTTCGAATGGCTTTCGCGGCAGTGCCTCGCCAAGCGCGACCAGCTCGCGCCGAGGCCTCACGGGATCCTCGAGGACAGAGCCTGATCCGCCGAACACAAGATCAGCCGGGATTAGCTTAGGGGAAATGCCGAATGAGTAACCGCGGTCGCTCTTGAACGCCCAGTAGCTCAAGACAGCATCCAGAGTGTTGACCTCGTAGTCCTTGTAGTAGTCGCGGCAGTCTTCACAAAACCAATACTTGAGTTTCGTTTCCTGGACAGGGCGACAGCTCCGAAGTGACAGCAGAAAGTTGGCACAGCAACCGCCGTCCTGCAGCTCCTCGTTCCTGGCCTTTTGCCGCTCGCATTCGACCAATTCTCCCACTCTGCTGTGGGCACACACCGTGTAGACGTTCTGAGGGACGTAGCACATGCTGAGAGGTACAGGGGCTGTGCCGAGTGAGGTGTCGCAACTTACCCAAAATGTGCGAAGTAGGCGACGCTGAAGTATTTTGAGGGGTTAAGACTGACGAGTGGCCAGAGTCAGGGCACTTGCGGGCAACTTTGAGAATACCTTATATAGTCGTAGAAACGACAATGCAACAAGAATGGCATTGTTTGTCCGGCACTTGTTCACAGAACTAGAGGGAATGGGTGAGGGGCCTTGGTTCCAAGACAAAGAAACGAACCCAAACAAGGGCCACACCGGCACTGCAAGAAGACAAGCGCAGCTTCCAGTCCATTGTCGTTGAGAGAACACGACTTGTGGGGTTTCCCTCTCAAGCATCATTTTGCAGATGAGGTTTTTGGGAGAGAGAGAGAGAGAACAGAGAGACATAAACTCACAGTTCTCCACAAAACGTGAGTTCTGAAAACTACATTTTTAAATTGAGAATAAGGTTCCTAAGGCGCAGGTCAAATGCTAGATCGAGAACAGGTGAGAAGGAGGTCGAGGCAGCCGCTGACTGATGTCCCGCAGCCAATCGAGCATGAGGTACTGTGTAATCATCAGTCAGCACCCACCACCACTAAGTCTCCACTCAGTCATCACTGACAATAAAGACGAGTTATGAGGGCACCAGGGGAAACCGAGTCTAGAGGAGGCTTCTCAGCCTGGTACATTAGCTTCTAAAATTTGCAATGCTCATCCAAGCATCACACTACCTGACCACGAAAATCCAGCAAGTGCTCCATCGTTCCTTCTCGTGATCCTCTGTGTATAAGAATCAGCCACACCTTCCTTCCCTGCTCTCGAACCTCAATTTCGGAGCATCACTTCTTTGACAACTCGCAAGACACCAGGTCATTCCTCGACGTTCAACATCACCAACACACTCATCATCACCAAACAGTCACATATGAACACACTCAAAACCACCATGTCCAACACTCTGCGCCACGCCAAGATCACCCCCCACCGCTCCGGGGCGCGTGGGCACGCCGGCCACGGCTGGCTCGACACGTACCACTCCTTCAGCTTCGCCAACTGGTACAACCCCAACTTCACACACTTTGGCGCCCTGCGGGTGCTCAACGAGGACCGGGTCAAGGCCAACTCGGGCTTCCCCACCCACCCGCACCGCGACTTTGAGATCTTCAGCTACATCCTGTCGGGCGAGCTCACGCACACGGACTCGACGCACAAGAAATCCGACGCCGCCCAGCCCGAGTCGGAGCTCTTCTGCCGGGTCAAGCGCGGCGACATCCAGTTCACGACGGCCGGCACGGGCGTCACGCACGCCGAGTTCAACTACGGCCGGGACCCCGTGCACTTCCTGCAGATCTGGGCGATCCCCTGGAAGCGCGGCCTGACCCCGCGCTACGACTGGGGCCGGTACAGCGACGACGACAAGCGCAAGGGGTTCGTCAGCCTCTTGAGCCCGCTCAAGGGCGGCGTCGACGCGACGCCCGCCGAGGAGAAGGCGGCGGAGCCCATGATCCCTGGGACCATCGCGATCCATGCCGATTTTGTCATGTCCGCTGGCATTATTGCGCCGGGCAGCAAGTTCGAGTGGACCGTTGGGGCCAAGGCGACCGACGCGACAAAGAGGAAGGTCTATGTGCACTTGCCCATGACGAAGGGCGGGAAGGCGAAGATCAGGCTGGACGGCAGGGAGGAACTTGTCGAGGGAGATGGCGCGTTTGTGGATGCCGTCAATGCGGGAGATAAACTTGTCGTGGAAAGCGTGGGCGAGGCCGAGGCAGAGGTGATTGTTCTGGACACAGCGTGATATCAGCAAGGTGGATGGCGGTGAATGGCTTCATTACATAGACAAAATACCCCACGGTTCAGGTTCAAGCGATAAATGGAATAGCAACATTGGATCCAATCGCAAATCGTGACGCCAGCGCTTCATTTGAGTGTGGTGCGACCTGATGGACTGGCCATCGCGACCGACCACGCCCTTCCTCGCCTCGACCCGCATGGGCCGATGGAAATGAAGGGGATGAACAAATTCCTGCAAAGAGGATGGGTTCCAAAAATTCCCTGCCAGGTCGAGACCCAACAGGAGCGGTCAGGTTGTAGTTTTCAACTAGCAAAAACGTGATCTCGGACGAATCCTCACTGATACACGTAAAACCCCTGCACTCGGATGGAGAAGAAAAGAGAAGGGGAGGAAGTTTGGGGGCCTTGGGCTGAGAATTTATAGGCAAACCCAGATGGTCTGTGCACGCCTGCAAATTTCCCTCCAGCCTGCAATTGTCTGTGCGCTGCACTTGGCCCAAGCTCTCTTTCTCTTTTCTGTAAACCCTAACCCTCGTACGTCAACTCAATGATGTCATGATGCCTCTGATGTGGACGAATGTGGTCACAGATAAACAGCAAGGAGGTCAAGCCTGGCTTTCGTGCAATTTTGGGGTCTTTCGTGGTAAAATTGGAACTTTAAGAGCCTCAATTTACTGAGTGCGTTTATTCAGTGACCCTTTATGCTCTCGGCTGCTCAGCAGTCAACTCATACCCCAATCCTACCCTCTTCAAGAGCCCCACTGCTCTAACACTTACACTTGAAAATAGTCCTGAGTTGCCCACCATGTCGCTCTCACGCCACGTAACTCAGGATCTTCAAATTTTATGTTCTTGAAACTCAAACTCTAACATGCCCAGGTCGACCCCGAGGACATCATCCACCACCTCCAAGACCTGCGCATGCCCTCCCAGAGCGGCAGTTCCACCGGCCAAACCCGGCACCTCACCCCGTTCTCCACCCCCTACGCCAGCCAGCGGGATATTCCCAAATACCAGATCCCCGAGGATGGCGCGCCGGGGGACACGGTCTACGAGATGCTCCGCGACGAGCTCGACCTCGACGGCCGCCCCAACCTGAACCTGGCGAGCTTCGTCGACACGTACCTCGAGGACAACTCGCAGAAGCTCATGGTCGAGAACATGGGCAAGAACCTGGCCGACAACGACGAGTACCCGGCCATGCTGTCCATCAGCAACCGCTGCGTGTCCATCCTCGCCCACCTGTGGGGGGTGCAGAAGGGCGACAAGGCCGTGGGCTCCCCGACCGTCGGCTCGTCCGAGGCGATCCACCTGGGCGGCCTGGCCATGAAGTGGCGGTGGCAGGAGAAGAGGCGGGCGCAGGGAAAGGATACGCTGAAGCCGAATATCATTATGGGGGCGAACGCGCAGGTGGCGCTGCTCAAGTTTGCGCGGTACTTTGAGGTGGAGGCGAGGGTGTTGCCGGTGTCCGAGAAGAGCAAGTTTTGTCTGGATCCGGACTTGGTGAAGGAGAATGTCGATGAGAACACCATTGGGGTGTTTGTGATTTTGGGGAGCACGTATACGGGGCATTTTGAGCCGGTCGAGACCATCTCGAAGCTCCTGGATGAGTATCAGGAGAAGACGGGGGTGGATATCCCGATTCATGTGGATGCTGCCAGTGGTGGGTTTGTGGCACCGTTTACCTATGCTGGGACTGGTGGGTGGAAGTGGTGAGTTGTTCTTTTCAGGTTGGCCAGTTCTCGTTGCTGACTGGGGGCAGGAACTTTGAGCTTCCCCGTGTCGTCTCCATCAATGCCTCAGGTAGGATCCTCACTCATCCCTTTTTAACTCGGACATTAATTAACAAACCGTAGGCCACAAATACGGTCTCGTTACCGCGGGGGTAGGCTGGATCATTTGGCGTGATCAGGCCTACCTTCCCAAAGATCTCATCTTCGAACTGCACTACCTAGGCGGCACCGAAGAGTCTTTTACTCTCAACTTCTCCCGCCCCGGCTCGCAGGTCATCGTGCAATACTACAACCTCATCCACCTCGGCTTCTCCGGCTACCGCGAGGTCATGGAGAACTGCCTCGCCAACGCGCGCATCCTCTCTAAGAGCCTCGAGGCCACGGGCTGGTACACCTGCGTCAGCGACATCCACCGCCCGGCCCCCAAGCCTAAGAACAACACCAACCACGCCGCCGAAGCCGCAGCCGACATGGCCCAGCGCGTCAAAGGCGCCGTCGCCTCCGCCGCCGGCAACAACAACACCACCAACAACGACACCAACAACAACAACCCCCCAAGCAAAACCGAAACCTCAGCCGCCTACGCAGCCGGCCTCCCCGTCGTCTCCTTCCGCCTCACCGACGCCTTCCGCGCGCAGTACCCGCACATCAAGCAGGAGACCATATCCCTCCTCCTGCGCGCGCGGCAGTGGATCATCCCCAACTACGCGCTTCCCCCCCAAGAGGACGGCACCGAGATCCTGCGGGTCGTGGTGCGCGTGAGCATGAGCTTCGACCTGCTCGACCGGCTCGTGACCGACATCGTGCAGGTGACGGAGACGCTGATGGAGAAAGACGAGGTAGACTTGTCGGTGCTGAGGGAGCAGGGGAGGAAGGGGCCTGTGAGGAAGGGGGAGGAGAAGAAGGAGGAGGGTGAGGCGAGGAGGTTGGGGAGGGAGTTGAAGAAGAGGATGGCGGATGGGATTCATCGGTCGGTGTGCTAGACAGGAGTGGAGTGGCTTTCGTGGGGTGGGAAAAGGGAGTTGGTGTAGAGGTGTAGAAGGGTTTATAGGACGCAATGAGAAGTCGCCCGCTGCTTGTCGACCGGCTTTTCTCTAACCGTGGTCGACTTTGACGTTGGACTCTTTGGGGTATTGTAACAAACTTAGATCCAATTCTGCAAAGGTCTATGTACCAACAGGTCATCCTTTGAAACACCATGCACACCCACTCCACGCTCAACGTGACACACAAACATATAGACACACACCACAACCCCAACCCATCAAATCTTAGCCCCCTTCGCCCGCCTCGCCTCCTTCTCCCTATCCCGGAGCAGCCGCCGCAAAATCTTGCCGCTCGGGCTCTTGGGGATGGCGTCGATGAACTCGACACCGCCCTTGAGCCACTTGTAGTGCGCCTTGTGGTCCTGGACGTACTTGATGATCTCGGCCGCAATGTCCTCGTCCTTGCGCGACGCCGCCATCGACTCGGGGATCACGACGTACGCCTTGGCCGCCTCGCCGTCGCGCTCGTCGGGCACCGAGATGACGGCGCAGTCGTCGACGGCGGGGTGCGTGAGGAGGTGGGCCTCGAGCTCGGCGGGGGCGACTTGGTGGCCCTGTTGTGTGGTGTCAGCTCTGCAATGATTATTGACAGAAAGGGGGGTTTGGTGCGTACCTTGACCTTGATGAGCTCCTTCAGCCGGTCGACGATCGTGACGTGCTCGTATCCGCTCTCCGCCTTGGTCACGATGACCTCGTCGCCGGTCCGCAGCCAGCGCCCGTCCTCGTGGTAGACAAACGCCTCGTCTGTGGCCTTCTCGTTGTTCAGGTAGCCCAGCACGACCGAGGGAGACTGGACGAGCAGTTCTCCCGGCTTGCCGTACTCGGTGATCTCCTTTCCGTCGGGGTCGACAACCTTGCCTCGTGCGCCGGGGATGAGCGAGCCGGATGTTCCGGGGCAGATGTCGTGCTCGCTTGTCGAGGTCACTACGGTTGCGGTCTCGGTCATGCCTGGCAGGGATCAGTAACTGTCACCATGCTACTTCGTATGGGCGAGGACTTACCATAGCCCTGACCGATGTGCCACGTGGGATAGATCTTGAGAAGCTCCTCGGCTGTCTCTTTCCCGAGGGGCGCTGCGCCAGTGAAGAGCAACCTGATACTGCTGAGGTCGTACTTCTTGAGGATGTCTTTGCTGCTGAGCATGCGAACGACGATGGGCGGAACCTGCACTGCTTAGCAACGGTGACTCAGGGGCCGGGCAATGGAAACGTACCAGAGGGATGTGGTTGATCTTGAAGCGCTCAATGGCCTGAAGGAAGTCTGTAAGCTCGAACTTTGGCAGGACAATGACCTCGTCACCGCGCCATGTCGCCGAGTGAGCCACCACCACCAAGCCGTAGATATGGCTGAAGGGAAGCAGGCCGAGCTCCACCTGGGTATCGACACCATATTTCTTTCTGCCCACGTCCTCAAAGAGGCAATACTGCATTGTGTTGGCAATGACGTTTTGGTGTGAGATCATGACGGCTTTCTATTGCCTTGTCAGCAAGACTCCGCATTGTTTGACCGCCAGTAGACTCACGGGAAGACCAGAGGTGCCACTGGAGTAGCACAGGAAGGCGACCTGGCGGGCTCCCTGCCCCTTGACCCATTGCAGAGGCTCAAGTTCAGGCACAGAGTGGCCCATCTCAACCAGATCATCAACGGTCTTGAACGGGGGCTTTTGGGAGTGGTGGGGCAGATCCATGATGAAGATCTTGTCTTCGGGTATCCCCACGGCCTTGGCGGCCTTCAGTGCCGTCTCCAACACGGGTACACAGGTGAAGAGGGCCTTGGCGCCGGAGGACCTGAGCTGGTGCTCCAGCTCGCTTGCCGAATAGGCGACATTGGCGGGCGTGGCAATGCCGGACAGGCGGTGCACAGCGTGCAGCACCGAAAGGTAGTCAATCTGTGCGAGGGGCGTGAGTAAGGAGGTCATCGCTTGTCAAGGAGTGGTTGCGATAGACACTCACAGTGTTCAAAGCGAAGACCCCAACGACCTTGTCCCAAGGCGAGTCGGCATTGGGCTCCCAGCTCATGATCTTGGACAGGGCCTTTGCGATCAGGTCGGTGCGCTTGTGCGCTTCGGTCACGGAGTAAGTCTTGCCCGTGAGACCGCAGGTGAAGGGATTCCGGCTTTTGGCAAGTGGATGGCGGCCATAGATCTCGGTCCGCATGAACTCGCCGATGGTGATGGAATCGGGCGGGTCTGTTCTGGGATGAGCACACGGAGCTGTCCTGGCCAGCGGAGTAAGTTCACTTACCAAATGGGAGCTTCGGGACCCATGGCGGCGGATAGAAGACCATCTTGACGCTGCTTGTCGGGTTGTCGATTATGGTTCTCACGGGGCTGGGAACGCAATCAAGATGCGGTGAGGGCGTCGGAATGAAGATAGAGACGTCGCTTGCAATGCTCAACGCTCTCACCGATACAAATAGTCACAGCCCGTCGACAGAGATGGCGAAATAGGAAGGGAGAAGAAAGAAGAAGTTGGGGAAGTGTTCAGTTGTTGAAGGAGTGAGACTGGCTCGGCCTCCGACCAGATTAGGTCCCTGTCCCACTAACCCCCCCCCTTGCTCTCCACTGCTCTCCGCGACAGCGACACGAACCGATGCATCTTGCCGGGCGTTTGCTCCACTTCCCCACGCGCTACCCCATGATACCATCTCAGGGCAGCACTGGGCGCAGAGACGCAGTGGGGCTGCACCCATGGGATACCCCGCACTCCTCCAACTCCTCGGCATCCATGCGGGGTGCAGGCCTCCACACAATCGGGACCAACCCGAGTTCATCCAATCGAGGGCCCGGCCCTTCCCTGCACACCTCGGCTCTCAGGTCTCGGTAAACCCTTCTTGGAAACACGCATGCGAGTCAAGATGGGATCTGCTTGCAGTGACTTTTGGTTCAGAGCCGGGCGTCCGGGAGCGGCTTGGCCACCTCAGACCCGCAAAGCGTTGCTCGGCCAGTGGTAAACGCCCCGGTTTGCCCCTGAATGGTGTAAACACGACGACAATCATGCCGGCCTGCTTATACATATACATTGCCCCTATTCTCGCTGTTTGCAATCTGAGCACCGCGACCGGGTGACTTTGGCATTGCTCACAGCACACGGCAAAGCAAACGTGGACATGCACAGCACAGTGAGCGCCGTGGATGGCAATACTTGTGGCCCACTCAACTCGTGTAAAAGTCGTATCTAACAAAAGTGTCAATACCTTATACCGTGCCGTTAATCACATGTTACATTTCACTCACTCTCTGCTGTGTTGACCCAGTCACTGGATCAGTGTCACGTTCTGAAGCTTTTCGTGACAGCAACCAACGCTAGCTGACGTAGCACAGAACCTGGAACTGCCATGTTCCTAGGCAGGATACCGGACGAAACGCCTGGGCTCCAAGGCTCCTTGCTCAGCTATACACAAATGGCAAGACCCTCAGGTTGGGGCCTTGCTGATCGTTAATCTGGGGTGCTCCGAGATGTTGCCTGGGGATCTAGGGGCCATCCCATCTCCTCTGGCATGACCAACTGCAGTTCTCAGGGCCCGATAGCTCCCCTCCTGACCTTCTCATCACTTGAATCCGCTGCCACAACCCATGCCAATCCCGTGCCACAACACCACAATCCTGGGTCCTGCCTCATCAACAGTGGCCCGTGCGGCTTCACGTGGGCCTGTTGACCATCGCGCTTTCCCAAACGACATCCATCATCGCCAGCTAAAGGGGAAGGCACGGGGTTGCAAGCCCTTCCCCGACTTTGAATGCTTGATCAGGTAATCTCTTTCCCCCTCCACTTTCTCAGCCCACCTCCCAGTCCTTCTCGTCTTCTTCACCCTCAGCACCCACCACATTCTTCCCATCGAACGAAGCCCTAACCGATCAGGATTTTCAGAAGGATAGATTTCTTCCACAGCCCGAGGTTTTTCGATTGCGACCTTTCCTTCTTCTTCAACTTCCCCGACCAGTTTTCTTCTTCTTCCAACTCCTCTACACACCTTCGACTCCAGCGATATCGAGTATCACGGCATCACACCCACAACTTCGACGAGGCTTGGTCATCAGGAGCCTACGTGTGCCTCCCGCAATCCCACACTCCCATCGTGTTGTAAGTAATCCGAGTCTTTCGATTGCCCCAGGTGCCTGAGACAGCAAGGACGCCTCAAGAGGACAGGACACGAGCGACCGACAGCTTGGGCAACTCGCTCAGAAGGGCGACCTTGCAATATCGCGTGGACAGCCCGCGGCCACAGCTTCTAGAACTCCTCTTGTCCCCTTTGTGGACAAACATTGCTCAAGGGCTAACACACCGTTCACTCAATCTAGACTGTCGCCGGCGTCTCCAGAGGCCTCAACACAACTTTCAGCCATCTGCCCGTTGCAGCGATAGACAGACACACAGTGGTTTTCAAAGCTAGGTACGTTCTTTGCTCCAGGAACACCGACTATACTGCCCTTGAGCCCTTGGGAGCAGCTGGTTTCCTCGTCCCTTCCTTGTTTAACCACGATATCACGGCCGTATCTCCCTCAACCCCCATATCCCATGATCTCTTTGATTTTCTTTTCACAATTTTAGTTCGGACGGTCCACCAGCAGGCAAGAACGAGGTTGTTTATGGGCTTCCAAGCTTCGATTGGTGCTTGAGTCTTTTTGGGCTGGACACAGACGGTTAAGCCTGACATCCCCTCTCCACTTGCCTCCTCGGCTGTTCTCAAGTTTGCCCTCCTATCCCTCCTCTTCTTCCATTCTTCGTCTTCCTTTCCTCACTTCCTTCTTCCTCTTCCTTCCTTATTTCCTTCTTCCCCATTCCTCGTTCCTTTTTTCTTTTTAGTTCATTCCTTCCACCTCTCCTCTTCCCATCTCCTTCCCCC
>Ga0247824_10000109_pt1 | contig 32997 bp, 23 predicted proteins | sample 13C_PalmiticAcid_FD_194412 | JGI IMG/M metagenome (GOLD analysis project Ga0247824, IMG submission 194412) | Soil microbial communities from agricultural site in Penn Yan, New York, United States - 13C_PalmiticAcid_Day48 | ecosystem: Environmental > Terrestrial > Soil > Agricultural land...
TCCCTGCGTGCTCCAAATAGATGTTGGCTAGTTCCAATGATTGCTTCAGAGAGAGGTTCCCTCGTGGGTTCGGAACAACATGGCCGAACATTGCAGTTCACTTGTGGTTCTGTTTTCTTTCTGTGCAAAAAACAATCGAGTACATGGTGCAAGAATGAGTGATGGAACCTTCTTTTGCTTTTCACCTGAGCGAACCTGCAAGGGTGTGTGCAAAATAAACAGGGCTTACTTTGGGTGGTTATGCCCTTTACCGGCCTGTTACGGATGATTATGGTAAAAGGAAAAGATTGGTATGCCGTAAGCACTTGTCGAGAAGCACCTCCAGAACGTCAGGTGTGGAAAGGAAAGCTTCTTACGATTGGTTCCTTGAAAATTCCCTCAATGACTCGGAGGATCGGTATGTAGGTTCCCTTCACCTTTCGCCCTCGTGTACTGCAAGTTAACAATGATTGAGAGTGGGATTCAGATGGTCATCCCTCTGATCGTCGATCCGCCCCTCTTTTTTGTTTGTTGAGATCATAAAGGATGATGGAAATGAACATTTCGTTCCGTACCAAGATGCCTCTGGAAGAGAAGACAGAGCAGCGTGTGTGCGGGTGTGGGTGTGAGTGTTGGCAGTTGGAAGAGCGAAGAGGAGGGAAAGAAAGAAAGAATGAGGAAAAAGGGGCTGCGGATCCCAAAATGCATGTTCAACGGTCACAAAAATATCGCGCTCACAGCCACGTTGTGTCCCTGACAAAAATACAAAATTTCGCTGGAGACACGTTGGGACAACTACAGGAAGTCAAGCGCTAAGGGTGGTTCTTCTTGTTTCTTGTCCTTCGGACTACTCGACCGAAGAGCGGGTAGAAGGGACAGATTCTGGCACTAACCCACTAGGTTGTTTGAAACCAGATACCACCGATACCATGCCGATCAGCTTGCTCATTTCTCGCAGACGATCAAGCGGCTCAATCACCGCCCCTCGTTGAACTAGGAATCGCTTATTGAGTTGGCTTAATCCGCTCACACCTTGTATCGACGCATCCTTCGCGGTAAATAGATTCGTGGAGCCCCAGCGCATCCGAACATGGCGTTGATCCCCCTCTCCAATCACTTGCCATCTAAGCACCGAGCCATCTCCACACCCAACGACAAAGCAGTCGGTGGTTGAAACCGGACTCCAGTCAATGCACACGACATACTTATTAAGGTCTTGAATAGCGGCTCGACATTGCCCGGACGCAACATCCCACAGCCGTACAGCCCTGTCATCGCCACCTGTAACAAGCTCGTTACCATTCAATGAGAACACAATGCTTGAGATAGCGTCGGTGTGACCTGTCAGGTCATGGAGGCGGTCTCCAGTTGCCACACTCCATAACTTCACTATTCCTCCATTGCAGCCCGAAGCGATATGGTCGCCACTAGGTGAATACGCCATCGAATTAATCTCGTCGTCGTGGCCCGTCAAGACGGCGCGACAATCCCCTGTATCCACCTCCCATAGCATCACTGACTGATCGTCGCTGGCAGAAGCAATGAGATCACCACGAGGCGAGAAAGCAATTTTGTTAACCGATCCCTCATGACCGCTCAATGCGTGGAGGCAATCGCCAGACTCAGTACTCCAGAGACGAACTGTGTGGTCCCCGCTAGAGGCGAGGTGATTCCCATTGGGTGAATACACGACCTTGGCCACTCGATATTCATGACCAATTAAAATGAACCGACACTCTCCCGTTTCCACATTCCAGAGTTGCACTGATCCACTGATGTCTCCAGAGGCAACCTGGTCCCCTCGAGGCGAGTATGCGACAGTCTCGATCGTTTCGTCGTGGCATGTAAAGGTCTGTAGACAGGCTCCGGTTCCCATATCCCACATCTTCAAGGTGCCATCGTGACCAGCAGAGACAACGATATCGCCCTGTGGCGAAAAAGCGATGCTGCTTACCCAGCTCGTATGGCTTGCTAGGATTTGATGGCAAACTCCTGTCTCAACATCCCATAATCTTATCGTGCCATCCCTGCCGCTGGAGGCAACCCGATGACCTTGTGGTGAATACTTGACACTCAGAACGCCATCCATGTGACCAGCTGGAACTTGACTACTTCCTCCTGATCCCGCTTCCCACAGCCTCACTGTAGAATCCGCACTTGCACTGGCAATGTGTCCTTCTTTTGGCGAAAACACGATGCATCTAACATCCAGAGAGTGTCCTGTTAAGATTTGACGGCAAGTTCCTGTCTCTGGATCCCATAGTTGGACTGTGCCGTCGTTGCCGCCACAGGCAATCACATCCCCTTGAAGCGAATAGGCCAGCGTGTAGATAGCACTGCCGTGGGCACTTATGATGCGACAACATGTTCCTGTCTCAACATCCCACAACCTAAGAGTCTTGTCGTCGCTGCCCGAAGCAATCCTGTCTCCTTGAGGTGAATACGCAAGTTCCCGCACTTGGTACTCATGGCCTTTTAGAGTATGAAGACATGCTCCGGTCTCGATATCCCATATCCTCACAGTACGGTCTCCGCTTCCGGACGCGATATGGCAGCGATTCGGTGAATAAGCGACACTGAAGGTGCATGATGTATGGCCGATCAGAATGAACTGGCAATTTCCTGTGCTTGCATTCCATACGCGCACGGTCTTGTCCTCGCTGGCAGTTGCAATCGTATCTCCTTCAGGTGAGTAGGCAACACAGGTAACCTCTTCATCATGTCCAGTCAATGTGTGAATGCAAGATTCTGTCTCAACATCCCAAATTCGCGCAGTGCAGTCCAGGCCTCCAGACAAGAGATGATCCCCATTCGGTGAGAACACGACCCTCCCAACCTCGTCGTCATGACCTTTCAATGTATGTTCGAGTTCCCACATCGATGTTGAATACACCTTGATATCGCCATTCGAGAGACTGATAGCGAGTAAGTTGCCATCTGGTGAGTATGCGCACGACCATACAGAGTCGTCCTCCTTCACGAATGGAAGTTCGCCGAAATGTACGCCTGACATCTGCGCTTGGCTCAGCTTCACCTGACGCAGCCATGCACCACGAAGGGTGACCTTTCGTAAATCCGCTCCCTGAAAATTCGCCGAATCAAACATGCCGTAACTGAGGTCCGCGCCAGGAATACGAATGTTGCTCAAGTCAGCACCGTGGAACTTCTCTCCAGATCGAGTCAGAATCGTTATAGCATTGGCAGCTGCTTTGCGCCATTTCTCGTCCGTCTTCGAGTATTCGATGTAGTCGAGTAACAGCTTCCTGAAAATTGGCTCCTGTTGGGATCTCTCACTCAGGAACTGCAATATCGACGGCTCGTTGATAAAGTACCTCCAGGATAGAGGCGAAGTGATATCCGGGACTTGTTCTATGGGAGCTGTGGCCTCTTCTGTGGCGACATCAACGTTGAAGCTGTAGGCAGAGCTCGTGCTACCGCGACGACCTAATGCAGCTGCAGGCATTGTACTCTCTTTCCAGTCGCGTGGGTCATGTATAGCAAGAGCCAGTCCGTATTCGAGCAGTGATCGATGAACGAATCGGTATTGATTGCCGCTCCGAGTCAGAGGACACGCTTCTCTCAGCAGCAGCTTCTCATCGTCTCGACTGAAGAATTCTGCTTTCCACGTTCCTTCATCCTTGAATCGCGAGTACTTGACAATGGGTTGGCCTCCTTGTTCCTTATAAATTGCCACGGCAAGCTTCTTCAAAAAGTCGATCCCATTCTGCGTGAATCCTTCATCGACAAGGCTCTCGAATGCAGCTTTCGCCTGAGAACTCAATTCCTTTTCACTGAGTCGCTTCTTGCCTCTCTCTAGCCAATGCACAATGAATTGGTCATAAAGTGCCACTCGAGTAATCTGTGTTGCAGAAAGGCGTTCGCCTGGGTCAACCATTCTAGGTAGTACTTCCAACGACAGTGTCATCAGAAACGGATTCTTGACGAGGTCCTTCAATCCTGGAATGATATCGAGTGCCTGTTCATACTCCTTGGTTTCCCACAGTGGTTGATGGACCGTCACGTATTGCTTGATGTAGTCGTGAACTTGATCAGGCGTGAATGGTGTGATCACGGCTTCCTGAAACTGTCCTGGATCGGATCGATGGTTACGGTCCCCTGGTTGGAAGCGATCTCGATAGTCGCTTCCGAGGTACTCGCTACGGCAGCTGATCAACATCTGAGCGTCCCACTCGCCTGGTTGATTCAGTCTGTTGCTCATGTACAAGTTGTGCGTCTGTTGGCTCTCATCATAGCCATCACAGATGAGGATGAACTTGCGATGCACTTTCAGCTCACGGATCTCGGATTCAGTGAACTCGGCTTTTCGTAGCTGTTTGGCAATCATATCCTGCTCTGGCTTGTCAATGGCAGGCAAGCTGATGTGAAGGGGAACCCTTCCAGTGGCCTTCTTATATCTGTTCCACAGATCACATTCGAGCTGCCTATTGAAGGTAGACTTTCCTGCACCAGAGTCACCGAGCAACAGGAACACTTTTTGATTGCTGCCCAAGAACTCGTTGACCCTCTCCATCAAAGGAAACCGTTCGTCATCCGAAGCCTGAATATTGGCCTTAGCCTGAGGTTGGATGTAAACAGCATCACCTCGTTCCTTTAACCGCTGCTTTCTAATCTGGCGCAGACCGCCCTCGACATCAGGCTTGTTTTGAACACGATCAAGGAGAGTCGGAGACGCCAATGGAGGTAGAGCAAGATTCAATGGATACGATTTAGGGTCTTGCCCTCGGTTTGCTTGCATGAAGGATTTCCTTGCAACGTCAGCGTTCGATTCCAATTCCTGCAGAAGAGTTTGGATATCTTTTGAAGTGCAAAGTGTCAACGCATTAGGTGAGCGCAAGGTTGCAATCTAAACGGACAATATTCAACAGTTGTGCGCTCATACTTACATTGCTGCACACTTCCGGTGGAGGATGAGAGCCGCATAAGAATGATGAGAATCCATTCCTTGACACTCGTTTGATGACCCCAGTCGGCTTCATTCCGATACATTTCTCCTAGAAATGCTGCCGCGCTTCTTCGAGTACGTGCATCCCACACTGTGCTACTTGCAACTTGTCCGAGTCGTTGACACACTCCCCATTGGAATGCTGGATCTAGTCGGCATGGTGCTTCACACACCAATTGTTTGAACGTTGCAAACTCTCCACCTCGTATCAAAGTGTCCGCTCCTCGAAGTGCCGAATACCACGCACACTTGCGCTTGAAGCTGAGTCCTTCTTTAATTCCTTCCAAGAACCCTTGCCCTCCCTCAGTCATCGATTTCACTCCATCGAACGCAGTGACAACAACCTGCACCACTTCAGACGCTCCGGCTATTCCTTGTTGAATGTCCTTCAAGCCGTCCATAAAGCCATTGAGATCCAGTCCCTTCACTGCACTCACGAGCCCTGATACTCCTTGGATCACCTTTCCTGTGCGTCGAAATGTCGCTTGCCAGAGTGACTCGTTATCCGGGACACACAGCAGAGCCTGACAAGCGTAGGCAGCTTGGTAGACCAAGTAGGGCTCAGAGTTCACCTTCAACGCATCCATGTACGATGACAGTGGCTCGTGTAACGTCTCACGATCCAATCCCTCGACCTTGGTATCGGCCATGGCATCCAGCACATATGATGCTGCCAATGTCAATTGATAGATGTGTTGAGGCGATTGTTGATGAGTTTCCTTGAGTCTCGTGGTGAGAAGCCCAAGGATCTTGACAAGATCGTCAGAATCGAGGTAGTCCGTATCAGCACCTTGGATCAGCTGAGCAAGCCCTTGGAGTTGGTGAATGTCAAGTAATCCCGAATGGTCAATCCCATCGTAGAATGTCCTTAGTAGATCTCTGAAGATATCCCTCTCGATGACAGGGGCGAGACACACGACTTCGGCAACGGCTTTGGCATCCTTGATCTCTTCTTTCTTGAACGTCCTGATCACATCCAGAGAAAGTAGCTTGAGTCGCTCATGTTCATCTTCATCATTCTCGGCGATTTGTAACCAATTGCGAGCGGTTGGTTCCAGGATGTCATCCAGCTCATGAGAATCCCTCAAGAGACCAAGACAGTAAGCGAGTTGAGGAGTACTGAGGAGACGCTCATCTGGTTCCGGTAGTTTTGCCACGACCATTGGAGGACGCACATTCTCGGCGAAGACATAAGCTGGAATGATCGCAATGTCGTTGACGCCCCTCTTTATCTTTGAGGCGATAGATAGGTCCTTCACAGGTGGGGCATCCACGGCCGAATCAACATCGGGTTTGACTGATAGCGCGATGCTTTTGGTGTCGACGGATTGTTTGACCGGATGATCCTGAATTTTTACCCTATCAGAATCAAAAGGATTCGTGTGAGCCCTTTTCCCTGTTCAAACGTCTGAGCCCAAATGACGCCCCCTCACTCTCTCCTTACCCAAGTTTCTCAGCTTTTTTGTAGATTGCCTGTGCCTCGCTGATGTATCCTCGGATTGCTAGCACTCTCCCGAGTCCCAGGTAACTAGTCGCGATCTCTTGGCGCATTGTTTGGTCATCACCACTCTTGGTTCCTTTTTTTGCTTGCGACAATGCCAACTCGGTATCGTGACACAACACCAAGGCGATATCAGTGTCCTGAGCTTTCCCAGCATATTCCAAGTAGACATTGGCGAGTCCCAAAGCCTGCTGAAGAGTAAGATTGCCCCGTGGGGATGAAATCACACTGCCGAATCCCATTGTACACCTGCTGTCATAAAAACGAGGTGTCACGGAGGTATCAGCAACACGCTAGTCTGGAAACTCATCATTTGCATGCAGGAGCTCTCAATCATCCGAGAACTTACTTTGGATTGGGGTGTCTGACACTGTGGGAGATGTGTTCTTCACTTGTCCAGATAAACAATATTGTTTTTCTGACCACCAAGGGTTTTAGAGATTACAAAGTTAGGTTGCTAAAACATTCATCCGGACGGAAGATCCTGGCTGTATGTCATAAGGCATGACTTCTCACCTGTCAATTCCTTGAGTGGTTGTGTGAGGGTCTCAAGTAACTCTTGCCCGTGTACGCTAAGACGATAATTTTCAAGTAGAGGGAGGATTAGTATTTGCCAAGGAATGATAGGGGTGGGTTTTTTTTCTATGTGTCTCCTGTCCAAAACGCAATGTGGGTTTTCCAAGTGGGCGTCATTCCTTTGAATCATACTCTATGCCTACCCTCTCTTCCATCTGGCTCTACGAGTACATTCACATCAAGCAAGAGTATTAACCATATGTCGTTCCATACCAAGGTTGCAGCCAGGGAAGGTCGAGGATAGAAAACGTGAATGTAAAATGTGGTGGCAACAAAAGTCTGTGTAACGAAGGTTGAGGAGAGAAAAGAAGATCGGGAGGGCGGAATAATTTTTGTGCAACGGCCCGACACGGTGGCGCAGCTTTTCCAACACCTCAATGCTTGCTTGCCCCCACGGTTGAACATCTTCATTGAATCTCACCTAGACCGGAACTATTGTGCGGCAACATATATCTCCTAGTCGCTGTCCTCTATCTCTTGCTCCTCCTTTTGCTCAGGCTGTTCACCAGAAGTTTTGACGGATGGAGTGGGATCTTGCCCTAACTTGCCTGACGTCTTCTTGATTGTAGACACCACCGATGCCATGTTGATCAATTTCTTGCTCGCTTGACGCAAACGAACATATGGCTCGCCCACTGCGCCTCGTTGCTTCAAGAGTTGCTCATTGAGCTGGCTTAATCCACGTACATCTTGAATAGATGCATCATTCACAACGAGCGCACCATTCATGGATCCCCAGAGCAAGCGAACGTGACACGCCCCATCCTCCTCCACGACCTGCCACATCCGTACCACGCCGTCATTACATCCAGTAACAAAACAATCGACATCCACTGCCGTACTCCATGCCATGCTTTCTACAAAGCTGTCAAATAATTGAATCACGGCTCGGCATTGACCAGATGTAACGTCCCATACTCGTAGTGTCGCGTCGTAACTTCCAGAGATGAGGTGGCCCTTCGGCGAATAAATAAGTCTTGTCACGCCAGAGGTATGGCCGATTAGGACATGACGGCACTCTCCTGTTTTTATATCCCAGATCCTGACTGACCCATCTCTGTCTCCAGACACGATGTGATCCCCTTGAGGCGGATACATGACGACTTGAACGCCTCTATCATGACCAACGAGAAGAGTATAGCGGCAATCCCCTGACTCCACATCCCACAGACGGATGCTGGAGTCATCGCTAGCAGAAGCAAGGAGATCGCCGTCAGGCGAATATGCGATGCTTGTAACATCGTCACAGTGACCTCTCAGAGTATAAAGACAATCTCCAGATTCCAAACTCCAAAGACGGACTGTACGGTCGCGACTGCCGGTGGCGAGCTGACTCCCCTTGGATGAATACACTATACAGGTCACTTGATTGATAGGGCCAGTGAATGTATGGCGGCACTCCCCAGTGTCCACATCCCAGACCTTCACTAATCCACCACGGTCTGCGGAGGCGATTTGATCCCCTCGAGGCGAAAACACGAGGAGCAATTCAAATCTCAGATGACCGATTAGTATACGACGACAATCTCCTGACGCGGCATCCCACATTCGGACGGAGCCGTCCAAACCGGAATATGCAAAAAGGTCGCCACGGGGAGAGTAGGCGATGCTGTCGACAATTCCCGTATGGGGAGAGAAGATTCGAGAGCAAGTCCCTGTTTCAGCATCCCAGAATGTGACCGAACCACCTTGGCCGAATGAAACAACTTGGTTATCCTGTGATGAATACGTGATCGCCATCACCTTGTGATAATGACTGGTTGAGACCTGCCGAGACACTCCGGATCCTACCTCCCAAAACCTCACTGTGTCATCATGACTAGCGCTGGTAATGCGATCTCCTTTAGGCGAAAAAACGGCGCTCGGCACGGTATTTGTGTGCCCTTTTAGTATCTGACGGCATGTTCCTGTCTCTGCATCCCAGAGTCGCGCTGTCTGGTCTCCACCGGCGGAAACGAGCAAGTCTCCTTGAAGTGAATACCCAACACAGCGAACTTCGGTGATATGACCTGTCAAGACTCGATGGCAAGCCCCAGAATTCGCATCCCAAATTCGAATCGTACTATCACAACCACAAGAAACAAGTCGATCTCCTTGAGGCGAATATGCGACCGCCATAATCGCTTCGCTATGACCACTCAGAATGCGAAGGCACGCTCCTGTCTCAACATCCCATAGCCGCACAGTGTAGTCTCCACTTCCACCGGATGCAATCTGGTGGCCCTTCGGCGAATAGATAACACTCATGACCCACCCTGTGGGATCGGATAATGTCAGTCGACTGTTTCCTGTTCCAACGTCCCATATTCGTATCGTGTTATCATAGCTAGCAGATGCAACTGTATCTCCTTGAGGCGAGTATGCAACGCTGGTTACATCGCTTACGTGGCCAATCATGATATGGGTGCAAGATCCTGACTCCGTGTCCCACAATCGAACAGTACAGTCTTGACCGCCAGAAGCGATTTGATTGCCTTTTGGTGAATACCTGACAGTCCGAACATACCCATCGTGACCAGTCAATGTCCGTATGAGTTCCCAAGTCGATGTCGAATATACCCTGGTTTCTCCATTGACGAGGCTGACAGTGAGTGAGTTGCCATCCGGCGAGTATACACAAGAACATATCGACTCTCCGACCTCAAGATACGGAAGCTCTCCAAACTGAACACCTGACATCTGTGCACTGCTTAGATCTGCCTGCTGCAGCCATGTCCCGCGAAGATTGACCTGTCTCAAGTCCGCATCTTGCAACTGTGCTGACTCAAACACGCCATAGCTGAGATCCGCCCCTGGAATCCGAATGCCTTGCAAATTGGCATGGTTGAACTGAACTCCTGCTCTGACAAGGACTGTAATCGCATTGGCGGCTGCTGTACGCCATTTCCCGTCCGTCTTCGAGTGCTCTATGTAGCTATGCAACTGCTTTTTGAATAACGGCTCCTGCTGGACTCTCTCACTCAAAAATTGTAGGACAGATGGCTCATCGATGAAGTACCTCCACACCAAGGGTGAGTTGGCATCCAAGCCCTGTTGAACAGGTGCTACCACTTCTTTGTGGGAGCCATGGGCACGGAAGCTGTAGGCTGAACTAGCACTCCCTCGACGGCTAGACACGGGTGCCGGCATTGGACTCTCTTTCCAGTCTTGTGGATCGAATATGGCAAGTGTTAGCCCGTACTCAAGCAACGATCGGTGGATGAATCGGTGTTGGTTTCCATTCCGCACGAGGGGACAAGCTTCCCGCAACAGTTGCTTCTCATCTTGACTGAAGAATACCGTTTTCCACGTCCCTTCATCTTTGAATCGCGAGTATTTGACAATGGGCTGGCCATCTTGTTCCTTGTAGATAGCCACAGCAAGCTTCTTCAAGAAATCAATCCCATTCTGTGTAAATCCTTCGTCGACCAGACTATCGAATGCGGCTTTTGCTTGAGGATTCAATTCCTTCTCACTGAGTCGCTTCTTGCCTCGTTCCAGCCAATGCTCGATGAATTGGTCATATAATGCAACTCGAGTGACCTGCGCGACTGAGAGATGTTCTCCTGGATCCACCATTCTGGGCAACACTTCCAATGACAATGTCATCAAAAACGGATTCTTGACGAGGTCCTTCAATCCTGGAATGATATCGAGTGCTTGTTCATACTCCTTGGTTTCCCACAGTGGTTGATGGATCAACACATACTGTTTGATGTAGTCATGAACTTGATCAGGTGTAAATGGTGTGATCACAGCCTCTTGGAACTGCCCTGTCTCTGATCGATGGTTACGATCCCCAGGTTGAAAGCGATCCCGATAATCGACTCCGAGGTACTCGCTACGGCAACTGATCACCATTTGAGCATTCCACTCACATGGTTGATTCAGTCTGTTGCTCATGTACAAGTTGTGCGTCTGTTGGCTCTCGTCGTATCCATCACAGATGAGGATGAATTTGCGATGCAACTTGAGTTCTCGGATCTCAGGTTCGGTGAATTCAGCTTTTCGTAACTGTTTGGCGATCATATCCTGTTCTGGTTTGTCGATGGCAGGCAAGTTGACGAAGAGAGGAATTCTGCCAGTGATCTTTTTGTAACTGTTCCATAGCTCACATTCGAATTGTCTGTTGAAGGTTGACTTGCCAGCTCCAGAATCACCGAGTAGAAGGAACACCTTCTGACTGCTAGCCAGGAACTCGTTGACTTTCTCCATCAACGGGAATCGCTGGTCATCAGAATCTTGGAGGCTGGCTTTGGCTTGTGAGTGGATATAGACAGCACTTCCTCGTTCTTTTAGCCGATACTTCCTAAGCTGACGCAGGGTGCCCTCAACATCTGGCTTGTTCTGAACACGATCGAGGAGCGATGGAGAAGCCAATGGAGGCAAAGCCAGCTTCAATGGATAGGATCTGGTGTCTTTCCCTCGGATCGCTTGAAAACGTGCTTTATCCTTGGTACTACTATTCATTTCCAATTCCTGCAAGAGTGTTTCGATATCTGTCTCATGAAAAAAAGTGATCAGAATGTGGGTGGTTAGCAATGCACTAAACGGAACAAAACAGTTCGTAACCGATTAGTGGTCCTACTTACATTGTTGTGCACCACCAGCGGGTGGTGATAACCGCACTAGGATGATGATGATCCACTCCTTGATACTCGGTTGCTGACACCAATCTTCTTCATTCCGATACATCTCTCCAAGAAATGCTGCCGCACTACGACGAGTGCGCACGTCCCAATTCGGGTTACTCGCAACCTCTCCGAGTCGTTGGCACACTCCCCATTGGAATGATGGATCCAGTCGGCATGGTGCTTCACACACTAGACGCTTAAATGACGCAAACTCTCCGTCCCGAATCAATATGTCTGCCCCTCGAAGAGCCGAGTACCATGCACACTTGCGCTTGAAGCTCAGTCCTTCTTTGAGACCCTCTAAGAATCCTTGTCCGCCTTCAGCCATCGATTTCACTCCATCGAATGCAGTGACGAGGACCTGCACTGCCTCGGATGCTCCGGCTATTCCTTGTTGAATGTCCTTCAAGCCGTCCATAAATCCATTAAGATCCAACCCTTTCACTGCACTCACAAGTCCTGATACTCCTCGAATCACATTTCCAGTGCGTCTGATGGTTGCTTGCCAGAGTGACTCGTTGTCAGGGACACACAACAGAGCCTGACATGCATAAGCAGCTTGGTACACCAAGTAAGGTTCAGAGTTCCCCTTCAACGCATCCAAGTACGATGATAGTGGCTCGTGTAACGTCTCACGATCCAACCCCTCAACCTTGGTATCGGCCATTGCGTCCAAGACATATGAGGCCGCCAATGTCAATTGATAAATGTGCTGAGGTGACTGTCGATGGGTTTCCTTGAGTCGTGTAGCGAGAAGTCCAAGGATCTTGACAAGATCATCAGAATCGAGGTAGCCCGTATCTGCACCTTGGATTAGTTGAGCAAGTCCTTGGAGCTGGTGAATGTCCAGCAGTCCCGAGTGGTCAATCCCATCGTAGAATGTCCTTAGTAGATCTCTGAAGATATCCCTCTCGATGACAGGGGCGAGACACACGACTTCGGCAACGGCTTTTGCATCCTTGATCTCCTCTTTCTTGAATGTCCTGATTACATCCAGAGAAAGTAGCTTGAGTCGCTCATGTTCGTCGTCATCGTTCTCAACAACTTGCAACCAGTTGCGAGCGGTTGGTTCCAGGATGTCATCCAGTTCATGTGAATCCTTCAAGAGACCGAGACAGCACGCGAGTAAAGGTGTATTGAGGAGTCGCTCATCCGGCTCAGGTAACTTTCCTGTGGTTGTCGGAGGACGCACATTCTCAGCGAAAATATGAGCTGGGATCGTGACAATGTCGTTGGCTTTCTTATTCTTTCTCGGTGCGAGGGACTGGTCCTTCCAGGGCGGAGTATCCTCGACAGAACCCACAGCGCCTTTAGCGGATAGCGTGGCGTTCTTGGTGTCAGAGGATTGTTCAATTGGATGGTCCTGAATTTTCACTCTGTTCATTTTTTTGGTTTGAATAAAAAAAAAAAAAAAAAAATTCAAGCACAGGTGAAATTGTGAGCCTCGTTGCCTCTCTGGACCACTGTCAACATCTGAGCCCAAATAGCGGCAGCCCAATGCACACAAATCCAATTCTTACCCAAGCTTCTCAGCCTTTTTGTAGATTGCTTGCGCCTCGCTACGCCGTCCTCGTATTTCTAGCACTCTCCCAAGTCCGATGTAACCAGAAGCGATTCCTTGACGCATTGTTTGGTCATCTCCAAGTTTGGCCCCTTTCTTCGCTTGCGATAATGCCGCCTCGGTATCGTGGCACAACACCAGCGAAACGTCAGTGTCCTGAGTTTTCCCGGCATGTTCCAAGTAGATGTTGGCGAGTTCCAATGCCTGTTGAAGAGAGAGAGTCCCTCGTGGCGACGAAATCACACTGCCGAATCCCATTGTCTACCTGTTGTAGTCTTTCAACGTCATAAAATGAGACCGTCACCATGGGCTGAGCGTTAGGGATACTCAGTGTAGAAACATGGCATCACAATCGTGGATGAGAACTTACTTAGATTTGTGTGAACGTCCACGCTGTGATCGATGTGTTTCCCAGTCAAGACAAGCAAACGATGCCTATCACAAGCCGAGAAAGAATGCTCAAAGTTGGAGGTCGCCATACCATTGCATCTGAACAGAAGGCATATATGATGTGCCGTCTGAAGATATGTACCTTACTCGTCGGGTGTTTTTGTCGATTCCTTAGTGGGTCGTGAGAGATGATCTCAAGTATGTAACTCCTGTCCCTCTGATCTAGCTAAGATACCAAGCAGAGTGGGGATCACCGCCTTTGTTAACAAGTGGATACGATGCACTGTAAGAATGTTTCGTGTGTTCTTCTCTCTTGGGCGCAACATCTGAGGGTGTTGTCAGAATGGCCGTCATTCCAGCTACTCTGATCCATGTTCTAAATAGATCTTTCCATTGTCCTAATCCAGATAGTTCACGATAGACAGGTGCAACAACCATGTGTCGTTCCATACCTAGTGGCCTCCGTTGGTGAAGCTCAAGGAAAAGGTGCGTGAATGTGGATCCCAGCTTTGGCAAAGGAAAAGTTGGGAAAAGAGAAAGAGAGTAACATCGGCTGTTGGAAATTTTGTGCTACAATCCAACAGTGGCGCAGCTCCGCCTACCTCAGCCCAGTCGTTGTAGCTGAGCCCCAGAGCCCACCAAGGGAATCAGCGACAGTATTCAGTCTGGAGGACAATAGCGAGTGCCATGTGAATAGTAGGGCCAAGGAACCTTATAGCGACTCAAAAGACTCTTCATTGAATCTCACCTAGACCGGAACTATGTGCGGCAACATCTATCTCCTAGTCGCTGTCTTCTTTCGCCTGCTCCTCCAGTTGTCTAGACTTTTCTTCAGAACGACTAGCGGGTGGGGCGAGATCTTGCGCTGTCTTGCCAGACGTTTTCTTGAGTGTAGATACCACCGATGCCATACTGATCAATTTCTTGCCCGCTTGACGCAGACGAACATATGGTTCACCCACTGCGCCTCGTTGCGTCAGGAGTTGCTCATTGAGCTGGCCTAATCCACGTACATCTTGAATAGACGCACCCTTCACAACGAGCGCACCATTCATGGATCCCCAGAGCAAGCGAACATGACACGCCCCTTCTTCCTCCACGACCTGCCACATCCGTACCACGCCATCCCTCGATCCAGCGATGAAACAATCCATGCCCGGTACCGCACTCCACGCGATGTTCAGGGTATAGTTATCGAACTCTGGAAGCGCAACGCGACACTGGCCAGAGAAAGTGTCCCACAACCGGATTGTCATGTCATCACCACTCGTGATGAGGATATGACCCTTGGACGAATAGACAACGTTTGTCACTCGATCGGTATGGCCGACTAAGATGTGGCGGCACTCTCCTGTGACCACATCCCAGATCTTCACAACTCCACTGTAATCTCCGGATGCGACTTGATCCTCCTGAGGTGAATACACTATCATGTAGATAGTATCTGCATGTTCGGTTGCGATGGAGCGACAATCTTCCGACTCCATATCCCACACCCGGAGGACTTTGTCATCGCTGGCTGTCACAAGACAGTGGCCTTGGGGCGAATAGGCGATGCTCATGACCGACTCATCACAATTCAGGATGCGAAGGCACGTTCCAGATTCCAAACTCCAAACGCGAACTATGTTCTCACTGCTCGTAGCGATTTGATCCCCTTTGGGCGAATAGAAGATGTCCATCACTTGGCCGGTGTGGCCACGGAATGTATAGCGGCACTCTCCTGTATCAACATCCCAGATCTTCACTAATCCTTCATAGTCCCCAGAAGCGACTTGATCTCCTTGTGGTGAAAATCGAATGATCATAATGTAGTTGTAGGGGCCAATGAGGAGACGACGGCAATCTCCCGACTCCACATCCCACAGCCGGATGATGGCGTCGTCACAGACGGAAGCAAAAAGATCACCACGCGGAGAGTAATCGACACGTCTGACATCGCTCGAATAGCATGAGAGGATTCGAGAGCAGGCTCCTGTCTCCACATCCCACGATCTGACCGATCCATCACATCCGAAAGAAATGACTTGGTTATCTCGTGGTGAATACTTGACTGCCATGACTCCGCCATAATGGCCGGTTGAGACCTCCCGAGTTACTCCAGATCCGACATCCCAAAACCTCACTCTGCCATCATCACTGGCGCTCGTAATACGATCTCTCCTTGGCGAGAACACGACGTCATTTACTCCATCCCTGTGCCCTTTCAGTATCTGGTGGCATGATCCTGTCTCTGCATCCCATAACCGCACCGTCTTGTCGTTACTAGCGGTCGCTATTACGTCTCCTTGAGGCGAGTACACAACAGCAAGAACATCGTTGCTATGACCTGTCAAGACGCGATGGCATGCTCCTGATTCGATATCCCATATCCGGATCGTCTGGTCTCTACCACAAGAAACAACGCGATCTCCCTGAGGCGAGTATGCCACCGCAAAAATCGTGTCGCTGTGTCCACTCAGAGTGCGAAGGCACGCACCCGTCTCGACATCCCATAACCGCAAAGCACAGTCTCCATCTCCACCAGAAACGATCTGACGACCATTCGGTGAATAAACAGCTCTATAGACACGCCCATCATGACCAGTCAACGTAAGACGACAGACCCCTGTTGCAACATCCCATAATCGTACAATCTCATCTCCAGCAGATGCAACGGTATCTCCCTGAGGCGAGTATGCAACGCTGTTCACATCGCCTTCGTGACCAATCATGATATGGGTGCAAGTTTCTGACTCAATGTTCCACAGTCGAAGAGTGCTATCCAAACCACCAGATGCGATCTGATCACCTTTCGGTGAAAACGTGACAGTCCCTGCGAATCCATCATGACCAGCCAATGTCCGTGTGAGTTCCCAGGTCGACGTCGAATACAATTTGATTATTCCATTGCCAAGACTGACAACGAGAGAGTTCCCGTCCGGTGAGTACGAGCAACACAATATCTTGCGGTCTTCTAGGTGATATGGAAGCTCACCAAACTGGGCGCCTGACATCTGTGCACTGCTTAGATCCGCCTGCTGCAGCCATGTACCTCGAAGACTGACCTGCCTCAAATCTGCAGCTTGCAACTGTGCCGACTCGAATACGCCATAGCTGATATCCGCTCCTGGGACTCGAATACCGCGCAAATCGGCGTGGTTGAACTGCACTCCTGCCCTGACAAGGACTGAAATCGCATTGGCGGCTGCTATACGCCACTTCTTGTCCGCCTTCGAGTGCTCAATACAGCCGTGCAACTGCTTCCTGAATAACGGCTCCTGCTGAGCTCTCTCGCTCAGGAACTGTAGAACGGAAGGCTCATCGGTAAAGTACCTCCACATCAAGGGCGAGTTGATATCCAAGTCCTGATCAGCAGGAGCTGTCACGTCTTTGGTAGCCACATCGGCGCGGAAGCTATAAGCTGAACTTGTGCTTCCACGACGGCTAGATACGGGCGCTGATATTTGATTCTCTTTCCAGTCTCGAGGATCGAATATGGCGAGCGCCAATCCGTACTCCAACAGTGATCGGTGGATGAATCGGTGTTGATTTCCACTCCGTGTCAGAGGACATGCCTCTCGCAACAGTTGCTTTTCATCTTCTCGACTGAAAAATGGCGCTTTCCATGTGCCTTCATCCTTGAATCGCGAGTACTTGACGATGGGCTGACCTTCTTGTTCCTTGTAGATTGCTACAGCGAGCTTCTTCAAAAAGTCGATTCCATTCTGGGTGAATCCTTCGTCGACCAAACTCTCGTATGCAGCCTTAGCTTGCGAGCTCAACTCTTTTTCGCTGAGTCGCTTCTTGCCTCGCTCTAACCAATGTTCGATGAACTGGTCATACAACGCCACTCGAGTGACCTGTGTGGCAGAAAGGCGTTCGCCTGGATCAACCATTCTCGGCAGTACTTCCAAGGATAATGTCATCAGAAACGGGTTCTTGACAAGATCCTTCAACCCTGGAATGAAATCGAGCGCTTGTTCGTATTCCTTGGTTTCCCACAATGGTTGATGGACTGAGACGTATTGTTTGACGTAGTCGTGGACTTGGTCAGACGTAAATGGTGTGATGACTGCTTCCTGAAGTTGTCCTGGATCGGATCGATGGTTACGGTCCCCTGGTTGGAAGCGATCTCGATAGTCGACTCCGATGTATTCGCTACGACAGCTGATCACCATCTGAGCATTCCACTCTCCTGGTTGATTCAATCGATTGCTCATGTACAGATTGTGTGTCTGTTGGCTTTCATCATACCCGTCGCAGATGAGGATGAATTTGCGATGCATTTTCAGTTCTCGGAGCTCGGACTCGGTGAACTCGGATTTGCGTAGCTGCTTGGCGATCAGGTCCTGTTCTGGTTTGTCGATGGCTGGCAACGTGATAAACAATGGAATTCTTCCCGTCGCCTTCTTGTAACTGTTCCACAGTTCGTATTCCAGTTGTTTGTTGAAGGTTGACTTGCCTGCTCCAGAATCACCGAGTAGAAGGAATACTTTCTGATCGCTGTCCAGGAACTCGTTAACCTTCTCCATCAACGGGAATCGTTCATCATCGGAAGCTTGTAGACTGGCTTTCGCTTGAGGTTGAATGTAGACAGCGATTCCTCGTTCCTTCAAACGATGCTTCCTAAGCTGACGCAAGGTTCCCTCTACATCAGGCTTGTTTTGGACGCGGTCGAGGAGTGATGGAGATGCCAATGGAGGTAGAGCAAGCTTCAGTGGATATCGTAGGTCTTTGTCTCGGCATACTCGGAACCGTTCTTTGTGTTTAGCATCGCTACTCATCTCCAGCTCCTGTAATAGTGTATCGATATCTAGCACAAGTAACAATTGGAGCAGTATGTTTGTGGTAAGCTCGATGCACCAAAGAGTGTAACAGTTGGAAATCACTTTTGCGGTTCCACTTACACTGCTGTGCACCACCAACCGAGGATGACAACTGCACGAGGATGTTGATGATCCATTCCTTGACACTAGTCTGGAGCGCCCAATCATCGCCGTTCATGTAGATCTCTCCAAGGAATGCTGCCGCACTTCTTCGAGTCCGTGCATCCCAAGCTGAGTTGCCAGCCACCTCGCCAAGTCTCTGGCACACTCCCCACTGGAATGCTGGATCTATTCGGCATGGTGCTTCACACACCAATTGTTTGAACGTTGCAAACTCTCCGTCACGGATCAAAGTGTCTGCTCCTCGAAGTGCTGAATACCACGCACACTTGCGCTTGAAACTGAGTCCTTCTTTAATTCCTTCCAAGAATCCCTGTCCACCTTCAGTCATCGATTTCACTCCATCGAATGCAGTGACGAGGACCTGCACTGCCTCGGATGCTCCAGCTATTCCTTGTTGAATGTCCTTCAAGCCGTCCATAAATCCATTGAGATCCAACCCTTTCACTGCACTCACAAGTCCTGATACTCCTCGAACCACTTTTCCAGTACGTCGGATTGTCGCTTGCCAGATTGACTCGTTGTCAGGGACACACAGCAGAGCCTGACAAGCGTAGGCTGCCTGATACACCAAGTATGGCTCAGAGTTCCCCTTCAGCGCATCCATGTACGATGACAGTGGCTCGTGTAACGTCTCACGATCCAACCCCTCAACCTTGGTATCAGCCATTGCATCCAATACATATGAGGCCGCCAATGTCAATTGATAAATATGCTGAGGTGACTGTCGATGGGTTTCCTTGAGTCTCGTGGTGAGAAGCCCAAGGATCTTGACAAGATCATCAGAATCGAGATAGCCCGTATCTGCACCTTGGATTAGTTGAGCAAGTCCTTGGAGCCGGTGAATGTCAAGTAATCCCGAGTGGTCAATCCCATCGTAGAATGTCCTTAGTAGATCTCTGAAGATATCCCTCTCGATGACAGGGGCGAGACACACGACTTCGGCAACGGCTTTTGCATCCTTGATCTCCTCTTTCTTGAATGTCCTGATTACGTCCAACGAAAGGATCTTGAGTCGCTCATGTTCGTCTACATCGTTCTCCACAACTTGCAGCCAATTGCGAGCGGCTGGTTCCAGAATATCGTCCAGCTCATGTGAATCCTTCAAAAGACCGAGGCAGCAAGCCAATTGAGGAGTGCTGATGAGACGCTCATCTGGTTCAGGCAGTTTTGCCATGACCGTTGAAGGGCGTACGTTCTCGGCGAAAATATGAGCCGGGATCGTGACAGTGTCGTTGGGTTTCTTCACCTTCTTCAGAGAGGTGACAGGCTGGTCCTGCACGGGTGGAGTATCCACGGTGACTGAATCCACTGTGTTTTTGATCAAAGGCGCCATACTCTTGGGATTAGACGATTCTGCAGATGATTCATGGTCTGGTATTTTTCCTCTGTTACACAAATGAAATGCAGGAAAGCATTTAGCCCACAGTCATCGGGAAAAATTTGTGCCTGAACAATTTTTTTTTTTCCTGGATTTCCAAGGCACCGACATTCTCAATGAGGCGTCCATGGGATTCCCAAAAAACACTTACCCCCACTTTTCAGCCTTCTTGTAGCTGGCTTTGGCCTCATCGACGTGTCCTCGACTGTTCAATACTCGTCCAAGACTAATATAAGCGTGACCAATCCCTTCGCGCGTGATTGGATCCGAGTGCCTAGCGCCTTTCCTTGCTTGGGTCAATGAGACTTCAGCATCATGACAAAGTACTAAGACGATATCCAGATCCTGAACACTACTGGCATTTTCCAAGTAGATGTTGGCGAGTTGCAATGTTTGCTGAAGAGTGAGATTCCCTCGTGACGATGAAACGATATGACTGAACACCATGGTATGGGACAACTTTTTGCCGTTTCTCTCCCTTCGTTGTTAATTTTCTGCATTAAAAAAAAAAAAATGTCGGTAAAAATGAGCCCGAGTGTTTGGGAGCTCCTTGGAAAAACATGTCATTCAGCGATACGAGAAATCACACTGTACCCAAAGCCCCCCTACGTTGGATTGAGGCCTTACTCAGGATGTGTGCTTTCTCACTTGTCTGGGCCAAGCAACGATGCCTATTACAAGTTGAGAAAGAATGCCTCAAAGTTGGGTCACTACACCACTGGCCCCAGACGGATGATGTCTATTCATGTTGTTAAGGAGGTATGTATCACTTCCTACCTGTTGATGTTTTTTGCAGATCCCTTGACTTGTTGTTGGATCACCTCAACTCCTGTCCTTGTGTACTCTAATGAAGACGGCAATAATATCAAGCAGAAGGAGGGTTGGAATCGTTGCTAAGGAATGGGCATTATGGATGGTGTGTGTGTTTCTGTATGTTCTGCTAAACAGAGCGAAAAGTTCATGGGTGGACGAAATAGATGCCATTCCTGTCCACTGATCCATGCTGTATGCTCTTTCCGTCAGATCCAGAGGGTTCGTGCCAGAAAGCGCAATAACCTTATATCGTTCCGTACCAAGTCGTCAGGAAGGCCAAGAATAAGGGGCGTAAGGGATGTAGATGTAGATGTGGATGCCAGCTTTGGCAACGGACAGAACGAGGGGGTACAGAAAGTTGGGAGGAGAGAGAGAAAAAGTAGGAAATGACTTTGAGGGAGGGGGGAAAATTTTTGTGCGACGGTCCAACACGTGGCGGAGCAACATGCGAACAACCAGTCCCCGATCCCCCCGATCCTCGATCAAGGAGAACAATAGTGGACACCACATGAAGAGTCGGACAAGGGAATCTTAAAGCGATTGAAATCCTTATTGAACAAGACTATGGGCGACATCGTCTCTATCATCTTCTAGTCGCTGTTCTCACTCTCTGGCTCCTCTGTTTGCTCAGACTGTTCAACAAAATGACTAGCGGATGGTGTGAGATCTTGAACCGTCTTGCCAGACGTTTTCTTGAGTGTAGATACCACTGATGCCATGCCGATCAACTTCTTGCTCGCCTGGCACAAACGAACACACGGCTCGCCCACCGCACCTCGTTGCTTCAAGAGTTGTTCATTAAGCTGGCTTAATCCACGTACACCTTGAATAGAGGCACCCTTCACTTCGAGTTCACCATTCATGGATCCCCAGAGCAAGCGAACGTGACACCCCTCTTCCTCCTCCACGACTTGCCACATCCGCACCGTGCCGTCACGGCATCCAGTGACAAAACAATCCACGTCTGGTCTCGTACTCCACGCGATGCTTGTAACAGGGCAGCCAAATGTTTGAACCACGAATCGACACTGACCGGACGCAGCGTCCCACACATGCACTGTTTCGTCGTAACTGCCAGTGATGACATGGCCCTTTGGCGAAAAGACGATGCCTGTCAGACGATCGGTATGGCCGTCCAGGGAATGACGGCATTCTCCTGTTTCCATATCCCAGATCTTCACTAATCCGCTAGAGTCTGCAGAAGCGAATCGGTCTCCTTGAGGCGAATACATGATGATGCCGATATACATGTCCACCGCATGACCCAGGAGGATACGGCCACAATCCCCTGACTCCACGTCCCACACTCGGAGGACCTGGTCCTCGCTGGCTGAAACGAGATGATGGCCTTGAGGAGAATAACTGAAACTCGAAACTTCCTTGTCACAACGCAGAGTGTGAAGACACACCCCCGATTCCAAACTCCAAAGGCGAACTGTGCAGTCGTTACTGCCGGTAGCGAGCTGATTCCTCTTTGGTGAATACACGATATTTGTCACAGTGTTGGTGTGACCATTGAATGTATGGCGGCACGCTCCTGTTTCCAGATCCCAGACCTTCACTACTCCTTGGTCATCTCCGGAGGCGATTTGATCCCCTTGGGGCGAAAATACGATGGTCGACATATCTCCCGTGTGACCGACTAGGGAATAACGAGGATCTCCTGACACCGCATCCCACAGCCGGACAGTGGATTCATAGTCGGTACAAGCAAAAAGATCGCCACGCGGAGAGCAGACGGTATCTTTAACATAGTCCAAATGACCTGAGAGAATTCGAGAGCAGGTCCCTGTCTCCACGTCCCAAATTCTGACCGATGCATCACAACCACAAGAGACGACCTCGTCACCTTGTGCTGAAATCTCAATAGTCGTAACGCGGCCGTAATGGTTGGTTGAGACCTGACGAGACACTCCAGATCCAACATCCCAAAACCTCACTGTGCCATCCTGACCAACGCTGGTGATCCGATCTTTCTTTGGCGAGAACACAACACTCCTTACAAAGTTGGAGTGTCCATTCAGTATCTGACGACATGATTCTGTCTCTACATCCCAAAGGCGAACAGTGTAGTCGCTACTCGCGGTTGCGATCACATCTCCTTGAGGTGAATACACAACATCGACAATTTCGTTGGTGTGACCTGTCAAGACACGACAACATATTCCCGATTCGACATCCCATATCCGTACGGTGTTGTCACTGGCGCCAGAAACAACTCGATCTCCTTGAGGTGAGTATGCCACCGCCCAAACCAAATTGCTGTGACCACTCAGAAGACGAAGGCACGCTCCTGTCTCAACATCCCATAGCCGCACAGCAAAGTCTCCACCACCACCAGATGCGACATTATGACCATTCGGTGAAAAGACAGTTCTCAGGGCATATTCGCTATGACCAGTTAATACAAGTCGACAATCTCCTGTCGCAACATCCCATAGTCGTACAGTCGCATCATCTCCGGCAGATGCAATGGCGTCTCCTCGAGGCGAGTATGCAACACTGGTAACCTCGTTTACATGACCTGTCATGATATGGGTGCAAGTTCCTGACTCAGTCTCCCACAATCGAAGAGTACTGTCCTGACTACAGGAAGCGATTTGATCTCCTTTCGGTGAATACGTGACAGCCCGAACAAGTCCATCATGACCTGCCAATGTCTGTGTGAGTTCCCAGGTCGATGTCGAATATACCCTGATTTCTCCAGTGTCGAAACTGAGAGTAAGTGAGTTGCCATCGGGTGAGTATACACAACAGTATATCTGGCCTTCAACCGCAAGATACGGAAGCTCACCAAATTGGACACCTGACATATGTGCTCTGCTTAGATCCGCCTGCTGCAGCCATGTACCTCGAAGACTAACCTGTCTCAAATCGGCATCTTGTAACTGTGCTGATTCAAACAGGCCATCACTGAGGTCCGCTCCTGGGATCTGAATGCCTCGCAAGTTGGCGTGGTTGAACTGCACTCCAGCTTTGATAAGAATCGTAATCGCATTGGCGGCCGCTATACGCCATTTCTTGTCCGACTTTGAGCGCTCAATACAGCCATGTAACTGCTTCCTAAATATCGGCTCCTGCTGAGCTCTCTCGCTCAGGAACTGCAGGATGGATGGCTCATCGGTGAAATACCTCCACACCAGAGGTGAGTTGCTATCCAAGTCCTGATCAGGAGCTGTCACGTCTTTGGTGGACCCATGTTGACGGAAGCTATAAGTTGAACTTGTGCTTCCACGACGGTTAGACACGGATACCGGCATCGGCTTCTCTTTCCAGTCTCGGGGATCGAATATAGCGAGTGCCAACCCATACTCGAGCAACGATCGATGTACGAATCGATGCTGGTTGCCGCTTCGTAACAAAGGACATGCTTCGCACAACAATTGTTTCTCATCTTCTCGACTGAAAAATGGTGCTTTCCATGTTCCTTCGTCCTTGAATCGCGAGTAACTGACAATTGGCTGGCCATCTTGTTCCTTGTAGATAGCCACGGTAAGCCTCTTCAGGAAATCGATCCCATTCTGTGTGAATCCTTCGTCGATAAGACTCTCAAATGCAGCCTTTGATTGGGGACTCATTTCCTTCTCGCTGAGACGCTTCTTGCCTCGTTCCAACCAGTGCTCGATGAATTGGTCGTATAATGCCACTCGAGTGACATGTGTGACCGAGAGATGCTCTCCTGGGTCAATCATTCTCGGCAACACTTCCAAGGATAATGTCATCAGAAACGGGTTCTTGACAAGATCCTTCAATCCAGGGATACTATGGAGTGCCTGCTCATACTCCTTGACCTCCCACAATGGTTGGCGGACCAATACGTACTGCTTGACGTAGTCGTGAACTTGATCAGGGGTGAATGGTGTGATCACCGCTTCAAGTAACTGTCCAGGATCTGATATGCTGTTACGATCTCCTGGTTGGAAGCGATCTCGATAGCTGACTCCGAGATACTCGCTACGACAGCTGATCACCATCTGAGCATTCCACTCCCCTGGTTGATTCAATCGATTGCTCATGTAAAGATTGTGTGTCTGTTGGCTCTCATCGTACCCGTCGCAGATAAGGATGAACTTGCGATGCATTTTCAGTTCTCTGAGCTCGGACTCGGTGAACTCGGATTTGCGTAGCTGTTTGGCGATCAGGTCCTGTTCTGGTTTGTCGATGGCTGGCAAGGTGATGAACAGTGGAATTATTCCAGTCGCCTTCTTGTAATTGTTCCACAGTTCGTATTCGAGTTGCCTGTTGAAGGTTGACTTGCCTGCTCCAGAATCGCCGAGTAGAAGGAACACTTTCTGATTGCTATCCAGGAACTCATTGACCTTCTCCATCAACGGGAATCGCTGGTCATCAGGATCATTAAGACTGGCTTTTGCCTGTGGGTGAATGTAGACAGCGTTTCCTCGTTCCTTTAGCCGATGCTTCCTAAGCTGACGTAGGGTGCCTTCGACATCGGGCTTGTTCTGTACGCGATCGAGAAGTGATGGAGATGCCAATGGAGGCAAGGCAAGTTTCAGCGGATAGGATCCAGCACCTTTCTCTCGGGCCGCCTGGAGTCGTGCTTTACCCTTGTCATCGCTAATCGTTTCCAGTTCCTGTAAAAGCGTCTCTATGTCTGCCGTGTCGGGATGGGTGTATGCGTGGTTAGCAATAAATCGAAGTGTGTGGACGGTTCGTAACTGCTTTTTTTGCGACATTACTTACATTGTTGTGCTCCACCAACTGATGAGGACGACTTGATGAGGATGACGATGATCCATTCCTTGATACTCGCTTGGTCGCCCCATTCTTCTTCATTCCGATACATCTCTCCGAGAAATGCGACTGCACTTCGACGAGTTCGTGAATCCCAATTCGGATTGCTCGCAACCTCTCCGAGTCGTTGACATACTCCCCACTGGAATGCTGGATCCATTCGGCATGGTGCTTCACACGCCAGTGTCTTGAATGATGCAAATTCTCCATCACGGATCAAGGTGTCTGCTCCTCGAAGTGCTGAATACCACGCACACTTGCGCTTGAAGCTCAGTCCTTCTTTGAGACCCTCTAAGAATCCTTGTCCGCCTTCAGCCATCGATTTCACTCCGTCCAATGCGGTGACGGCAATTTGTACCATCTCAGATGCTCCAGCTATTCCTTGTTGAATGTCCTTCAAGCCGTCCATAAATCCATTAAGATCCAACCCTTTCACTGCACTCACGAGTCCTGATACTCCTTGAACCACTTTTCCAGTACGTCGGACTGTCGCTTGCCAGAGTGACTCGTTATCCGGGACACACAACAGAGCCTGGCAAGCATAAGCAGCCTGGTACATTAAATAGGGCTCAGAGTTCCCCTTCAGCGCATCCATGTACGATGACAGTGGCTCGTGTAACGTCTCACGATCCAACCCCTCGACCTTGGTATCGGCCATTGCATCCAGTACATATGATGCCGCGAGTGTCAATTGATAGATGTGTTGAGGCGATTGCTGGTGAGTTTCCTTGAGTCGTGTAGCGAGAAGTCCAAGGATCTTGACGAGGTCGTCTGCATCGAGGTAGCCCGTGTCTGCACCTTGAATCAACTGAGCAAGTCCTTGAAGTTGGTGAATGTCCAGTAGTCCCGAGTGGTCAATCCCATCGTAGAACGATTTGAGTAGGTCTCTGAAGATATCCCTCTCGATGACAGGGGCGAGACACACGACCTCGGCTACGGCTTTTGCATCTTTGATCTCCTCCTTCTTGAATGTCCTGATCACATCCAACGAAAGGATCTTGAGACGCTCATGCTCGTCTTCATCATTCTCGACAACTTGCAACCAATTGCGAGCGATTGGTTCCAGAATATCGTCCAGTTCATGTGAATCGCTCAAGAGACCGAGGCAGCAAGCCAATTGAGGAGTGCTGATGAGACGCTCATCTGGTTCCGGCAATTTTGCTACGACCATCGGGGGGCGCACGTTCTCAGCGAAAATGTGAGCTGGAACCGTGGCAGTGTCGTTGGGTTTCTTATTCTTCGTCGGAGGGATGGGCTGGCCCTTCACAAGTGGGGTATCCACGACTGAATCCACAGTGCCTTTGATCGAAGAAGGGGCGATGCTCTTGGTGTCAGCGGGTTGTGCATGCTGATCATGATCCTGAACTTTCACCCTATCGTAGCCAAAAAACGCATCCAACGTAAGCACGGGTGAAATGTGAGCCCAACAATGCAGCTTTTCCTCCACTCCCCCCCAACCAGCAACCCTCACATTACCCTAACTTCTCAGCCTTCTTATAGATAGCCTTGGCTTCCTTTGAAAGTCTTTGTTTGTCCAACAGTTTGCCAAGTCCAATGTAAGCAACACCAATCCCTTGTTGCAGGGCCTTGTCCTCCGCATGTTTGGCGCCCTTTTTCGCTTGAAACAGAGAGACTTCAGCATCGTGACACAACACTTTAGCAATGACAGAGTCGCGAGTTTTCTCTGCATAGTCCAAGTAAACATTGGCGAGCTCCAATGATTGTTGCAGGGAGAGATCTCCGCGGGGCGATGAAGTCACCAGACCGAATATCATTCTTTCTTGTTGTGTTTGTTACGACCTACAGTGGAGATGTGGAGTTAGGGGGGAGGGGAAGAAGAGGTGGACCCCGTCATGTATAAGGGCAGGTTTTTTTTTTTTTTTTTGGATATCCCACAATCCCTGCAGAGCTTACTTTCTGAACGGGAGAGCAGAAAACGCCAACAGTTTCCGGAGACAAGGTTCCTCTGTAGGTGGATTTCTTGGAGGTGGGTGTGGGTAAAAAGGGAAACTCTAAGATCGTCGGACAAGAGCCAAAAAGACACGAATGTTAAGCAAAAAGAGGGTTCAGGGTCCCGTCCCGTCCCCAGGTCTAGTTTGTAGGTTTGAACAAGAACTCTTTGAAGCCACTTGTCGTTTCATACCGAAATGCTGCTGTCAGACGGCGTTTATCGATATCCTGTGTATGTGGGTGAATGTGTGTGTGCGAGAGACAGAGGGCAGCCAGGAAGTGGAAGAGAAAGGATAAAAAAACAGATGGTGTGGCGGTGGTGGACCCTGAAGAGATGAAAAATCAAATGCGCCACAAAGTCTAATAAGCATTGCCCTCAGCCCACTTTGGGTTGCGGCCAGTCGAGTGTATTTTTTTTGTTGCAGCTTAGCAAAGTTATGAAGAGGCGCGGTACTGAAGTCCGTTCGCCTCAGGCTCCAAAAGTTGCTGGCACATAGCTGCCTCGATCTCCTTTGCCTGCGACTCGGCATCCTGCAGTGCGGAGGCCGATACTTCGAGGTAGTATTTGATCTTGGGCTCTGTACCACTTGTGCGCAACGTGAACACACAGCCATTCTCCAGGTAGAACGTGATCATCTGGGCAGCGGGTGAGACGGGCAGAGTGGGCTCTCCGCCTGGCTTGGAAGTGTCGTAGCCCAATGTCAAGTCTCGAACATTCGCTACCTTGTGTGGCCCAATGTGGCTCGGGTACGTGGGCTTGAAAGCAAACCTTCCCGTTTCATCGGTCAGAGGTGAACTTCCAAAGCGCATCTTGTTGAAGATCCTGTCGATGGTATCCTGCTCGTAGCAGATAAAGTACGAATTGGCAGATGCAAAGTATCCATACTTTCGGTAAAGGCTGTCGAGGTAGGCTGAGATCTTGGTTCCATCCTTGTACAGTTTTGCTGCCAACTGAGCAAAGCATCCCAGCGCACTGACTCCATCCTTGTCGCGAACAATGTCTCCCAACATGAATCCAATGGCTTCTTCGTATCCAAAGATCACGTCATACCCCGCGTTCTCCAAGTCAATAGCTCTGTTGCCGATCCATTTGAATCCTGTTAATGTATCCTCCCAGTGAAATCCTTCTGTCTTTGCAACCTTGGCCAGCATGTTGGAAGACACGGTGGAGCAAAGCATGGCCAGTTTGGCTACCAGACCCAACAGAGGCAACAGAATACAAAAGTGTTAATACTGAGTAACCCGCATTGCAGCCTCAACGATCTTGCAATGTAGAGTGAAAATCCCCTCACTCACCATCGCTCTTTCCAGAGGCCCTCCAGTTATCAAGAGCGCTGCAGGCAAACATGGTTCCGATTTGGTTTCCCGTGAACAGGACCCACTCGCCAGAGTCCTGCTTCTCTGCAACAGTGAACCTGTCGGCGTCGGGATCATTGGCAAAGACAACGGAGGCACCGGCCTCATCCGCAGTTTTGAAGGCCAAAGCCAGCGCGCCCTTGCCCTCCTCAGGGTTAGGGAATGCGACTGTTGGGAATTCTGGATCCGGGTCGATCTGTTCCTTGGTGGGGATAAGAGGCTTGAATCCAAAATTTTCAAAGACCCGCTTCGCAAAAGGATAGCCGACGCCATGCATGGCTGTGTAAACAAACTTTGTGTCTGAGGCAGCATTGGCCTCCTCTGAGGAACAGAGGGATTTGACCTGCTCAAAGTATGCAGGAACCAAACTCTCTGTAGGATCCACCAGCGCTGGGTTGTCAAACGAGTCATAATTCCAGACCCAAGGCTCCAGGTTCTCCACAATCTTCTTGGCGATGCCTTCATCGTGAGGGGGGATGATCTGGCAGGCGTTTTCCCAGTAGACTTTGTATCCATTGTCATTTTTAGGATTGTGCGAGGCAGTGATCATGATACCGCAGGCGGCATTCAGAGACTTGACACCAAAGGGAACCATGGGGGTATGGACCAGATTCTTGTAGGCATAGACTTTGACTCCTTTTGACAAGAAAACGCCTGCGGTCAGACGGGCAAAGTCGCTAGAGTGATGGCGGTGGTCGTGGCCGATGACAACTCCGCGTTCCTTGGCATCCTTGACGTTCTCGAGTACATAGAGACACAATCCCTGCGTAGCCTGGATCACAGTCAAGTCATTCATGCGAGAGAATCCCGCTTCCATAGCAGCACGAAGACCTACAGATAGTTCGCCACAGTAGAAAACGACGTGGATCGTCCTGTCAGTACCAAAGTCAAGCTGATCCAACGAAAGCCAGAGGGTGCGAACGATCCAGTACCTGCAGTGCCAAACTCGATGCGGTTGCGGAGACGAGTCTCCAGCTCGGCGGTGTTGTTCTGTTCGAGCAAGGTTGAGATCTCCTTGCGGGTGTCTGGGTTCTGCATCAACAAGCGGTGTTAGGGTGGCTAGTCATGAGGATGCACAAGGACATGCGAAGGGAGTGGGGGAGGTACCTGATCAAGACGAAGCCATTCGTTGGCAAGGTCGGTGATGGGGATTCTGTCGGTCATTGTGGAGGTGTGGAGGTGTGGAGGTGTGATGGTGTACGGAAGAAGGGAATGGAAGAAGCTGAGACCTGAGGTCCGTTTTTCGCCTCACCTTTTTTATCCGTCCCTTTTCGCACAGGTGCACCAGCCTCTTTGCCCTTTGCCCCTTGGCCTTAGGCTGAGTTGAGTCTGTGGGAAAGTACAACTTTCGTCACTGCTCACTCCATGCCACTGCTCACTAAAAGTGGGTCTCGTGTGGGGAAGGTCGCACTGGTGAATCTATGATTGTATTGAGTTCTCTCTATATCACCATGCTGTCTTCCCACTCGCTATGGTCACTTTTCTCTACCTCTAGCATCGCTGGACAAGGCGGAATCCCGCAAACACAAATGGGTAGTTGGCCTGGTACCAGTTGCGGAAACTACGTCTCTCTGCCACTCGAGGGTGCGTCGCCCATGATCCCCCAAGTACAACCATATGCTTCTCATCGAAAAAGTCGGACGAGTATCCGGGGTAGAGCCGAGACGTCTCAAACTCATCCTTGTCCACCAGGGGGGCAAACGGTGTGCTGGTCCAATCCCATAGTCCTCCTGGTCCGCTCAAGTCCGAGATCGTGTCCCTGGTATCTTGATCCGTCTTGCCAACCCTGATCTTGCGCGCTGATGACTCGTCCAAGCAAGGGTGCCACTGACGGAATCCATAATTCTCTAATCCGCTCTTTGGAACGGTGGACTGCTTCCACTTGAATGCGATCGAGAGCTCGTGCTCTGTTGGCAAGTCATACGTCTGACCCGACCGCTTGGAAACCCATCCTGCATAACCGCTCGCCTGCAGGTTGGAACAAGACACGGGCCATTCTCCGGAAATCGACAGTGGTGCAGGTCCATACACAGTCTTGACCCCCTTAATAGCGTCTACAGTGGTGACGGTTGTACCGAGTTCTTGCTGCATGTGCCACGACGCAGGGATGCAGTCCTTGCTGTTCAATTGCTCTGTTGCCTGCAGATATGTCAGGTATTCACTGTTCGTCACCTGGCGAGACTGAATCTTGTAGCTGGATGGAACAGTCCTGGGCATGACCAAGGGATGCTCATTGTCCCAACCGAATTCAGATTCAAAATCATCCTTCTTTTCGTCGAAATCCTTCGCTTCCGAGTCGTCATGGCCAAGAGTAAGGATGTTCTTGTCCAACTTTGAAGGCTCTACTGAGATCCAAGACGCTAGGGGTGCCTCCGAAGGTGAACCAGGGGTGTTAAGCCTTGTAGCCCATGGGACTGTGAGTGATGGAGGAGAAAGTGTGTTGGGTGATTGAACCATCATGTAGATCAGCGTTTCCAGGTGCATCACCTCATGCTCAAACGCCATAAACAACACACGAGCCAGCCGACGGGTCATTGGGTACTTTTCTCTGTCGTCCAACACATTCAGGAGCCGGGTGCGAACACGATCTCTAAAGTCAATGATAGAGTCGATCTCAGGCCATGTGTCTGGTACCATGGAATGGGAATGGCACTTGGTGGGGTCGTCGACATCCGGGTCAATGCCACGCTCAAAGATGATGTTAAAGTAGGCTGGTTCTGTAAAGTTTTCATTGAGGACCCTTGAGAGTTGCGTGTCCAAGAAAACTGGAATGTGGCCAAGGTAGAACAGGAACGGATGTCGAAGCGCGATTGGTTTCTCCAGGAGCATGGTTGGATGTTGGATCATGTGCATGGTGATGAGGTCCCACGCCTTCCAAAGTTCCCTCCACTCTGCCTGCGTTGGGCACGGCTTGAGGCCCGCCGACTCAAAGTAGAACGGTGTCTTGCGGACCAGGTGCAAATCGTAGCGCTGGCTAGAGCAAGTCCATTGTCCGATCCGAGTGAACTCTGTCTCATCAAACAGCTCCCTTGACTCTTCAAGCGACCACTTGTACGAGTACTCGACATTGATAATCTCATCCTTTTCCAGCTGAACGCGGATCTCTGGCTGATCGGCCATGGGGTCCCTGTAGACAAGGTCATGGGCTTCCGTGACTTGGTAGTAGGCTTCATGACGGCCAACCTCAACATTGTACCGTGCGAAATAGCGGAATTTGTTGCGGTCAATAAAGTTTTGGTTCAGAATGGTGTTGATGTGGTCAAGGCCGTTCATAATAAAGTCCCGAGTTACACCCTTGGGGTCGTTGTAGGCCAGAGTGATATCTTGAGGGTCGTTGCGGCGGTCAATACCAATGAGCCAGTTGTCACCAACATTGAGGGTCTTGCGGTAGGATGCCATGAACTTTTTGGCCCCCTCACGGTCAATGTTGCCAATGGAAGAACCAAGCCAGAGAAGCGTCTTGGGGACATCTGAGCCAAACGAGCTGACAAAGGCTAAGCCCTGGTCATAAGTACCCCACAGACCAGCTGTCTTGACATTGTTGAATTCACCGAGAGACTTGAGGGACTACATATTCATTGAGGGGGGGAGGGGTAAAACGTTAGAGTTTTTTTCCATAAAAAACAGCCAACATGCATATCATGCAAGAACTGAGCGCATTCGGCCTAGCACATCTCGGTGATGGACAGGGACCTGGGCCCATGTCTTAGGGGGACAACGACCCAACGCGCGAAGGAGCGAAATATAAACAAAGTTGGAAGCACAAACATCGCAACCACAACAACACACGGACACACGCCGATGAAAGTATATATATAGTTCCACAGTCAATGCAAAAAGAGAATTGGAACATGCAGAAGGGATGAATGGGAATAGCCAGCTCTCTGAATTCGCGTAAAGTGTGTGTGAAAAAATGAAGGTTGTGCGACTGTGACACGTTGTTGCTCTGTGTGAGAAAAAAAAAATTTGGAGCGAGGGCCACTGACGCGGACAAACTGTGTCGTGGGTATGGCGTCAAATGGCGAATAGCTCAGCTCGTTGAGGAAACTGTACCTTGGTCAGTTCGTCAAGCATCAAGTCCAATGCATAGTAACGGATGTTACGGCGCTTCCTTTCGAGTGCCTGGAGCAGTAACACTGTCTTGCGAAGTGATCTAGCATGACATCAGATTTGCTGTGTGGTTAGGCGCGTCTCGTCACTTTTTTTTTTTTTTTTCTTTTTTTTCTTTTTTTTT